>JAAUXY010027514.1_pt1 | contig 20004 bp, 19 predicted proteins | sample 7278121 | NCBI WGS metagenome assembly JAAUXY01 (sample SAMN14350117, study PRJNA611818) | marine sediment metagenome | isolation source: surface marine sediment (1.8m) | place: French Polynesia: Moorea | collected 2018-08 | reverse complement strand
CGACTACAAGGATCTCAACCTCCTCAAGGCCTACGTCACGGAGACAGGCAAGATCGTGCCGAGCCGTATTACGGGCACGAAGTCGCACTACCAGCGACAGCTGGCAACCGCGGTCAAGCGCGCACGTTACCTGGCGCTGTTGCCGTACACCGATCGTCACTAGCTCGATCGTAACCGGGCCGATCGTCAAAGGGACGAGGGCAAGGCTATGAAGGGTGTGGCCGCGTGGCTGGTCGCTCGGCCGCAAAACGCGGTCGTCGTACTGGCGGCGACCATCGCGTTCGGCACGGTACCGCCGCTCGCGCACTTCGCCGCGCTGAGCGGCATCGTGTTGATCATGCTGGTCCTGCACGAGGGCGTACGCACGGCGGTCGTAAAGGTCGTGTTCGCGGGGATCGTTGCCGCGGGCGCGGGGCTCTTGGTCGGGGTGGCGCCGGTGCTGGTCGCAGGGGCTGCTGCGTCGGTCTGGCTGCCGTCGCTGCTGCTGTCGGTGCTGCTGGTCACGACCCGATCGCTGACGCTGACGCTGCAGCTGTCGGTGATCATCGCGGTCAGCGTGATGCTGGCGTTCTTCGTCGCGGTCGGCAACCCGGCGGAGTTCTGGCTGATGATCCTCGATCCGATGATCGAGGTCTGGCGCGAGGTCGGTCAGGACGAACTGGCGGATCTCGTCGAGCCGCAGAAAGAGACGTTCGCCGCCTACGCGACCATGGTCGCGGTGATGGCGAGCTGGATACTCCAGGCCTCGAGCCTGGTACTGGGCTACGCGCTGTACAAGCAGTTGCCCGAAGAAACCGCCAACTATGGCCGGTTTCAGGATTTGAGTTTCGGGCGTGTGATCGCGCTCACTATGGCAGTCGCGTCGGTTGCCTCGATGGTCGTCGACGCGGTGTGGTTGCAGAGCCTCGCGTTCGTTCTGTTCGCGGCGTTCTTCTTGCAGGGACTCGCCGTCGTGCACTGGATGTACGCCCGCGGTGTCCTGCAGCTGTTCGGCCTCGTCGCGACGTACGCGCTGATGCTGATCGCAGGATGGTTTGTATTGCCCGCGTTGGCAATCTTCGGTTACACCGACGCGTGGTTCGATTTCCGCCGCACATTGCGGCAGAGGCTAGATAAGCAGGATTAGGACATGAACGTAATTCTTCTGGACAATGTGGAAAACCTGGGCCGCATTGGCGATCTCGTGAAGGTCAAGCCGGGCTACGGACGCAACTTCCTTCTGCCGCAGGGCAAGGCTGCGCTGGCGACGCCCGAGAACATCAAGGCCATCGAGGCGCGTCGCGCCGAGCTCGAAAAGGCCGCGGCCGAGGAGCTCGCCACCGCAAAGAAGCGCGCCGAGGTCATCAACGGCATGGAACTCGTGATCCCGGCGAACGCCGGCAGCGAGGACAAGCTGTTCGGTTCGGTCGGCCCGATCGACATCGCCGACGCCTTTGCCGGCGTGCAGGTCGAGGTGCAGCGCAGCGAAGTGCGCATGCCGGACGGCCCGATTCACGAGCTCGGTGAGTTCCCGATCGGCGTACACCTCCATCCCGAGGTCGACGCTGAAATCGTTGTACGGGTAGTTGCTGCCGAATAATCGACCGGGCGCTATGGCGCCCCGTACGTGGCAGCTTGTGGTAGCTTAGTCGGTCAGGGGATTCGATCGACCGGGGAGAGGGATGGTACGCGCACTGGATGACGGCATGACGGATGGCGCCGAGCAGCGCCTCAAGGTACCGCCGCATTCAGTCGAAGCCGAGCAATCCCTGATCGGCGGCCTGATGCTGAACAAGGCCGCCTGGGACAAGATCGCCGACGTCGTTTCGGCGCCCGATTTCTACCGCAACGATCACCAGCTGATCTTCGGCGCCATTGCCGATCTCGTCGACGACGGTCATCCCTGCGACGTCGTCACGGTTTCCGAATTCCTCGACAAACGCGGCGAACTCGACAAGTCCGGTGGACTCGAGTACCTGGCCTCGCTCGCCAACGAGACGCCCGGCGCCGCAAACGCCCGGGCCTATGCCAACATCGTTCGCGAGCGCGCTATGCTGCGTTCGCTGATCGAGGCCGGCAACGAAATCTCCGGTGCCGCCTTCGCCACCGGCGGCCGTTCCGCAGCCGACATCGTTGACGAGGCCGAGCGCCGCGTCTTCGAGATCGCCGAACGCGGCTCGCGCGGCAAGTCCGGCTTCCGCTCGCTCAAACAGATCCTGCCCGAGACCGTCGATCGCATCGACCTGCTGCACCAGTCCGACGGCGACATCACGGGCATCTCGACTGGATTCAACGAGTTCGACAAGATGACTGCCGGCCTGCAGGGCGGCGACCTGGTTATCGTCGCCGGGCGCCCGTCGATGGGCAAGACGACGCTGGCCGTCAACATCGCCGAGAACGCGGCGATCGGCAGCAAGGTGCCGACTGCAATCTACTCAATGGAGATGCCGGCGCAGCAGCTCGCTTTTCGCATGATTTCGTCGCTGGGCCGTGTCGACATGAAGCACCTGCGTACCGGCCAGTTCCCGGACGAGGACTGGTCGCGCATCAACACCGCCGTGCAGCTGATGTCGGACGCACCGATATTCATCGACGACACGGCCGGCCTTTCGCCTACCGAGATTCGCGCGCGTGCCAGGCGCCTGCAGCGTGAGCACGGCCTTGGACTGATCGTGGTCGACTACCTGCAGCTCATGCAGGTGCCGGGCAACACGGAGAACCGGGCGACGGAGATCTCCGAGATCTCGCGCTCACTGAAGGCGCTTGCGAAGGAACTCGACCTGCCGATCATCGTGCTGTCTCAGCTAAACCGCAGCGTGGAGCAGCGTACGGACAAGCGGCCGGTCATGTCCGACCTGCGCGAGTCTGGCGCTATCGAGCAGGACGCCGATCTCATCGTGTTCATCTACCGCGAGGAGGTCTACAACCCGGATACGCCAAAGAAGGGCCTGGCCGACATCTCCATCGCCAAGCAGCGTAACGGCCCGATTGGCGACTTCCTGCTGACCTTCGTAGGTCGTTACACCAAGTTCGAGAACTTCGTGCCGGATGCCTACGGCGCCGAGGCCTTCCCGGAGGCCTACCCTTGAGCTTCGGCGCACGGGCACGGATCAGGCTCGGCGCCCTCGAACACAACCTCTCTGTTATCCGCGCCGTCGCTCCCGAGGCGCGCGTCATGGCCGTGATCAAGGCCAACGCGTACGGCCATGGCCTCGTGCCGGTCGCGAAGCACCTCGAAGACGCCGATTCGTTCGCCGTCGCGAGGATAACCGAGGCAATCGAACTGCGCGCGGCGGGCGTAGTCCAGCCCGTGGTATTGCTGAAGGGCGTGGTGTCCGCTGAGGAGTTCGCACTGGCGAGTGCCCATAACCTCGAACTCGTCGTGCACTGCCGCGAGCAGATCGAGCTGCTGCAGAGCCACCCTGACGACGCACTGACCGTCTGGCTCAAGTTTGACACCGGCATGAACCGGCTGGGCTTCGCGCCATCAGAGGCAGCGACACTCATTGCCGAGGTTCGCGATCTGCCGGCCGTTCGTGAGCTGCGACTGATGACTCACCTGGCCGACGCGGATACGCCCGACAGCCCGGCGACGGCCGCGCAGCTGGCGCAATTCCGCGATGTCGCCGCCGATTTTGACGGCGCGGCGAGCATCGCGAATGCGCCGGCGGTACTCGATCTCGAGGACATTCGCGACGCACCGGACCTGTTCGGATTCCGCGGCGAGCACTGGATCCGTCCGGGTATCGCACTGTTCGGCATTTCGCCGTTCGAACACAGGAGCGCGGCGGACCTCGGGCTGCAGCCCGTCATGCAATTCGAGGCGCTGCTAATCGCGAAGAAGCGCCTTGCCGCAGGCGCGCGCGTCGGTTATCGCGGCCGCTTCGTCAGCGATACCGAGACGACGCTCGGCATCATCTCGGCCGGCTACGGCGACGGTTACACGCGGCACTTTCGCGACGGTACGCCCGTGCTGATCAACGGCCGGCGGGTAGCGCTCATCGGCAATGTCTCGATGGACATGATCGCCGTGGATCTTGGCCTGCATTCACAGGACCAGGTCGGCGACATAGCGACGCTGTGGGGCGATGGCTTGCCCGTCGAGGAGGTCGCGCCGTGGGCCGACGCAATTCCCTATGAGCTGGTGTGCGGCGTGATGAACCGCGAGGCGAGCGAGATAGTCGACTAAGCAGGGCCGAGCCGGCCTAGCTCGCGAAGAAGCCCATCTTGACGCCGGCGAGCTGGACGACGTCGTTGTCGGTCAGCTTGCGCGCCTGCGCACCGATCGGCTTGCCGTTGACCAGCGGAAAGTCGCCTTCCTCGCCCGATTCGACATGCACGATGTAGTAGCCCTCGGCGCGGCGCGTAATCGCAGCGACCTGAACCCCGGGGCGGCCGAGCGTCGTCAGTGCCTTCGTGAGCTCCAGTTCGCGACCGGCGAATGCGCCGCTCAGGACCTGCAGCTTGGCAAGCGGCAGGGCGTTTGGTGCCGAAGCCGGGTCGATGCCAGCCTGAGTCTCGGCATGGCCTGCTGGTTCCGGCCTGTCCTCGGCCACCGTCTGGGTCGCCGTGACCGGCGGTGTCGACGGCTCCGCGACCGGTTCGGGCGCGGGTTCCGGCTCAGGTGCGGGCGCCGGCTCCGGCTCCGGTTCGAGGCCGGCCATTTCGGATTCGTCGAGCATCACGCCGGGGTCGGCCACGGCGGCTTCGGCTGAGGCAAGCGCTGCGGCTTCGGCGGCTTTCTCTGCCTTGGCGAGCTGTTCGGCGTTTTGCTGACCGGCCGGTATGACCATCGTCTTCTCGAACTCGTCCTGTTCGGCGTCGTTCGTGGCCTGGTCAGAGAAGCGCAGCTGGTGATGTCCGATCGTGATGACATCGCCGTGCTGCAGGGCATGCTTCTTGATGAGCTTGCCGTTGACGTAGGTACCGTTGGTGCTGTTCAAGTCCTCGAGGAACGAGTCATTGAGAATGTTGATGATCAGCGAGTGGTGTCCGCTGACGGCGGGATTGTCGATGCGCACGTCGTTGTCAGGGAGGCGTCCAATCGTGTAACGCTCCTTGGTCATGTTGTACTCAGCCAGGACCTGGTTGTCCAAACTCAGAATTAGTCGTGCCATGTTTACCCGCCGCTACGCTTTAGGATCTGTTTGTCGAGAGGGGCACGCGGAACGGCGGCTGCGAAGCGCAGTCGTATCGCTCTTCGTCGAGGAGTGACTCCCTTTAACCCCTGCATCCATTGCTAGTCTTTCCGGTCGAGCCTTGTCTAGCGGAACCAGCCCGCGATTTTGACCAGTAGGCCCTTTTTCGCCGCAAACGAATCGAGGACCTGGGCCAGCATCACGGACACGTTATCGCGCCCGCCGTGGTTGTTTGCCAGGTCGACCAGCTGCTGACTAACGACGTCAAGACTAGCATTAAAAGTACTGATAGTTAAGTGAATATCCTCATCTTCGACCATGTCCGGGAGGCCGTCCGAACAGAGCAAAAATACGTCGTCCGGGAGCACGTCGTGCTCATGAACCTCGACCTCGACGGTCGGTTCGACGCCCAGCGCGCGGGTGACGTAGTTGCGGTTGGTCGAGCGCTGCGCCTCCTCGGCCGAGTAGAAGCCCCGGTCGACGAGTTCCTGCAGCAGTGAGTGGTCGAGCGTGATCTGCTCGAAAGCGCCGCCGCGCAGGCGGTAGGCGCGGGAGTCCCCGACGTGGGCAATGGAGACCTTGTTGTCGTGGAACATGCAGGCCACGATCGTCGTGCCCATGCCTTCGCAGTGGGTCTGGCTCTGCGCGGTCTGGAAAATGATCTTGTTGGCCCGGAAGACAGCATCCCTCAAGATGATCGACTGCCGCATCAGGCCACTGTGCGGGTCGATGTCGCCACGGTCCTCACGGGCAGCGGCCTCGGTCGCGAGCTCGGTGACGATCTGTACGGCGATACCGCTCGCGACCTCACCGGCGTTGTAGCCGCCCATACCGTCGGCCAGCACCATGAGGCCGATATCCGGGTTGGACCCGATCGCATCCTCGTTGTGCTCGCGAACACGCCCCGTATCGGTCAGTGAAGCGAAGTCTATTTTTCCACGCAGGCTCATCTACTCGTGCTACCGCTCACATGACCGTTTACGAGAACCGCGCGCAGTTCTTGAGGGCGATGGCCATTTCGGCACCACAGGAGAAGCGGTCTTCCGGTCGCTTCGCCATGGCTTTCGCCAGGACTGCGTCAACGCTCGGAGGAATGCCGGCGCGGCGACTCGCGATCGGCGCGGCGTCCTCGGTCGTAATTTTGGTCATTAACACTGCGATGTTGGTCGCTTTGAATGGCACCTCGCCAACCAGAAGCTCGTATAGGGTAACACCAAGCGAAAACAAGTCCGAGAGGCCCGTGAGCTTTTCCGCACTGAGCTGTTCGGGCGACATATACATCGGCGTGCCAAGAACAATGCCGGTCTTCGTCTTGTTGTTATCGGTGAGCCTCGCGACGCCAAAGTCGCTGATCTTCAGTGAGCCCTCCTTGGGGTTGTAAAGCAGGTTTGCCGGCTTGATGTCGCGGTGAATGACGCCCTGGTTGTGGGCGTAGTCGAGCGCTTCGGCCGTGGAGGCGGCGAGTTCCAGCGCGCGCTTCGGCGCGAGCAGGCGCGTCGGGTCGGTGAAGTCCCTGAGCGGAATGCCGGGTACGTATTCCATGGCAATATAAGCGAGGCCCTTGTCCTCGCCCGCGTCGTACACGGTAATGATGTTCGGGTGGGTCAGGCGTCCGGCCGATTCGGCTTCACGATAAAACCTGAGCCGTGCCTCCTTGAGCTCCTCGTCCTCAAATTCCTTCTCGATCGGTATCGCCTTGACCGCGACCGCACGGTTGATGCGCGGATCCTTGGCCAGGTAGACGGCGCCCATGGCGCCGCGTCCGATCCGCTTCTCGATGACGTAGCGACCGAGCCGCTGCGGAACGCCGCCGCCGTCCTTGCCCGGCTTCGCCTTCGCCGGTATCGAGCTGTGAGTTCGCTTCATCCATTCGAGCACCGCCTCGGCACGCTCCGGCTTTGCCTGTTCCTCGAAGGCAAGCGACAGCTTGTACATGACGCTCGCCAGCGTTTCCGATGGTGGACAACGGCGGAACTCGGCGAAGGCAGGTTCGAGGCGGCCGGCAGCGAGGAAGTTCGAGCCGCGATCGAAGGCGTCCTTCGAGATTTTCGTCTCGTCCTCGACGAGCCACAGCGTCAGTGCCGCAACGCCGGCGAAGATCATGATCGCACGGCCGAGATCGATCCGAATATTGAGAAACAGCAATACGAGACAGCCGATCAGTATCAGGCCGACGATGACGGCGGCGGACATGATCAAGATGTCCCGTCGCGAACGATCCGGCAGGAACAGTACTGCGACGATGGCAAGCAGGACCGGCGCGAGCCATTCCATCGCCTTTACCCAGGCGGGTGAGACAATGCTGCGGTCGCTCTCGAGGTCGGCGAGCAATGCTGCGGTGATCTCGGAGATCGTCGCGAATTGCCCGGAAGGCAGGCGGGCGACGGCGCCTTCGAGTTCGGGGTCGGCGTCGAGGAATACCGTGTAGCCGGACAGGGAGCGGCGGTTGATTCGATCGAAGATAAGGTCGTCCGGGTCGATGCGACGCAGGGGTACGATATTCGACAGGTAGATCGCGTCTTCGGCACTCGACAAACGATGGCTGGCTGACGCCTGTTCGTCATCGAACGTGATCGCCAGCGGCAGCGCCGGCGACATGACGCCGTCGTTCAGTTGCCAGAGGTCGGTGCGGCGCAGAACGTCATCGTTGTCCGGGTTCACGTCGACGACGCCGTGACGCGTTGCGAACTTGGCGAAACGATGACGGGTAGGTACGTACACGGGTGTGCCGTTCTTGAGCGTCGCGACCCAGTCGGGCAGGGCTTCGCCGTCGGCAATCTCCGGCGGGTTGGCTAGCACGATGCGCCGCGCCTCCACGTCCTTGAGCTTGCCGATCAGTTCACCGTAGATGTCGAGGGTGCTTTCCGAGCGCCGCTGCGACGGGTCAATGCTGACGATCACGGCATTGTCGAGCACGGGGCGCGACATGTTGGCGGCGAACGAGTCGTAAACGAAACGGTCAGCAACCACGAACCACTGCGCCAGTGGTCCGTAGACCAAAAGCAGCAGCACGCTCGCAAACGAGAGCGCGATCAGGCGATTGCGTTTTTGCTTATTGCCCGTGTCCAAACGTTCAGGTCCCTGTTTTCAGGGCAAAAGTATAGGAAAACCGCCGCTTCCTTAATGAGAAAGGGTTGGCATTTTTTATGTCATACCGTGCAAAAATCTCGTCTATGATGCGGCGATAGCCGGGGCAGGCCTCTGGCGTGCATAACATTCAGAAAAATACTATAAAACAATCATTTAAAAACTTTTCTTCATGTCGAAAGTAAAGAAAGCCTACGTTTGTACCGACTGCGGCGCGCACAGCGTCAAGTGGGCCGGCCAATGCCCCGAGTGCGAGGCCTGGAATACGCTCACCGAGACGCGGCTGCAGGGGCCTGCTGCGGATACGGGTAGCGGTGGCGATGCCGCGGAGCTTGGCGCGATCCTCGAAGATCTCGGCGAGCGCCACATGACCGGTCTGGCGGAATTCGACCGGGTCCTTGGCGGCGGCCTCGTGCCCGGCGCCGTCGTGCTGCTCGGCGGTGACCCGGGCGTGGGCAAATCGACGCTGCTGCAGCAGGTCTCGGCCAGGCTGCCCGACGACCTCGCAGTCTGCTACGCCACGGGCGAGGAGTCGCTGCGCCAGGTCGGCCAGCGCGCGGAGCGTCTGGGCCTTTCGGGGTCGTCCCTCAAGCTCATTGCGGATACGTCGCTCGAACACGTCCTCGAACTGGCGCGCAAGAGCTCGGCGCGGGTGCTGGTCATCGACTCGATCCAGACGATGTCATCGGCCGATTTGCCGTCCGCGCCCGGGTCGGTGGCACAGCTCCGCGAGTGCGTCAGCCGAATCGTGCAGTTCGCAAAACAGTCCGAGACCGCCGTCTTCGTCATCGGCCACGTGACCAAGGAGGGTGCGATCGCCGGTCCGCGGGTCGTCGAGCACATGGTCGATACCGTGCTGTACTTCGAGAACGACCCGTCGAGTCGCTACACGATGATTCGTTCCGTGAAGAATCGTTTTGGCGCGACCGGCGAGATGGGCGTCTTTGCAATGACCGAGCAGGGCTTCCGCGAGGTTCGAAACCCGTCCGCGATATTCCTGTCGCGTGAATCGGTGTCGGAGCCGGGCAGCGTTGTCTCGGTGGCCTGGGAAGGCAGCCGGCCGCTGCTGGTCGAGATTCAGGCGCTCGTTGCCGACGGCGCGAGCAATTACCCGAAGCGGCTGACGCAGGGAACCGACCAGAATCGTCTCGCGCTGCTGCTCGCGGTCCTGCAGCGGCACGGCGACGTCGTGCTTGGTGGCGAGGACGTCTTCGTCAACGTCGTTGGCGGGCTCAAGATCGCCGAAACCTCCATCGATCTGCCGGTGCTGATTTCGCTCGTATCGAGCTTCCGGGACCGCGCCGCCGAAGAGCGCATGATCAGCTTCGGCGAGATCGGCCTCGCCGGGGAAGTACGGCCGGTGCGTTTCGGCGACGAGCGCATCCAGGCTGCGGCGAAGCAGGGCTTCACGAAGGCGATCGTGCCGGCGGGCAACCTGCCGAAGAAAACGCCGTCGGGTATCGAGGTTATCGGCGTGCGTCGCCTGCGGGAAGCGCTCGGCGCAGTCTTCTAGCGGCGCTACCGCCGCGTAGGACAGCCGTCGCGCGACCACGCGTGATCATCTGTAGGAGCGGCTTCTCCCAACGGGGCCACACCATGAGCCGCGATTCGCCGCCGCATCTCCCCACACGCGGATCACGCCACCTGTAGGAGCGGCTTCCAGCCGCGATCCGCCGCAAATCGCCTATCTCGGGCCCTGTAGGAGCGGCTTCGCCCAACGGGGCCACACCGTGAGCCGCGATTCGCCGCAAATCGCCTATCTCACCACCATCAAGTGATCGGGCCTGAAGGCCCTCCTACAGAGGCGGCGACCATCGCGACGCGATACGCCGCTTAAGCCGCGTCGTCTTCCAGCAGCCGCCGGCTGACGCGCACGGTGCGAATGCGGTTTTCGTCGGTGGCGACGATCTCGATCGGGTAGCCGGCGATCTTCAGGCACGTCGTCGGTTCCGGAATCGTCTCCAGCATCTCGAGGATCAGGCCATTGACGGTCTTCGGTCCGTCGGTCGGCAGATCCCAGTCCTGGGCGCGATTCAGCTCGCGGATATTGGCAGTGCCGTCGACCAGCCAGGTGTCGGGCGAATCGCGAACGATGTCGGCCTCGTCGTCGGCCGGGTCCGTCGTGAACTCGCCGACAATTTCTTCGAGGATATCTTCGAGCGTAATGATCCCCTGGATATCGCCGTACTCGTCGACAACGAGCGCAATGCGAAGTCGGTGCCGCTGGAACTGGACGAGCTGTGTGCTGAGCGGCGTGCCTTCCGGTACGAAGTAGGGCTCGTCGAGCAGGCTCTCGAGCTCTTCCTTCGTGAACGTTCGCGTCGTCAGCTTGGCGAGCCTGCGGAGGTGCAGGACGCCGATCACGTTGTCGATGGAGTCGCGGTACACGGGGAGGCGCGTGTGTTCGCTTTCCCGTATCGCGCGTTCGATGTCCCCGACGTCGTTATCGAGATCGAGTCCGACGATCTCGTTGTGCGGCACCATCACGTCATCGACCGTCACTTTCTCGAGGTCCAGGATGCTGATGAGCATCTTCTGGTAGCGGGTGGAGATCCGCGAGCCGGCTTCGTGCACCAGCGTCCGAAGTTCCTCGCGGCTCAGCGATTCCAGGGCGGTTTCGCTGCCGCGCACGCCGAGCAGGAAAAGCACGCCGTTCGAGCAGACGTTGATCAGCCAGATGAACGGCAGCGTGATCTTGAGCAGCGGGTAGTAGACGAGCGCCGCCGGGAACGCGAGTCGCTCGGGGTGCAGCGCCGCGTAGGTCTTGGGCGCGGTCTCGGCGAATATCAGGATGACCATCGTCATGACAAAGCCGCCGATCGCGAGGCCGGACTGGCCGCCCAGCTGCACCGCGACGACGCCGACGAGCATCGATGCGACGACGTTGACCGCGTTGTTGCCGAGCAGGATCAGGCCGAGTACGCGATCGGGTCGCTCGAGCAGGCGTTCGGCGAATCGGGCGCCGCGATGGCCCTGGCGCGCCTTGTGACGAAGCTGGTAACGATTGAGGCTCATCAGGGCCGTCTCGGACCCCGAGAAAAATGCGGAAAGCAGTAGCAGCAGGCCGAGAAGGCCTAATAAAGCGCCTAGTGGAACGTCGTCGCCCACAGAATGGGCACCTCCTCTCAATACGACACAATCAGTTCAGCAGGGCAGCCCCTTGTCTGTCAAGGACGTACGGCTCAGCCCCAGCTGCGTCCCAGGACCTCCTCGAGAATGAAACGGCTGCCGAAATAGCTCAGACCGAGCGCCGTGAACGCAGCAAGGTACAGGTAGATGGCCTGGCGTCCGCGCCAGCCGGCGAACTGGCGGCCGGCGAGCAGGATGCCGAACAGCAGCACGGCGACGAGCGACAGCGCGGTCTTGTGGACGAGATGCTGGGCAAACAGGTCCTCGACGAATGTGATGCCCGAGACGATCGAGAACGCCAGCACGGTGAAGCCGGCGGCGGTCAGTGCAAACAGCAGTTTCTCGGTGGTATCGAGCGGCGCGAACAGGTAGTTGGCTGCTGTCAGCCGACCGGCGCGCAGGCGCCGGTCCTGGATCAGCGCGTAGATGGCCACGATCGCGCCGACGGTCAGCAGCCCGTAGGCGAACATCGAGGTCAGCACGTGTGTGCGGATCTGCCACGTCATCGGCGCCGCATCACCGGTCACGTCGCCGGTGCCCGTCGCCATCGACGTTACGGCGGCAAGCAGGAGCATGCCCGCCGAGACGCCGCGGAGGTTCTCGTTGAGTGCGGACAGGAAGGCGATGACGCCGAGCTGCAGCCCGATCAGCGAGACCGCCGTCGCCAGCGTGATGCCGACCCCGCCGGGCATCAGCACCATCGTCAACAGGTAAACGTGCAGGGCAACCGACACGGCGCAGAGCGCGAAAGCGGCGGCTGTCAGCGCCCCGGAACGGCTCTCGTGCTGCGGCAGTCGACCGAGCGCGAAACCCGCGCCAGCGAACAGGTACAGAAAAGGAATTGTGATTTGAAACACAGAAACCCGAAGGTGATTAACCTACCTTGCCGACAGGTTAAATCATCCATACGGCGATTCCCAATAGAAACCTGTTTTCCCTTAGGCGACCGGGACTTGCCGGAACGAAAACACGATGCGAATAAGGATTTTGGGTTGCAGCGGCGGTATCGGAGGCGGGTCGAGAACATCGGCCATGCTCGTCGATGACGATGTGCTGATCGACGCCGGAACCGGCATCGGCGATCTCGAACTCGACAGCCTGAACTCGATACGTCACGTCTTCCTGACGCACGCACATCTCGACCACATCGCGGGCCTGCCGATGCTCGCAGATTCGATCTTCGACGAGAATTTTGAAGTGCCGCTGACCGTCTACGCACGCGAGGAAACCCTGCGGGCTGTCCAGGCGCACCTGTTCAACGATGTCATCTGGCCTGACTTCGCGAAGCTCCCGAGCCCAGAGAACCCGATGCTGCGCTACCACGTCTGCAGCCCGGGAGACACGGTCACGATCGGCAATCGATCTTTCTCTGCCGTCGATGTCATGCACAGCGTGCCGTCGCTCGGTTTCACGGTCGAGAACGGGGACGGCTCGTTCGCAATCAGCGGCGACACCAAGACCAACGAGACCCTGTGGCCCGTGCTGAACGCCTGCAACGACCTCAAGGTGCTGGTGATCGAGGTCTCGTTCCCGGACGAAATGGAAGCGCTGGCAGCCGATGCCGGGCACTACTGCCCGAAGACGCTGACGCGCGACCTTCGACGACTCGAGCAGGACCCGCAGATCTGGCTCACCGGCATGAAGCCCGGTGAAGAGGATCGCATCCTCGAACAGGTCGTCACCGCCGCGCCCGATCGCAACATCCAGATGCTCGCCCGCGGCACGGTGCTGCGTGTCTAGCACACTGGCGACCTGCCGCCGGGCTCGGATTTGGCATACACTGCCGGCTTTCCTACGACGGAATCCCACGGATGTTTGACAACCTGAGCGACCGCCTGCGCGGTGCCGCCAGTAGCCTCGCCGGCAAGGGCAGGCTCACCGAATCGAATATCAAGGACACGCTGCGCGAGGTTCGACTCGCGCTGCTCGAGGCAGATGTCGCGCTGCCCGTGGTCAAGTCGTTCATCGAGCGCATCCGCGAGCGAGCGGTTGGCGAGGAGGTCAGCAAGAGCCTGACGCCCGGCCAGGCCCTCGTGAAGATCATCCACGCCGAGCTCGTCACGATCCTCGGCGAGACCACGGTCCCGCTGGACCTGAAAGCCCAGCCACCTGTCGTCATCCTGCTGGCCGGCCTGCAGGGCGCGGGCAAGACCACCACCGCCGCGAAGCTCGCCAGGAAACTTATGGCCGGCGAGACCCGGGGCAATAGCAAGGGGGACAAAAAGAAAGTCATGCTCGTCAGCGTCGACGTGCACCGGCCGGCGGCAATCCTGCAGCTCAAGACCCTCGCCGAGGAGATCGGGGCCGAGCACTCGGCCAGCGACGCCAGCGAAAAACCGACCGCGATCGTCGAGCGCGCGCTCGACGACGCGAAGCGTGCGCAGGTTGACGTGCTGATCGTCGACACCGCGGGCCGGCTGCACGTCGATGGCGAGATGATGCAGGAGGTCGTTGCCGTGCACGCCAAGGCGGCACCGCGCGAGACCCTGTTCGTGGTCGACAGCATGGCGGGTCAGGACGCCGTCAACGCCGCGACCGCCTTCAACGAGAGCCTGCCGCTGACCGGCGTCATCCTCACCAAGGCCGATGGCGACGCGAAAGGCGGCGTCGCGCTGTCGGTTCGCGAAGTTACGGGCAAGCCCATCCGCTACATCGGTGTCGGCGAAAAAGTCGACGCGCTGGAGACCTTCCATCCCGACCGTATGGCCTCGCGGATCCTCGGCAAAGGCGACGTGCTGTCGCTCGTCGAGGAGCTCGAGGGCAAGGTCGAGAAGGAGAAGGCCGAAAAGCTGGCCAGGAAGCTCAAGAAGGGCCGTGGCTTCGACCTCGGCGACCTGAAGGACCAGCTCGAGCAGATGATGAACATGGGCGGCCTCGCCAGCATGCTCGAGAAGCTGCCGATGCCCGGAAACATCGATCCGGCCGCGCTCAAGAGCGGCGCCGACGAGCAGAAACTGCGCCGCCAGGTGGCCATCATCAACTCGATGACGCCGGGCGAGCGGCGCTTCCCGAAGACCATCAACGGCTCCCGCAAGAAGCGCATTGCGGCCGGCAGCGGGCAGACGATCCAGGACGTCAATCGGCTGCTCAAGCAGCACACGCAGATGGAACGGATGATGAAGAAGATGTCGAAAGGCGGCATGAAAAACATGCTCCGCGGCATGCAGGGCGGGGGGCTGCCGCCCGGCTTCCGCCGCTAGCGCGGAGCGGCATCGCACGGGGTCCCTTGGACCCGCAGCGGGGCACCGGTAAGCGTATAAAAAACTTACAATTTCCGACCCCGAAAACGCTTCACATTTGGCTTGAAACCGGTACAATGCGCGGTCTCCTCGGGCTGGCCCGAGCACAGGCGTGTCCGCCTTTACTGAATTTTTTACGGATTATCAGATGGTTAGCATTCGTCTTTCGCGCGCTGGCGCGAAAAAACGTCCTTTTTATCACCTCGTGGTGACCGACAGCCGTAACCGCCGTGACGGCCGTTACATCGAGCGCGTCGGCTACTTCAACCCGGTCGGCCGGGATCACGAGGAGAACCTGCGCATCGATCTCGAGCGGGTCGACTACTGGATCGGCCAGGGCGCGCAGCCGTCCGACCGCGTCGCCTCGCTGCTGAAGTCGCACCGCAAGGCGGCCGCGGCCAGCTGAGACGCCGATGGAAGAGCCCGTCCTGCTGGGACGAGTATCGGGCTTCTTCGGCGTCAGGGGTTGGGTCAAGGTGTACTCCTACACCGACCCCAGGGAAGCGGTACTGGACTATCCGCACTGGCTGATAAAGAGGGGCGGAAACTGGGAGACGCACACGCTTGCCGAGGGCAAGCGACATGGCAAGACGGTCATCGCGAGGCTCGAGGGCTTCGACGACCGCGACCAGGCCACGAGCCTGCTCGACTGTGATATCGCGGTCCGGCGCGAAGACCTGCCGGAGCCGGACGAGGGTCACTACTATTTCAGCGATCTCGAGGGACTCGAGGTCGTGCACCAGGATTGCAAGGCGCTCGGGCGCGTTGCCTACCTCCTGGAAACCGGCGCCAACGACGTGCTCGTGGTCCGGGACGGCGAGACCGAACGGCTGATTCCGTTCGTCGCCGGCGACGTCATCAAAGACGTGGATCTGGCTGCAGGCCTGATTCGCGTCGACTGGGACTGGGATTAGGGCTGGGACTGAGGTGAAAATCGCGGTCGTCACGCTGTTCCCGGAGATGGTGGCCTCGGTCACCGACTACGGTGTCGTCGGACGGGCCGCGGAACGTGATCGGCTGGAACTCGTCACCGAGAACCCGCGCGACTACGCGGACGATGTGCACAGGACCGTGGACGATCGGCCTTACGGCGGCGGACCCGGCATGGTCATGAAGTACGAGCCGACCGCGGCCGCGATCGAAAGCGCGCGGCAGCGCGTGCCCGAAGGCAGTCCGGTCGTGTACCTGACGCCGCAGGGCAGGGTGTTCGATCAGGCGACGGCACGCCGCTACAGCGAACTGCCGGGGCTGGTGCTGCTGTCGGGCCGTTACGAAGGCATCGACGAGCGGCTGGTCGAGCGCGAGGTGGATGAAGAACTGTCGCTGGGCGACTTCGTGTTGTCGGGCGGCGAAATTGCCGCGATGGCGGTGATCGACGCGGTAACGCGTCTGTTGCCGGGCGTGCTCGGCGATGCGGAGTCGGCGGAGCAGGACTCGTTCATGGACGGTCTGCTCGACTACCCGCACTACACGCGCCCGGAGAACGTGGCGGGACTCGACGTGCCGGCCGTGCTGAAGTCGGGCGACCATGCGCGTATTGCGCGCTGGCGTTACAAGCAGGCCCTGGGCCGCAGCTACCTGCGGCGCCCGGACCTGGTGGAAAAGTTGCAATTGGATCGCGAGCAGCAGGCGTTGCTCGACGAATATTTGAAAGAATCTGGTAAAGAATCATGAGCAAAATCATCGAAGCGCTGGAACAGGAACAGATGGGCAAGGACATTCCGGAGTTCGCTCCGGGCGACACGGTCGTTGTCCAGGTCAAGGTGAAGGAAGGCTCCCGCGAGCGCCTGCAGGCCTTCGAGGGTGTGGTCATCGCCAAGCGGAATCGCGGCCTGAACTCCTCGTTCACGGTTCGCAAGATCTCCCACGGCGAGGGCGTCGAGCGTGTCTTCCAGACCTACAGCCCGACGGTCGATTCCATCAAGGTGAAGCGTCGCGGCGACGTTCGTCGCGCGAAGCTGTACTACCTTCGTGGCCGCACCGGCAAGGCAGCGCGGATCAAGGAAAAAATCTAGCGCGAGCAGCCGGTTATGGCGGCCCGGCTGGTTTTTTCCAGCTGGGCAAATCGGCCACAGTGTCAAATCCGTGCGCCAGTCGACATTATGTGGACGGTAACGGGCAATAAGCTGAAACCTTTTCCTCTGTGACAGGGTCTTCTGTGGCATGAAAACCGCATTTTTGACAGTTGTGCGACGCGCGGCCGTGGCCGCGTGCCTGCTGCCGCTCCTCGGCGGCTGCGCATCGCTCGTGTCGAACGCGGCCAGCGGCTTTGCCGACAACCTGTCCAAGGCCGTCCTGAACCAGGACGATCCGGAGACCGCCAAGGCGGCAATCCCGTCGTACATGGTACTGATCGACAGCCTGATCGAGGGCAATCCCGACGATCCGGACATGCTGTCGGCGGCCGCCGAGATGTACGCGTCCTACGGCGCCGTGTTCGCCGACGACGAGATCCGTGCCAGGCGGCTGACTGCCAAGGCGCGCCGCTACGCACTGAAGGCCATGTGCGAGGATTACTCGGAAGCCTGCGGCTGGCGCGAGATGAACTTCGACGAGTTCGAGGCATCCGTCCGCGGCGTCACACCGAAACAGGCGGATCTGCTTTACACGTACGGCTTCACGACGCTCGCGTACATGCGGGCGCACAGCTCCGAGACGGACACACTCGCCGAGCTGCCGCAGGTCGAGACGCTGTTCTATCACTACCTGGACATCGCCGGTGATTCCGTGTCGGCCGCGACGCACACCTACATGGGCATCCTGCTGACGCTCCGGCCTCCGGCGCTGGGCGGCAAGCCAGACGAGGCCCGCGAGCATTTCGAGAGGGCAATCGCGATGAGCGATGGCCGCGACCTGAGCGCCAAGGTCGAGTACGCACGTGGCTACGCGAAGCTGCTGTACGAACGGGAGCTGCATGACCGGCTTCTGAACGAGGTGTTGGCCGCCGATCCGTACGCGGACGGGCTGACGCTCGGCAACGTCATGGCGCAGGATGACGCTAAACAATTGTTGGCCGAGGCCGACGACTATTTCTGATGGCATTTACGGCTTGGGCAAAGCCATAGGACTGGACATGAAGAGATTCATTATCGCGCTGACGCTGATTGCGTTTGGTGCCGTCGCGAACGCCGCGACCCTCAAGATAGCCACCGTGACGCCGGAAGGCTCGCAGTGGATGTCGGACATGCGCGCGAGCGCTGCCGAGATCAAGGAACGCACCAACGGCCGCGTCCAGATCAAGTATTACGGCGGCGGCGTCATGGGTAACGACACCAAGGTACTCGGTCGCATTCGGATCGGCGCGCTGCAGGGCGGTGCGTTCACGCCGGGCGCGTTGGCTTCCGTCTACCCGGACATGAACCTCTACGGCCTGCCGCTGATCTTCGAATCGGAAGAGGAAGCGGCGTACGTCCGTGAGCGCATGGACAAGAAGCTTCTCGACGGTCTCGAGGAAGCCGGCTTCGTCAGCTTCGGTTTCGCGGCTGGCGGCTTCGCCGTCGTGCTGTCGAATACCCCGGTCAGCTCGCTCGACGACCTCAAGGGCAAGCGTGTCTGGGTTCCCGAGGGCGACGACGTCAGCTATGCATCGATGCAGGCGCTGAATCTGTCGCCGGTTACGCTGCCACTGACCGACGTGCTCACCGGCCTTCAGACCGGCCTGATCGACATCGTCGCGATCTCGCCCATCGGCGCACTCGTGCTGCAGTGGCACACCAAGGTCAAGTACATGACCGAGCTGCCCCTGTCCTACACGCTCGGCTTCATGGCGGTGGACAAGAAGGCGTTTTCCAAGCTAACGACGAACGACCAGAACATCGTTCGCGAGGTCATGGAAAGGACCTATCGCAATTTCGACCGTACCAATCTGGTCGACAACCGCGCGGCACGTGATTCGCTGATCAAGCAGAAGATCGAGCCGGTGGCGTACGACGAAGCCGAGATTGCGGAGATTCGCGAGGCTGTCATTGCGTCGAATGATGAACTCGGCGAGCAGGGCTTGTTCACGCCGGCGCTTTACAACGAGATGCTGCGTTATGTCGACGAATACCGCCAGCTGCAGGCATCCGAAAGCGCCGATGCGGCGGGTGCCAAAGCGGCCGACTGAGATACCTGACGTTTGAAGCAGTTCCTGTCTCGCCTCGATACGGCCGGCCGCTACGCCGAGAACGCCGCGCTCGTCGTGCTGCTCGGCGGCATGATGCTGCTCGCGGTCGGCCAGATCGTACTGCGCGAGGTCTTCGAGACGGGCTTCATCTGGGCCGATGAGGCCGTCAAGCTGATGGTGCTGTGGCTGGCGATGGTCGGATCGATTGCCGCCAGCCGCGACAACCGGCATATCCGCATCGACGCACTGGCACAGGTGCTGCCGGAAGCGGTCAACAAGCTCGCCCGCATCCTGGTCGACATCTTCGCGGCGGTCGTTTGCTTCGTGATCGCCTGGCAGTCCTACCGTTACCTGCAGCTCGAAATCGAGTTCGAAGACACGGTCCTGATCGACACGCCGGCCTGGCTCGTCCACGTCATCGTGCCGCTGTCCTTTGCGCTGGTCGGCTACCGCTTCGTCGTTCTCGTCATCACGCAGGTGTACGAGTTGGCCACCGGGATCGACACGGACGCTGAGCTATGATGGTCGTCAGCGTCGTCCTGATCCTGCTCGCGGTGCTGGGCGCGCCGCTGTTCGCGATCATCGCGACCAGCGCGATGCTCGGCTTCCAGCGCCAGGACACCGACCTGATGAACATGGCGCTCGAAGTCCTGAGCATTGCCGACCTGCCGTTCCTGTCGGCGATCCCACTGTTTACGTTCGCGGGCTATGTGCTTAGCGAAAGCAACGCACCGAAGCGTCTCGTTCGCGTCACCAATGCGCTGCTCGGCTGGATGCCGGGCGGACTCGCGATCGTCTGCCTTGCCGCCTGTGCATTCTTCACGGCATTCACGGGTGCGTCCGGCGTAACGATCATTGCGCTCGGCGCGATCCTGTATCCGGCACTGCAGCACGACGGCTATCCGGACAAGTTCAATCTCGGACTCGTAACGTCCTCGGGCAGCCTCGGCCTGCTGTTTGCGCCGTCGCTGCCGCTGATTCTGTACGGCGTCATCGCCGAGGTCTCGATCGATTCGCTGTTCCTAGCCGGCATCATCCCGGGCCTGGTTATGCTGGTGATGCTCTCCGGCTGGAGCCTCTGGGTGAACCGCGAGAATCGCAAGCCGCTCAGCCATTTCTCCCTGAAAAAGCTCGGCGGCGCGCTGCGCGAGGCAATCTGGGAGCTGCCGCTGCCGTTCGTCGTGCTCGGCGGCATCTACTCGGGTTTCTTCGCGGTCTCCGAGGCCGCCGCCATCACGGCGCTTTACGTGCTGATCGTCGAAGTTCTGATCCTGCGCGAGATCAAGCTCAGCGAGCTGCCGAAGATCATGCGCTCGTCAATGGTGCT
>JAAUXY010013223.1_pt1 | contig 20018 bp, 22 predicted proteins | sample 7278121 | NCBI WGS metagenome assembly JAAUXY01 (sample SAMN14350117, study PRJNA611818) | marine sediment metagenome | isolation source: surface marine sediment (1.8m) | place: French Polynesia: Moorea | collected 2018-08 | reverse complement strand
GATTGAAATTTAATCTCAAAGGCGCGCGCAAAATTTTGCCCCAGAAAATGCGATGTGCCGGATTGCAGCGCTTTGCGATCCTGCATCATGGCTTCAATCGTGAGTGAATCCACCGCCCCCGGAAACCGTTCTGAAGCTGATTTATGCCCCCGGATAACCGGCATCGCCAGATAATCCTCCACACAGGTTGTATAGACATCCAGCATCATCTGGGTGCGCTCGCGCGCCTCATCGGCAGTCGCATGAGCCGTGTGCCCTTCCTGCCACAAAAATTCGCTCGTCCGCAAAAATATGCGGGTGCGCATCTCCCAGCGAACAACATTGGCCCACTGGTTGATGAGTATCGGCAAATCGCGATAGCTGCTCACCCATTTCGAAAAAGAATCACCGATAATGGTCTCCGACGTCGGGCGCACCACCAGGGGCTCCGCCAGCGTCCCGGCGGGTTTTAAGCCGCCGCTGTCGGCTTTTTCCAGCCGATGATGGGTGACCACCGCACATTCTTTGGCAAATCCCTCGACATGTTCGGCCTCTTTTTCAAGAAAACTCAAGGGAATGAAAAGCGGAAAGTACGCGTTTTTAACACCGGTGGCTTTGAATAGATTGTCCATGGCCTGAACAATATTTTCCCACAGGGCATAGCCCCAGGGTTTAATGACCATACAGCCCCGAACCGGTGACCGCTCCGCCATATCGGACGCTCTAATTACCTGCTGATACCATTCCGGATAATCCTGCTCCCGTGTCGGTGAAATCGCTGTCTTTGCTTGCTTTGCCATATCCTGCCTTTCGCTAAACTCAAATTCAATATCACGTGTCCTGGTTTTTAATATCCAGATCTTTTACATATTCACGTACTTCATGCAAGAGCACATCAACGAGTTTGTCCTGTTCAAATTTTTTAACCACTTTTCCTTTTCTAAAAAGCACGCCATTGCCATCGCCACCGGCAATGCCGATATCCACTTCTCTGGCTTCTCCCGGACCATTAACCACACATCCCATAATGGCGATCTTAAGCGGCTCGGTGGTGGTCATCAGTGCTTTTTCGACCCGCTCGACGATGTCAAACAGTTCGATGTTGCACCGCCCGCAGGTAGGGCAGGAGATTATTTCCGGTCCGCGCCGGCGAATGTCAAGGGCTCTCAGAATTTCATAACCCACCCGAACCTCCTCAACCGGATCGCGGGTAAGAGAGACCCTGATCGTGTCGCCAATGCCTTCGGCCAGCAGCATCCCGATTCCCAATGCCGACTTAACAATGCCCGAATATAGTGCACCCGCCTCGGTTACGCCGACATGCAACGGCAGGTCGGTTTTGGCCGACAACAAGCGATATGCTTCAATCGTGCGCTGAACATCGGAAGCTTTAAGGGATATTTTTATTTGGTGAAAATCCAGTGATTTCAATATCTCTACATGGCGCAAACCGCTTTCCACCATACCGGCCGGTGTAACGCCTTTATATTTCTTTATAATATCTTTTTCCAGCGAACCAGAATTAACACCGATGCGGATGGGGATATTAAAATCCTTGGCACAGTCAACCACTGCTTTTACCTTTTTAAGACCGCCGATATTGCCGGGATTCAGCCTCAGTCCATCGGCGCCAGCTTGGGCGGCGGCAATGGCAAGTCGATGGTTGAAATGAATATCTGCAATTAAAGGAATATCAATCTGCTTTTTAATCTGCGCTACCGCTGTTGCTGCTGCTTCATCGGGCACGGCAACCCGAACAATTTCACACCCGGCATCCTGCAGACGCACAATCTGGGCAACGGTGGCGGCCACATCCTGAGTCTGCGTATTGGTCATCGATTGTACCGCAATGGGTGCCGAACCGCCAATTTTTACATTTCCGACGGTAATTTGACGCGTTTTTTTACGTTTGATTTTTAAAATTTCCATTAAATCTATTATTTCCAGAGGGTTGTGGCGAACACGATTAACCTGAAATCATCCGGCCATTTTGCGACCGCAGGTTGTAAGTGGGGCCATCGGATTGCATTCATAAATATAGTTATGGTATAGTGCTTCAAGGTTTCTGATACCGCGGCACCTGAATCCGAAGCTCTCGCATCACTGCAAAATTAATGCGTATTGAACTGGCTGTAAAGTAACCCTATATTGGAATCATATATATTCGTATCAGGAACCGGCCTAATAATTTCGAACATGTGGGAACAAACCGTCCAGCTGTTTAATATTTATCATGAAATTGCTTGTGGTTTAGATATCTTACACTAACAAACACATTGAAATTATTCAAGTAAAATAGAGCCTTAAGAAATTAGCGTTTAAGACGCTTTCTTCCAGGTTACCTGCGTGCCCGGTTCAATGCAGCAGGGTCCGACAGCGATTGTTGCAAATCTTTTAATATCAGGAGTGGAAAAATGACGCGCCCAAAAGGTCAAAAATTTGCTGACAAACATGCACCCGATACCCAATTAGATGAACGGATCAGAGACCATATTAACCGCCACGCCAAAAATAATGAACTCCCCTGTGCGCTGGCATTTAAAATCGCTGATGAGCTGAATGTTTCACCGGCTGAGGTGGGGATAACCACCGATCTATTAGAAATGATGCTGGTTAAATGCCAGCTGGGACTGTTTGGTTATACGCCATCTAAAAAGATTGTGAAGCCCGAAGCACCTGAAAATCAGAATCTGGAACGCGCGATTCAGGAATCATTGGTCGATGGTGATCTTTCCTGTGAGAAGGCCTGGGAAATTGCTCGCAGTTTTGATGTTCCCAAAATGACGGTCAGCGCGGCCTGTGAACAGCTGGAAATCAAAATAAAACCCTGCCAGCTGGGCGCTTTTTAGAATTTAGACATTTAAGATTGTTCCCATTTGGGACGATAATAACCATATACTCTGCATAGATACCAACGGATCATTGAATCTATGATCATTGTGGCAATACGGCTGCAAAATTTTTCTAACCAGGATGATGTATCGTGAGCACGTCGGCTGTTAATAATATATTACGTGAAAAAACGGGTTTTCAAATAACAGTCCTGATCATATGGATGGTTATCGGGTATTATGTGTTCAGCCCGATTATCGGAGAATATAAATTTGTCACCCTGCAAAGAATTCAAAAGACCGGGGAAATTACGGTCGTCACTCGTAATACCGCTCATTGTTACTATCTTTACCGTGACCAGCCCATGGGTTTTGAGTACGAAATGGCCCAGGCCTTTGCGGAATATCTGGGGGTTCGCCTTCAGGTGAAGGTTGTGGATCGCTGGGAAGAAATGGTTAACACGCTGAATAAGGGATCGGGAGCATTTATCGCCGCCAGCACACCGATTATACCCAAATGGCAAACCGAGGTCGCCTTTTCAGACAGTTACATGGAAGTGGCACAGCAAATTATTACCCATCGCAAAAATGCGCGCATAAATAAAGCGGCAGACCTTTCGGGTAAAACCATTGATGTCAGAAAGGGAACCGAGTACCAGCACAGCCTCGTGGAATTGAAAGATCAGGGGATCGATCTGGCGATCCGGCTGCATGATGACCTGCCAACCGAAGAACTCATTCAAAAAGTGGCTGATGAGGAAATCGATTATACGATTGCCAACAGCAACATCATTTTAATCAATCGTCGGAATTTTCCAGGGGCTGTCAGCACGGGATCGATCAACGACCGCGTCCATTTAGGCTGGGCGGTGTATCCAAAATCAATTGAACTGCTCGAGCAAATGAATGCGTTTTTAAAAGTGATCAAAAAGAACGGCAAATTCGATTCAATATACAACAAATACTATGGCGACACGAAAGATTTTGATTATGTGGATTTAAAGGCGTTTCACGCCAGAATAAAAGCGCGGCTTCCCCGCTACAGTCCGTTTATCAAGGCCGCCGCCAAAAAGCATGGTTTTGACTGGCGGCTGATTGCCGCCCAGGTTTATCAGGAGTCACATCTGAATCCCTGGGCAAAAAGCCGGGCCGGTGCAAGGGGATTAATGCAAATTATGCCAGCGACCGGCAGAAGTCTGGGCATCACCGACCTTTTTGATCCTGTGCAAAACATTAATGCCGGTGTGCAACATCTAAAAAATTTATATGAGTATTTTGAAACGGCCAACGGAAAAGACAGGTTATTAATTTCGCTGGCAGCCTATAATATCGGTCAGGGGCATATCTATGATGCCCGCAAACTTGCGAAAAAAAAGGGACTTGACCCAAACAAATGGGAGTCCCTATCTAAAACATTGCCGTTGTTGCGATACAGAAAATACTATAAAAACGCCAAATACGGCTTTTGCCGCGGTACCGAACCCGTTCGCTATATCAAGCAGATTATGATTTATTATGATGTTCTCAAGCGTCAGGGATTCGAGTACAAAACTGCGCGTGCGCCGGGGCAGGAAGCGAATCGTGTTCTGGTCGGTTCTAAAAACTGAGTTGGATATTTCCGAAAACCACTCTCCCGGATTAAACAACCTGCGGTGGCGGTAGCGGTCCTTCCGGTGGCATTCCCGGTTTCTTTTTCCAGAGTATAAACTGGTTGTTTTTTATAAGTATCAGGCGCATGAGATATTTTTCGCTGATCTCCGCCACAGCATCCCGCAGACCCCTTCGTTTTTCCGCAAATCTGTAATCATCCCCTGTAATGAAACCATACAATTTTATCTTGGGATAATAAAAATCCAAATCTCTTCTGACACTCTTGTAGTTGTGACTGCCGTCAACATAAATCCAGTCGAAATACTGATCCGGAAATTGGTCGTAGACAAATTGAGATTTATCTCTATGGATTTGAACCTGGCCGGATTCGATAGGATCTTTGAATTTTTTACATACGGCGTCATAGTAATCCGTGTGGGGTTCCCGGGCCCAGGGATCAATCAGGTGAAGCTTTTTCGGTTGCACCACCTCAAGGATCTGTTCGGTAAACAGTCCCTGGCTTACACCGATCTCTGCGCACACCGAATTTTTGGGCATCATCTCTAAAAGAAACTTTCTGCCGTATTTAATTTCGATCATTTCGATTCTCCTGACAGATTAATGGGCAAACAAATTGGGATATTTTGGCCCTAATACATCGCATTCACGCCCACGAATGGATTATGTTGTTTTTCATGTCCGATGGTCGTCTCCGGTCCGTGCCCGGTGTACACCCGCACATCATCCCCCAGTGTGAACAGCTTATCCTGAATACTCGATTTCAGGGTTGTAAAGTCTCCTCCTGGAAAATCGGTACGCCCGATGGATCCCGCAAATAGTGTGTCGCCCACAAAGACATGCCCCTCGGTAAAAAGGGAAATCCCGCCCGGTGTATGCCCCGGTGTATGGAGCACGTTGAGTGTGATTTTTCCGAAAACAATGGTATCGCCGTCATCCAGGGTGCGATCCGGGACGGGCGAGTTCTCTGCTGAAAGGCCCCAATTTGCAGCGCTGGCAGATATGTGTTCCAGCATGGGAGCATCCAGTGCGTGGATTAAGATCGGCGCGTTCGTAGCTGCATGAATTCCTTTGTTAGCACTCACATGATCAAAGTGACCATGCGTGTTGATAATCGTTTTAACTTCAAGATTTGAATCGGCCACGGACTGAAGTATTTTTTCAGCCTCATCGCCCGGATCGATAATCGCTGCTTGCATTGTCTCTTGGCAGCCAACAATAAAGCAATTCGCCATAATCGGACCCACAGGTAATGTCTTGATGATCATCGCATCAGCCTCCGGTATATTCTGATTTTAGATTGTGGATTTCGGATTGCGGATTTAAATTCACCGCAGACGCGCCCTCCCGCCCTTGGTAACGAATCCCCGGCGTAATCTCGATCGAACGCTCGGGCTGAACAGGTTGGCTAAATGGCAGGATTGAGTAATCCAAAAAGAGGGCATGGCAGCCAAAGTTCAGTTTAAAATTCTGTTGGATTTATTTGGTATCAATTATCAGCGATTACAATCCGCAATCCGAAATCTAAAATCCAAAATTTAATGTACCCAATGCCCATTGCCCAATTTTACTATTCAGAGGAATGGTCCGCGGTTTCGATTGGCTTTTCTACCTTTATCTCTCCTTCTTCAATCGCAGTCCGGATGCTATCAATAATTCCATTGATAAATGCGCCGGATTCTTCAGTGCCGAATTTTTTGCCAACATCAATGGCTTCATTGATGGAAACTTTCGGGGGAATATCAGGGCAAGACAGCATCTCAAATACGGCCACCCGCATGACATTCCGGTCCACACAGGACATGCGATGGACTCTCCAGTTTTTAGAAAATCGCTCAATGAGGGTATCGATTTGGGGCTTGGCCTCTAAAACACCTTTTACCAGCTTCATAAAAAACGGCCGCGCCTTTTGGGGCGGGGTAAAATTCTCACAGAAGCGTTCCAGCATCTGCGGTGAGGCGTCTTGATTGGCATCCATATAAAAGAGCGCCTGCATCGCCAGTTCTCGCGCTCTGCGACGGGTCCCCATGACTAAGACTATCCCACGACCTCAAGCAAATTTGCCATTTCAACAGCCGCCATGGCTGCACTCCAACCTTTATTACCGGCCTTGGTACCGGCACGTTCAATGGCCTGCTCAATCGTATCTGTGGTGATGACGCCAAAAATGATCGGCACCTCCGCTTCCAGGCTAACCTGCGCAATTCCCTTGGAGACTTCGGCACTCACATAGTCAAAATGCGGCGTCGCGCCCCGGATAACGGCGCCCAGGCAGATAATGGCATGAACTCCCTTTTTTTTCGCCAGTTTTTTGGCAACCAGCGGGATTTCAAATGATCCTGGAACTTTCACAATCTGTATGTCACTATCCTTGGCGCCGGATCGTATCAGGGCATCAAGGGCGCCGCTTAATAGCTTTTCGGTAATAAAATCATTAAATCGGCTCACCACGATGGTAAACTTTTTGCCTTTTGCATTTAAATGAGCTTCAAGAGTCTTAGCCATAAAAGCTCCTTTCATTATAAGGTATCTATAAAATTGAGAACTGAAAAGGCCTCTGGCAAATCGTTTTTGCTGCAACACACAAACCGACAATCAACGGGTAACAGGGGCCGCTGATCGTCAGGGCGCGGCATCGACGTTCAATAAATGACCCATTTTTAATTTCTTACATTCCAGATAACATTTATTGTGTAAATTGGCCGGGACTTCAATTGGAACCTGTTCAACAATGCTCAGCCCGTAGCCATCCAGACCTACCATTTTCTTCGGATTGTTGGTCATGAGTTTCATTTTGCGAACACCGAGATCGACCAGAATTTGAGCGCCGATGCCGTAATTACGCATATCCGGTTTAAATCCCAGCTCTTCGTTGGCCTCAACTGTGTCCATTCCCTGGTCCTGAAGGGCATAGGCCTTGATCTTGTTAACCAGTCCGATCCCGCGGCCCTCCTGACGGATATACAGGAGCACACCGGTACCCTCCTTTTCAATCATCGTCATGGCCCGCTCAAGTTGCAAACCGCAATCGCAGCGCAGCGAACCGAAGATGTCTCCCGTCAAACATTCAGAGTGCACCCGCGCCAGGACCGGTTTTTGGGGATCAATTTCGCCTTTGACCATGGCGATATGCAATAAATTATCGATGTCATTTTCATACACGACGGCCTTAAAATCGCCGGCTATCGATGTGGGAATGATGGTTTCGGCTGAACGATGCACGAATGACTCCGTTCGCATTCGATATTCGATCAAATCCGCTATCGTACAGATGCCGACACCGTGTTTTTCGCTAAACTTTTCTAACGCCGGCATGCGGGCCATGGTTCCGTCTTCGTCCATGATCTCGCATATCACTCCGGCAGGTTTTTTACCCGCCAGGCGGGCAAGATCCACCGAACCTTCGGTTTGGCCGGCGCGAACGATTGCCCCGCCCTCTTTCGCTCTCAATGGGAATATATGGCCGGGCCTTACCAGATCGCGCGGCTGGCAGTCATCGGCAACGGCTGTTAATATGGTGGTGGCACGGTCATGCGCTGAAATACCGGTGCTCACCCCGCAGCGAGCTTCAATGGATACAGTGAAACCGGTTCCAAAAGGAGAAGTATTATTATCGACCATCGGGGGCAAATCCAGCGAGTCGCATTTCTCGGCGGTCATTGCCAGACAAATAAGGCCCCTTCCGTATTTGGCCATAAAATTAATGGCCTCCGGTGTCACCGTTTCAGCCGCAATGCAAAGGTCACCCTCGTTTTCACGGTCTTCATCATCGACCAGGATGACCATTTTGCCATCTTTGATATCTCGGATGGCTTGTTCAATTGTCAGTAGTGGCATGGGTTAAAGATCTCCTCAATTTTATTTTTTATAAAAATCCTGATTTGGCAAGGGACTCCATGGTTACACCGGATGACGCTGTTGTTTTATCACTGCTATGGGTCGAATCGCCCCGGGTAAAGCGTTCCACATATTTGCCAATCATATCGGTTTCAATATTAACCGGATCCCCGTTTTGTTTTAGGCCAATGGTGGTGATTTCGGCCGTATGCGGGATAATACTCACCGAAACGCTTTTGGCCTCGCAAGCGTTGATGGTCAGACTGATCCCATCGATGGCGATCGAGCCTTTGTGGATCATATATCGCGAGAACGCCTCCGGCACGCCAATGGTAATCATAATGGCATTTCCCAGTTTCTGCTTCTTTTTAATCACGCCGATACCATCGATGTGGCCTGAAACCAGGTGTCCGTCAATGCGGTCGGACAATCGCATGGCTCTTTCAAGGTTTAGGCGGTCCCCCAGCTTCGCTGTGCTAAAAGTGGATGCTGCCAGGGTTTCGGGAGAAAGATCCACTTCAAACTTTTTAGCACTCAACTTTACAACCGTCAGGCAGGCACCGTTGACCGCGATGCTGTCGCCGATTTTGGTTTGGTTCAAAGCAAAATCCGCCTCAATTGTCAGGCGCTTTCCCTGACCGGCGGGACGCATGGCGTCAATGGTTCCCAGACCTTCTATAATTCCCGTAAACATAAAATGTACCGTGCGCTGTTATTCAAAATGAGCGTTATTCCTGTTACCCGGTGCCGGCAGGCTGAGAAAAGTCCTATGTTTTCAGTGCTAAAAGATAAGTCCGAATCACCGCTTTTCAATGTAGCCCTCAATCATTATGTCATCATCAAATTGTTCGACGCGAATATCCTTGAGCCGAATACTGTCTTGCATAAATTCAGGACCGGGGCCTCTGCAAATGGGTATACCGTCGTCACCTCCTAGAATTTTGGGAGCATAAAAAAAATGGGCCTTATCGATAACGCCGGTGCGAATGGCTGAAGCAATCACTCGACTGCCGCCTTCAATTAAAAGGCTGGTTATACCCATTGAACCCAGTTCAATCATCAAGGACTTCAGATCAATTTGACCATCTATAAGCGGCTGCTCAATTAAGCGAACGCCTGCCTTTAAAACCGTTTTCTTTTTCGCCTCGGTTACCGAATTGCCGGTGACAAGGATCGTATCAGAATTGGAATCCAGCTGCAATATTCTGGCATCCGGAGAAATGGACAGATGCGTGTCAAGGACGATTCGAACTGGATCAAGACCACTATCTGATTCCAGACGCGTTGTTAGGCTCGGGTCATCGGCCTGGATCGTTCCGATACCCACTAAAATGGCATCCACGGCATGCCGAAGCCGGTGGACGAACCTGCGCGCTTTTTCCCCGGTCACCCATTTGGAATCGCCGGTACGGGTGGCGATTCGGCCATCCAGGGTAGCGGCGCACTTCAGAATTACAAACGGCTGTTTTTGAGAAACGTATTTAATAAACGCTTCATTCAGTTTTTTGGCCGCAGATTCACAAACACCGACGCTCACCTCCACACCATTTTCTTTCAAGAATAAAGCGCCACCACCGGCGATGGTATTCGGATCTTCCATCGCCATAACAACCCGTTGAATACCGGACTTTAATATTTTAAGCGAGCAGGGCGGCGTCTTGCCGGTGTGATTGCAGGGCTCTAAGTTTACGTAAAGAGTGGCCCCTTTTGCCTTCGTACCGGCCTCTTCAATGGCATTCACTTCTGCATGGGCCTCACCGAAAGACTGATGGTAGCCGCTGCCGATTACGTTGCCATCTTTTACAATTACAGCACCCACCATCGGGTTGGGTGAGGTATAGCCCTGTCCCTTTTTTGCAAGGGCCAGGGCCATTCTCATAAAATGTTCTTCATCCATCGTTTTTTTTGTTCAGCGGCAGTAACCTATTGCTTCTGGTTACTGAGCAGGGTTTTGAGCTCAGAAACAAAGTCATTGACATCCTTAAATTCCCGGTAAACCGATGCAAAGCGTACGTAAGCCACGTCATCTAGCTCATGCAGCATGGTCATGATTTTTTCGCCGAGAAAAGAAGCCGGTATCTCCTTTTCCCCGGTTTCCCTTAAATCCCGCTCCAGATCATCAATAAATTCTTCAATAACATTGATGCTGATGTTTCGCTTCTGGCAGGCTTTTTTCAAGCCGGCGCGCACCTTTTCCCTGTTGAACACTTCACGCCGGCCGTCTTTTTTAACAATCATGATCGGAATTTCTTCAATATGCTCGTAGGTTGTAAACCGGCGACTGCATACGATGCATTCACGACGGCGTCGAATAACGCTGGCATCTTTACTCAATCTGGAATCAATCACTTTATTGTCAATCTCCCCACAGTATGGACACTTCATGAGTCTTCTCCCTGCTGTTTGGTTGCAAGATGAATCAGCTCTATATGGGCTTCCTGCAACATGTCCTGTGACAGTTCGTCTGCATAACCCGATCGGTAATAAATTTTATTAATTCCCGCATTAATAATCATCTTTGCGCATATAGAACAGGGCAAATTGGTGCAAAATATACTGGCGCCTTTCAAAGATACGCCATGATAAGCCGCCTGGATAATGGCATTTTGTTCCGCATGAATGCCCCGGCACAACTCATGCATTTTACCGGATTCGATGCCTAATTTTTCTCTAAGGCACCCCACTTCCTCACAGTGGCGAACGCCCGAGGGTGCCCCATTATAGCCGGTCGAAAGGACCCGTTTGTCTTTAACGATAACGGCGCCAACAGATCTCCTGTTGCAGGTAGAGCGCTTGGCAACAAGTGTTGCAATCTCCATGAAATACTCTTCCCATGAAGGTCGTGAATCATCAGGTGTCATTCAGGTTTTCCTCCACATATCCAAATTTAGCGCATTAATCGGCATCCACGAATCACCGACCCTCCCCGGGACGAGTGGTTCAGAAAAAGGTTAACTCTTGATATTATATGCCAATCAATATTACCGCAAGAAAAAAAATGGCAAGGTCGGATACACCCTGCCATTCAACTATGTTAGCCAGCAAAAACCGCCGGTAAAGAAAACTGAGCAAAGCCCCAGTTCCCTTTCGTCAGGTTCCAGCTGGCATTAGGTTTCAGTGTTCAGGTGTCAGCGGCAAGCAGCCCAAGACCAAAAGCCTGACACCCGCCTGCGCGGCCGTAGCCGCTTCGGCGCGGCGAAGGCCCGAAACCTGACACCTGAAACCTTTAAATATATATCATGTACTAAAAGCTTGTATTGCTATGGTACGGCCCGTGTTAATCCTCGTCCCCCTTTTTTGCCTCGCGGACGACCAGTTCACAATAAGGGTCGCCGTCAAGAATATTTTTCAAATGCACATATTTGTATTCCGGGTTGAATTCCTTCATTTTAGCCTGATCAACCAAACAATAGAGACGCGCGGCTTTGGTGTCTCCTAAATCAAGCCACACTTTCGCCAATGGACAATGATACACGCGTAAACGTTCTTCATCATCGACTTTTACCATCTGGCTGCTGAAGGCCAGCTCCGGTAAATCGCTTTCAAAATTCTCGGGAGTCAGCGGCCGCCCCTTTTCAATCGCCCGGGTCTTGGCGGCCTGGCCGATATGACTTCCATACGCTTCAACGGCTTTTTCAATCAACTCATTGCCTTTTTTTTCACCAAAGGTGTCTGTCAGGGTTTTAGCAAAATAATGGTAAAGCAGGGCGGTTCGCCTGATGGAAAGGCGGATCTGTTTCATTGCTTCCTTTTTTGATATCAGCTCTTCGTGATGGCTCATCTTAGATGCTCCTTGAAATTTTCAGCAGCGATCCGACACGAAAACCGCAGCACATCTCCGCTGTAACAGGAATAAACGAGTGTCTTAATTTAAAATAAACTCAACCGGTTCGGTGTCAAGGCAGGGATGCCCGCTGATTGAAGATGGGAATGTTTGATTTCAGATTTGACCTGGGCAATACGTGCCTAATGAAATGTGGCATCTATTTCATCGGGGCGAGGCGGATCACAGTGACGTCGCCCAAGGCGGAACACAACAAGATGTAAAGGCAAATTGCGGATTGAACAAAATTCAGCGAATATCAAAGATGGCTATTGATCGCTATATTTTTTTACAATCAGGGTGGCGTTGGTACCACCGAAGCCAAAGGAATTGGTCATGGCCGCATTGACCCGGGTCTTGCGGGCGGTGTTGGGGACATAGTCCAGGTCACACTCTTCTGCCTGATTCTCATAATTAATCGTTGGCGGCATGATATCATGATAGACGCTCAGGGCACTAAACACCGTCTCGATGCCGCCGGCACCCCCCAGCAAATGGCCGGTCATCGATTTGGTTGAGCTGATCGCCAATTTATAAGCATGATCCTTAAAGACCGCTTTGACGGCCCGTGATTCATACAGATCGTTGAGCTCGGTAGACGTGCCATGGGCATTGATGTAATCCACTTGCTCGGCAGTCAGTCCGGCGTCATCTATGGCCGCCTGCATGCAGCGCACAGCCCCATCGCCATCCGGACATGGTGAGGTCATGTGGTAACCGTCGCCGGTTAGCCCGAAACCCGCCATCTCGGCGTAGATATGGGCGCCCCTTTCCAGCGCATGATCGAGGGATTCAAGGATTAAAATACCACAGCCCTCACCGATCACAAAGCCGTCACGATCCCGATCGAAAGGCCGTGACGCTTTTTCAGGTGCATCGTTGCGTCTGGACAATGCTTTCATGGCATTAAAGCCCGCCACGGCGGTCGCAGATACGACGGCCTCGGTACCGCCGGTAATCATGGCATCGACAGTACCGCTTTGAACCATTTTGAATGAATCCCCGATCGCATGGGCACCGGCGGCACAGGCGGTGGCAATCGACAAATTGGGTCCTTTGGCCCCATAATGAATCGAAATCATGCCCGGTGCCATATTACCGATCATCATTGGAATAAAAAACGGACTCACCCGTTTGGGGCCTTTGGTGGCGACGTTGAGAATCGTATCTTCCATAATTCCCAGGCCACCCAAACCGCATCCAGTAACAACTCCGATCCGATTTGCGTTGCTGTCGTCGATTTTAAGAGCGGAGTCTTCCATCGCCATTCGCGTTGCGGCCATCGCATACGAGATAAATAGCTCGTTGCGCTTGGCTTCTTTTTTGGGAATAAAATCCTCCGCATTAAAGTCCTTCACTTCTGCGGCAATTTGGGTCTGGTGGCCCGATGCATCAAAGCGCGTTATTTCTGCAATGCCTGATTTCCCGGCACAAAGCGCCGACCAGGAATTTTCGATGCCGATTCCCACTGGGGTAACCAAGCCCATCCCTGTAATTACGACCCGTTTGTTCAAAAGACCTCCTGTTTGGTGGCAACTTATCAAATTGAAGCGTGCCTGAAATTATTTCGAATTAAGACACCTCTTTTGTCCTGTAATCCGAAAAGTTAATTTCAATACATTCATCGCCACAACCGGCTTTTTCCGATTTAATGGTGGCGATCAAATTTGCTTGAAAAATACGTCCGGATGACAGCAAGCACGAATAACTTGAAAGTCGAATTAATGCCCGCTAAATGCTCAAATGAAAAACGAAAATGCGCTGCTTACTGCTTGTGTACATAATCAATGGCATCTTTGACCGTTGTAATCTGCTCGGCATCCTCATCAGATATATCGGTATCAAACTCCTCCTCCATCGACATAATCAACTCTACAAGATCGAGTGAATCTGCCCCCAGATCGTCTACAAAGGACGCTTCAGGAACCACCTCTGCCAGATCAACACTCAGTTTTTCGGCAATGATCTTTTTTACTCTCTCCTCAACAGACATTAGATTTTCCTCCTTACCGGCTTATGCCGATCAAAATTAAGTTTAATTAAGAGCTCATACGAAAACATATTTGTTAAACTAATGTTTTAACTGGCTTTGAAATCATCAAAGCATTTATAGCTATCTTAACCTTACTTGAATCGAACTCAAAAATTGCAGATCATAATATGTTTAATGATTTAACTGGCGTTAAAATCATCAAAGCATTTATAGCTATCTTAACCCTACTTGAATCGAACTCAAAAATTGTAGATTACGTCCAAGGGCAAGGCGTAAACCGATTCGAAAGCAGAGCATACACGCTAGTATTCGAGCATTTCGAATCGGTTTAATTCACTCCATAATAGTAATGTAATCAGATGTGAAATCCCGCTTTGTTTAGCGGGGAAACACTGCCCTTGGGCGTTAGATGCATTTTTGAGTTCGATTCACATGTACATCCCGCCGGTGACGTGTATCACCTGCCCCGTAATATACGCCGCCTGATCCGAAGCCAGGAATGTAATGGCATCGGCCACATCCTGCGGGTTTCCGGCTCTTTGCAACGGAATCATGCTGAGCATGGCATCTTTGACTTTTTCAGACAGTACAGCGGTCATATCGGTTTCGATAAAACCCGGCGCAACGGCATTCACGGTAATGCCTCTGGCACCGAGCTCTTTGGCCACTGTTTTGGTAAGACCAATCATTCCGGCCTTTGAGGCCACATAATTGGCCTGACCCGGATTGCCCATGACCCCGACCACCGAAGCCAGATTGATAATCCTGCCCGAACGCTGTTTCACCATGATCTTGGAAACCGCTTTGACACAGATAAAAGCGCTTTTAAGGTTAACACTGATCACTGCATCCCAATCAGCTTCTTTCATGCGCATGATAAGACTGTCGCGCGTTATTCCGGCATTGTTAACCAGAACATCAATCTGCCCGTATTTTTCGAAAACAGTGTCCACCCAGCTGGATACGGATGCGCTGTCGGCCACGTCTACCTTTTCAAAAGACGCTTCAGGCCCCAGCGCTTTTAGAGCGGCTTCACCGGCTTCCGGATTGACGTCACAGACCGCGACCTTGGCACCTTCTTTTGCAAAGTTTTCTGCGGTGACCCGACCGATTCCAGCTGCCCCTCCGGTAACCATCACCACCTTATTTTCAAATCGCAAGTAGAGCCTCCTTTCACTTCCCAAAGTGAGCGTTTTAAATTTTAAAAAGGATAATTTTATCTTAAAATAAATGAATTTTATCTATTTATATTTTTAAAATTTAAACCCCTTCGGGATTGCCGATCTTACCGCATCTACTGTGTTAGATGCCGTTCCGCATAGGCAACTATAGCGGAACAACATCTGTTTGACGTAGCGAAGCGGAGATCCCGCTTGCGGGGAAGCTGCGGCAACCTCGACAAGCGCTCAACTATGATAAGGATCTCTTACCTGATTGTTTATTTATAGAATAAACGACCAACTTAATTTGGAGAATGGAAGCTAAAAAATGGGAGCAAGCAGAATACGTCACAAAATCCTGGTTATCCATGGACCCAACCTCAACATGCTTGGAACACGGGAGCCGGATGTCTATGGAAATCAAACCCTCGAAGAAATAGACACCGCACTGAGAGCGCAGGCAGACAGTTTGGAAATTCAGATTGAAACCTTCCAGTCCAATCATGAAGGCGACATTGTCGATAAGATCCAGCAGGCACATGATTCATTTGATGGGATCATTATCAATCCGGCAGCCTACACCCATACCAGTATCGCCATCCGTGATGCGCTTTCCCTGCTGAATATACCGGTGGTCGAGATACACATTTCCAATATTTACCGCAGAGAACCCTTTCGCCATACATCGATGATTTCGGCGAGGGTCACTGCTCAGATCTCAGGATTTGGACCCCACGGCTATATGCTGGCATTAGAGGGTTTGGCTCAGCTGCTCAAGGATTAAAGACCCGGCGTTTGAGTTTAGCAACGTATTTTGGAAAAAAACATTGACAGTGGATCAAAGAAACCGTAATTATCTGGACAATTGATTACCAGGAAACATAAATGAAACTAACTGATCACACAATTGGATATTTTTATTTTGGATGCTTCTTTTTTAGCTTTAGAAGCGTCCATCCGGTTCTTTGACGCCAATCGATAAACGTTAAAACCCCCGGGTGGACTTCTTACCACCCGGGGTTTTTTATTTCTAAAAGCCTCGGGAAATAATTTCTCGGGGCTTTTTTTTAGAAGTAGGCTCAAAAAGGTATCTAACGCCCAATGGCATTGTTCCAAACCGATTCAAAATACTCGAATACTAACGTGTATACTCCGTTTTTGAATCGGTTTGCGCCGCGCCCTTGGACGTGATCTACAATTTTTGATCCAACTTCTACTTAAAATAATCCATAGTCCATTGTCGCCCACAATTTGAAAAACAATGAGTTTATAAGATTTTTACCCATTAATTTTGAGGGCAAAATTCATGTAAAAGCAAGGAGGACAATATGAAGTTAAAACAAATCTCAGTACCGATCGAAAATTCGCATGACAGGCTGTATGCACTGACAAAGGCATTGGAGGACAGGGGCATCACCCCCAGAGCACTGACCCTGGTCGACAAAGGCAACTATGGCGAACTGCGCATTCTGGTTTCAGACGTCATCACCGCCCGCCAGATCTTGATGCAAAACGCGATCCCCGGTCGTATCGACGAGGTGGTGGCCCTGGAGATTGCAAAACAGCCCGGGCATCTATCTCAAATCATCCAGGAGTTAAAAGACGCTGACATAAAAATCAAATACAGCTACGCATTCGCAGGAGACCATCTGGGAAAAACAATCATGATCTTCTGTTTCAGCGATAACGACCGGGCCATACAGGTGCTTTCTAAAAAACATGTGCATGCTTTAGATTACCATACCTTCGGCATGCTGGAAGCCGCAGCCTGAAATGCCACTGACATTTTTCTGAATCAAATAGACAAGGATCGTAACCATGAAAAACCTAAAACTTGTATCTCGCGGGGCCGCGCAGCGGACCACGATCAACGTCGCCGACCTTCAGGTCGGAGGTGATTTTATCGTGATTGCCGGGCCCTGCAGCGTGGAGAGCGAAAAGCAGTTATTAGAGACCGCACGGGCAGTTAAAGCCGCCGGCGCCGATATGCTGCGCGGCGGCGCTTTTAAGCCACGTACCTCGCCCTATGATTTCCAGGGACTGGGTATTCAGGGGCTGAAAATATTGGAAAAAGCCAAACAGGAGACCGGGCTGCCAATTGTGACCGAGGTGGTCGATCCTCGCGATGTCTCCTGGGTGGCTGAGTTTGCCGACGTTCTGCAAATCGGAACACGTAATATGCAAAATTTTTCGCTTCTTAAAGAAGTCGGCCGGGCCGGACGCCCGGTGCTTCTCAAGCGTGGGATGCACTCCACCCTGATGGAGTGGCTTAACTGCGCTGAGTATATCCTGAGCGAAGGCAACCCGGATGTGATTCTGTGTGAACGCGGCATCCGCACCTTTGAAACTTATACCCGCAACACCCTGGATCTGAGCGCCGTGCCGGCGATTAAAGAGCTGAGTCATCTGCCGATCCTTATCGACCCGACTCACAGCACCGGTCGCCTCAGCTTGATCCCTTCGATGAGCATGGCGGCGGTGGCCGCCGGCGCCGACGGCATGATCATCGAAGTCCACCATAAACCCTCAGAGGCCCTGTGCGATGCGGACCAGGCCCTGACGCCGCAAACGTTTTCAGGAATTATGAAGCGCCTCAGGCCGCTGAAGTCTTTTTTGGATGGCCTGCCGGCCAATTAAACCGGCAAAGAAATATTGAGATTGATATGAGGTAAAAAATGAAACCTGAAGAAATTCGAAAAAATATTAATAAAATTGACCGTGAGCTGCTCGTTTTGCTCCAGGAACGCATGGGGCTGGCGCTGCGATCTAAAAAGTTCACAGAAAACCGCAGCGATGCAGTGCAGGAGAATGACTTGCTGGCACGTGTGGAGCATTTAAGTCTGGATCTGATCGAAAGCTCATTTACCCGCCGGTTACTCAAGACCATTGTAGAGGAAACCCGCCGGCTTCAGGATGAAGACCGCTCATTGGCGGCCTTTCAGGGGGAACACGGTGCTTACGGTGAAGTGGCTGCCCGACAGCTGGTCCCCAAAGGTGCTTACATTCCCTGTTTGGAGTTTATCGATGTGTTCCGCGGTGTTGAAGAAGGTTATTTCGATCTCGGGGTGGTGCCGGTTGAGAACTCATTGGAAGGTGCTGTCACCCAGGTCAATGATCTGCTGACAACCACGGATCTTAAAGTGGTCGGTGAAATTAAAATCGCCGTAAACCACTGTCTGCTTGCCACCGAGGCAACGGATTATCGGGATATCCGGCAGGTCTTTTCTCATCCACAGGCCCTGGCCCAGTGCCGCAACTTTCTCAGGCGCAACAAACTCGAGCCCCGCCCGTATTATGATACCGCGGGCGCTGCTAAAATGCTTGTGAGGGAAAACCCGCGAGCCGCCGCGGCCATCGCCAGCTCCTTGTGCGCCGAACTGTATGACCTTGAAATTATTAAAGAGCGCATCGAAGACGGGCCTTCCAATTCTACCCGCTTTTTGCTTCTGGCACGCGATCCGCACCCGGATAACGGCGATAAAACATCGATTATTTTCGCGGTACCGCATGAGGCCGGCAGGCTGTATGCGGTTCTCAAATTGTTTGCCGACGCCGAAATTAACCTGACCCGTATTGCGTCGATGCCGCTGCGCTCCGATCCGGGCAATTACAGCTTCTTCCTTGATTTTGAAGGCTCCGACAAAAACCCAGAGGTGGCGGAGGTCATGAAACAAATGGAGGGCCTGACGAAATGGATTAAGTATCTGGGCAGCTACCCGGTTGATAAATCAGTTTAATAATAAAGCCCTGTTATGGTGAGCGCTAAAAATTAAAAAGTGCCCCTTTTTAAAATTTGAAACGCTCACTAATGGACGACCATTACCGAGCAGGATGTATAATGAATCACCTTGCGGCTGACACTGCCCACCAGAAAACCTTTCACGGCGCCCAATCCTCTGGTGCCCATCACGATCAGGTCCGCTTCACGATTTTCGGCGACCTTCAGTATGGACTCGGATTCATGGCCTTCTATTAATTCATACTGCACCGGAAATGAAGTGCGGCCCAATTTTTGACGGGCATCATCGAGAACCGTTTGAGCCGCACTCTTCCGCTTGGCGAACAATTTCTCATAATCAGTATAACCCAAAAAATCAGTGGGATTGCGGAAGACATGAACCAACCATAAATTGGCCTCATAACGTTCGGACAGGCTTTTGGCACACTTCAAGGCTTTATAGCTATACTCGGAGCCGTCAAAAGCTATGACAATATTTTCAAACATTTTTTACCTCCGTTTTCACAGAGATATCATGCACATGATTAAAATTAATTATCTTCAGGATTCTGTTTCTGTGGGTGTCATTACCTGTCTGGTGCCATAGGAGGGGGAACTCTCAGCCTGTGATGCGGAAGATATAATCGTATAACTTTGAAGCAAGCGATTGCCCAATAGCTCTGCAAGTCGTTTAAATAAAATAAGACTATTAATTGGATCTTTATCCAGGACCTTATTTAGCTTTTCTTTATCAAATTTGAGCAGCTTGGTTTCCGCCGTACATTCTGCCGTTGCCGAAAACCGCTCCCGACCAATCAGGCTCGACCAGCCAAATGCCTCCCCTGCATTGCTAACGATATAAACGGCCTGCCCGGTTTCCCCCAGACTCAGTTTAATGCGGCCTTTCAGCAAAATATAAAACGTATTCGCCGGATCTCCCTCGTGAAAAAGTAATTCACCTTCCTTATGGGACTCTGTCACGGAGACATCCATAATTTCTTTGACAAAATCCTTGCCCATGGCCCAAAAAATATCTTTTTGTTTTAAATACATGGTTTCTCACCTCCTC
>JAAUXY010008002.1_pt1 | contig 20019 bp, 15 predicted proteins | sample 7278121 | NCBI WGS metagenome assembly JAAUXY01 (sample SAMN14350117, study PRJNA611818) | marine sediment metagenome | isolation source: surface marine sediment (1.8m) | place: French Polynesia: Moorea | collected 2018-08 | reverse complement strand
GATGGGGGAGGGGGTGGCTCCTTAATTCGTGGCCGGTACCGGGCGCTTCACATCTGCGTGGGCCGGCTCGACAGGCCGGCCGGAGGCTGTCCATAGTCAGTCCATGACAGCGATGCCGGAGCAGCGATGACGGCCGCCGACGCCGCGCTGGGCGCGCCGGAGCGCAAGCCGCGCAGCCCCGATCCCTGGGTGACCGGCCTGGGGCTGGTCCTGTTGCTCGGCGGCGCCCTGGCACTGGGCCAGGGCTTCGACGGCCGGCAGCCCTGGCTCTACCTGCTCGGCGGCGCCTTCGGCCTGGTGCTCTACCACGCCAGCTTCGGCTTCACCGGCGCCTGGCGGGTCTTCATCGCCGACGGCCGCGGGGCCGGGCTGCGCGCCCAGATGGTCATGCTGGCCCTGACCACCGCCTTCTTCCTGCCGATCATCGCCGCCGGCAGCCTCTTCGGTCGGCCGGCCGGCGGCTTCATCGCCCCGGTCGGGGTTTCGGTGACGGTCGGCGCCTTCCTCTTCGGCCTGGGCATGCAGTTGGGCGGCGGCTGCGCCTCGGGCACGCTCTTCACCGTGGGCGGCGGGCGGAGCCGGATGCTGGTCACCCTGGTGTTCTTCTGCGTCGGCTCGGTCGTCGGCACGGCCCATCTGCCCTGGTGGCTGAATCAGTACAGTCTGGGCAGCATCTCGCTCGGCCGCGAGTTCGGCGCCTTCGGGGCCATCGCCCTGCAGTGGGCGGTCTTCGGCGCCATCCTGCTCGCCACCGTCGTGGTCGAGCGGCGGCGCCACGGCCGCCTGGAGCCGATTCTCCGCACGACCAAGGGCCGGAGCCGCCTGCTGCAGGGGCCCTGGCCGCTGCTCGCCGGCGCGGTCCTGCTTGCCGCGCTCAACCTGGCGACTCTGGCCCTGGCCGGCCATCCCTGGGGGGTCAGCTTCGGCTACACGATCTGGGGCGCCAAGGCGGCCTCGGCCCTGGGCCTTGATCTCGGCAGCTGGACCTACTGGTCGACGCCCGGCCGGCAAAGGTTGCTGGAGGCCTCGGTCTTCGCCAACACGACCTCGGTGATGAACTTCGGGATCATCGTCGGCGCCTTCCTGGCGGCGGGCCTGGCCGGGCGCTTCGCGCCCGAGCGGCGGATCCCCTGGCGCTCGCTGCTGGCTGCGGCCGTCGGCGGCCTGCTGATGGGCTACGGCGCGCGCCTCGCCTTCGGCTGCAACGTCGGGGCCTACTTCAGCGGCATCGCCTCGGGCAGCCTGCACGGCTGGCTCTGGTTCCTGGCCGCCCTGGTCGGCAGCTATCTTGGGACCCGGCTGCGGCCGGCCTTCGGCCTGGCGGTCGAGCGCAGCGCGCCCTGCCGGGCGTGATCCCCGCTACCAGATGACCTCGGTCTTGGCGAGGCCGTGGTTGGTCTCGCTGCGGCGCGGGTCGACCTCTGAGCCCTCGGGCGCCAACAGCTTGCTGCGCAGCGCCCATTCGTCGACCGGCATGAAGCGCGGTGCCAGGAAGCGGTAGGTCTCACGCAGCAAGCGGACGTTGGCCTCATTGTCCTCGACCCTGGTCCGGTTCCAGGCTTCGAGCATCTCGGTCCAGGCCAGCAGGCGCTGGTGCAGCTCGTTGCGCCGCTCGCGGATGTAGCGGACCTGGGGCTCGATGTTCCTGAGCAGCGCGATGATCTCGCCGGTCTGGGCATCGATCTCCTCGAAGTCCCCGGCGAGCTTCCTGACGGCGGCGGTCATGAGGCGGGCGACCGGGTCGATCAACTCCAGGGCGATCTGCTGGCTTTTCACCACCGCGCGCAGCGCCTGGAGCTTCTCCGCCATGGCCGTGATGCCGCCGAAACGGTCGCGCAGCGCCTCGATGGCGGCGAGGTCGTCGGCCAGGCGCTCGATCAGCTGCAGCACCTTGTCCTTGTCGCGCCGCTCGAGCCCGAGCCGCGCCGCCGCTTCGCCCAGGGCGTCGTTGATCCGGGATTTGGTTGCCGGGTCCTCGGCGATCTGCGCCAGCTGCGCGCGATCCGTGACCACGGATTCGTCCCCGGCGACCCAGGTCGCCAGCTGCATCGTCAGGCGCTGGAAGGCGATCTGGCGATGGTCCGGGGAGATCTCCGCCGAGGGCGCGCCGGTCAGGAGCTCGGCCGGTATCGGATCGCCGGGGCGCAGCAGCACGACGAAGTTGAGGCCCTCGGCGACCAGCTTCAGCATGTGGTCGTCGGCGGACCCCGCGTCGATGCCGAACTCCTTGCGAATGCCGTCGAAGGGCAAGGCGATCTCGTTCTCGCCGAAGCTAACCATCATCACCGGCTGGCCGGGGTTCTGCGCGGAAAGGCGGAAATGCGGGTTTTCCATAGAGGAGAAGAGCTTGTGCTCGAAGCCGACGGACTCCGCCCGGGCCCCGTCTCTGGCCTTGTCTGCTGTCATTCGCTCGCCCGCGCCGATGAGGGTTTCTCGGAGACGCTCGGACGTTCCGGCGAAAGCCGCCGGGCGTCCGGCCGGAGGTCATAGTCCACAGGTAGCGTTAACTCTCGGTAATCGGCGCCGGCCGAAGGCCTAAGTCCGCGGCGCCCTCCTCATCCCCGGCTTCGGTCCGGACCCCAGGCTCTGCCTCGCCGCCGCTGAAGCCGGGCCCTGGCAGCGCCTTCAGGTCGCCGAGGTCGAGCGTCCGGCCGTGCAGGTTCTGCACCGTCATGCGGGCGATGCCCAGGCCGCTGACACGCTCGACCAGCCGCAGGGGCTCCCGGCCCGGCCCGCTGATCCAGCGATCGCCCCATTGCATCAGCGCGACCAGGACCGGCAGCAGTTCCCGTCCCTTGCGTGTCAGGCGATAGACCTTGCGGCGGCCGCCCGCCTGGGCAGCCACCCGCTCCAGGATTCCGTGGTCGGTGAGCTTGCGAAGACGCGAAGTCAGGATGTTCCGGGCAATTCCCAGGCGCTGCTGGAAGTCCTCGAAGCGACGTGTCCCCGCGAAGGCCTCGCGGACGATCAGGATCGTCCACCACTCACCCAGGAGATCGAGGGCGCGGGCAACCGAGCAGTTCATATGGTCGAAGCGCTTTCGCATCGATCTAGAGTCTAGGAAAGAAAGTTTTGTCTTGCAACTTTCGTCTTGCAATCTCCAAACGGATAAGTTTCATTTAGAAACGAATTTTCCACCGAGCCGACGTTCCGTTTGATGGTAAGGCCGCAGAGGGATTCTCGACAGATGCCCGCCGTCATCCATTTTGACCTTGCGTGCCTTTGCCGCGGCTTCGAGGCCTGGATCGGCAAGGCGATGAGCCTCGAGGTCGAGGGTTCCGGAGCGGCCGGCGCCGGGGCGGCCCCATGATCACAGCCAGGGCCGCCTTTCACGCCACGCTGGCCGACGGGGGAGAGGTCCGTCTGCATCCGCTTTCTTCGGAAGATGCCCCCGCATTGCAGGCCGGGCTGCAGCGCCTCTCCCCCCTTTCTCAATACCGGCGCTTCGGACGGCCGGTTTCGCGGTTTTCCACCCAGGAACTGCGCTACCTCACCGATGTCGACCATTGCCGACACGTCGCCTGGGGCGCGACCGATCTGAGCGTGCCCCAGCGCCAGGGGATCGGGGTGGCCCGCTACGTCCACCTTGAGGACCGGCCGGGCACCGCGGAGATCGCCCTCGCCGTGGTCGACGCCCATCAGCGGCGGGGCCTCGGGATCCTCTTCGTCGCCCTGCTGTGGCGTCTGGCGCGGGCCCAGGGCCTGCAGCGCTTTTCCGGCCAGGTTCACGCCGGTAACGCGCCGGCGCTGGCGATCCTGGCGCAACTGGATGGCCGCATCGAAGCCTCGGAGGCGGACTCGGTCACGGTCTCGGCCCCGCTGCCGGAGACCCTGGAGGGTTTTCCCGAATCCGACTTCGGCCGACGGACCAGGGAGGCGGCCCGCTTCTTGCCGCTGTGACGCCGGCGCAGGGCCCCGCCGAAGCTGGCCGCGGGCAAAGGAACGACGGCGCGGCTACCTGCCGCGCCGTCGCCGGAGTCGCCCCTCTTTCCTTCCGCTTACTGGGTCAGTCTCAAGGTGCTCAGGTCGTTGGCGATCGTGGTGAAGGCAAGCTCCAGCTGCTCACCGCTTGGGGACTTGAAGTAGCGCTCGGCGCCGGAGGCGCAGCTCTCGAAGAGCGCGTTGGTGTCGGGATCGTTCAGCTGGAAGGTGATGGTGTAGATGATCACGCCCTGAGTCTTCATCGCCTGGCACTGCTGGGCGAACATGGCCTCGGTCGCCGCCACGCTCAGCGGGTCGTCGGCGCAGTTCGGCGTGTTGGCGCCGTCGGTCATGATGATGATCGCCTTGTCCATCAGCGCCTCGCCGTAGTCCAGCGGCAGGGTGTTGTTCTCCCAGAAGGTTCGCCAGTTGGGCGAGAGCGTGCGCCAGCCCCAGACCGAGCCGACGTCGTAGCGCGTGCAGCCCTTGGCGGCCATGGCGTCGATCGCCGACTTGACCGCGGACTTGCTCTCGACCAGCGGCAGCACGGGCGCCTTCGGACAGATCTTGCTCCTGTACTCCGAGGCCGGCGGCGCATGGGCGCCGGAGTAGTGGCTGAAGGGCGCCTCGATCGGGGAGCTGTCGCCGGTGTTATGGGGCGCCGGGCGCGGGTTCAGGCAGACGTAGTCCGGGTCGAGCGGCGAGACCGGGTGCACGCTCGGGAAGCCGGTGACGTTGGAACGGGCCGTGAAGGGCACCAGCGCGACGTAGAGGTCTTCGACCGTATCGTTGTCGCCATAGAGGATGTCCAGCAGCAGCTTGGAGGACTCCTTCAGGTCGCCCAGCTTGCTGCCCTTCATGGAGCCGGAGTTGTCTAGCACCATCGCAACTTCCAGGCCCTTGATCGTGCGGTTGACGGTGGCGCGGGCCGAAACCTCGACGTTCTGGATGCTCAGGACCCGCATCAGGGTCGTCGGAATGCTCGCCGAGGCCACCACCGTGATCTCGTCGCCTTCGGTGTTCACCGTGATGTTGGGCTCGGAGACATCGGCGCCCATGTAGCCTTGCGGGAAATTGGCGTCGAAGTACTTGGTAATCTGCGCCGCATAGTCGCCGCCGCCGCCGATCGTCAGCGAGCGGCCGCCGGCCAGCGCCGCCGCGTCGACGGCTTGGCTGAGGCGGGCGTTGACCATGTAGCCGCGGCCGGCATCGAAGGCGAGCCCGGCCGCGCCGACGAGGACCAACATGGCGGTCGCGAGGATCACGACCGCAGATCCACCTTCGTCGGCGGCATAGCTGCGAAGCTGCTTGAGTCGGCGAGAGACGGGCTTGGGCCTCATGGCGGCTACTCCTTGTCCTTTTCCACAGACTCACCGCTTCCCGCGGAGCTGCGTTCCGAAGCGGGGCTTGACGGCTGCGTTCTGCGGCCTCAAGGAGCGCCTATTGAACGAGATCAATCATAGAATTGACAGTGTCATTTAAATGGCCTGTGTCAGTATTTAGGCAGAAATGATTATGGTTTACATAGTATTTATTGATTAATACTTGAATAATTGCTTGATCTTTCGGACCGGCGCTCCGGGCGCGGGACCAGGCCGAACCGCGTATCGCGGGCGGTGACGGGGCGGGCGCGGGGAACGCTCTCTGCCATCCGAGGCTGCGGCCCGGAGACTTGGCCGTTTAGGATCCGAGCGGCCGCGGGCCCGACTGTCGTGACATTTCTGTGGCGCGGCCGCGAGGGCGGACGAAGCGGGCGCCTGGCGATGAGCCGGCGGGTTGTGGCCCGGAGCGTTATCGCAGGGCTCCCGGCCGGCCGCGTCCGATTGGGAGGTGGCTTAGCGCACTTCCCGATCAGACGCGTTCGCGTTCGATCGGACAACGCCTTAGCATTGCCCCTCGACGCCAGGCACCTTGCAGCTTCCCGTGGTGAACTCCGTCATCTGGCGGCAGCGCGCGCTCATGACGATCACCAGCTGCCCTTGGGAGCAGGATCCGAGCGCGACCCAGGCATCGAAGCCGACCAGGCGGCTGCCCTGGCCTCTGGATTGGAAGCGGCCGTCGACACGGATGTTCTTGACGTCGCCCGTGTCGATGCCAAGTTCGGCCAGGCGCTGCTTGGCGATGACCGAACAGGGATGGTCGTCGGTCTCCGCGGAGACCGGCAGGCTGAGGAAGCCTGCGCCGAGGACGGCGGCAGCCGTCAGGAGTCTCTTCACGTCACGCTCCCAGGCCCTTGCTGTGTCGGCCGCGGCCATGATCGACCGTGCCCACCCCAGGATTAGAACAGGCAGGGGCCACCATCAACGCCCTCGACGTCGTGCGACGCGCACGATCGGGTGAGCGCCGCCACCGCCAGCTCAGCGCGTGATGATCTCCGGCCCCATCAGGGCATTGGGGATCAGTGTCGAGAGCCCTGGTATGTAGGTCACCATGATCAGAAAGACGAAGAGGATTGCCAGCCAGGGCGAGGCCGCCTTGACCACGCTCATCATCGGCATCTGCGCCACGCCCGAGGTGACGAAGAGGTTCAGGCCGACCGGCGGCGTGATCATGCCGATCTCCATGTTGACCACCATGATGATGCCCAGGTGGATCGGGTCGATGCCCAGCTCGATCGCGATCGGAAAGACCAGAGGCGCGACGATCACGATCAGCCCCGACGGCTCCATGAACTGGCCGCCGATCAGGAGGATCACGTTGACGATCACCAGGAACATCACCGGCCCGAAGCCGGCGTCCAGCATGGCCGCGGCGATTGACTGCGGGATCTGCTCCTCGGTCAGGACATGCTTCAGGATCAGCGCATTGGCGATGATGAACATCAGCATGATGGTCAGCTTGCCGGCTTCCAGCAGGGTCTTCTTGGTGTCCGGATGCCAGAGGGTGGTCAGCGCCAGCCAGGGGATCATCGCCAGGCTTCTGCCGCCGCCCTCGCGGCTGAAGGGGCCCATGTCGCGGTAGATGAAGTTGGCGATGAAGAAGGCGTAGATCGCGGCCACCGCGGCCGCCTCGGTCGGCGTGAAGATGCCGCCGTAGATGCCGCCGAGGATGATCACGATCAGGAACAGGCCCCAGGCCGCGTCGCGGGCGGACTCGAAGATCTCCTTCAGCCCCGCCCAGGGCTGCGCCGGCAGGTCCTTGATCTTGGCCGCGACGTAGATGCCGATCATCAGCATCAGCCCGGCCAGCAGGCCGGGGATGACCCCGGCCAGGAACATGCGGCCGACCGAGACGTCGACCGCGGCGGCGTAGACCACCATGACGATCGACGGCGGGATCAGGATGCCCAGGGTGCCGGCGTTGCAGATCACGCCGGCGGCGAACTCCTTGGTGTAGCCGACCTGGCGCATGCCGGCGATGACGATGGTGCCGATGGCGACCACCGTCGCCGGCGAGGAACCGCTGAGTGCGGCGAAGAGCATGCAGGCGAAGACGCCGGCGATGGCCAGGCCGCCCTGGAAGTGGCCGACGCAGGCGATGGCAAAGCGGATGATCCGCTGGGCGACGCCGCCGGTCGACATGAAGGCCGAGGCCAGGATGAAGAAGGGGATGGCCAGCAGGGTGTAGTGGCCATCGAAGGCCGAAAACAGGGTCTGGGCGATCGAGGCCAGGGAAGCGTCGGAATAGGCGAGCAGGAAGATCACGCTGGACAGCCCCAGGGCCACCGCGATGGGCACGCCGATCAGCAGCAGGCCGATGACCAGCAGGAACAGCAGGAAGGCTTCCATGGGATCAGCCCTTCCGTCCCACGGCGCGCTCGGCGCCCGCCTCGTCGATCAGCTCCTCGGCCTCGTGGCTGGCGATCAGCATCTCCTGGCGGCCGAGCAGCACCCGCCAGCCGGCCTGGAGGAAGCGGAAGGTCAGGAGCACCATGCTGAGCGGTAGGACGAAGTAGGGAATGAAGCGGGGGATCTTCTCGTAGGGCTCGCCCTCGTTCATCGAGTCCGCCAGGAACTGGAGGAAATCGGGCATGGGAATGTCATTGACCTCCAGGAAGGAGGCCGAGGTGGCGAACTTCCACCAATAGTTCCAGCCGCCGAGCAGCAGCAGCAGGCTGAAGGCCAGGCAGCAGACCACGGAGATCAGGGTCAGGACCTTGCGGGTCTTCGGGTTGACCGCGCTGACGACGACGTCGACGCCGAGGTGCGCCGTGATCTTGACGCAGTAGGACACCCCCAGCAGGACCAGCCAGGCGAAGAGGAAGACCGTTGCCTCGAGGGCCCAGAGGATGTTGTCCGCGAAGACCTGGCGCGCGACCACGTTCGCGAAGGTGATGACCGTCATCAGGCCGAGGATCGCGGCGATCAGCGTCTCCTCGATCTGGTTCACGGCCCTGCCGAGACCCTGCATCTTGTTCTCCCCCTGCTCGCGCGCCTTGTTCTAGCGCTTCGGCGCTGCCGCCGCTCAGGCCGAAGCCTTGCCGCCGCGGCCTGCCCCCGGAATCTTATACACAGTTTCCAGGCGCGGCGGCCCGCAATCGCGAGCCGCCGCCTCGTTATGGTCTTGTCGTAAGGGTCTTAGTTGATGGCTTGGGCGGCCTCGATGAGATCGGCGCCGACGTCGTCTTCGAACTTCTTCCAAACCGGCCTCATGGCCTCGACCCACTTGGCGCGCTGCTCGGGCGTGAGCTGGCGCACCTCGGATCCGGCCTTGATGATCAGCTGCTTGTTCTCTTCGTTGATGGCGGTCGACTTGGCGTTCCGCTCGGCCGTGACCTCGGCAAGGATGGTCGCCAGCTGATCGCGGACGCCGTCGTCAAGGCCGTCCCACCACTCCCGGGATGTGACCACAAGGTAGTCGATGATGCCGTGGTTGGACTCGGTGATGCCGTCCTGGACCTCGAAGAACTTCTTGCCGTAGATGTTGGACCAGGTGTTCTCCTGGCCGTCGATGACCCCGGTCTGCAAGCCGCCGTAGACCTCGGAAAAGGCCATCTTCTGCGGGTTGCCGCCGATCGCCTCGAACTGCGCCTGGAGCACGTCGGAGGCCTGGATGCGGAACTTCAGGCCCTCGGCGTCGGCCGGCTCGAGCAGCGGCTTGTTGGCCGAAAGCTGCTTCATGCCGTTGTGCCAGTAGGCCAGGCCCAGCAGGCCCTTCTTGCGCATCGACCTGAGCAGCTCCTGCCCGGCCTCGGAGGCCTGGAAGCGCTCGACCGCCTCGATGTCCTTGAACATGAAGGGCAGGTCGAAGATGCGGAACTTCTTGGTGTACTTCTCGAACTTGGACAACGAGGGCGCGGCCATCTGGACGTCGCCCAGCAGCATGGCCTCCAGCACCTTGTTGTCGTCGTAGAGCTGGGAGTTCGGGAAGACCTCCATGCAGGCCTTGCCGTTCATCTCCTCGTTGACCCGCTTCTCGAGGAGCGAGGCCGCGAGGCCCTTGGGATGCTTGTCGGTGTTGGTGACGTGGCTGAACTTGATGACGATCTCGCCGGAATCGCACTTGGCTTGGGCGGGCCCGGCACCGAGGGCCAGGGTAGCGCCCAGGGCGAGCACCGAGGCGCAGGTCAGGACCCTGGTGGTGCGGAGTAGCTTCTGCATTCGCTCTGCCTCCCTTAAGACGGCTGGTGAAGTGTTGGCACGGCCCCGGCTACTCGCCGGAGTAGTACATCTAATACCTTTTCTATCCTCGATCTTGTGAGCAAAAGATGTGCCAAGAACAAGGGTGTGAGTCGTTCCCCGGCCAAATTCTGCGGAAAACGCCGCCTGGCGCGGATGGCCCCCGTCCTTGACACAGCCCTCGGGGCGTTGGCGGCGCCCGAAGCGTGCGGGATTCCACACGGTCCGGCGGCTTCGACTGTCACCCTCGCCACACGGCTCCCGCGTTCGGCCGGGCATGGTCAGGCCCCGGCGTCACGGATGATACCGTGCTTGTGCAATTTCTCATAAAGCGTCTTGCGCGGCACCTTGAGGCTCTGGCAGGCCGCCGTGACGTTACCGCCCCGGCGCTCCAGCTCGGCGAGGATCAGCGACTTCTCGAAGTCGTCGACCCGGCTGCGCAGGCTCGCCGCGCCGGGCGGCGGCGCCGCGGCGGGTTCGGCCAGACCGAGGCCGAAGCCGAGCAGGTGGCGCTCCGCCGCGTTCTGCAGCTCGCGCACGTTGCCCGGCCAGTCGTGGGCCAGGAGCTCGTGCAGCAGGTCCGGCTCGCTGGCCGGGGCCGTGCGTCCGAGGCGCCGCGCCGCCCGCTGCCGGAAATGCTCGAAGAGCAGCGGGATGTCGCCCGCCCGCTCGCGCAGGTTCGGGATCCGCTGGGTCACGACGTTGAGCCGGAAATAGAGGTCCGAACGGAAGCGCCGCGCCTCGACCGCGGCCTTGAGGTCGACCTTGGTCGCGGCGATCACGCGCAGGTCGAGCGGCCGCGACTCGTTGGAGCCGAGCCGCTCGACGACCCGCTCTTCCAGCACCCGCAGCAGCCGGACCTGGGAGTCCAGCGGCATGCTCTCGATCTCGTCGAGGAACAGCGTGCCGCCGCTGGCATGCTCGAACTTGCCGATCCGCGGCTTGGTCGCGCCGGTGAAGGCACCGGCCTCGTGGCCGAAGAGCTCGCTCTCAATGATCGATTCCGGCAGGGCGCCGCAGTTGATGGTGACGAAGGGCGCCTTGGCCCGCTCGCTGAGCTGATGGATCAGCCGCGCGCAGAGGCCCTTGCCGCTGCCGGTCTCGCCTTCCACCAGGACATCGACCTCGGCGGCGGCCAGGGCCTCGATACGGCCACGCAGGCGCTCGACTTCGGGACTGCGGCCCAGCAGGTGCGCTTCCAGGGGGCCGGCGTCGTCCAGGGCGCGCTGCAGGGCCCGGTTCTGCAGCAGCAGCCGGCGGCGCTCCATGGCCCGGCCGACGACTCCGATCAGCAGGTCCGGAGCGAAGGGCTTCTCGATGAAGTCGTAGGCGCCGGCGCGCATGGCCTCGACCGCCATCGGGATGTCGCCGTGGCCGGTGATCAGCACCACCGAAAGCTCGGGATCGATCTCGGTCGCCTGGCGCAGCAGGTCCAGGCCGTCCGGCCCCGGCATCTTGATGTCGGTGACCAGGACCAGGGCCTGGTCGCGGGCCAGTTGCGCGATCACGCCTTCGGCCCGGGCAAAGCAGCGCACCTCGTAGCCTGCGAGCTCCAGCGACTGCTTGCAGGCGCTGCGCAGGTGGCCGTCGTCGTCGACCAGCAGAACGCGGCCCGCCGTGTGCTCTGCGTTCACCGGGCCGCCTCCCTGGGGAGCGCCAAGTCCGCAGGCTCGCTCAGGGCTGTCGCGGCCCGCTCGGGCTGGGCTCGCGGCAGCGTCAGCGTAAAGCAGGCGCCGCCTTCGGGCCGGTTGCGCGCGGTCAGCGAGCCGCCGAGGTCGCGCAGGATGTTGTAGGAGATCGACAGGCCAAGTCCCAGGCCCTGGCCGGGCTCCTTGGTCGTGTAGAAGGGATCGAAGACGTGGTCCAGGGCCTCCTCCGCGATCCCGGGGCCGCTGTCGATGACCTGCAGCGCCACCTGGGCGCCCCGCGGCTCGGCGACGAAGCGCAGACAGGGCGCTTCGGATCCGGCCATGGCGTCGAGCGCGTTGCCGATCAGGTTGACCAGGGTCTGCTGCAGGCGCACCGGGTCGGCCAGCACCCCCGTGTCCTCGGCCGGCACCTCGATCTCGATGCGCTCGCCGTCGATCCGGGACTCCATCAGCGCCAGGGCGTCGTCCAGGGCGCCGCGCAGGCAGACCGCCTCGGCCTTGTGGCCGGGCTTGCGGGCGAAGGTCTTGAGGCGGCGCACGATCTCGGCCATGCGTCCGGTGATCCCGGAAATCTGGGTCAGGTTGGCCTCGACCTCGGGCAGGCGGTCGCGCTCGAGCAGGATCTTGGCGTTGTCGGCGTAGGAACGGATTGCGCCAAGGGGTTGATTCAACTCGTGGCCGATGCCGGCCGAGAGCTGCCCCAGGGCCGCCATCTTGGCCGCCTGCACCAGCTCGGCCTGGGTGTCGCGCAGCTCGCGCTCGGTTCTCTGGCGCTCCGCGACCTCGGCGCGCAACTCGGCGTTGACCGTCTCGAGCGCCCGGGTGCGCGTCGCGACCTTGCCCTCCAGCTCCGCCTTGTGCTTGCGGTCGGTCTCGAAGCGCTCGCGGATCGCCTGGCGGCGCTGCAGCCAGATCCAGGTGAGGCCGATGACGATCAGGACACCGAAGGCGGCCAGGACCATGGCTTGCGTGACCGCGCCGCGGACCTGGCCGACCGGGGACAGGGACCACACCGTGAGGCCGATCCCCTGCAGCGGAAAGGACTGGAGCAGGAAGGCCTCGCCGCCGGCTTCGGCCTCCTCGCTCAGCTCGACCCGCTCCGCCGCGGCGCCGAAAGGCTCTCGGGCGGCGATCGGCAGCGGCGCGAGGGAGGCGCCGGTGTACTGCTGCTGGGCCTGGATCCGGCTCAGCTCGGCCGCGCTCAGCGGTGCCAGGGTCCGGTAGCGCCAGTCGTCCCGGCTGCTCATCAGGATCACCCCGACCGAATCGGTGACGATCACCCGGTCCAAGGTGCCGGGCCAGGCGGCCTCGAGGGGCTCGAGCAGGACCTTGACCGTGATCGCGCCCAGGATCCCGCCGCCGGCTTCGCGAACCGGATAGGCGAAGTAGTAGCCCCGCTTGCCGGAGGCCGTGCCCAGGGCGACGTAGCGGCCGAGGCGGCCCTCTATCGCCTGTTGGAAGTAGGGGCGATAGCTGTAGTTGCGGCCGACGAAGGGCGTCGGGCCGTTCCAGTTGCTGGCGGCCAGGGTCAGGCCGTCACGGTCCAGCAGGTAGGTGTCGGCCGTGCCGGCGATCGCGTTGACCTCCTCCAGGGCGCGGTTGAGCTGGTCGCGGAGGGCCGGGTTCTCGGGATCGCGCAGCAGGTCGGCAAGCTTCGGGTCGCGGGCCAGCAGGCGGGGCAGGGCCTCGTATTTGCCGACCGACTCCTGCAAGCCCGTGGCGTAGAGCGCGAGGGTCGAGGCGGCCTGGTCGGCCACCCGGCGCAGGCCCATGCGCTCGGTCCAGACTGCGGTCTGCCAGAGCAGCAGCGGCAAGAGAACCACGGCCGCGACCGCCAGCACCGCGGTGTGCTTCTTCAGCTTGAACAAGGGGCCTCCACCGTCCCTGTCTGGCAGGTTTCACCTGCGCTTCTCGGCCTATCGCGCGGAGACTAGCACAATCGGCCGGGCGGGCGCGATCTGCCTCGGCGTATCAGGCCGGGACGCTCGGAATCCGCGACAGGCCGAGGAAGGCGGGCTCGGGATGCAGGACGATCCGGGTCGGGATTTCCTCCAGATAGGGCTGGAAGCGGCCCTTGGCCTCGAAGCGCTGGCGGAACGCGGAGGCCGCCAGGTCTTCGGCGATCCGCGGCGCGATGCCGCCGGCGACGTAGATGCCGCCCTGGGCGCCCCAGGTCAGCGCCAGGTTGCCGGCGAAGCCACCCAGCATGGCGCAGAACATCTCGAGAGCCGTCCGGCTTGCGGCGCAGTCGCCGGCGGCCGCGGCGGCGGTGATCTCCGGCGCGCTGCGCGGCGGCGCGCTCAGGCCGTCGATGCCGGCAAGAGTCTCGTAGAGCCGGACCAGGCCGCTGCCGGACAGCAGGCGCTCCGCCGAGACGTGGCCCAGCTTGGCGCGCAGGCGCCGCAGGACCTCGGCCTCGCGGTCGTCGGCGGCGGGCAGGGTGACGTGGCCGCCCTCGCCGGTGATCACCTGCGGGCCCAGCGGGGCCGGCAGGAAGGCGGCGACGCCGAGGCCGGTGCCGGGGCCGAGCACGACGCGCGGCCGCCCGGGCCTGTCCTCGCCGGGGCCGATCTGCAGAAGTTGCCCGGCTTCCAGATGTGGCAACGCCCAGGCGACGGCGGCGAAATCGTTGACCAGAAGGACCCGCTCGAAGGCGAAGCGGGCTTCGAGCTCGCGCTCCTCGAGGCGCCAGGCGCAGTTGGTCAGGGCGATGGCACCGGCCTCGACCGGGCCGGCGCAGGCGAAGACTGCACGGCGCGGTTGGATGCCCGGCAGCCTCCGCAGCACCTCGGCCAGCGCCGCCCCCGCCGTCGGATGCTCCGCAACCCGCAGGCTCTCGAGCATCTCGATCGTGCCGTCATGGGCCAATGCGAAGCGGGCGTTGGTGCCGCCGATGTCGCCCAGGAGGACGGGGTCTTGGTGCATCGCGTCAGGCAGCGGCGGCGGCGCAGGGGGCTGCGTCCAGGCTCGTCATGAAGGCATCCCGCCAAGCCGCCAGGTCATGGCGGTTCAGCCGTTTGAACATCGCCTCCCAGCGCTCGTGCCGCTCGGTCAGGGTCATCGACAGGGCGCGGGCCAGGGAATCGCCGACCCCTTCGATGTCGTAGGGGTTCACGATGATCGCGCCGTCGAGCTCACGCGCCGCGCCGGCGAAGCGGGAAAGTACCAGGACGCCGGGGTCCTCTGGGGCCTGCGCCGCGACGAACTCCTTGGCGACGAGGTTCATGCCGTCGCGCAAGGGGGTTACGAGGCCGACGTCGCTGATCCTCAGGAAGCCCATCAGCGTCTGGCGCTTGAAGCCCCGATTGAGGTAGCGGACCGGCGACCAGTCGAATTCGGCGAAGCCGCCGTTGATGCGCCCGGCGATCGACTCCACCCGCTGGCGCATCTGCCGGTAATCGGCGAGGTCGCTGCGCGACGGCGGCGCGATCTGAAGCAGGGTGACCTGGCCGCGGTAGGCCGGATAGCTGGCCAGGAGATACTGGTAGGCCTCCAGCCGCTCGGGCAGGCCCTTGGTGTAGTCGAGCCGGTCGACCCCGGTGATCAGCTGTCGGCCGCCCAGGCTCTCCTTGAGCCGTCGGGTCTGCTGGCTGGGTTCGGCCTTGCGGGACAGCTCCGCGACCTCGGCGGCGTCGATGCTGATCGGAAAGGCCTTCGCCACGGTGCTGCGCCCGAAGGCCCTGATCCGGCCGCCGGAGAGGACCTCCCCGCCAGCCTCTTCGCGGATGTACTGCTCGAAGGCGTAGAGGTCGGTCTGGGTCTGGAAGCCGATCAGGTCGTAGGCGCAGAGGTCGCGGACCAGGGCCTCGTGGTTCGGCAGAGTCAGCAGCAGCTCCATCGGCGGCCAGGGGATGTGCAGGAAGAATCCCAGCTTCTGCCGGCTGCCCGCCTGCCGCAGGTAGGCGCCGAGGGGAATGAAATGGTAGTCGTGCGCCCAGATCACGTCGCCGTCCTTCAGTAGCGGCAGCAGGCGGCTGGCGAACATCGCATTGACCCGGTGGTAGCCCGCCATGTCGCGGCGGCTGAAGTCGGTCAGGTCGAGTCGGTAGTGGAACAGCGGCCAGAGCACCGAGTTGGCGAAGCCGGTGTAGTACTCGTCGTAGTCCCGCTGGGTCAGGTCGAGGGTGGCGTAGGAGATCCGGCCGGTCTCGATCACCTTTGCCTCATTGGCATCGTGCGGCACGGTGTTGCCGCTCCAGCCGAACCAGACGCCGCCCCGGTCCTTCATCGCGCCCTGCATGGCCACCGCCAGGCCGCCCTCTGCGCCGGTGCCGCCGCGGCGGACCGGGGCCACTCTGTTGGAGACCACGACCAGTCGGCTCAAAAGGCTTCCTCCCAGGGCTTGGACAGTCTCATGGCACAGTGTATCAGACCGACCATCGAATAGGTCTGTGGGAAATTGCCCCAAAGTTCGCCGCTCGCCGGATCGAGGTCTTCCGACAGCAGGCCGACCGGATTGCGGGCCTCCAGCATCTTCTCGAAAAGCGCGCGCGCCTCCGCCTCGCGGCCCAGCGAGGCCAGCGCCTCGATGAACCAGAAGCTGCAGACGTTGAAGGCGGTCGCGGGGACCCCGAAGTCGTCGGCTTCGGCGTAGCGGAAGATATGGTCGCCGCGTCGCAGGTCCTTTTCGATCCTCTCGACCGTCCTGACGTAGCGCTCGTCGTCGACGGCCAGGAAGCCGAGCTGCGGCAGGAGCAGGAGCACGGCGTCCACGGCCTCGCCGTCGAAGGTCGATACGAAGGTCTTCAGCTTCGGGTTCCAGGCCCGCTTCAGGATCGCCGTGCGGATCGCCTTGGCCTTCGTCTCCCAATAGGCGGCCCGGTCCTCGACGCCCAGGTGCTGGGCGATCTTGTTCAGGCGGTCGCAGGCGGCCCAGCACATCACGCTCGAATAGGTATGCACCGACTCCCGGCCCCGGTACTCCCAGATCCCGGCATCGGGCTGGTTCCATCGCTTCGCCGCTTGCTCCCCGAGCCGCTCCAGCCGGTGGAACAGCGTGATGTCGCCGGGGTGCTCGAGCCGGCGGTCGAAGAAGGCCTGCGCGGAGGACAGGACCACGGCGCCGTAGCCGTCGTTCTGGACCTGCTTGTAGGCGTCGTTGCCGATCCGAACCGGCGCCATGCCGCGGTATCCGGTCAGGCTGTCGACCTCGGTCTCGTCCAGCTGCCGTTCCAGGATGATCCCGAAGACCGGCTGCAGATAACCGTCCTCCGAGGCGGCGACGATGTTGGTGATGTAGCTCAGGTACTCCTCCATGGTCCGGGTCGCGCCGAGGGCGTTCAGGGCGTGCACCACGAAGTAGGAGTCGCGCAGCCAGCAGAATCGGTAGTCCCAGTTGCGTCTACTGTCCGGCGCCTCGGGAATCGACGTCGTCGGTGCCGCCACGATGGCGCCGGTCTCTTCGAAGCTGCAGAGCTTGAGCGTGATCGCGGCACGGATCACCGCATCCTGCCATTCGAAAGGCAGGGACAGGCTGCGCGACCAGCTCCGCCAATAATCGTCGGTCTTCTCGAGGAACTCGCGGGAGGTCTCCGCGACCGGCTGGGTGAAGCTCTCGTCGGGTCCTAGCAGGAGCGAGATCGGCCGCTCGAGGACGAAGGGCACCTCGTCCCAGATGTAGGTCACCGAGGCATCGGTCGTCAGCCGCAGGATCAGGTCCGGCATGACGTAGCGGATGTGGTTCGATCCTCTGGTCCGCTCCGGCGTCCCCTGGCCATAGCCGAAGGCCGGCCGGACCCGGATCCGGATCCTCGGGGTGCCGGCCAGCGGCTTCACCTGCCGGATCAGCATGTTCGGCCGGAACATGCGCCCGAACTGATTGAAGCGCGGCGCGAAGTCGGTGATCTGGATCAGGCCGCCGTTGCGGTCCTTGAGGCGGGTTTCGACCACGGCCGAATTGCCGCGATAGGCCTGCTCGGCCTCGACGATGTCCAGCAACTCGACCTCGTAGAAGCCCTTGTCGCCGTTCTGATGATCGTTCAGGAGGGCACAGAAGCGCGGGTCGCTGTCGAAGCGCGGCAGACAGCTCCAGACTATCTTGCCTCGCGGGCCGATGAGGGCGCTGAAGTTGCCGTTGCCGATGATCGAGAGGTCCAAGGAGCTCAAGGCGTCGGTCCCTTGTTCGAGGCATTCCGGCGGCCCGGGCGCCGCGCCCAGCCGGATCGAGGTCAGAAGCTCATAGCCTGACATCGTCCGGACCGCCAGCCCGGCGTGGTGCGGCCGGTCCGAAGGTAAGGACGCTGTCATCCAAGTCTCAAGCAACCGTTATCGCCAAGTCACATAGCGAGGCTAGAGCGCCCGGGTTAACGTTCAACCACGGGTCGATTCGCGGTGGCGCATCTTCCTTCCTGCCTTCGCTGTTTCCTCCGCCTGTCCCTCGAAATGAAAAGGAGTTCGAAAATGAAACCTGCGCAGCCATGGCGCCGCGGCCTGCTGGCCGTCGCCGGTGCGCTGGCCCTCGCTTCGAGCGGTGCCCTTGGCGCCGCCGGGGAGACGGCGCCGCGCCTCAACGAGTTCGTGCTCAACCACACCGGGACCGACTTCAACGAGTACGTCGAGATCCTGGGTCTGCCGAACAGCGACTACTTCGACGTCTGGGTGCTCTCCATCGAGGGCGACAGCAACGCGCCGCAGGGCCGCATCGATGCCGCCCAGCGCTTCGGAACCTCGGATGCCAGGGGCCTGGTCACCACCCGCTACCAGACCAACCGCTTCGAGAACGGGACCAACACTCTGCTGCTGGTCAGCAACTTCTCCGGCGCGGTCGGCGACAACGTCGATCCCGGCGGCAGCGGGAAGATCACCGCGACCTTCTGGGACGAGCTCCTCGATTCCATCGCGGTCAGCGACGGCGGCGCCGATGATGTGACCTACGCGGACCTGGTCCTGGCGCCGGACTTCGACGGCGGCCAGTTCACCGTCGGCGGCGCCTCCCTCCTGGCCGGCCTTTGGGTGCGCAACGACTTCTTCGCCGAGGGCATCCCCGGCTTCAACGGCGAGCTGGATCCGGCGGTCGAGGCGCTCAACACCCCGGCCGATCCCAACGCCCGCAACTACGCCAGCGGCGGCGGGGAGGCGCCGGCCGGCCTGCGCATCCACGACGTCCAGGGCATCGCCCATCGCTCGGCCTTCGAAGGCCAGGCGGTCGCCGGCCTCGACGGCGTGGTCACGGCAATCGACACCAGCCCGAGCTTCGCCCGCGGCTTCTACCTGCAGGAGGCCGATCCTGACGACGACCCGCGCAGCTCCGAAGGCGTCTTCGTGCTGACCGGGAGCACCGATCCGGGCGCGCTCGGGGTCGCGGTCGACAGCCTGGTCGAGGTCGACGGCGTCGTCGAGGAAGAGCGTCCGGCGGCCAATGTCGAGAACCTCACGACGACACGGATCCGGGCCAACGCCGACCCCGCGACCCAGGTCAGGCTGCTCGGCGGCGCGGCCGTCATTCCGCCGACAATTCTTGGCCAGGCCGGCCTGCTGCCGCCGGACAGGACGATCTCCAGCTTCGAGGGCTTCATCGAGGACGCCGCCGCTCTGGAGCTTTCCGATGGGCTCGACTTCTACGAGAGCCTCGAAGGCATGCTGCTCGAGGTCTCCGCGCCCCAGGTGATCTCGCCGCCCAGCCGCTTCGGCGAAGTCTGGGTGGTCGCCGACGGCGGCGCGGGGGCCAGCGGCATCAACCCGCGCGGCGGCATCACCCTTCGCGAAAAGGACTTCAATCCCGAGCGGATCCAGATCGACGACGGCATCGTCGGCGGCGCCGTGCCGGTGGACCTCGACGTCGGCGCCCGGCTCGAGCCGGTGGTCGGGGTGCTGCGCTACGACTTCGAGAACTTCGAGATCGACACCCTGGCGCCGCTGGCGGTGCTCTCCGACGACCTGACCCGGGAGATCACCGAACTGAAAGGGGCGCGGACCCGGCTCACCGTCGCCACCCTGAACGTCGAGAACCTGGATCCCGGCGACGGCGCGCGCTTCGACGAGCTGGCCGCGATCATCGTCGAGAACCTCAAGGCGCCGGACATCCTGGCGCTGCAGGAGGTCCAGGACGACAGCGGGCCGACCGATGACGGCACCGTCTCGGCGGACCAGACCTTCGGCCAGCTGATCGCGGCGATCGAGACCGCCGACCCCGCCCTGGCCGGCGTCTACGGCTTCGCCCAGATCGATCCCGAGGACGGCCGGGACGGCGGCCAGCCCGGCGGCAACATCCGGGTCGGCTTCCTGTTCCGCCAGGACCGCACCAGTCTGGCGCCTGGGGATCCCGGCGACGCGACCAGTAACACCGCGGTGCTGCCCGGACCGAGCCTGTCCTTCAACCCCGGACGGGTCCTGGACCCGGATCTCGGCGACGGCGACGCCTTCGCGTCCAGCCGCAAGCCGCTGGCCGCCGAGTTCCGCTTCGGCCGCAACCGACTCTTCATCGTCGCCAACCACTTCAACTCCAAGGGCGGCGACCAGCCTCTCTTCGGGCCCTCGCAGCGGCCGACACTGATCTCGGAGGCCCAACGCAAGCAGCAGGCGCAGGTGGTCAACGACTTCGTCGACGCGATCCTGGCCGAGGACCGCTGGGCCAAGGTGATCGTCCTGGGCGACGTCAACGACTTCCCCTTCTCGCCGCCGCTCGACGTGCTGCGGGGCACCGCGACGGTCGACGGCGACGACGAAAAGGGGCGCAAGTTCCCGCGCAAGCGGCCGGTGCTGAAGGACCTGGTCAGCCGCCTGCCGGCGACCGACCGCTATACCTTCATCTTCGACGGCAACTCGCAGGCCCTCGACAACATCCTGGTCAGCCGGCTGCTCGGCTTCCTGGGCCAGGTCGACGTGGTCCACGTGAACAGCGAGTTCTCGGACCAGGCGAGCGATCACGACCCCGTCGTCGCCAGCTTCCGGCT
>JAAUXY010027408.1_pt1 | contig 20024 bp, 22 predicted proteins | sample 7278121 | NCBI WGS metagenome assembly JAAUXY01 (sample SAMN14350117, study PRJNA611818) | marine sediment metagenome | isolation source: surface marine sediment (1.8m) | place: French Polynesia: Moorea | collected 2018-08 | reverse complement strand
TATTACTTTACCTACAGAATTCATACTAACAAGAACAGTTGGAGAATGGAAGAATGCCACTTTGGAGCTACATAAAAGACCAACTATTTTCATACTTCAGGCATAAAAAAAGACCCCGAAACGAGTTGTTCCGGAGTCTTATTGCTATAAAACTAAGATAAATTATACCCTTGGGTTACGTACTGCCGAAACCATTGAGATATCGTAACCTGAAAACATGGCGATATAATCAGATATTTTCGTGCCATAGGCATCCTGAACGTCCCTTTTCCCGTATGATCGGAGGTATTTTTTGACGTTTCCGGCACCTGCCAGGTGAGCAGCTGCCAGAATACCTGATTCAGTTATTCTGATACCGCGGATCTTCTTTCCCGAGAAGCTTCTGATCTCCCTTCTCAATATCCATTTATTCCTCGAGATGTTTGTATGGAATACTCTTTCCTGTAAGTCGGGATCATTCAGAAATTGAGTGGCATTGTATACGCCCATCAACTGTAAGGTCCCTATACCAAACTGGTATTTACCAATATAACCTAATGTATTGATAATAAAATAGTTACCTTGAGATTCTCTGAATGCCAAAGCTTCCTTGAAGCCATGAAAAGAATAACCGAGAAACGGAGGAATTACTCCTTCGGGCCGTGCATTGGTTTCGTCTTGGGGGTACAAAACCGGCGTAGGTTCTTTTACTTTTAGCGTTTCCGGCACTTTGAAAACTTTCTCACTCTTGAAGCCGAAGCTCGCAAAAAATAAGATCATGATAAGTGAACAGATGCTACTTATCAACCTTTTCATATAGTTGTTTTCTTAAGACTGACAGCTTGGGGAAGCTTGCTTAAATTTCACTATACAAAGATACGTCTCAGGGGTAGGAAAAAACTCAAGATTTTCTTAAATATGACCGTTTTTAGCCGAGCTGTAGCGAAATTTGGATTAAACGCTTATCTGTTAACATTTTGTTGATTTAACCACCGGACGTACTGCACTTTATTGCGGTTATGCTGCACTAAAGTCTCTGCAAACACGTGATATCCAAAGTCTTGCACATTAGCCACAAAATATAGGTATTTGTGCTTCTCCGCGTTTAGTACAGCTTCAATAGAAGATATATCAGGCATTGTGATGGGGCCGGGTGGTATTCCGGTGTATTTATAGGTATTATATGGAGAATCGATTTCCAGATCACGGTAAAGCACTCGTTTTATGATTGTATCGTAATTACCTGTTTCCCTTTTAATTGCAAAAATAACTGTAGGATCGGCCTGTAATTTCATATTGCGTTTCAGGCGGTTCAAATAAACACCCGCTACTTTCGGGCGCTCATCCACTTTGGCGGTCTCCTTTTGCACTATAGATGCGAGGGAAATTACCTCCAGAGGAGTCAATCCCAGAGATCTGGCCGCAGAGATACGGTTATCCGTCCAATATCGCCTGTATTCTTTAAGCATCCGATCCCTGAATTCCACTGCGGAAGTATTCCAGAAAAACTCATAAGTATTAGGTAAATAGGGAGCAATGCTTGTAAATTCATTAAAACCATTCTCGGCCAGAAATATGCTGTCTCTGAAGACATTTACAAGAGTAATACTATCCGCTTCGATCTGAGATCCGATCCTGCCGGCCAAATCACTCAGGTATTCCTGATTGTTAAATGACACATTAACCGGTACATTCTTGATTCTCAATGTGTTAATAATGTCATTATTATTCATATTCCTACTGATGGGAAAACGACCGGCCTTGATATTCTGCGTATATTTTTTTCTTCTGGCAACAGCTTCAAAACTACCGTAATCTTTAATATAAGGCGTAATACTATCACTCACCTGCCTGAAATCACTACCTGTGGGGATATAAATAAAGACCTGATCTTCACTAAAACTGGTATTTGGTGAAAACAGTGCGTTGTAAATAAAATAGGCAATACCACCGGCAGCAATCAACCCTAGCAGGACAACGGCAAGTAAAATCTTCTTGATATACATTATTGATTGATCTTTTGAAACATGACCTCACTCTTAAAGCTGTCCCCAGAGCGGATCCAGTCTTTCTTGACACCTACTTTCTCGAAGCCAAGCTTGGTAAACAATCCGATACTAGCCTTATTCTCCTCTCCTACATTGGCATAGATTTGCTTAAGTCCAAGTATGGAAAAGGCATATTTTATTAATAACTCAAGAGCTTCCGAACCAGTTCCTCTCATCCTTTCCGACTCCTCGGAGATAACAATGCCTACCCCTGCCCTTCTGTGATTGGGATTAAAATCGAACAGATCAATCAACCCAATGCGCTCATCATCCCCATTGCAGATGCATAGTCGCAACTGTTTCACCTCATAAATATCCCTGTGGGCGTTGTCGAGATAAGATTTTAATACTTCCTTGGAATAAGGAGCCAGCGTACCACTAATTTCCCATATTCCAGGGTTGTTCTCCAAGTCGTACAGAAATTGCAGATCCTCGGGTTCGAGGGCTCTTAAATATATAGCTTTCCCTTTAAGAGCTAACATAGTATTTCTCCCTTGAAGACCTCGATGGCCGGACCAATGAGGTATATATCGGTATATTCTTTGGAGTTCTTATGGAATTTTACACTTAATTCCCCACCCCGGGTTAGAACCTTAACCTCTTCATTATCAGTTCTTCCCGTGTCATACATTGCAATAGCAACAGCAGTGACTCCGGTACCACATGAAAGAGTTTCATTTTCAACTCCGCGTTCATATGTGCGCACCGAAAAAGTGTCCTGTCCTGTACTTTGCACAAAGTTTATATTGCTGCCTTTTTCGCCATAAAGTCCATAACGAAGTTTTCTGCCCTCTTTAACCACTTCAAACTGTTCCAGCTCTTCCACGAGCTGCACGTGATGAGGAGAGCCTGTATTCAGGAAATGATATCCCGGTTTTTCCCTGATCAGATCAACATTCTGCATTTTCAGGCTAACCATATCATTGGTTATTGTGGCATGGTGCAGACCGTCATAGGCATTGAAATCAGCTTTTGAAGTAATGATCCCCAGCTTTTTGGCAAAAGCAACAATACATCGGCCCCCATTACCACACATACTACCTATGCGCCCATCCGCATTGTAATACACCATTCGGAAATCTGATGTCTGGTCCTCCTCAAGCAGGATCAGTCCATCGGCACCAATGCCGGTATGGCGCCTGCAAAGCCGGGCGACCAAATTTTCATCCTTTTTAGGAAACTGCTCATTCCGATTATCTATCAGAATAAAATCGTTTCCAGTGCCCTGATATTTGTAAAATGTGATCTGCATTGACCAATTTGAGGGACAAAGATAGCGTTTATTTAAGCTATTCTTAGCAGTTAAAAAGTCGTTAAACCAATAACGGAGCCATAAAAATCAAGTATTTTTATGATACTATAATCTAAATCTGAATAAAATGAAGCGAGTAGCAACACTGTTTCTGGTTTCGGTGACGACTGCGGTTCTCACCATCTTTATATATAAAAATTACGGGGAAGATACCCAGTATACTGAAGTTTCTAACACTTCGGAAATGCCTGTATTTACAACAAGCAATACACCTACCTCCAGCAAGGGCACGGGTATTAACGAAGCAGATTTTACTGTGGCTGCAGAAAAGACCGTACACTCAGTGGTACACGTAAAGAACGTAACCATGAGTGGAGGGCCCTCCAACATCTGGGATTTCTTTTACGGTTCAGAAAGCACACAACGCCCTCAGGTAGGTACGGGATCTGGTGTCATCATATCACCTGATGGATACATCGTTACCAATAACCACGTGATTGCGAAGGCGCAGGAACTCAAGGTAACTCTGAATAATAACAAAACATATGATGCTGATATCATCGGCAGTGATCCGCTCACGGATATTGCACTTATAAAAATAGATGCCAAGGAGAATTTACCATATCTCGCCTTTGGCGATTCTGACAACACCAAAATTGGTGAATGGGTACTAGCTGTAGGTAATCCATTTAATTTAACTTCAACCGTAACAGCTGGTATTGTCAGTGCCAAAGCACGTGACCTGGGTCGAAACCAGTCCTTTATCCAAACCGATGCAGCTGTAAATCCGGGGAATAGCGGAGGGGCTTTGGTAAATACCAATGGCGACCTTATTGGTATTAATACTGCGATCACCTCGCAGACCGGATCCTATGTTGGTTACTCTTTTGCAGTTCCGAGTAATATTGCGCGTAAGGTGGTTGAAGATATTATGGAATACGGTAATGTGCAAACTGTACAACTCGGGATCTCAAGCCCAAGGATTAATACTCAATATGCCCGGGAAAAGGGTCTCGACGAAATAGAAGGAGTATACGTGGAAAGCATTGAGGAAGACTCAGGTGCTGAAGCAGCCGGACTGGAATCTGGCGATGTCATTACCCGGGTAGATGATATAAAGATCAGAAGATTTATAGACCTGACGGGGTATATCTCCGCAAAACGTCCCGGGGATATGGTACTTGTCACAGTTAAGAGAGATGGGGATTTAAAACAATTCCCTGTGGAATTAAAGGAACCACAAAAAACCATTGTCCCGGTTATGGGATTAGTGGTTAAAAATCTGAACGAAAAAGATAAGAAGGACTATAAGACTAAATTTGGCGTCAAGATCACAGGCGTACCTGAAACGTACAGAGGATATGGGCTTGATGGTAAGGTCATTGTTGGAATTGATGGAGAAGAAATTAAAGATATAAACGATGCCAGAGCCAAATTCTCACAGATTTCAAAGTATGGAAAGACCAGTATTATGCTTGTGAATGAGGATGGTGAAAGGGAACGAATTATATTTCAATAAAGCCGGAAAACATAAAATTGAAGCGCCTCTTAACTAGGGGCGTTTTTTTGTTTACAAAAGCTTGTGCTAAAACGTTTTAAAAGAATAATTTTGCCAGAAATTTAAACAGCCTTCCATGCGAATTGTAAATTCCTACGAAAAAGAACTGGCCTTTCAGGCAGACAGACGTAAAGCTACTACCGAATTTATTAAGATCATAAGTGATCTCTGGTACGACAGGGGTATTGAAGTCGTTTTGTTCAAAAACCAGATCATAGACAAGAGTGTCAGTGACATTATTCACTTTCACGAATATGCGGGGGAATTTGTTCAAAAGCCGATTTCAATTTTCGATTCGGTAGAGATCCTGAGAGCTATAAACGATATAATACTCCCACCCTCAAAACTGGATATTGGAAAACTAACTTATGAATACCACACAGAATATCACCAACATTACAGTGATGTCAAATCCTTTGTTATAGATAAACTAAAAGCGGCAAAGGAATCGAGAGTGATTGAGCCCAGGGATGTTGTCCTATATGGATTTGGAAGGATTGGAAGACTACTGGCGCGTGAGCTGATGGCTAAAACTGGTAAAGGCGATCAATTAAGGCTTCGTGCTATTGTAACCCGTGGATCACTGGATGCCGATATTTTGGAAAAGCGAGCCACATTGCTAAAAACAGATTCAGTTCACGGTCAGTTTATAGGCACAGTGGAATGCGATTTCGAAAAGAAGGCGTTGATAATTAATGGCACCACGGTACATATGATCAGTTCGGATGATCCGACAAAAATCAATTATATATCCTATGGCATCAAAAATGCACTTGTCATTGACAATACCGGAGCTTTCAGGAACCGGGAATCACTGAGCAGGCACCTGGAATCGAGAGGGGTATCAAAAGTGATTCTTACTGCGCCGGCCAAGGATATACCCAACATAGTACACGGTGTAAATCACCGGGAATTTTCCCCTGATAAGGAACACATATTTTCTGCTGCATCCTGTACAACCAATGCCATAACACCCATTCTGAAGGTTGTGGAGGATTCACTCGGTATTAAAAGAGGCCATATTGAAACAATTCATGCCTATACCAATGACCAAAACCTGGTAGACAATCTCCATGGTAAATACAGAAGGGGACGGGCAGCAGCTTTGAATATGGTCATCACGGAAACAGGGGCACAGAAAGCTGTGGCGAAGGCAATTCCTGTACTGGATGGAAAACTTACCTCTAATGCCATTAGGGTACCCGTGCCTAACGGTTCCCTGGCGATACTTAAGCTGGAAGTCAAAAACAAGACCTCAAAGGAAAGCCTTAATACCATTATTAAAAAGTATGCCCTGGAAGGAGATCTGGTTGAACAGATCAAATATTCTTTAAGCAATGAGCTGGTCTCTACAGATATTATTGGCACCTCTGCCCCATCGGTTTATGACAGCAATGCGACCATTGTAGCCCCGGACGGCAAAAATTTGGTACTATATATTTGGTACGACAATGAATACGGCTACGCTCACCAGGTAATCCGACTGGCAAAATATGTTGCCAAAGTAAGGAGATATACATACTATTAAACAAGTCTGACAACCAGTCTAATTGCTTTATTCGTATGTATCTAAATTAAAGGAAGCAATTCGGAATTTTTTTCTTTAATTAACTTTAATGAAGTACTTTAGTCTTCTCTAAATCACTAACTAATACTAAGAACGATTTACATGAAAGGTTTTACTATCGCAGTTCTGATCTTTACTCTTTTTGCTATTCAGATTCCCATCCACGGACAACAGGAAGAAGAGCAATTATCCCTGGACGGAGGCACCATTGAAAGTCAGTTTGACTACCTGTACAAACGATCAGGCAACTACACGGCTGAGGGTAAAAGATATGAGGTGGTTCGATTGAACAATCTCAACAAGTTGAGGCAAAATGTAATGGATAGTATCAACAAGGCTTATAAGACAGAAGCTGAGTTGAAAACCACAATTAGTACTCACGAAGCCTCTATAGCTTCGTTAAACAAGCAATTAGAGGATACAAAGAGCAGTCTTAATTCCGTTACAGAAGAAAAGGACAGCATATCTCTGCTGGGAGCTATGGTCTCAAAAGGCACTTATAATTTTGTACTCTGGACGATTATTGCCGGCCTTATGTTGCTGCTTCTGCTTTTCATCTATAAATTCAGAAACAGCAATTATCTAACTCAGGAAGCAAAAACAAAACTGGCTGATTTGGAGATCGAATATGAAAACCATCGGCGAAGAGCACTGGAGAGGGAGCAAAAAATTAGCAGACAGTTACAAGACGAAATAAATAAGTATAAAAAGTCTAACTAAAATAAAGCTCCGGAAGGAGCTTTTTTATTATGATCTCCATCGAAAAGGCCGGTCCGGAACATATTGGGGAAATAGCCCCGCTCTTTGATCAATATCGCATATTTTACAAACAATCGTCTGACATTGAGGCCGCCCGGCATTTTTTGAATGATCGGTTTATCAAGGAGGAGTGTACTGTTTTCCTGGCCAGAATTGAAGAGAAAGCAGTTGGTTTCACCCTCTTATATACCAGTTTTTCATCTGTTGGTATGCAGCCCGTATTTATACTGAATGATTTGTATGTGAGCAGCGACTTCCGCAGCAAGGGCATAGGTGAGCTGCTGCTTGAAGCAGCCAAAACATATTGCAGGCAAAAGAAATACAAGGGTCTTGCTCTGGAAACAGCAGTGGATAATCCGGCACAATATCTTTACGAGAAGCTCGGCTGGAAAAAGGATACGCATTGTTTTCATTATTTTTGGACGGCCGACTAGCGCAAAAATCAGCGGATGAGAATTGATATAATCACTGTTTTACCTGAATTGCTAAAGAGTCCCTTTGATGCGTCTATACTCAAAAGGGCCATAGAAAAGGGGCTTGTTGAGGTACACCTCCATAATTTAAGGGATTATGCAACCAATAAGTACAGGCAGGTAGACGATTATCAGTTTGGTGGTGGTGCCGGCATGGTATTGATGATCGAACCCATAGACAAATGTATTTCGGAATTGAAATCCCAAAGAAACTATGACGAGGTTATTTACCTGACCCCGGATGGGGAGACAATGAATCAGAAGATGGTAAATTCTCTCTCTCTTTGTAACAATATCATTATGCTCTGTGGTCACTATAAAGGTGTGGACCAGAGAGTAAGGGATACACTCATTACCCGCGAGATCAGCATCGGTGATTATGTTCTATCAGGTGGTGAACTGGGTGCAGCTGTTTTATCTGACGCTATAATTAGACTTTTACCTGGCGTTTTGAATGACGAAACATCCGCGCTCACCGATACTTTTCAGGATAATCTACTAGCGCCACCTATTTATACCAGACCAAGAGATTATAAAGGTTTGGAGGTGCCTCAGATATTATTGGGAGGCAATTTTCCCGAAATAGAAAAATGGCGTGAGGAGCAAGCGCTTAAACGCACAGAGGACAAAAGACCGGATTTGCTTAAAAAATAAGGTCAGATTCTGTTTGTTATACGGGATAGGGAGTATCTGAATTAAGATCATAAATTAAAAGCCTGATATATGTCAGAATCATTCATATCATTCTACGTCATAGGATCTGTAATGACGTTTTTATGCCTATTGGGCATCTGGATCGTATGCTTTTTATTATTTATTAGAGAAAGATCATGGCCTGGCGTTCTCCTATTTGCTGGAAGTACCCTGATACTCGCCGGGACAACGGCCGGAGTACTGATCCAAACACTGATAGCGAGGACCAGTTCTCCTGAAGATTTGATAAAATACCAGGGTTATATGTACATTATCAATGCGGTTTTCTATCTGATTTTTGCCTTAGGACTGGTATTATTCATACTGAAATACCTAAAATTGGATAAGCAATTAAAAGGGTCAGGGGCATCCTGAAAAAAGCTTCTTAACTCTTGCCGGTTCTTATTAATTGACTATTTTTGCATGCGATTAAATTCAACCTCTGACGAAATACGTGAATGTTGCTTTTAATAAATCTAAAAAAAGTTTGAGGCGATGGACTCATTAGTAAATTTTGTTGAGAACGAATTCGTACCAAAAAAGGAATTTCCAAAATTCTCTGCAGGTGATACCATTACGGTTTACTACGAGATTAAAGAAGGAGAAAAGAAGCGTACGCAGTTCTTTAAAGGTGTAGTTATTCAGCGAAAGGGATCAGGTGCTACAGAAACATTTACCATCCGCAAAATGTCTGGTACTGTAGGTGTGGAGAGAATTTTTCCACTGAATATGCCGGCACTTCAAAAAATTGAGGTGAACAAAAAAGGAAAAGTTAGACGGGCAAGGATCTTCTACTTTAGAGATCTGACCGGTAAAAAAGCCAGAATTAAAGAAGTGCGTTCTTAACGAGAAAGAACAAGATAAATCAAACCCCGATGAGATCATCGGGGTTTTTTGTTGAATAATGTTGAGGTAATTTCCTAATTCTTTCTGAACTCAAGGATTGTTTTTCGAATAATTGAAATGCATTCGAGTAACTCATCTTCAGTCATCACCAGCGGAGGCGCAAATCTAATAATATTACCATGGGTTGGCTTGGCCAACAATCCATTGTTTCTTAAAGCAATACAAATGTCCCAGGCAGTAGAACTATCTTCAGTGTCATTAATGACTATGGCGTTAAGAAGGCCTTTGCCACGTACCAGCGTAACCAGATTAGTTTCCTCTATCAGCTTTTGCATCTCCTTTCTGAAGATATTCCCAAGATAATCTGCATTGGTCGCCAGATCCTCGTCTTTTATTACTTCAAGAGCAGCTATGGCTACAGCACAGGCCAAGGGATTCCCGCCAAATGTAGAGCCGTGATTTCCCGGTCTTATCACCTCCATTATTTCGTTATTAGCCAGGACAGCAGATACGGGTAATACTCCACCTGAAAGGGCCTTCCCCAGGATCAGGATATCCGGTTTTACATCCGGAGTTCCACTACAGAGCTTGTCCTTACAGCTGCAATTTCCACATGAAGCTAAGAGCCTTCCTGTTCTGGCAATTCCTGTCTGCACCTCATCTGAGATAAACAGCACATTCTTTTCCTTGCAAATCTTGTACGCTTCTTTAAGATAATCCTCGTCGGGAACATAAACCCCGGCCTCACCTTGAATAGGCTCCACCAGAAAAGCTGCTACATTTTTATCTTCTAAGGCCTCCCTCAGTGCATTCAGATCGTCGTATCTGATCGATACGATACCAGGTGTGTAAGGCCCGAAATTCTCTGTAGCTACAGGATCATTTGAAGCCGATATAATAGTTATCGTCCTACCGTGGAAATTATTCTGACAAACGATGATTTTGGCCTGGTTGGAATGAATACCTTTCTTTTCATATCCCCATTTTCTGGCGAGCTTAATAGCCGTTTCAACGGCCTCTGCACCTGTATTCATGGGCAATACCTTATCAAAGCCGAAAAACTCAGTTAAAAATTTCTCGTACCGGCCGAGCATGTCATTATAAAATGCTCTGGAGGTAAGTGTCAGCTTTTCACCCTGGTCCTTCAACGCATTAATTATTCTAGGGTGGCAATGGCCTTGATTTACAGCCGAATAAGCCGAAAGAAAGTCAAAATATTTTTTCCCTTCAACATCCCAGACATACACTCCTTCTCCCCTGCTTAATACCACTGGCAGCGGATGATAATTTTGAGCGCCATACTTTTCCTCGAGAGCTATGGCGTCTTTAGAAGAAACACTTTCAATTACAGACATCTTTGTAGTCTTTTGATTCTAACAATAGCCATTCCTTCTTCCGGAGAGAAATCATCCTTTTAATCGAGCAATAAAAATACAAATTCCCCAAAAATTGCACGCATTTAATATACCCGGATCATTTCGCCTTTTCGATATAAGTTGCTAACTGAAATTCAAGTTTTTTTAGCTCTCTAAGTACGTCATTTTTGTTTATTTGCATCCAGATAAACATCTTCATCAAGGTTACAGACATTAGCGCCACAAAGCCTGCCGCCCCCCATTTAATAAGGGCTTCAGTACTTTCGGCATTTAAAAATTGAACCAGGCACCAAATGAAAACAGCAAATATGAGAACTTGAACTATTGTCATTAACAATGCCAGCCATCCAAGTTTGCCTTTATACACTGAGCCAAGTTTGCCAAATAAATCCTGTTCTTCCAATTCATCGTAAAAAGCAGCCTCTTCCTCTGTTAATGCTTCCCGAATTAGCTTGTCTATCCTTTCTTCCTCTCTTTTCATGATTTCTTATTTTATTATCGATTTTAATTTTTCACGGGCGTGATACAATCTGGATTTTACAGTGCCGACTGTTATTTCCAGAATCTCACTAATTTCCTTAAGGCTCTGGTTTTCCATATAGAATAATCTCAAAACTACTCTATGGTCTTCAGACAATTCTTTGATAGCCCGGTGGAGATTTATCAACTGATCTTCCTTATGATCAGAAGGATCATTAGCATCAGCAGCTGACCCAATTATTTTTTCAAACCTTCTTTTCCTGTTCAGGGCTGCCAGGTGATCCTGTGCCTTTCTGGTAACGATCCTCATTGCCCAACTCTTAAAACTATCAGGCTTTTTAAGGGTATTCAATCCCTTAAAAATGGCACTCCAACTGTCCTGAACTATATCCTGAGACATTTCAAAGTTCCTGGTGTACCAATATGCGTAACTACAAAAATCTTTGTGATATCTCTTAACAAGTATAGAAAGAGCTCGCTTATTTCCTCTTTGAAATTCCAAAACCAGAAGTCCGTCAAATACTTTTTTGCTATCTCTTCTCATACGCTCTACACAAATAAGACGGCCCTGGTTCTCAAAAGTTCAAATTTCTATGATGAATATCGTTCATATTGTTTGATTAAGCCTTAATAAGACTCGCATTAAATGGTAAATTTGCGCTATGCGCAAGAGGAGAAAGAGACAGAAATTTGAGCATATCGAGGTTATCGATGCCGGATCAAAAGGCAAGGCTATTGCCAGGGCTCCTGATGGCAGGGCAATTTTTATAAACAACGCGGTGCCGGGTGACGTAGTTGATGTATTGACTACCAAAAAGAGAAAGAACTATTTCGAAGCCACCGCAACCAATTTCCATGTGCTTTCCCACAGGCGCGTTGAGCCGGTATGCCAACACTTTGGCACTTGCGGAGGATGTAAGTGGCAACATATGGGCTATGATCATCAGTTGTTTTACAAACAAAAAGAAGTGTTGGATCATTTAACAAGAATTGGTCATATAGACTACCCTGAACCACTGCCTATACTAGGTTCAAAAAAACATTTTGAATACAGGAATAAACTTGAATTCTCGTTTTCAGACAGCAGATGGCTAAGCCCGGAAGAAATCAACAGTTCGGGAGAAATAGCAAGTAGAACGGCATTGGGTTTCCATATCCCCGGTATGTGGGACAAAATCCTGGATATTGAAACCTGTCATCTGCAGGCTTCACCTTCTAATGAGATCAGACTATCCGTTAAAAAATTCGCAGATGACAACGGACTTAGTTTTTATAGTCCGAGGAATAAGACCGGCCTTTTGCGAACTCTTATGATCCGCACCGCAAGCACCGGAGATATTATGGTTCTTATTCAATTTTTCGAAGATATTAAAGACAAAAGGGAGGCATTGTTAAATCACCTCCGCAAAAGCTTTCCGGAGATAAGCTCGCTCTTATATGTGATCAATAGCAAGGCCAATGATACCATTTATGATCTGGAGGTACATTGTTCCCATGGGAAAGATCATATTCATGAGGAAATGGAAGGATTAAAATTCAGGATCGGACCTAAATCGTTCTACCAGACAAACTCTGAACAAGCCTATGAACTGTACAAAATTGTACGTGATTTTGCGGCCTTACAGGGCCATGAGATAGTTTATGATTTGTATACCGGAACTGGCACTATTGCCTTGTTCATTTCCAAGAACGCAAAGCATGTAGTAGGTATAGATTCTGTCCCGGAGGCCATCTGCTCGGCCATTTCTAATGCTGAGGCCAATCAAATTCACAATGCTGAATTCTTTGCCGGTGATATGAAAGACATATTCCATGAAGGTTTTATCCATAATAATGGTCATCCGGATTTAGTAATAACAGATCCTCCCAGAGAAGGTATGCACAAGAAAGTTGTGGATCAGCTTCTGCGCTTACAACCGGAAAAAATTGTGTATGTCAGTTGCAACACTGCTACACAAGCCAGAGATCTTTCATTATTATCCGAAACATATCAGATTAGGAAAATGCAAGCAGTTGATATGTTTCCACAAACACACCACGTAGAAAATGTTGTACTTTTGGAGAAACGTACCCAATAAGAGTCCGCTTCGCAAATGATCTATGAATACATGCAAAAACTCATCTTGAGACAACGGACATTATTGGCGTTACTTCTTGTACTTGTTTTCATCTTCAGCTGTGAAAAAGATGATATATGCGTCGAAGGCGATACCCCTTTATTGGTTATCCGGTTTTATGATTCATTGAATCCTACCGAATTTAAATCGGTGAACAACTTACGAGTAATAGGATTGGGGCAGGAAAATCCTGTAAGCACCTTTACAGATCGTTCTTCCATTGATTCAATAGCCATCCCTTTGCGTATTAATCAACCCAATACATCTTTTTTAATTATTAGTGATTCAGCTACTGATGAAGATGATATGGAAACAGGAAATATTGATACACTTACCTTCATATATGCTACAGAGGAGGTCTTTGTATCCCGAGCTTGTGGATTTGTGGCCAATTACAATGATCTTACCGATTCGTTGAATACAGGTTCTGAGAATTGGATACAAAGCATACAAATTGTTGATTCAACTATTAATTCGCAGTCAAGTGCCCATGTTCAGATATTGCATTAATTTATTATTTCTGATTTGGGCCTGTACAGGATTTTGCCAGGAACAGGAGGTAAAGAATACACCTAAAGACAGTGTAGAATATAAAGAGGTCTATGGGTTACGGTTGGGGATAGACCTTAGCAGACCTCTTCGCACCTTATACGACGATGAATACCAGGGTGCTGAGATCATGGGCGATTTCAGAATAACGGATCGGCTTTATTTAGCTGCGGAATTAGGAAATGAGAAACTGAATCGTGCCGAGCGTTTAGGAAATGATGACAATCCGAACCAATTCGCAATTTATGATTATGAATCCTCGGGCAGTTATTTGAAACTCGGAGTGGATTTCAACACTTATCAAAATTGGTTTGGAATGAACAATATGATCTTTATCGGGGGGCGTTATGCAGCCAGTGCTTTTAGTCAAACCCTGAACAGTTATACCATTTTTGACAGCAACAGGTACTGGAGTCCGGATGGCTTTGTTGCCGGCTCAGAAGAACCCGAAAAATTCAGCGGACTGAATGCCACATGGCTTGAATTTATTTTTGGGATGAAGGCAGAAATCTTTAAAAACACCTTTGTAGGTGCCACTGTAAGACTGGCCTATCGCGTAACTAATAAGGAATCGGATCGATTCAGCAATCTCTGGATCCCAGGGTTCAACAAGGTAACCGAAGGAAGTAATTTTGGGGTTGGTTATAACTACTATATTTCTTATTTGATCCCTATCTATAAAAAGTCTAAAAAGAAGAACAAAAAGTCCCCTGATGGCCAATAGCTGCTAATCAATCCTGGGTTTGCTTATTAAATTTGGCCTTCTTACTGCCCTCATAAATACTGTATTTTACAAGTCTCGATTCCAGTTTACCATTAAATACCTTTATTTTCCGGCTGGGTCTTAAACCTACAAATTTCAAAGCTTCTAAATTAGAGGTAATAAACCAGGCATCTGAACCGGGATAGGCCTTCTTCAGTTGGTCGCCTATTTGCTTGTAAAATTCCTGATATTCCACTGTCAATCTTTGGCCATAAGGTGGGTTAAAAAGAAGATGCAGATGTCTTTCACCAGATTTTTCACTCTTAAAAAAATTCTTCTTTTCTACTTTTATATACTCTGAAAGATTGGCGTTCTCGATATTAACCAGAGCTTTCCTAACAGCGGAAGGAGCCTTGTCGTAACCATGGATGTCAAAGGGAAAATCACCAATCCGGGCTATAGCACCATCCCTAATCTTGTTAAATAATTCAGGATCATAGTCCATCCAGTTCTGGAATGCATAGAATTTGCGATTGATATTGGCAGGAATGCGGCAGGCAATCATCGCGGCTTCTATCAGGATCGTACCACTGCCGCACATGGGGTCTAGAAAATCACTTTGTCCCCTCCAACCACTCAACATCAATAACCCTGCTGCAAGCACCTCATTGATCGGAGCAATATTGGTTTCGGTTCTATAGCCTCTCTGGTGCAGCGACGTACCGGATGAATCTAGTGAAACAGAACATTGATTACCCTGGATATGAATATGAATACTGATGTCCGGTGAATCTTTATCAATGGAAGGCCTATTACCAGTACTATGCCTGAATTTATCAACTATAGCATCTTTGGTTTTTTGTGATACGTATAGGGAGTGATTAAAATGATCCGTCTTTAGGGTGGCAGTGACAATAAAAGTATTCGAGGGTTTAAAAATTGACTCCCAGTCAAGAGCATAAATATTTTGGTACAGCTCCCGATCATTTCTGACCTTGAATGTCGCTATAGGTTTAAGAATCCTTATGGCTGTTCGAAGACATAGATTGGCCTTGTACATAAATCCTATATCGCCGTCAAAGGATACGCTTCTAACACCCTGAGATATATTGCCCGCTCCCAATTCCTTTAATTCCCTGGACAAAATCTCTTCAAAACCGTAGAAGGTTTTAGCTATCATTCTAAAATTATTGGACATATTCACATATTAGAATCCCGCTAAAATACATTATTTTTAGCGCCCGATAGAGGCTAAATAAGCCGCTTAAGCTAAGACAGTGGTCTATATTTTACTAATACTGGCAGTACTTCTCAGTTACTTCTTTGTTTTGCTGATCAGGCCCGAAAAACAGCAGGCCATCAGGCTATTGCTGGTTTTTAGTGGTTCTTTTCTTCTTGCTCTGACAGTCTTTGAATTATTACCAGACGTATATCAGCAGGGTGAACCGAAATTAATAGGCATTTTTATCCTGTTGGGAATGTTACTGCAGATATTCCTTGAATTTTATTCACAGGGCCTGGAGCACGGCCACACACCTCATAAGTCTGACAGCCCACGCTTTCAGGTAGCGATTTTTAGCAGTCTCTGTCTTCACGCTCTACTGGAAGGAATCCCTATAGAAAATTATGAACCAATCGTAGTAGGTATTTTGATCCATAAAATACCGGTTGCAATCGTATTGAGTTTCCTCCTTATCAATTCCGGACTGTCAAAAACGAAAGCTTTCACTATAGTCCTTATATTTTCATTAATGACGCCTTTGGGCAGTTATCTGGCTCATCATTTACCCTTTCTGGCAACTTATCAGCATTATCTGATGGCACTCATCATTGGGGTATTCTTACATATATCCACTGTCATTCTCTTTGAAAGTTCTGAAGGTCATCGTTTCAACAAGAAGAAGTTGATCGTAATTATTCTGGGTATTGTCGCTGCCTATTTGATATAGATTAGGGTACCGCAATTACTTCCTGGTAAATAAAAAACCAATGGCTGATTGCTCCGCCTAGCACGAAAAGATGCCAGATCAGATGGTTATAAGGTATTTTTCGTATCACATAGAAAATAATTCCAACGGTATAAAAGGCACCTCCAAGGAACATCAGAAAAATTCCATAAGTAGTTGTATTATCAACAAGGTTGACGATATCAAAGATGATCATCCAGCCCATGATCAGATAAAGTAGCAGGGAGAACACCTCGAATTTACCTGTAAAAAAGATCTTTAAAACCGTACCCAATAAGGCAAGACCCCAAACCAGGTAAAATATCAGCCAGCCATTTCCCTCTACCAGAGTTATCAGTGCGACCGGTGTATACGTTCCGGCTATTAAATAATAAATGGAAATATGATCGAGGATCCTGAGCCTGTATTTGACTTTCTTTAAATGTACGGAGTGATAAAGTGTGGATGCTGAAAAAAGTAGAATAATAGAGAAGCTATATACCGCAATAGAAAAATAGGAGTATTGGACCATTGCTGAACTCTGTTTCCACAAAATAAAAAATCCAACGAGGCCAAGAATTATTCCCAGCCCATGGGAAAGCGCATTAAGTCGCTCTTCTCTTCTATAAGCAATATCCATCATTTATATCTCTTACCGTGTTTAATAACCATATCCACATCCTGGAGTAGATCGATATATCTCAATACATCACCGTCAACAGCAATAATATCGGCGTATTTGCCAGGAGTCACCGTACCTACTTCATCTGCGACGCCCATCCAAAGTGCAGGCCAGTATGTAGCTGCACGAATAGCATACATCGGATCTATGTCGAACTCATTAACCCATACATCCAGTTCATTCCAGGTTGATTGGCTGTGGAATTTCATCGGTATACCGCTATCTGTACCCACGAGCAAAACCACGCCTGATTCAATCAATTGATGGATCTTCGTTTTCAATGTGGGTTTCCTGGAGGGCGTAAGTTGGAAATATGGTAACTGATCGGGATGTTTAATACTATTCTTAATATCGGTTATAATACTGTCGGGTAGTCCCAGATGCCAACTGTCGTTATCCAGTTTCTCAGGGTTGTCTCTTACATATTCATAATTGTAAAGTCCCTCCACCGTAGGGCACCAAAATAAGGGGCCTTTGTTCATTTGGGCAGTCCGTTCCCTGATCATTTGGATAACATCTGCAGGATATTCAGGAGCCGAAGATAAACCTGTGTGTTCGAAACAATCCACATCAACCAGCAGTCCTCTTCTGATCTCTTCTGGTCGGTGACCATGGGCGACCACTTTAAGATTGTGTTTATGAGCTTCGTCAACAACGGCCTTTAACTCTGCCATGGTCATCTGATCCTGGTCGATCAACTTAATCACATCAACTCCGGCCTGAGCCAGTTTTTTAATCTTTTTCCGACCATCTTCGGGTCCGTAAACGCCCCATCTGAAGTCTTCGGTACCAGGATAGGGTCTGTGTTGAATAAATGGCCCTGACACATAGAGTGTGGCTCCGGGTATATCCCCATTATTAATAGCATCTCTTACGGCGATACTTGCCTCTAAAGGTGCGCCCAAATCCCTTGCACTTGTTACGCCAGCCATTAAGAGCTGGTGTGCCGATGCCGGCATGATTACGTCCTTAAAAAGCGGTGGGTATGTTTTATCCCAATAGTTGTAATCTGCATGTCCGTTGATCATTGTATGCACATGCATATCCCATAGTCCGGGCAGGACACTCATTCCTTCAGTAGATATTACTTCCGCCCCCTCGGGGATAGGTGTATTGTTTATATTGCCAACAGCTTTTATTTTTTCCCCTTCGATAATTATGACGCTATTCCTTACAGGATCAGACCCAAAGCCATCTATAAGTGTTCCTCCAACAAGGACTTTTAAGTTGGTAGTTTGTGCAAGTCCCACAAAAGACAGGACAAATGCCAAAAAAAAGCAATGTAGATTCTTCATGTCATTAATATTTAATTGCCAACCTTATTATATTGAGATGGGTAATACCAGAATGGGAACTCGACTATGACCCGGGAATAGATCTCTTCTCCCCGGTGGTCTTTGCGTTCAACCCGCAATACATGTCTGCCTTTTTCTATATCTGAAATATCCAATACTGTTTGGAGGCCTAGTTGATCCTGCACATTTTGAGAAATTACAAATCCAGGTTTAAAATCGGTGCTGTCAATTTTAATGGTATACATGTCTTCAAGCGTCTCCATGTATGTACCTATAAGCTGCCCCCGTTTATCCCATGGAATTGTGCCTTCACTGAATGGAGCAGAAAAAATACCTCTTTGGTCCTCTTCAGGTTCCAGTTCCTTATTAAAGAAAAAAACATCGTCCTCGATAGAGCTGCCATAGGCAATGAATAATTCTAAATAAGGCGTTTGAATGATCTTCGAAGGTATAGAAGCGCGGTCAACAAATAAATTATGCTCCAAAATCTGATCTTTATAATTTTTGGAATTAGCTGTAAAAGAATTGGAATCCATATCTTTTTCTAAATAATTAGAAGTGCTAAATCCGGTAGCAGCAAGGAAACTTAAACCAATATAAAGAGGAACAACCACCATACTTACTCGTTTGCCAAAACGGGTATCCAGAAGATTATACACAATGGGTCTATAAAGAATGGATAAAGACAAGTACTTAAACACCCAATAAACAGGATAATAGAAAAAAGTGGTCCATTTTTTCTTTTTAAGCCATCCTTGTGTTACAAAATCGACAAACGTAAGCACTGTGCCTATTCCAAGGAAAACGATTAAAGGCACGCCGATTCCGAATTTTAGCCAATCCGGATTTTCCTCTTTGGCAATCATCAATCCAAGAAGGGTAAATATGAAAGCAATTAATAATAGTCCCAACAGGTAAAACACCAAAAGAAAGGTAACTGCAAATATGATACTGCAATATTTCTCAAGGGTAGCCACGTAGTTGTCAAAAGAGCCTACTCGTTTAAGGAGATGTCTCTTAAATTTTGGACTATACCTCAATTGTTCATAGTCTATTTCCCCAGACACATATCGAAGACCAATGGCCCCTATCCAGAGACCTCTAAGAATTACGTGGGCTAATAAATTGATTGTCAGTATATACCATGAAATCAATAATCCTTGCCATAGAAATGCACTATACACATTCCGGTCGTATTGTGCTTCCTGGTTTGCAAGTTCAATTGGTTCAATTACCATGAACAGTCCATAGATGGCGAAACCTGAAATGATCAGCTCTAACTGCCAGCTCTCCTGCTGCAGAATATCGAGCCATTTTTTGAATTTCTGGTCTTTGGGGTTATTGCTCACTGGCATTCATTTTGATAGTGATAAAGATAGGTCAAAACATAGAATCAGGACCTGTTGTTTGGAACGAGGTTTTTATTTCTGTGGAATCACTGCTTGCAAACTGCAGTGATTTGGTATACCTTTTATATGCGGGGAGGAGGCACTATGTCCCCCTAGCACTTTGCGGTGTAAGGGCCTTGCGTGTTGGCGGGTTTTTTTAGGGCATAAAAAAACCCTGTAGTAAACTAGTGTTACTACAGGGTTCGAAGAAGGCAGCGGCCTACTCTCCCACCTATTGGCAGTACCATCGGCGCAGACGGACTTAACTTCCCTGTTCGGAATGGTAAGGGGTGAGCCCCGTCGCCATTGCCAC
>JAAUXY010111100.1_pt1 | contig 20031 bp, 16 predicted proteins | sample 7278121 | NCBI WGS metagenome assembly JAAUXY01 (sample SAMN14350117, study PRJNA611818) | marine sediment metagenome | isolation source: surface marine sediment (1.8m) | place: French Polynesia: Moorea | collected 2018-08 | reverse complement strand
TCGGACGTCCCGGCGGGCCGGCCCTATCCCTTCATGTGCCTCAAGAACGCGATCGAGCTCGGGGTCGATTGCGTTGCGGCCTGCGTCAAGGTCGACGACACGCTCCCCGGAATCGAAGAGGGCCTGAACGCCGGCATGTGGAGCATCGGCGTCTCGGTCTCCGGCAACGAGGTCGGTCTGACCCTGGAGGAATGGCAGGCGCTGCCCGAGGCCGAACAGGCCGCGAGGCGCAGCCAGGCACACCGCCGCCTGGCGCAGGCCGGCGCCCACTACGTGGTCGACGACGTCTCCCGGGTCCTGCCCTGCATCGACGACATCGGCCAACGCCTCGCTCGCGGCGAGCGGCCGTAAGCTGGCTCAGGCCTGCCTGCGCCTGAGCAGCCGCGACAGGGCGAGAGCGGCCGCAAAGAGAACCGTTGTCGCGACCACGATCGAGGGGCCGGCCGGCGTGTCGGCTTCCAGCGAGCCCCAGAGTCCCAGCCAGACCGACAGGACGCCGGCGAGCGCGGCGATCGCCGCCATCTGCTCCGGCGTGCGGGCGAAGCAACGCGCCGTCGCCGCCGGGATGATCAGCATCGAGATGATCAGCAGGATGCCGACGATCTTCATCGCGATGGCGATGACGATGGCGACGGTCAGCATCAGGGCCAGGCGCAGCTGAACCACCGGCAGGCCCTCGGCCCGGGCCAGCTCCTCGTGCAGGGTCGCCGTCAGCAGCGGGCGCCAGATCGCGGCCAGGACACCCAGCGCCAGGATCCCACCGCCGTAGATCCACAGCAGGTCGCTTCGGGAGACCGCCAGGATGTCGCCGAAGAGGTAGCCCATCAAGTCCACGCGCAGGGTCTCGAAGAAGCTCAGCACGACCAGGCCGAGGGCCAGGCCGGCGTGGGCCAGGATCCCCAGCAGGGTATCGCTGGGCAGCGCCTGCTGCCGCTCCAGCAGGACCAGCAGCAGCGCGAGCAGGATCGCAGCGGCCGCGATCCCCAGAGTCGGATCGATGCCGAGCAGGAAGCCCAGGGCCACGCCGAGCAGGGCGGAGTGGGCCAGGCTGGCACCGAAGTAGGCCATGCGGCGCCAGACGATGAAGCAGCCCAGGGGGCCCGCGACCAGGGCGACGCCGATTCCGCCGAGGACGGCGCGCAGCAGGAAGTCGTCCAGCATCAGGGGTCCGCTCGGCCCGGCTTGCGGTCCTCGACCACGGCGCCGGAGATGTCGTGCTGGTGGTCGTGGGCATGGGTGTAGACCGCCAGACCCTCGGCGCCCCGCGGCCCGAAGAGGGCGAGGTACTCGGGATGCCGGCTCACCGCCTCGGGCGCGCCGGTGCAGCAGACGTGATGGTTGAGGCAGATCACCCGGTCAGTACCGGCCATGACCAGGTGCAGGTCGTGGGAGACCATCAGGATGCCGCAACGGCGCTCGTCCCGGACGCCGCCGATCAGCTCGAAGAGCGCCAGTTGGCCGTTGAAGTCCACCCCCTGGAGCGGCTCGTCGAGCACCAGCAGGTCGGGGTCGCGCAGCAGGGCGCGGGCCAGGAGAAGGCGCTGGGTCTCGCCGCCCGAGAGGCTCTGGATGGGCTGATCGATCAGGTAGCCGGCCCCCACTTCCGCCAGGACCCGGTGCAGCGCGTCCTCCGGCTGCCGCCGCGGCAGCGCGAGAAAGCGTCGGGCGGTCATGGGCAGGGCCGGGTCGATGTGCAGACGCTGCGGCACGTAGCCGGTGGTGAGTCCGGGGCCGCGCCGGACCTCTCCGCCCTGCGGCTTCAGCAGGCCAAGGATCACCCGCACCAGGGTCGTCTTGCCGGAGCCGTTGGGGCCGATCAGGGTGACGATCTCGCCCCGGTGGACCGCGAGGTCGACACCGGAAAGAACGGTGGTGCGGCCGAAGGCGACGTCGATGCCCTGGGCCGTGACCAGGGCCGGTCCCTCGTTCCTCGACGGCGGGTGCGGCGCGGTCGCGGTCATCACGCCGAGCCTCGGCACCGCGCGCAGAGGCCGCGCAGCTCGACGGTCTTGTCCTTGACCAGAAAGCCCAGGCTGCCGGCGGAGCGGGCGAGGGCACGGTTGATCGCCGGATCCTGCAGCTCCGCGGCGGCGCCGCAGTCCTGGCAGATTAGGAACTGGCTGGTGTGGGCCTCCGCCGGATCGGCGCAGCCGACGAAGGCATTGAGGCTCTCGATCCTGTGGATGAGACCCTGCTCCAGCAGGAAGTCCAAGGCCCGATATACCGTCGGCGGCGCAGCCCCCTCATGTTCCTGGCTCAGCCGGCGCAGGACGTCGTAGGCGCCGATCGGGGCATGGCTGGTCCAGACCAGCTCCAGCACCCGGCGCCGCAGCTTGGTCAGCCGGACGCCGCGCCGGGCGCAGAGCGCGTCCGCGGTCTCGAGCGCATCGGCAATGCAGCGCTCGTGATCGTGGCCCTGATCGGCCTGGCGACGTGGTGGCCCGTTTTTCCTGACCATGATGATCGTCTCGCCCACCTTATCGAAACCGGCCAAGCCTATTGAAAACAAAAATGAAATACTATAACAAATGATCAAGCGGTCAGGCCGCGTCAGGGCTGTCCGAAATGAGCTTGTCGTAATAGGGAGAAGCGCGATGGCGATGGAAAGGGCGGGCGCAGGTGCCTTGGGACTCGCAGTGCTGCTCGGCTTGGCAGGACCGGCTCGGTCGGAGGCGCCCGAGGTCGTGGTCACCATCAAGCCTGTTCACAGCCTCGTCGCCTCGGTGATGGGGGATGTCGGCGCGCCAAGCCTGCTGTTGAAGGGCGCGGCGTCTCCGCACAGCTACAGCCTCAGGCCGTCCGATGCCAAGGCCTTGAACCGGGCGAAGCTGATCTTTTGGGTCGGCGAGGGCATGGAGACCTTCCTGGTCGAGCCGCTGGACGCCCTGTCAGGACAGGCAAGGCTCGTCGAGATCGCGGAGTTGCCCGAGATTGAGCTTCTGGAGGCGCGAGAAGGCGGTGCTTGGGAGGTCCATGCGCACGAGGACCACGCCGAGCACGAGGACCACGAGGACCACGCCGAGGCCGACCATCACGATGAGAGTCACGGGCACGCCGAGAGTCACGAGCACGCCGAGAAGGCGCACGCCGACGAAGAGAAGGCCCACGAGCACGCTGAGCACGCGGGTCATGCGGAACACGACAAGAACCTTCACCTTTGGCTGGACCCGCACAACGCCGAGGTCATCGTCAAGGCGACGGTGAAAGCCCTGGGCGATGCCGATCCGGCCAATGCGGAGCGCTACCAAGCCAATGGCAAGGCGACTCTTGCCGAACTGGAAGCATTGGACGGCGAGTTGCGAAGGGATCTGTCGGCGGTCAAGGACACGCCCTTCGTGGTGTTCCACGACGCTTACCACTACTTCGAAGCTCACTACGGCCTGACGGCGGTGGGATCGATTTCGGTTGACGAAGGCCGGACGCCCGGCGCCAAGCGCCTCCGCGAAGTGCGCGAAAAGATCGTCCAGACCGGTGCCCGCTGCGTCTTTTCCGAGCCGCAGTTCGCGCCTGCCCTGGTCTCTACGGTCATCGAGGGCACGTCGGCCCGAACGGCGGTTCTGGATCCGCTGGGCGCCGAACTGGCCGCGGGACCGGCGGCCTATGGCCAGATCATGCGGGGGCTGGCCGCCTCTCTAACCAAGTGCTTGGGGCCGCAGTCTTAGGCGGCGGGCTAAGCGCGCGTCACGATCCACCAGGCCGCGTCTGATCGGGTTGGTCTGGTGGGCCAGCCCCGCGCGGCCGACCAGGAGGCGCAGGGGACCTGGCGCCCCTAGTCTCCGGCCTTTCCCGCATGGGGCAAGGCAGGCGGCCCACCGCTGCGGCGGCAGGCCGCCCGCCCGCCTGAACCTCAGGCCACCGCGATGGGGTTGCCCGGCGAGCCGGTCGCGCCCTTGATGGGCACCGGCGAGAAGATATAGGCGAACTGCCACTGCTCCTCGGCGGCCAGCTGCTCGAGGTTGAGGTTCTCGTGCAGATAGATGCCGCGCCTGGTGATCAGCTCCTGATGCACCGGGAAGGCCAGGTTGCTGTCCGGGTTCGGCACCACCTCGACCGGCCAGGTGTCCGAGCCGACCAGGACCACGTCCTTTTCGCCCAGCCAGAGCCCGGCCTCGACGCCGATCCCGGGGGCGCCGCCGTTGTAGGTCGCGTTGTCCTTGATCCAGTGGTCGCTCCAGCCGGTGCGGATCACCACGACGTCGCCCGCCGTGACGTCCGAACCGCTCAGGCCCTGCTTGTCCAGGGCGGCCTCGATGTCGGCGACCGAGATTTCCGTGCCGGCGGCCAGGGTCTGGCCCTTCAGGCCCTTGACGTCGATCAAGATGCCGCGCGAGAAGATCGGCTTGACCTGCTCGATCCCGAGCTTCTGCAGGCCGTAGGCGCCGGCCATGTCCGACATGCTGAAGCCGTTGTAGAAGCGCCTTTCTCCTTGGTTGCCGTCTTCGCCGACCTGGACGCCGATGTGCCCCAGGCCGTCGAACTGGGTCCCGACCTGGCCGATCTCGGTCGCCAGGAACTCGTCGTTCCAGATGATCTTGTTGTTGCCGAAGACGCCGCCGGTCGGCGATCCGGGGATCCGGACCGCGAAGGCGCGGCTGCCGAAGAGCGGCATCTCGGGCTCGTAGACCTGGCCGAGGGAATAGACCTTGCCGGTCTTGATCAGGGCCGTGGCGGCCATGACCTTCTCCGGCGTGATGTGGTTGGAGGCCCCGGCCTGGTCCTCGGCGCCCCACTTCGAGGGCCACCACTTGGGGCCGATCGGCGTCTCGGCGGCGGCGACCTGGACCGTCCCCGGCGTCGCGGCCCCGCCGGCCAGCGCCGGACGGACCGACGCCAGCTCGTGCGCGACGAAGCCGGCGCCCGCGGCCGCGGCGCCGGCGGACAAGAGGAACCGGCGGCGGTCCGGATGGCTCGGCTTGCGGTCCCTGGAGTGTTTGCTGTCGCTCATTGTCCTTGATCCTCCCGTGTTGTCTGGTCTTGCTTCCAGGTACTAGGCTCTGAAAGGCTACTGCAAAGCCGGGGAACGCCCTAGCGGCAACTGCCGAAATCGCATCGCCGTCGGCTTGCCGCGCAATCAATGCCTTCCATCCGGTGGCGCAAGTATTATCTTTGGCTTACTGCCGCGCCAGATCCGGATCCCCAGAGACAAGATGCGAAGCCCGCCGTTTCTCAGAAAGCTCATGCTTTCCGTCACCGCCTTCCTGGTGGGTTGCAGCGCCTCGTCCCGGCATCCGAACCACGTGCCGATGATCGGCGCTTCGAATTTCCGCGACGTCGGCGGCTACGCCACTTCGGATGGCCGTCGGGTCAAGAAGGGCGTGCTCTACCGCTCCGACGACTTGTCCAGCCTGACCCGCGAAGACCTCTCGACCCTGAGCGCTCTCGGACTTTCGCGGGTCTACGACCTGCGCAGCGACGTGGAGCGGGACGACAAGCCCAACCGCCTGCCGAACGGCATCCCGGACGCCGACCGGACCGGGGGCGCGAGCGAGCGGGATATCACGCCGGTCCGGGCGATATCGCCGGCCGAGGTGGAGGTGGTCGAGATCCCGGTTTACTACGCGCCGCTGGACCGGGCGGTGTCCCGGCGCAAGATCGTCAACGGCGAGGTCGAGCCGGGCGAGTTCCACCGCTTGCTGGTCGAGCAGAACCGGGCCTTCGCACGCGACTACCGCGCGCAGTGGGCCACGGTCATCAGGCGCCTGACCGAGCCGGAGTCGACCCCCTCGCTGATCCACTGCGCCGAAGGCAAGGACCGGACCGGCTTCGCCGTCGCCATGGTCCTCCTGGCGGTCGGCGTGCCGGAAGAGACGGTGATCGAGGACTACCTCCTGAGCAACGCCTTCCTGGACCAGCGGGCGAGCTTCCTGTCCAGCCTCGCCGCGGTCGGCTCCAGATTCAGGACCCCGGCGTCCGAGGTCCGGCCCCTGCTCGAGGTCCGGCGCGAGTACCTGGAGACCGGCCTGGCGACGATCAAGGAAGACTACGGCAGCTACGAAGCCTATATCCGAGACGGTCTTCAGATCGACGAAGAGACCCTCGACAAGCTCAAGGCCACGCTTCTGGAGTGACGGCAGGGGAGCCGCGCTTCGGCCCGCGGAGTGGCGGTCAGAAGACCGGAATCTCGCCGCTGTCGACGCTTTCGAGCAAGTCCTGGATCCGCGCCCAGACGCCGTCGATCTCGAACCTGGCGAGCCCGATCTGGAGCGTGCTGCCGCGCAGCCGGGTGCCCTCGTTCGGCGAGAGGTTCGGGCCGAGGCTGACCGGGACGAAGATGCCGCGTTCGTCCCTTTCCATCTCGGCGACGACGCCGAGCACCTCGAGGTCCTCGCGCCGGAGCCGCCTTAGCCGCTCGACGTACTTGCCGCGCAGCCCCGGGACCCGGATCACGTTCCAGTTCTCGGCGAAGAACTTGTAGAGGAAGGGCTGAAAGGCGATCCCGTTGTCGATCGAGAAGACCTGGCGGCGCGCGTCGTCCTTCGAGACCAGGAAGTTGCTTTCCCGGGCGTCCTTGTGGTCGATGAGGTAGGTCATCAGGTTGAAGTTCGCCATGTAGTGGGCGTAGACCGGCTCGGTGACGAAGCGGTCCTGCTCGTAGAGCGCCTTGGCCATGGTCACGTCGTCGAGCCAGAGGGCCAGGACGCCCAGCACGCAGTCGCTGCCCGCCACGCTGGGCCGCAGGGCCCCCTTCTTGCGGGCGTAGCGCGCCATCGGCTCGCAGTGAAGCACCGTCGTCGGCACCACGAAATCCTCGGGCTCCAGGAACAGCTTCTGGATCTCGTAGGCTGCGATCTCCTTACGCGGGGTGTTGTTCACCGCCTCCAGGTCGTTCGGCGGCACCGCCTTCCACTTGAAGCTGATCGGCCGGTCGAGCGCCGTGAAGTACAGGGTGACCCGGCTCGGCCCGCTGCCGCCGTACTTGGTCCTCTCGATCTCGGCCAGCTCGAAGTCTCCGCTGACCAGGGTTTCGCCCAGCAGGGTCTCCATACGCGCCGGCGGGTAGGGCCAATTGGGGAATCCGTCCGCGGTCTCGGGAAGTGCGGCCTCGGAGAAGGCGAGCGGCGGACGCTCGACGGGCGCGAAGCTGCCGCAGCCGCTCAGGGCGAGCAGGCTGGCGGCGGCCAGCAGGACGAGCGGCGCGGTCCCGGTCAGCCGGTCCGGGACCCCTTCGTCGGCTGTCGCCCGCCGATGCTCTCTGCCCCGGCAGTGTTCCAAGACTCTTCGCTCCGGCCTCCACTCGCCCCTTTGTGCTGACGCCTCCGGGTCTGCCCGGCAAGGCCGGGCAAGCTCCGATGCGGCGGTATCCGGTATTGTATCCGGATCGCGGCCGTCGCGTCTGTACTTCACGCGAAGGATCCGCCGTCCCCGGAGACAGGGGCGCGCGATCGAGTCTGTGCAGCGCCGCCCGAGGGACCGGCGTGGGCCGGCGCCTCGGGCGAAGGGCAGAAACGGCGTCCGGCGGGCCCGGAACAGACCCGCCGCGCGTGCCGCTAGCTTGCGATCGGGCCGCCGTCGTCCTTGGTCACGACGACGACGGAGGGCCGCGGCGGCACGCCGTCCTTGAAGTCGGGCCAGCGGGTGGCCGCGTCGTCGAAGGTCGAGCGCCGCTCGAAACCGGGGAAGTCCTTGGTGCCGTCGCTGGCCGGATGCTGGACCGCGAGGAACAGGGTCTTGTCGTCCGGCGTGAAGGTCGGCCCGCAAAGCTCGGCGCCGATTGGGACCCGGAAGAACATCTTGCTGTAGCCGCGGGTGTCGCCCTCCGTCTCGATGCCGAAGAGGCCGTCGGCGGTGCCCGATTTGCTCCAGGCGCTGCCCTGATCGGTGGAGATCCAGAGCCGGCCCTGGCTGTCGAAGGCGCAGTTGTCGGGGGCCGCGAACCAGCCGTGCTTCGAGGTCTTGGGGTTCCAGGTCGCGCCGATCTCGGCCACCGAAGGATCGCCGCACTTGACCAGGAAGTCCCAGGAGAACTTCTCCGCGGCGTGGTCGTTGCCCGGCGCGGTCAGCTCGATGATGTGGCCGAAGAGGTTCTCGGCCCGCGGGTTGGCGGCGTTGACCTGTTCCGCCTTGCGCTTGGAGTTGTTGGTCAACATCACGTAGACCTTGCCGCTCTTCGGATTGGGCTGCACGTCCTCGGGCCGGTCCATGGGCGTCGCGCCCAGCAGGTCCGCCGCGCGGCGGGTCTCGATCGCGACGTCGGCCTGGGACTTGAAGCCGTTCTCGGCGGTCAGCGGCCCCTTGCCGTGAACCAGGGGCAGCCAGGTCATGCTGCCGTCGTCCTCGAAGCGGGCGACGTAGAGCGTGCCCTTGTCCAGCAGGTCGCGGTTGGCCGCGCGGTTGGCGGGGTCGTAGCGGCCTTCGGTGACGAACTTGTAGAGGTAGTCGAAGCGCTGGTCGTCGCCGGAGTAGAGCACGACGCGGCCGTCGCCGTTGACGATGGGCTCCGCGCCCTCGTGCTTGAAGCGGCCGAGGGCCGTGCGCTTGACCGGCGGCGCGCTCGGGTCGAGCGGGTCGACCTCGACCACCCAGCCGAAGTGGTTGGCGGCTCTGGGGTCCTTCTCCAGGTTGAAGCGATCGACGTATTTACCCCAGGCGTACCACTGCCCGGGCACGCCGTAGCGCTCGTAATTGGCCTTCTCGGGGTTGCCGGCGATGTCGCCCCAGAAGTAGCCGTGGAAGTTCTCCTCGGCCATGAGGTAGGTGCCCCAGGGGGTCATGCCGCCGGCGCAGTTGTTCAGGGTGCCGATGGTGTCGCTGCCGCTCGGGAACTGGACGGTCTGCATCCGGGGATGGCCGGCCGCGGGACCGGAGATCTTCGTCGCGGTGTCGTAAGGCGAGATCCGACGGTTGTACTTGCTGTCCAGGACCACCTGCCACTTGCCGCCGGCCTTGCTGACCTCGATCACCGAGCCGCCGTGGGCGGCCATCTCGACCTCGACCATCTCCTTGGTCATGTCGGCGAACTGCAGGTCCCGATCCTGACGCTCGATGCCCGGGAACATCAGCTCTTCGTTGGTGTACTCGTGGTTGACGCAGAGCAGTCCGCGGTCGGAGGCATTGGAGCCGGCCGGCAGCGGAAGGAAGCCGATGAAGTCGTTGTTGTAGCCGAACTGCTTCAGCTGAGCGGCGGCGGTCTGGTTGCGGGGGTCGAAGGCCGGCGCGTCCGGGAAGATCGGGTCGCCCCAGCGGATCAGGATATCGGCGCTATAGCCTGGCGCGACATGGTGGGTCTCGTCGACGCCGTGCTCGATCTCGGTGAACTTGAACTTGCCGCCGTCCGCCCTGGCCGGGCGGCCGCCGAAGGCGATGGGGCCGGCGATCGCGCCCATGGCGGTCACGGCCAAGCTGCCGCGCAGCACCTCGCGGCGGTTGAAGCGGCGCTGGACGACCTCGCCGAAGGTCGCGTTGGTCGTCGGGTTGACCGCGATGTCCTCTGACGTCTCGTAGGTCAGCTCCGAACTCGAAGGATTTGGGTCTCTCTTGCGCATGTTGTCCTCTCCTGCAGACTGAGTCGGCCTTGCGGATTTTTGGAAAAGGGGAAGACCGATCTTTGCGGTCATCTCAGACCGCCCAGACCGCGATCGCAATCTAAATCTTCTCTGTGACAGGCGGGTTACGCAATAGATCGGTTCACGCCCCTGCTTTGATCGTCTCCAGCGCAGCCAGGGCGCGCTGCCGGGCCGCCGCGTGGTCGACGATCGGCCAGGGATAGGTCTCGCCCAGGCGCACCCCGGCGGCGGCGAGGGTCCCGGCCTCGGCCTCCCAGGGCGCGTGGATCGCCGCCGCCGGCAGCTTGGCCAGCTCCGGCAGCCAGCGGCGCAGATAGCCGCCCTCGGGATCGAACTTCCGGCTCTGGGTCACCGGGTTGAAGATCCGGAAAAAGGGTGCGGCGTCGGCGCCGCTGCCGGCGACCCATTGCCAGCTCGCCGAATTGCTGGCGAGGTCGGCGTCGACCAGGGTGTCCCAGAACCAGTCCTCGCCGCGACGCCAGTGAATCAGCAGGTGCTTGATCAGGAAGGAGGCGGCGACCATGCGCACCCGGTTGTGCATCCAGCCGGTCGCCCAAAGCTCGCGCAGGCCGGCGTCGACCAAAGGATAGCCGGTCCGGCCCCGGGTCCAGGCCCGGTAGGCGGCCTCGTCCTCGCGCCAGGGGAAGGCGTCGAAGCTCGGCTTCCAGTTCCGCTCGGGCAGCTCCGGCCAGTGGTAGAGCAGGTGGTAGGAGAACTCGCGCCAGCCCAGTTCGCGCAGGAAGGCCTCGCTGGCGGCCGGCCCGGGGCCACCGGCCGCGGCCCGGTGCCGGGTCGCGTGCCAGACCTGCCGCGGCGAGATCTCGCCCCAGTGCAGGTGCGGCGAGAGCCGCGAGGTGCCGGGGCTGTCCGGCAGGTCGCGCTGCTCCCGGTAGCCGCCGACCGCGTCGTCCAGGAAGGCTGCGAGGCGGGCCTGGGCGCCCGCTTCGCCCGGCGTCCAGCGATCGCGCAGGCCGCCGGCCCAGTCCGGCGCACTGGGCAGCAGCGACCAGTCCCTGAGGGCCTCGCCCCTGGCCTCGATGCCGCCCGGCAGAGCTTCAGGTGGGGGCAGAGGCGCCGACGGCGCCGGCCGGCCGAGCAGGTGTCGCCAGAAGGGCGTGAAGACCTTGAAAGGCCCGCCCGACTTGGTCTGCGGAACCCAGGGCTCGAAGAGCAGGGCGGCGTTGCCGCTCTCGGCGACCAGCCCGCGCTCCTGGAGCGCCGACTTGATTCGTGTGTCGCGGGCGATGGCGAAGGGCTCGTAGCAGCGGTTCCAGAAGACCGCGCCCGCGCCGACCTCGGCCGCCAGCTCCGGCACGACCCGCTCGGCCGGCCCCTGGCGCAGCACCAGCGGCCGGCCCAGGGCCTCGAGGTCGGCCGCGAGCGCGGCCAGGCTGTGGTGCAGCCACCAGCGTCCGGCGCCGCCCGGCGCCCAGCGGCCCGGGGTCTCGTCGTCCAGCACGTAGACCGGCAGGACCGGCGCGCCGCGGGCCAGGGCCGCGGCCAGCGCGGGGCTGTCGGAGAGCCGAAGGTCCTGACGGAACCAGAGGATGCTGGGAGCACTGTCGCTGATCATCGCGGGGGCAGCCTTCGATCGGGAGTCTGCGTCTTGCTACGTTGCCGGGGCGCCGAGCGATCAGGGCTCGGCCGGAGACGTCAGGGCCGTGCCGGGAAAGGCGAAGATCCGGTCCCGGCCGAGCAGGTGGGCGACGAAGCCCTCCGCGAAGAGCCGGGTGATCGCCGGGCTGCCGACGTCGAGGCCGCCGGTCAAGGCGCCGAAGGCCGGCAGGATCAGCCGGCGCCCGTCGGTGACGAAGCAGCGCGCGGTCAGGCGCCGCGCCCGGACCCGGACCGAGGCCTTGGGATGGAAGTGGCCGGAGACCTCGCCCGCGGTCGGGCCCTCGGGCAGCGCCTCGTGGCGGAATACCAGCGGACCCAGGGTCAGGTCCTGCGCGACCCGGCCGCCCCAGTCGGCTGGCGGTGCCGGGTCGTGGTTGCCGCAGATCCACACCCAGTCGCGGTCCCGGGTCAGGGCTTCGATCCTGGCCGCCGCCGCGCCGTCCAGGCGCTCGGCCGCGGCCGGGTCGTGAAAGGAGTCGCCCAGGCTCACCACCCGGGCCGGGCGAAGGCGCGCGACCAGGGCCTCGAGACCCCGCAAGGTGGCTGCGGTGTCGTAGGGGGGCAGAAGCTGCCCCCGCGACGCGAAGAACGAGGCCTTCTCCAGGTGAAGGTCGGAGACCACGAGGGTCTCCTGCGTTGGCCAGAAGAGCGCCCCCGAGACGTCGGCCTGCAGCTCGGCGCCGTTGACGCAGAGCCTTGCGCCTCCGGGGCGCCCTGGGTCCGCAGCGGGCCGCGGGTCATCGGAATGCGGGTTGGTCATGGCGTGCCGACGTGCATAGGATTCCAAAGACCCTTCGCGGTGGAACGACAGGGATGCGACGCATGCGGACGCCGGTCCTCATAGCACTCTTTCTGGGCGCGATCACTTCGCCCGTTCTCGGCCAGGAGCCGCAAGCCCCTCGTCCGGGTCCGCATTGGACGGCGGCCGATCTGCGGAACCTCCACGGTCCTTACAACGCGCGCGAGATGAGGATCCTGGTGTTGAAGTCCTCTGACCGCAGCCCGGCCGAGACCTCCAGCATCGCGACCCTGGGCCCGGACTACGTGTCGCTCGCGACCGAAGCCGGTCAGACCATCATCGATACCAAGCTCAAGCGGCTTCTGCAGGTCGACCGCAAGGCCGGGACCTTTCGCAACGATTCGCTCTTCGCGCCGGTCACCTTCATCCAATCGGAACTCCGCAACCGCAGCGTCCTGAGGAATGCGATGCAACGCTCCCAGTTCGGCACGGACTCGGTGCCCAAGCCGCTCCAGGTCTTCTGGACCGAATCCGAGCTGGGCGCGGAGACCAACCGGGAAGCGAAGCTCGATCTCGAGCAGATCGACCACAAAGACGGCTCCGTTTCGGTTCTCCACGCCGGCGAGATCGTTGCCGGCTGGAAGCCGTCGCGGTCCGAGTTGACGCTCGAGCAGGCGGCGGCCTTCGGGCTGCTCCTGCAGTACAACCTGAAGCTCCACCCCCGGATCCGGCGCGCCCTGATGCAGTCCGGGAAGCTCCCAGCCTTCATCAGGTACAAGCGCGCCCAAGGCAACGCCTTCTTCGAGGAGGAGTATCGCTTCCGGATCCTGCAGCAGCCGGCCGCCGCCTATCCCTTGGATGAAAAGCTCCGGCCCTTTCATCTGTCCGAGAAGAAGGACCCCTTCTATCGGGACCTGCTGCCGGTGATGATCGACGCCGTCTTCAGCCGGCATGTCGAGGGTCCGAAGAGCCTCGAAGACTACGTGCGGGAGGCGCGTGCGGCGGTCCGGCGCGACGCCCTCTTCGAAGCTTGGCTGACGCTGATGGAGGGCACGCTGCACTACCTGCCGAGGACCGCGTTCTGCAACGACGGCGATCCTGGCAGCGCGTCCTGCCTGGACGCCGAGGTCGTCCAGGACATGATCGGGCGCGACGATCGGATCCTCGTGCTGCGCGGCGCCCTGTCGCGCGAGCAGAGGACGCGGAACCCAGAGGCCACGGTCGAGACGCTGGTCCGGCTTTCGCGCAAGGGCGTGACCCGAGGCTATCTGCTCGACGTCTTCGCCGGCAACGCGCTGTCGGAGGCGCCCGAACTCGAAGCCAAGTTCGGGCTCGATCCGGCGCGCCTGATCGCCGAGGGGATCCGCAGGAACCCCTATGTGCCCAACTTCTACAAGGAGTTGGGCGACCACTATGCGCGCCGCAACGACCTGATCCGCGCCTTCGCCTGCTACGACCTGGGGCGCTCCCTGCCGAACCGCCAGGCCAACGACACGCTGGAGGAGATTTCGGCCATGGAGGCGGAGCTCGAGCGCCTCTTCCCCGATTTCTTCTAACTGGACAGCGGCAGCCGGGCCTGGTCGGCGCCCTCGGTGGCTTCGGTGATCAGGCCCCGGGCGCCCTCGTCCAGCAGCTCGTCGAAGGCGCTGCCGTAGACCTGCTCGCGGCCGATCTCCAGCAGGACCGGCACCGCCAGGGGCGAGACCTTCTCGAGATGGCGGTGCCGGATCCGGCCCTTGATCCGGCCCAGCATGTCGCCCAGGCGGCCGATATCGGTCAGCCCGCCGGCGGCGTCGGCCCAGGTCGCGCGCAGCAGCACGTGGTTCGGCTCGTACTTGCGCAGCACGTCGTAGATCAGGTCCGAGGAGATCGTGACCTGGCGCCGTGTCTTCTCCTGGCCGGGATGGCGGCGTTCGATCAGGCCGGCGATCACCGCGGCATTGCGGAAGGTCCGGCGCAGCAGGGAGGACTCGGCCATCCATTCCTCGAGGTCGTCGCCCAGCAGGTCTTCGCTGAAAAGGGCCGCCATGTCCTCCGCCGGGCGCAGGCTCCAGACCGCGATGACGTAGTCCGTGGCGACGAAGCCCAGGGGCGAGAGGCCGAGCCGCTCCATCCGCCGGGTCAGCAGCATGCCCAGCGTCTGGTGGGCGTTGCGCCCTTCGAAGCAGTAGGCCACCAGGTATTCGCGCTCGCCCCTCGGGAAGGTCTCCACCAGGAGCCCGTCGCGCGGCGGCATGACGGAGCGCCAGTGCTGCAGGCGCAGCCACTCGGCGACCGCCGGCGGCATGTCCCGCCAGGCCGCCGTCGCCTCCAGCAGCCCGCGGACCCGCTCGGCCAGGTGGGTCGAGAGCGGCAGGCGGCCGCCGCCGTAGGCCGGCACCTGGGGATCGCCCTTGCCGCCGCGGGCGACCTCGGCCCAGGTCTCGCGCAGGCCCAGGAAGGTCAGCAGCTCGCCGGCGAAGATGAAGGTGTCGCCGGCGGTCAGGCCGTTGACGAAGTACTCCTCGACCTCCCCCAGGCCGCGGCCGTTGCGCAGCTTGATCTTGATGGTCGGCGCCTCGACGATGGTCCCGACGTTCATCCGGTAGCGCTGGACGAAGCGCCGGTTGGCCAGGCGGTAGAGCCCGTCCGGCCCCCGGACCAGGCGGCGGAAGCGCTCGTAGGCCCTCAGCGCGTAACCCCCGGTGGCGACGAAGTCGAGCACGTCGTCAAAGTCCCGCCTTGTCAGCTCGCTGTAGGGTGGGGCGGTAACCGCCTGACGATAAGAAAGATCGGGATCGAGCGGCCCGGCGCAGGCGGTACCCAGGAGGTGCTGGGCCAGGACGTCGAGCCCGCCGCTGCGCGGCGGGTTGCCATCCAGGGTCATCTCGCGGACCCCGGCCAGGGCGGCCAGGCACTCCAGGTACTCGAAGCGGTTGCCGGGCACCAGCAGCGCCCGGCTCGGCCGGTCCAGGCGGTGGTTGGCGCGGCCGATCCGCTGCAGCAGGCGCGACACGCCCTTGGGCGCGCCGACCTGGACCACGAGGTCGACCGCGCCCCAGTCGATCCCCAGGTCGAGGGAGGAGGTCGCGACCACCGCGCGCAGCTCGCCCCGGGCCATGGCCGCCTCGACCTTGCGCCGGCGCTCGCGCTCCAGGCTGCCGTGGTGGATGCCGATCGGCAGGTTGTCGTCGTTGATCCGCCAGAGCTCGCGGAACACCAGCTCGGCCTGGGCCCGGGTGTTGACGAAGACGATGGCGGTGTCGACCGCCTTCAGGCGCTCGTAGATCTCTCCGACCGCGTGCAGGGCCATGTGGCCGGACCAGGGCAGGCGCTCGCGGGTCACCAGGATCTCGATCTCGGGGTCCGGACCGGGTGCCCCGCGGATCAGCCGTGCCGGCGTCGCGCTCTCCGGCGCGGTCACCCAGGCGCGCAGGGCCTCGGGATCGCGCACCGTGGCCGAGAGCCCGACCCGCCGGCAGTCCGGCGCCAGGGCCTGGAGCCGCGCCAGGCCCAGCGACAGCAGGTCGCCGCGCTTGTTGTCGGCCAGGGCGTGAAGCTCGTCGACGACCACGCAGCGCAGGCGTCCGAAGACCCGCGCCGCGTCGTGATAGGACAGCAGCAGGGCCAGGGATTCCGGCGTGGTCAGCAGGACCTGCGGCGGCCGCCGGCGCTGCCGCTGGCGCTTGGCCTGGGGTGTGTCGCCGGTCCGGGTCTCGCAGGCGATGTCGAGGCCCATCTCGGCGATCGGCTGGGTCAGGTTGCGGTGGATGTCGACGGTCAGCGCCTTGAGCGGCGAGATGTAGAGCGTGTGCAGCCCGGCCGTGGGCTCGGCCGCCAGCTCGACCAGGGAGGGCAGGAAGCCGGCCAGGGTCTTGCCGCCGCCGGTCGGCGCGATCAGCAGGGCCGAGGCGCCGTCGCGCGCCGCCGCCAGCATCTCGAGCTGATGCGCGTGTGGCGCCCAGCCGCGCGCCGCGAACCAGGACCCGAAGGTCTCCGGCAGCAGCTCGGCGGGCAGGGGCGCAGTCCGCGGCAGGTCCATGACTCCGACTATAGCGTTCCGGATCCGTTCTCCAAGCCGGATTAACCGCCGACTCGGCCGAACGTGCTAGAGAGGGGCCATGAAGGTTCTCGTCACGGGCGCGACCGGCTTCATCGGCCGCCATGTCGCGGCCTGCCTGATCGCGGCGGGCCACGAGGTGCTGATCGGCGCCCGGGACGGCCAGCGGGCCGACCGTATCTTTCCGGATCAGCGCTTTATCGCCTGCGACTTCACGCGGGATCTGAGCTCCGATGACTGGCGCCCGCGCCTGCAAGGCGTCGAGGCGCTGGTCAACTGCGTCGGCGTGCTGCAACCGCGACGGCGGGCGACCATGGAGGCGGTGCATCTGACGGCGACGGCGGCGCTCTTCGACGCCTGCGCGGCGTCCGGCGTCCGCCGCGTGATCCACGTCTCGGCCCTGGGCGTCGAGACCGGCATCGACCTGCACTACGCGACCAGCAAGCTGGCGGCGGATGCGCACCTCCAGGGTCTCGACCTGGAGTGGACGATCCTGCGGCCCTCGCTGGTCTACACGCCGGCGGGCTCCTACGGCGGCACCTCGCTGCTGCGCGCCCAGGCGGCGCTGCCCCTCTTCGTGCCCCTGCCCGGCAAGGGCGAGCAGCCCTTCCAGCCGGTCTTCATGGACGACCTGACCGAGGGCATCCGCCGCCTGCTGGAAGACGGCGTGGGCATCGGCGAGATCATCCCGGTGACCGGGCCGGAGCCGATCGCCATCCGCGAGGTCCTGTTCCGCCTCCGGCGCTGGCTCGGCCTCGGGCGGGCCTGGGCGTTGCGGATCCCGATGCCGGTGATGCGGCTCCTGGCCCGCCTCGGCGACCTGGTCGGCGGCGGCCCGCTGACCACGACGTCCCTGCGCATGATCGAGCAGGGCAACGCGGCCGCGCCGGACCGCTTCACGCTGGTCACCGGCATCGTGCCGCGCGGCTTCGACGAGGTCCTCGCCCAGCATCCGGCGCAGGTCCAGGACCGCTGGCACGCCCGGCTCTATGTCCTGCGGCCAGCCCTGCGGACGGTCCTGGGGCTCTACTGGATCGTCGGCGCCTCGGTGATGCTCTTCGGCGGCGGGCTCCACGTCGGCCGGGCGCTCTCCGGGGGCGACGCGGCGCCGGGCGGCGGCTTCGATCCCTGGCAGATCGTCTTCGGGCTGGCCTTGGCGTCAGGCCTGCTCCTGCTGCTGCGCTGGAAGGTCCGCCTGGTCCTGGCCTGGCAGCTCTGGGTGCTGGCGATCGCGCTGCTGTGGTGGGCGGCCTCGCTGGTCGGCTTGATGGTCGCGATCGGCTGGCAGCTCGTCTGGCCCAACCTCATGCTGTTTCTGGGATTCGCGCTGATCCTGCTTGCGACCCTGGTGGCCTGGGCCCTCGAGGACGACAAGTGAACGCCTACGACCTGGTCAAGACCCTGCACGTCCTCTCGGCGACCCTGATTTTCGGGACCGGCCTGGGGACGGCCTTCTACATGTGGCGCGGCCATCGCGCGGGCGACCTGCGGGCCCTGGCGGTGATCGCCCGCAACGTCGTCCTGGCCGACGGCATCTTCACCGCGCCGGCGATCGCCTTTCAGGCCGGCTCCGGCGCTTGGCTGATCTGGCAGGGCGGCTACGACCCCCTGGAGCCCTGGCTGCTCTGGGCCTACGGGCTCTTCCTTCTGGCCGGCGCCTGCTGGCTGCCGGTGGTCCGGCTGCAGCTGCGCATCCGGGACCTGGCCGTGGCCGCCGCCGAAGGCGGCGCCCTGCCGCAGCGCTATCACCGCTACCTGGCCCACTGGTTCCGCCTGGGCTGGCCGGCCTTCCTGGCCGTGGCCGTGATCTTCTATCTCATGGTCGCGAAGCCTTAGCCCAAAGGAAACAGTGGACTTTCAAAGGCTAAAAGCCGATTCTTGAAGGGCGAGGAACCGACGATGGTCGAACGCGCCCACAGGCTGACACTCTATCTGCTGCTGGTGGCTCTCGGCGCCCTGCTCTGGCTGCAGGCGCCGGCGGGGCGCGCCCAGGCGCCGGTGGTCGCGGTGCTGACCATCAAGGGCCCGATCGGACCCGCGGTCGCCGACTACGTCAGCCGCGGCATCGAGAAGTCGGTGGACCAGGGCGCGACCGCGATCGTCCTCAAGATGGACACGCCCGGCGGCCTCGACACCTCGATGCGCGAGATCATCAAGGACATCCTGGCGTCGCCCGTCCCGGTCATCGGCTACGTCGGGCCACGCGGCGCCCGGGCCGCCAGCGCCGGCACCTACATCCTCTACGCCAGTCACGTCGCGGCCATGGCGCCGGCGACCGAGCTGGGCGCGGCGACGCCGGTCCAGGTCGGTGGCGGCTTTCCCTTCGGCCGGCAGCCGGAACCGGAGGAGGACAAGGAGAAGCCGGCCGAAGAGAAAGGCGATGCGGAGACGGAGGAGGCTGCCGAGTCCGAGGAGGCTGCCGAGCCCGAGGAGGCCGACGCGCCCGAGAAGGAACCCGCCAAGGCCGCCAAGCCGACCATCGAGGACAAGGTCCTGCAGGACGCCATCGCCTACATCCGCAGCCTGGCCCAGCTGCGCAAGCGCAACGTCGAGTGGGCCGAGAAGGCGGTGCGCGAGGCGGCGACTCTGACCTCCCAGGACGCCCTGGAGGCGGGCGTGATCGACCTGGTCGCGACCGACGTCGAGGACCTGCTGGCCCGGGTCGACGGCCGCGAGATCGAGATGGACGACGGCACGGTCACCCTGGCGACCGCGGAGGTCGCGGTGGTCGAGATCGAGAAGGACTGGCGCGTCGAACTGCTGGAGATCATTACCAACCCAACGGTCGCCGTGATCCTCATGACCATCGGCTTCTACGGCATCGTGCTCGAGTTCTACACCGGTGCCGTCGTCTCCGGCGTGGTCGGGGCGATCTGCCTGCTGCTCGGGCTCTACGGCCTGCACGTCCTGCCGATCAACTACGCCGGCCTGGGACTGATCATCCTCGGCATGATCCTCCTGATCGCCGAGGCCTTCCTGCCCAGCTTCGGGATCCTCGGCTTCGGCGGGGTGATCGCCTTCGTCATCGGCTCGGTCATGCTGATCGACACCGACGTGCCCGGCTTCGGGGTCTCGCCCTACTTCATGGGCGCGGTGGCGCTGCTCGCCGGCGGCGGCACCCTGCTGATCGCGACCAAGATGTACGGCCTGCGCCGCCAGCCGGTGCGCACCGGCAGCGACGAGATGGTCGGCAGCCCGGGCAAGGTCATCGACTGGTCGGGCGACCGGGGCGAGGTCCGGGTCCAGGGCGAAGTCTGGCAGGCCCGCGCCGAGGGCGTCTTGGAGCCGGGCCGGGCGGTCCGGGTCACCGCCATGGAGGGCATGACCCTGGTGGTCGAGCCGCAGAGGGAAGGGAGCTAGCCGTGTTTTGGGTCTTCGTTGGAATCCCGGTCGCCATCCTGGCGCTGATCGCGGCCTCGCTTAAGGTCCTGCCCGAATACGAACGTGGGGTGGTGTTCCTGCTCGGCCGCTTCCAGACGGTCAAGGGGCCGGGCCTGCGCCTCGTGGTCCCGGTCATCCAGCGCATGGTCCGGGTCGACCTGCGGGTGCGGGTCCTGGACGTGCCGACCCAGGACGTGATCTCGCGTGACAACGTCTCGGTCCACGTCAACGCCGTGGTCTATTTCCGGGTGATGGATGCCGAGAAGGCGATCATCCAGGTCGAGGACTTCATGCTGGCGACGAGCCAGCTCGCCCAGACCACCCTGCGCTCGGTCCTCGGCCAGCACGAGCTGGACGAGATGCTGGCCAAGCGGGAGAGCCTCAACAAGGACATCCGGGTCATCCTCGACGAGCAGACCGACGCCTGGGGCATCAAGGTCGCCAACGTCGAGCTCAAGCACGTCGACCTGGACGAGAGCATGATCCGCGCCATCGCCAAGCAGGCGGAGGCGGAACGCATTCGGCGCGCCAAGATCATCGATGCGGAGGGTGAGCAGCAGGCCGCGCAGAAGTTCCTGGAGGCGGCCCAGACCCTGTCCCGGCAGCCCGAGGCCATGCACCTGCGCTACCTGACCACCCTGCACGAGATCTCCAGCGAGCGCAGTTCCACGATCATCTTCCCCTTCCCGATGGACCTCAAGGGCGTCTTCGAGCGCCTGACCGGCCCGCGCGGCGACGGCCAGGGGGACTAG
>JAAUXY010004109.1_pt1 | contig 20037 bp, 22 predicted proteins | sample 7278121 | NCBI WGS metagenome assembly JAAUXY01 (sample SAMN14350117, study PRJNA611818) | marine sediment metagenome | isolation source: surface marine sediment (1.8m) | place: French Polynesia: Moorea | collected 2018-08 | reverse complement strand
GCCGACGACGGGCGTGCCTGCCGCGGTGCTCATGAGAGCTGGTCCGGAGTCGGGACACACGACCACATCGGCTTCACTGACCAGGGCAAACAGCTGCTTGAGGGTCGTCCGCCCACTGAGATCCAGGACGAATTCGCCGACCGCGGCAAGCGCGTCGCCGTATTCGCGTTCGAGTGCGCTGTTGCCGCCTGTGATGACAACGACGCCACCGTGCTGTTCTCCAATGTGCTCAACGACCGCCGTGAAATTCTCGATGCTCCAGTTTCGGTAATTGCGACTGCGCTGCGTACTGCAGGGACTGATGACAACGAACGGAGCATGGCTGTTTCGAACCCGGGCAGCGAATTCGCGGTCTTCGTCACTGATCGGAATATCCCAGCGGAGTGGCGTTTCTTTTGCGCCTGCATACTGTGCGAACGACATCATCGCGTCGAGCACATGCCTGCCGTCGGTGGCGGGAATCTGTGCGTTCGTAAACAGCCACTGGAAGTCACGTGCGCGCGGTTTATCGAAGCCGATCTTCAAGCGGGAACGCACGAACGGATACAGCAAGTTGACACGTGCCGACGCATGCATGCACAACGCAACGTCGAATCGCCTTTCCCGAAGCTTGCCGGCTATGTCGCGCAGGGCCCCGAAACCGTTGCGCTTGTCGAAAATGATAAACTCGACGCCGCCGATGTCCGCCATCAACGATGCTTCGGTCTTGCCAATGATCCAGGTGATATTTGCATCCGGCCAGTTGTCGGCGAGATTGCGTACTACGGCGAGCGCGTGGCAGGTATCGCCAATCGCCGAGACACGGACGACGAGGATGTCTTGCGGCTGTGCTCTTTCGAGCGACTCAGAAACAGGCGAATCAGACAAGTTAGTACAGGGCTAGGGCACGTTGACCGAAACCGTCGAGAAGACCGCGACCGGCGCCATCCTATACGATAAGGCTGTCATCAACCAGATCGCGGAAGACCGCTTCACGCCGCAGGGATGGCTGCACGCCGAACCGCTAACCGGGACTTTGCGTTCCGCCGGACGGGGCAACACGCTGTTCGTTGGCAACGTGCCTAGGCAGTTCGTACTTCGTCACTACATGCGCGGCGGGTTCGTCAGCAAGTTCATACGCGATCGCTACTGGTTCAAGGGCGAGGACCTGACACGGCCGTTCCAGGAGTGGCGCATGCTGGCCAAGATGGCGGACAACGGTCTTCGTGTTCCGCGACCGGCAGCGGCGCGATACAGCCGCCGCGGCCTTTTTTACACGGCAGACATCATTACGGTTCGAGTACCCGATATCGTGCCCTTGTCGATATACATCGAGCAAGCACGGGGCGCCGAATTCTGGCATGCGCTCGGTGTCGCTATTCACGAGTTTCACGAAGCTGGCGTGTATCACGCCGACATGAATGCCTACAACCTCCAGGTCGACGCCGAAGCGCAGCTGTGGATGCTGGATTTTGACCGCGGCAGCCTCCGCTCTGCCGGGCCGTGGCGCCAGGAGACGCTGAATCGCCTGCACCGATCGCTGGAGAAAATCAAAGGGCTCGATCCGCGATTGCACTACTCGCAGGTCGACTGGGAAGCACTGCTCGAGGGCTATTTCAGCGCATCGAGGTCAGAGTAGTAGTCGGGGTAGCCGTCCGGCAGGTTCTTGAACTTGCGGTGTATCCAGAAGTATTGCTCGGGACACAGACGAATGTGGTCTTCGAGAATGCTCACGTATCGCCGGGTGTCATCGGCGGGGTCGTCTCCGGGGAAGTCAGCAAACGCGGGGTGAATCGTGAGCTCGTATCGACCGTCATCGAGACGTCGCGGAAAGTACGGCACCACGATCGCATTGCCGAGCCTGGCCAGCGTCGAAGTTGCCGTCGTGTGCATGGAAGGTACGCCGAAAAACTCGATAACTTCGGAACCCTTGCGGTCGTAACTCTGGTCCGGCGCATACCAGACGGCGCGGCCGTCGCGCAGGCTGCGCACCATGGCTTTGATGTTGCGCTTCTCTATCGTGCCACCGGCCGAACGCTCGCGTCCCGTGCGAAGCACCTCGGTAATGAAGTCGCTGCGATTCCGTCGGTAAACGGCATCGTAGGGTGGCGTATTCTGGCTCAGGACGCGGCCACTGATTTCAAGCGTCGTGAAATGAGCCGACAGCAGAATCACGCCCCGGCCCCGCTCCAGCGCGTCATTCAGGTTGTCGATTCCCTTCAGCTCGGTGATCTCGTTGAGGTGGCGGTCACTTGCCCAGCGGCCGAGTCCCATTTCGACCAGGGACATGCCGAGGGCCCCGAAGTGTTCCCGCGCCAACGTGTCGCGTTCGGCCTCGGACAGGTCCGGAAAACACAATTCGATATTGCGGCGAACCAGGGCGCGGCGCGACCCGGCAACCGCGTGCGCAAATCGACCGATCAGGCGACCGACCGCAAGGGCGGTGCGGTGCGGCAGCCAGGTGACAACGCGCAACAGGCCGAGGCCCAGCCAGACTGGCCAGGTTCTTGGTGAAACGTAATGATGAAGCGGTTTGCGCTCGTCAGCCATCTACTCTGACTGTCTGCCCTCTTCGGTGCTCGTATCCTCGGGTTCTTCCTGCGCAAATGGCTGTGCCGGCTCGACTGTCGAGACATCGTCGGCCTCGATGCCGACGTGGAATGCCGCATCGCCCGGCATCACAACCTGGTTGCGTGACATGCCGATAATGCGCCCGGAATACGGCGAGAGCAATTCGACCTGCACATTGTTCATCGGGTCGGTAATCGTGCCGAGGAGGTCGCCCTTGCGCACCGTGCTGCCCAGGCTGACGTTGGAAAGCAGGATGCCGCCGTTGTTGGAACGTACCCACGACGAGCTGTAGTAGACGGGTTCCGGATCACCGAACAGTCGAATCTTGCGGACCATGCCGAGCGTCGTCAGCAGGGTTTCGACGCCTTTGACGCCGCGCTTGACCTCGGTCAGCTCGAGTTCGAGCGGGCCGCCGGCCTCGAGCGTGACGGTGGGTACACCAATCTGCGTCGCCGCGTAGCGCAGCATGCCGGGCGTCGGTTCGCTGTGCAGTACGACCATGGAGCCGAATCCTTGCGTCAGCGCAACGACGCCGGGATCGCGCAGGTCCGCGCGGATCTGCGGCAGATTGGCGCGCGACAGCGATCCCGTGTGTACGTCGATCAACGCGTCGCAATGCGAAATGACGTTGACGAAAAACGAATGTGCAATCCGCGCAGCGGCGCTGCCGTTCGGATTGCCCGGGAAAAACCGGTTCAGGTCGCGCCGGTCCGGCAGGTAACGTGATCCGCGTCGGAAACCCTGGACGTTGACGATCGGCACGCCGATGACGGCACCCGAGAGGCTGTCCGGGTCGATATCGTGCACGACTCGACGCACGATCTCGATACCGTTGAGTTCGTCGCCGTGCACGGCCGCGGTCAGGCACAGCGTGGGTCCTGGCGTTACGCCGTTGACGACGAGGACGGGCGTCGATACGGGCACGCCCTCGAACAGCTCCGTTGCGGACCAGGACAGTCGTCGCGACGTGCCGGGTGCGACCTCCGAGTCGAGCAGTTTCAGCGAGAAATCGGGGGAGATTTCCTCGACCGTCTCGGTCGAAACCTCAACGGGTTCGACGCTGGCAGCCGTTGACTCGAGCGCAACTTCGTCCGCGTACGTGCTCGACGCGGTGAAAAGTGCTGCCAGGAGGGCGACAATCCGTCCCGGCGCTGTGTCGCGGCATTTGTCTTTCATCGCTTGCACAGGGCCCTGTAAGGCCGTTTAGAATACGTCAAAGTGACGTACTTTTCTGTGAACTAATCAAGAATTTACGATTGAAACCTGAACTAAAGCAAATGACAAGCATCGCGCTCACCGCCGTGACGCTGCTCCTGGCCGGTGTGCAGACGCTCGCGGACGAGGCGACTTTCCCGCAGCCGCCGGAGTTGAAGCCAGATGTCGACTTCTGGGTCTCGATTTTCACCGAGTACCAGACCACCGAGGGGGTTTTGCACGACAGCCGCAACCTGGGCGTCGTCTACAAGCGCGTCGATGCGGGCGCCGACATGTCGCGCCGTCAACGCAATCGTGTCGTCAGCCAGCATCGCAAGGAAATCCAGAAGACCCTGCGTACCCTCGCCGGCGGCAAACGCGAGAATCTCAGCGCGGAGGAAGCCAGGGTGCTCGCGCTCTGGCCGGATAACGTCAGCAACGAAGAACTCGCCGCAGCGACGAAACGCATTCGCTACCAGCAGGGTTTGCGCGACCGCTTTCGCGAAGGGCTTGTTCGCTCGGGCCGCTGGCGAGCGTATATAGAAGAGCAGTTCAGCGAGCTGGGTGTGCCGCTCGAACTCGCCGCACTGCCGCATGTCGAGTCATCCTACAATCCGAACGCGCGATCGCATGTGGGCGCCTCCGGAATCTGGCAGTTCACTCGCAGCACCGGTCGACGCTTCATGCGCGTGGACCACGTGATCGACGAGCGCAACGACCCGTTCGCTGCATCTCGTGCTGCGGGCGAGTTGCTCGCGTACAACTATTCCATTGCCGGTAACTGGCCGATGGCGATTACCGCCTATAACCACGGTCTTGCCGGCGTGCGGCGGGCCATGCGCAGACACGGCGATACTGCGTACGCCGACATCATGCGCAACTACAAAGGCCGCACCTTCGGTTTTGCTTCGCGGAACTTCTATGTCGCATTTCTCGCGGCGAAAGAGGTAGATCAGAATGTCGAGCGGTACTTCCCGGGGCTCGTGAAGGAGCAGCCTGTCGAGTACGACATGGTCGCTCTGCCCGCGTACGTGGCCGCGTCCGAACTGTCCGACGCATTTGGTATCAGCAATGCGACACTCGCAGCCCATAACCCGTCGCTGCAGCCCACGGTCTGGCAGGGCAGCAAGCACGTCCCGAGCGGGTTTCCCCTCCGCTTGCCCGCCGGGGACGTCAACTCTTCCATGAGCGAGGTCGTCGGAACGCTGCCCGGTTCGTCGTTGCACGCACAGCAGCTCCCCGATCTGTTTCACACCGTCGGGAGAGGCGACACGCTTTCACAAATTGCCCAGACCTACAAAACCCGGGTCTCGACGCTGGTGGCGCTCAACAACCTGCGGAGCAGCAACCGGATACGTGTCGGGCAACGCATCCGTCTGCCGGCAGCGGGTCCCGCACCCGTCACGCCACAGGCAACAGCGGTCGAAAACGCCGTCGTCGCTGCGGTTACGGAGACACCGGTCGAGGAAGCACCGATCGAGGAAGTCACGCCCGGGGCCATGGCGGGTGACCTCACCTCGACACTGCTGGGAACGATTCAGACGGCGCTGCTGTCGGATCCCAGCGACTACTCCGTTGCCAGCGACTTGACGATCGAGGTGCAGCCGCTCGAAACGCTCGGCCACTACGCCGACTGGCTCGACATCAAGACTCAGCGCCTGCGCGATATCAACGGCCTCGCATTCCGAACGCCTGTCGAGGTGGGCAAACGCATCAAGCTGGATCTGGGACAGAGCAACGTTGACGAGTTCGAAAGCCGGCGCATTGCCTATCATCGCGCGCAACAGGACGGCTTTTTTCGCCAGCATGTCATCACCGGTGTCGAGGACCATGTGATCAAGTCGGGTGAGTCGATCTGGATACTGGCGCTCAGGGAGTACGACGTTCCTGTCTGGTTGTTCCGGCAATACAACCCGGAACTCGATCTGCACAGCGTCCGGCCCGGTACCAAGGTTCGCTTTCCTGTCCTGACTGACGCCGAAACCTCCTGACTGCATGTCCAGGCTGATCTTTGTCCGGCTGCTGCCCGTCGTCCTGATCGTCGTCGCCGCCGGCATCTGGATTGCTGATGTCCAGGATGGCGGACCCTACCTGGTACGCAATCTGATTCCCCTGTCATTCATCGTGTTGCTATCCTGGCTGACGCTCTGGCTGGGGCACGGAAACTGGACCGCATCGGGATGGTGGCTGCCGCTCGGCATCCTGGGGTTCTCGATTCCGGCGCTGGGCCTGTCTCTCTACCTGCACTACGCCTATTCGGTGAATCTGAACGACATGTTCTCGGGCGCGGATGAGCCGGTTCAGCTGTTTCGCTTCCTGCCAACTTACACGATGGTCGCCGGTGGCATCGGATTCGCGATCGGATGGATCGTCGGAAAGCGTGTGTAAGTGTGTGAGCCACCTTCTATTCACTGTCACCGAAGATTTGCTAGGCTCTGGGCCATGAAGCATCGCATTCGTGAAAATCGCCGGCACCCGGTATTGACCGCAACCGTGTTTTTGCTTGCGAGCCTGGCGACGACCGAAGCCGGCGTATTTCCTGTGGCCGACCACGTGCTCGTCGAAAAAGCGGAGCGCAAGCTGTATCTGATCAACGAAGGCGAACCGTTTCGCACCTTCGATATCGCGCTCGGAATCCAGCCCGTCGGTGACAAGACAATGGAAGGCGATTTCCGAACACCCGAGGGGCGCTACACGCTCGATGCCCGCAACCCGAACAGCGAGTTCTTCCTTTCCATTCACATCTCTTACCCGGACAGAGCCGATCGCCGCGAAGCTGCGGCCCTGGGAGTGGATCCGGGTGGTTCCATTATGATCCATGGGCAGCCGAACGTCCCGACCAAGTCCGAGGTGTATTACAGGACACAGGACTGGACCAATGGCTGCATCGCCGTGTCCAACTCGGACATGATCGACATCTGGCTCATGACGGGCGAGAACACGCCGATCGAAATCCGTCCTTGAACGCCGAAAAATTCATTGATGCCGAGGTCTGGCCCGAAGGCAGCCTCGAAGTACTGTCGCAGTTCGAAGTCGACCAGCTGAAGAGCAGCGGCGAAAACGGCCTCTACCCGCTGTTGCGTCGCTGCATGCTTGCCGTTCTCAACTCCGGCAACGACACGGACGACGCCCGGGCCATTCTCGAGACCTACCGGGATTTCGATATCGGCTTCATCCAGCACGATCGCGGCCTCAAAGTCTCGCTGAGCGGCGCGCCGGCAGATGCTTTCGTTGATGGAAAGATGATTCGCGGCACGCGCGAGTTGCTGTTCTCGGTGCTGCGCGATCTCGTCTACACGCAGAACGAAATTATCGAGAGCGGTCGCTTCGACCTGTCGCAATCGCTGGGTACGACCAACGCGGTCTTCCACATTCTGAGGAACGCCAAGCTCATGGCCCTGCCCGCCGGTGTGGACCTGGTGGTCTGCTGGGGCGGCCATGCGATCAGCCGACACGAATACGACTACACCAAGCTCGTCGGGTACGAAATCGGCCTGAGAGGGCTCAACGTCTGCACCGGTTGCGGACCGGGCGCGATGAAAGGCCCGATGAAGGGAGCCACAATTGGCCATGCAAAGCAGCGGATACGACGGGGTCGCTATGTAGGCATCACTGAGCCCGGCATCATCGCTGCAGAGTCGCCCAACCCGATCGTAAACTCGCTCGTCATCATGCCGGACATGGAAAAGCGTCTGGAAGCTTTCGTCAGGGTGGGGCACGGTATCGTGGTGTTCCCGGGCGGAGTCGGCACAGCCGAGGAGATCCTCTATCTTCTCGGTGTGCTGCTGCACCCGGATAACGACAGCCAGCCGATGCCTCTGGTCATGACCGGGCCGGCATCATCGGAGGCCTATTTCCGACAGATTGACGATTTCGTGGGCGCAACGCTGGGCGCCGACGCGCAGCGTCGCTACAAGATCATCATCGACGACCCGCGCCAGGTCGCGAGGGAGACGCGGCGTGGCCTCGAAAACGTACACGCGTTTCGCAAGACTCACGGCGACGCCTATTATTTCAACTGGCGTCTCAAAATTGATCAGATCTTTCAGCAACGTTTCGTTGCGACTCACGACGCGATGCGAACGCTGACGATTGATGAGGAACTGCCGTCACACGAACTTGCGGTCAACCTGCGACGTGTTTTCTCCGGCATTGTGTCCGGCAACGTGCGCGAGGACACGGCAGCGCTGATCGACAAACACGGCCCATTCGAGGTTAACGGTTCGGCGCGAATAATGGGTCTGCTCGACAAGCTGCTCGCCTCGTTCGTCGACCAAAGGCGCATGAAAATCGCGAGCGGTGACTACGTTCCGTGTTATCGCCTGGACACCTGACGAACATAATCGGGGATTTGACATAGTCCGATCGACGCTTCGATGTGGCGCGGGCTTAAGTTAAAACGCCCTGTAAGTTGTTGAGCTCTCTGTAAAAAGCGCTAGCCTGCATTGTGATCCAGTTCCTGTGACTGAGCGCCTTTTGGACATAGGATGTGCCCAACGGAATGGATTGAGTGGTTCCTATGCCGGAAAGCAAGAACCTCAAGTGGGCCGACAACTACGGCACGGATGCCGAAGTCGATGAAACGGCTGCAGATGCGAATATGTCCAGCAGCGAGCCTGCTGCGAATGACGCGGATGGCTGGCAGCAATACCGTCACTGGATATCGAAAGCGCCCGCTCCCAAGGGTCGCCGCGCTGGCATCGATCCGTCTCTGTACACCTGGAAGGGTTACCGGAACTGGACTGATCAGGTTCGCCGAAACTGGCAGCCCGACAAAGACGATCACGACGAGTAGTCGGAGCATCCAACGATCTGACAAAAGAACGCCGGCTCGAGCCGGCGTTGCTCGTTATGCATGTCGACAATTCGTGAATTGCCTTCGGCTACGAACCGGAACTGCGTCTGGTTTTCGATCATAAACCGAGCCAGCAAACGCCGGCGCATGCAAGCTGTGATCTGTCTCACGGAGGCGTCTGATGCACCTCACTATAGTGTTCCCAAGTAGTCTGGTTTGTGATGTACAGAGTATGTCAAAGAAGCGTTCCGAAACGGATTCTCCGGTTGTTTCCCTGAAAAACGACTCTGCCCGGCAGCGATGGGAGCTGTTCCATCGGGCGATCGCTCACGCGAAAGAATCCAACAACGCGTCGCTCACCGAAGCCGACTCGCCTGGCACCGACACGAAAGCATCGGGATCCTTACTTTCAATTGTCCGCTGAGACCACAAGAGCAAAGACAACCATGGAACGGTTACTGCAATACTGGGACGACCTCGATGACCTGTACGGCGCCATTGGTCTGATCGTCGAAGAGATCCGCAGCATATCTTTAGCACTCTTCTTCCTGCTGGCCGGTTTTGTTCTGCATGCCGGGAGTATCTGGCTGGCACTCAAGCACCCGCCGCTCGCGTCCGCGACCGCGATTTTGATGTTCGTTGTGCTGCTGTATCACCTGGCCACGTCCAGGCCACCCTTGAAATAACGCCGTCAATCCCTATCGTGTGTCCTGCATTCCGCAGGAGACGATAGCGTGACAGAGACCAGCGCCCGCGAGACGCGGGGATTCCAGACGGAAGTGCGTCAGCTGCTGCAGCTGATGATTCACTCCCTGTATAGCAACAAAGAAATCTTCCTCCGTGAGCTGATTTCGAATGGGTCGGACGCCGCGGACAAGCTGCGTTTCGAGGCGCTGGCGGCTCCCGATCTGCTCGGCGCCGATCCGGACCTGTCGATTCGAGTGATCCTCGACAAGGACGAGCGCACCCTGACCGTCATCGACAACGGAATCGGGATGTCACGCGACGAGCTGATCGAGAACCTCGGTACGATCGCTCGCTCGGGTACGGCCGAGTTCCTGCAGCAGATGACGGGTGATCAGCAGAAAGACGCCCAGCTCATCGGCCAGTTCGGGGTGGGCTTCTACTCGGCTTTCATCGTCGCCGACCGTGTGGTCGTCGAGACCCGGCGCGCCGGCGCAGACGAGGCTGTGCGCTGGGAGTCCGACGGCCAGGGTGAGTTCACTGTCGGCCCGGTCGAACGCGAGTCACGGGGTACGAGCGTCACGTTGCATCTCAAGGACGAGGAGGCGGAATTCGCAGAGCCGTTTCGGATCGAAACGCTGATCCGCAAATACTCCGACCACATTGCTTTTCCGGTTACGCTCGTCGTCGGTGACGAAGATCCGCGCGAAGTCAATTCGGCGACGGCGCTCTGGACGCGGTCTCGGTCGGAGGTCAACGACGAGGAATACAGGGAGTTCTACAAGCATCTGTCGCACGATTTCGCTGATCCGCTAACGTGGAGTCATAACCGGGTCGAGGGCAAACGGGAGTACACGAGCCTGCTTTACATTCCCGCGAACGCGCCGTTTGACCTTTGGAACCGTGAGGCACCACGCGGCCTCAAGCTGTACGTGCAGCGCGTATTCATCATGGACGACGCCGAGCAGTTTCTGCCGCTGTACCTGCGTTTCGTCAAGGGCGTGGTCGATTCGTCGGACCTGCCCCTCAACGTGTCGCGTGAGCTGCTTCAACAGAACCCGGAGCTGACGGCGATGCGCAGCGCTTTGACGCGGCGCGTGCTCGACTTGCTGTCGAAACTCGCACGGAAGGAGGGGGACGACTACGAGGGCTTCTGGGAGCAGTTCGGGCAGGTCCTGAAAGAAGGCGTCGTCGAGGACCACGCCAACAAGGACAAGATCGCGAAGCTGCTGCGATTCGCAACGACAGCGTCTCAGGGTGATGCCCAGGATCAATCGCTCGATGATTACGTCGAACGTGCGGCGGAGGACCAGGACAAGATCTACTATATCCTGGCCGAAAGCCACGCAACGGCGGCGTCGAGCCCTCACCTCGAGCAGCTGCGGGAGCGCGATATCGAGGTGCTGCTGCTAACGGACCGCATTGACCCATGGCTCGTCGATGCGCTGGCGGAATATGACAGCAAGCAGCTCGTCGACGTTGCGCGCGCAAATCTGGAGCTTCCCGAAGGTCCGGGCGAAATCACCCGCGACGCAATGAACGAGGAGCACAAGCCGCTTCTCAAGCGGATTCGCAAGGTCCTGAGCGATCGCATCGAATCCGTCAACGTCAGCCAGCGGCTCGTCGATTCGCCGGCGTGCGTCGTGTCCGCAGAACACGAAATGAGCCCGCAGGTCCGGCGTATGCTGGAAGCGGCCGGACAGGAAGTGCCCGAATCGAAGCCGATTCTCGAAATCAACACGGAGCACCCGCTGGTCACAAGATTGTCGGGCGAGAGTGATACCATGCGCTTCGAATCACTTGCCAATATCGTGCTCGACCACGCACTGCTCGCAGAAGGGAGTCAGCTCGACAACCCGGCGCAGTACGTGCATCGAATGAACCAGCTGTTACTCGACCTGGACACCAATGAAGAATCCGACTGAATCCGAGCTCAGAGGCCGACTGACCGACGAGCAGTTTGAAATCACCCAGAACAAGGGTACGGAACGCGCCTTCACGGGCAAGTACGTCGACCACAAGGCGGATGGTACGTACCGGTGCGTCTGCTGCGACGCCGAGTTGTTCAGCTCCGAGCATAAATTCGACTCCGGTTCGGGCTGGCCCAGCTTCTGGCTGCCGCTGGCGGGCGAGGCCGTGCGAACGCACAAGGATCTGAGTTACGGCATGATCCGCGAGGAGGTCGTCTGCGCAGCGTGCGGTGCTCACCTCGGGCACGTGTTCGAGGACGGTCCGCAGCCAACCGGACTGCGCTACTGCATCAATTCCGCATCTCTCGACTTCGAGGCTGACTAGATGAAGCTTAGACTCCTGATGTTATTCACCGCCGTATCTGCCGTCGCCTGTACGCAGGAAAAAGCGCCCGGGGAAGCGGCAGAGCCGGACACGCCGCCAAAACAGGAAGCCACCATGACCGAACAGAAACCCGATGCGCCGGCCGCGGAAGAATCCGCCGAAGCCGGTCCCCCGTTTGAAATCGCGCCCGGCCTGACCGCGCGCATTCTGAAGCAAGGGGAAGGACGTGCGGCTGCGGCAGGTGAAGTAGCAACCGTCCACTACACGGGATGGTTGTTTGACGACACGAAGACCGACAATCGCGGCGAGAAGTTCGACAGCTCCGTCGATCGCGGCCAGCCATTCGGTTTCCCGCTGGGCGCCGGACGCGTGATTCAGGGCTGGGACAAGGGCGTCGAGGGCATGCTGATCGGCGAGAAACGCGAACTGACGATCGCGCCGGACATGGGGTATGGAAATGCGGGCGCCGGTGGGGTCATTCCGCCCGGCGCGACGCTCGTGTTCGAAGTGGAATTGCTCGAACTCAGTCCCTGAGTTCGAATTCAATCCTGCGATTCTTGGCGCGGCCCCAGGCCGTCTCGTTGTCTGCGACCGGACGTGACGAGCCGGCGCCGACCGCGATGAGCCGTTCTGTCGGCACGCCGCGACTCGCGAGGTAATCCGTAACTGCCGTCGCCCTGGCCAGGCTGAGTTGGCGATTCCAGGTTTCGTTGCCGCGATCGTCGGTATGTCCGGTTACGGCGATGGTGTAATCCGCGCAGTCGAACGCGAATTCGACGTGGCGGTCGAGCACGCCGTAGCTGGCGGTGCGCAGAGTTGTGCTGGCGCGGTCGAAAGATACCGGCTGATCCGCTAGATCGCGATACGCTGACCGACAGACCCGTTCCCCGCGGTCCGCCACCTCGACGACATCGACGGCCAGCCGAACGCCTTCCGGAAGCGCGCTTTCCAGCGCTGAAAGCCGTATCGCCCAGGCTGCTTCGTCGGACACCACGGCGCGTAGCTTGAGTCGGTTCGCCGTAAGTGTAGCATTCGCAGAGTCACTGCCTGCGATTGCTTCGACAAGTGCCAGTGTCGAGGCCGTCCAGTCACTGTTCGCGACGACAACCGGCCGCAAATCGATTTCGGAGATTCCGAATCGGGCGTCGACGAGTTGCGCTACCGCGTGTTCGTGATCGACAGAAGCGCTGTGGCCGTCAATGCGCAATCGACCACCGAAATAACCGACGTCGAAGTGGGCGGGATCGACAGCAGAGTACGCGGACGGCTCGAAGCCATACCTGCCACTGCCGGAGTCAATGCTTGCGGACAACAGTACGCCGCTGCCAAGCAGTGTCAGCGTCACGAAATAGCGGGACCAGAATGGCAGGCGCATAGCCATCGAGTCTAACCTGCCGACTTGGCGTCGTGGAGCGTGCGGGCCTGGCCGATCCAGTCCTCGCGATGGATGCGAGTACGGAATCCCTTGAGACGCCGCGCGACGCGGTCGATGTCATACTCGGTCAGGTCGGCAATCTGGCTGTAGCGAAAAATCCCCATCTCGTTTAGCGTTTTCTCGATTGCCGGTCCTACGCCCTTGATGCGCTTGAGATCGTCCCGCAGGCTGCTGAACGGGTTTGCAGCCTCTTCTTCGCTGTTGTCGTACCTGCGCCCATTCAAAGCGCTCCGTGTGTCGAAGCCGAGGGGTTCGTTGGACGCCTCACGACCATCTGTCAGGGTCTCGGGGTCGCGCACCGGCTCGACCCTTGTCTGCGTCGGGTCGGGCTGGAACGCTGTCCTTTCGTCGGCTTCTGCTTCGAGCTCCAGGATTCTCGCGCGTGTATCGGACACGATCATTTCGAGTCGCTGTACCTCGGCATTCTTCTCATTGAAGCGCTCGATCAGCGGCGGGACACGATTTTGCCAGTTTTCGAGCTCACGATTGAGCTTCGCAATAACGCCATCTTTTTCCGCGAGCAGGCTGTCGCGGTTCTCGGTTTCTTCAGCCCGGTTCTCGGCGGCGGAACGCAGCTGATCGCGCTCGGCGACGGAGCGCTCGAGGCTGGTTCGGACGTCTTTGATTTCGCGTTGCAGGCGGTCGCGGCGCTCGAATGCCTCTTTGAGCGCATCTCCCAGTTCCTTTGCCCGCATCTTGGCATCCTTGGCGGATGCCTGGAACTGGCTGACCTGTGTCATCAGGCTCCTGTTCTGCTCCGAGAGTCGCGCGTGTTCACTGCCCCTGGCGGCAAGCTGCTCCTGCCAGCCATGGCTGATGGCGGTTTTTTCTTCGTCGGCGCGACGGCTGCGGAAGTACCAGCCGATAATGACACCGACGAGCACACCCGCTGCGATTGATGCAATGAATATGGCCGTCAGGTAAGGCATACAGTCGTCCCGTTTACTGCCCCCTAGGATGCCATGCAAAGGCCGTCAGTTGCGTTGACGACTTCACGGATTTGATGCACGGCTCAGTCTACCTGTGATCTGCTTATGACCAATGGGGGTCAAAGACACTCAATCGGAGTCCGGTTTTTCAGTAATAATAACGGCTCGCGACCACTCGTGACAAAGGACCAGGACATGGTTCGAGCTCCTGCGACAGAGCGTTTGTTCCTCGACGGACCGGCGGGGCGACTCGAGGCGATATTCGAGTTTCCGGCAGAATCCAGCCTGTCGGGAACGGCGATCATCTGCCATCCGCACCCGCAGCATGGCGGTACCATGCACAACAAGGTAGCGCATACGCTTGCGCGCGCATTCGTGCGCGTGGGGTTCTGCGCGCTTCGTTTCAACTTTCGCGGAACAGAAGAAAGCGACGGCCAGTACGACGACGGTATCGGTGAACTCGACGATGCCATGGCCGCCATCGAGTGGATGCGAGACCGCGTGCCAGACGAGCCGTTGTGGCTGGCCGGTTTTTCTTTCGGTGCCGCCATTGCAGTCCGGGCCGCCGTGGCGACGCCGGTCGACGGACTCGTCAGTGTGGCTCCTGCGGTGTACCGCTTCGCCGCCGGGCTTGCGGAGCAGCCATCGTGTCCCTGGCTTATCGTGCAGGGTGATGAAGACGAACTCGTCGAGATCGACGAAACGATCGAGTGGGTCAACAGCCTGGAGCCCGGCCCTGAACTCCTGATCTTCGATGGCGCCGAGCACTTTTTTCACGGGCGCCTGACCGAACTGCGAGACGCCGTGGAGGAGTTCATTCAGCGCGCATAAAAAAAGCCGGGGCGGACCCCGGCTTTTTGAAAGGATGTGGTTTTGGTGAAGCTCAGACCATGTCCTTCAGGCCCTTCAAAGCCGTGACTTTGACAACCTTGGTCGCCGGCTTGGCTTTAAACATCATTTCTTCGCCCGTGAAAGGGTTTACGCCTTTACGAGCTTTTCGAGCCGGCTTCTTCACGACGCGCATCTTCAACAGTCCCGGTATAGAAAACATGCCCGGTGCGCCACGACCGCCCAGATTCTTTTTGATCTGTCCGTTGAGCGAATCGAAAACGGCTGCGACATCCTTGCGCGTCAGACCGGTGTCTTCGACGATCTTCGCGTAGATTTCAGATTTGGTGGGTGGCTTCTTGGTGTTTGCTGCCATGAAAAACTAACTCCTGAGAAAATAAAAAACGGGCGCAGGCCCGCGTCGAAAGCAGCGCGACCTTAACACAAGAATTTTTTGAGCGTAAGACTGGAAAACACTTTATTTATAGGTTATCTGGGCAAGCACCGGTGTGGGTGTTCTCACTTAACCTCGCTCGACATCCCTGTCTCGCTCGGATCGGACTCCGCTTGTTTTGGCGTCCTGCGTCACTGCGCTCCGTACGACGCTCGAACACCCACACCGGTGCGTGCCCAGATAACCCGATGCGACAAGGCAGTCGGCGCGAGAGGAGTTCCCGGCTTTGGCGCCGCAACGACAAATCAAGCGTTTGGAAACGAGTAGTCTAGTCGGTGAAGAACTGTCGTTTGAAGCGTACTTCCGATACTTCCGAGACGCCTTCGGGCGTGACGCTGATATCGAAAATCAGCGTTTCGCGATTTGCGAAGTCGACTTCGCCGATGTAGTAGATCGCATCGCCGTCATCGATGCGCCGCATTTTCACGTTTTTCAACTGGCCGGTCAGGTTGACGGTTTTGACGCTCACGTCGGCGGGTACGGACTTGCTGTCTGCGTTGTCGATCACGGAAACGTTCAGCATGGCGCGGTCATTGCTGCGCCTGATCGAATAGGCCTTGGCGATTTCCGAGGACAGTGCGTCGGTGCGCTGCGCACTGAAGTGCACGACGTGTTCGCCAATGTCCTTCGAGGTTTCGCCGGCCGGCTCCGCCTGCGGCACCGTGGCGTCCTGGCCGGGCCCACCGCAAGCAACGACGAGAAATCCTAACGACAATGCGAAAAGAACGGTCCTGATGGTCATTGTTGTGTCCGTTGTCACCCCACGGGAAACACTATAAACCATTTGAGACCCGATCGGGACCGTTACGGCCTGAGGCCGCCCAGCAGAATTGTCAGTGCAACGAGAATGATCATTGCGAACAGAGGCGAAAGATCGAGCCCTGCGATCGGCGGAATGATCCGGCGGAACGGCCGCAAAACCGGCTCCGTCAATGTTGTAATCATTGCGGTTGCCGGGTTGTAGGTGCCTGGTGCGATCCAGCTCAGGATGACGCGAATGAGGATCGCAAACGCAAACAGGTTAAGCGTGAGAATGACCAGCTCGACGACGGCCGTGATTGCAACCGGGGCGAACTGCGGCGTTCCGCCGTTTATCAGAACGATGACGACAATCGTCAGGTACTGAATAACGTAGGCAACGAGCACGGTTGCCGTGTCGATGCGACCAACCGGCGGGACTACTCGCCGGACCGGAACGACGAGCGGCGACGTAAGTCGCAGGATAGCCTGTGCAAGAGGATTGCGAAAATCGGCACGCACCCACGGCAGTATCAGCCGCAGCAGCAACACCAGGATATACAGCCTGGCGATGGCGTCGATGATGAGAGTGATTGCCTGAACAAAGCTTGATGACATTCGCTAATTCCCTGATGCACTGTTGGCGAGATCAATTGCCCGGTCCCTGGCCGCCGTAATGGCCCGCGAAAACACAGCGCGGACGTCATCGCCTTCCAGGCTCTCGAAAGCCGCCGTGGTCGTTCCGCCGGGCGAGCGCACCCGATTGATCAGTTCTTCCATTGATTCCGTCGCTTCGGACGCGAGGTGCGATGCGCCGCGCGCAGTTTCGATCGCGAGGCGCTCGGCCGCATCAGCGTCGAGTCCGAGTTCGATACCCGCCTGCATCATCATGTCGATGAGCAGGTAGACGTACGCGGGGCCGGTCCCGGATACCGCGGTTACCGTGTCGATGTCGACCTCACTGTCGACCATGACGACCGAGCCGACGGCCGACAGGACTTCTGTTGCGCGGCCGATGTCCTCGGCATCGGCCTGCTCATTCGCGTACATGCCTGACACACCCATCCGTACCAGTGCCGGCTGATTCGGCATCACGCGCACGATCGCGAATCCGCCGCCCAGCCAGCGGTTAATGTCGTCGCTGCGTACGCCTGCCGCAATCGAGATCACGAGATGCTTGTCCGCAAGCGCCGAAGCCGAGATATCCTGGCAGACCGCGGACATCACCTGTGGTTTGACGGCAAGTACGACGCAGTCGGACTCCGCAACGACGGCATCGTTGCTCTCAGTGACAATCGATCCCGGAAACTCTTCTTCGAGCAGCGCGCGCTGAGACGCAAGCGGTTCCGAGATCAACACATGGTCGACAGGGAAGCGGCTTTGCCTCAGGCCGCCCACGATAGCCCTTGTCATATTGCCGCCGCCGACAAATCCGACTTTGTAGTTGCTCATGCTCTTGGTCCAAATATTGCGGTGCCGATTCGGACGATCGTGGCGCCTTCGAATATTGCGGCCCGGTAGTCGTCGGTCATGCCCATCGACAGTGTATCCAGTTCGATGCCGCTGTCGACAATGGATTCTTTGAGCTCGCGCAGCCTCGCAAACGGTGCGCGTTGCGCTTCCAGGCCCTCGCGAATGGCAGGCAGGCACATGAGACCGCGCAGGCGGACTCGCGGCAGCTCGGCCACCTGCGCCGCGAGGTCGGGTACGCTGGCAGGGCTGGCGCCCGACTTGCTCGATTCCTCGTCAATGTTGACCTGCAGGCAGAGGTTGATCTCCGGCATCGAATCGGGCCGCTGCTCGCTCAGGCGCCGCGCGATCTTGAGCCTGTCCACGGTGTGCACCCAGTCGTAGCGTTCGGCGACCGCACGGGTTTTGTTGCTCTGCAGGTGGCCGATGAAGTGCCAGATGATGTCGTCGCGCCCACAGGCGGCGGCTTTTTCCAGGCCTTCCTGGACGTAGTTTTCGCCGAATTCGAGCTGCCCGGCGGCGGCGGCCTCGAGGATCGCCTCGACGGGGTGTTTTTTGCTGACTGCGAGCAATTTCACGGACTCGGGATCCCGATTAGCGTCAAATGCAGCTTCTGCCAGCAAATCCCTGATGGCGTTTAAGTTTTCCGTGACTCCAATCACGTTTTGCTCCGGGTGCTCGGCTATACTAGGCGAAAATTTGTTCCGGGTTATGGTAAGTCCGGCAGTCTTTAACGAGGGAGAATTATGGCCGTCGACGTTGCTCAATTGTTGTCGTTCACGGTAAAAAACAACGCGTCCGACCTGCACTTGTCGGGTGGCGTCCCGCCGATGATTCGCGTCGATGGCGACATCAAACGCATCAATATGCCCGCGCTGACCCACAAGGACGTCAATAGCATGGTGTACGACATCATGAATGACAAGCAGCGCAAAGACTACGAAGAATTCCTCGAGACCGACTTTTCGTTCGAAATCCCCAAGCTGGCGCGATTTCGCGTCAACGCTTACAACCAGAACCGGGGCTCCGCTGCCGTGTTCAGGACCATTCCCTCGGAGATCCTGACGCTCGACGACCTCGGTGCCCCGGCCATCTTCAAGGACGTGTCGATGCATCCAAGGGGAATAGTGCTCGTAACCGGACCAACAGGATCGGGAAAAAGCACGACCCTCGCCGCCATGGTGGATTACATCAACGAGAACAAGCCGGATCACATTCTGACCATCGAAGATCCGATCGAATTCGTGCACGAGTCGAAGAAATCGCTCATCAACCAGCGGGAGGTTCATCGTGACACGCTGGGCTTCAACGAGGCGCTGCGTTCGGCGCTGCGTGAGGACCCGGACGTCATCCTCGTCGGTGAGCTGCGCGACCTCGAGACCATTCGTCTCGCGCTGACGGCCGCTGAAACGGGTCACCTCGTGTTCGGCACGCTGCATACGAGTTCCGCGGCAAAGACGATCGACCGGGTCGTCGACGTTTTCCCGGCGGCTGAAAAGGAGATGGTCCGTGCGATGCTGTCGGAGTCGCTGCGCGCGGTGATTTCGCAGACATTGCTCAAGAAAATCGGTGGCGGGCGCATCGCGGCGCACGAGATCATGATCGGTACGCCGGCTATCCGCAACCTGATCCGCGAAGGCAAGATCGCGCAGATGTATTCCGCGATCCAGACGGGCCAGGGCTCCGGCATGCAGACGCTTGACCAGAATCTCGCAGACCTCATGGCCAAGGGCTTGATCAACAAGGAAGAGGCCCGGTTCCGCGCGGTCAACAAGGAAAACTTCTAATCGGCAGGGTTGCGACCTGACGGGAGTAGCAGATGGAACGCGAACAAGCGGTACGATTGACGCAAAACCTCCTTCGAAAGATGGTGGAGCGCAACGGCTCGGATCTGTTCATCACGCACGGTTTTCCGCCGGCGATCAAGGTGGACGGCACGATTCACAAGGCGACGGATACGCCGCTCACGGCCGAACAGTCGGCGATGATGGTACGCGCCATCATGAACGACAAGCAGATCAAGGAATTCGACGCGACCAAGGAGTGTAATTTCGCGATCGCCCCTCAGGGCATTGGTCGATTCCGCGTCAGTGCGTTCATTCAGCAGGGCTACGTCGGCGCCGTACTGCGTACGATCACCACGGAAATCCCGACGCTGCACGAACTTGATCTGCCGCCGATCCTGAAAGACGTGGTCATGAACAAGCGTGGCCTCGTGATCGTCGTCGGCGGCACGGGCTCGGGTAAGTCGACGACGCTGGCGGCCATGATCGGCCACCGCAACGAGAATTCGCGCGGGCATATCGTGTCGATCGAGGACCCGGTTGAATACGTTCATCCGCACAAGGGCTGCGTCATTACGCAGCGCGAAGTCGGCGTCGATACCGAGACCTGGCACGCTGCACTCAAGAACACGCTGCGACAGGCGCCGGACGTCATCCTGATCGGCGAGATTCGCGACAAGGAGACCATGGAATACGGCATCCAGTTTGCCGAGACCGGTCACCTCTGCCTTGCGACGCTGCATGCCAACAGCGCGAACCAGGCGCTCGACCGGATCATCAACTTCTTCCCCGAGGAGCGCCGCGACCAGCTCCTGATGGACCTTTCGCTCAACATCAAGGGCCTGATCTCCCAGCGGCTGATTCCCCGGGAGGGCGGCAAG
>JAAUXY010098706.1_pt1 | contig 20056 bp, 21 predicted proteins | sample 7278121 | NCBI WGS metagenome assembly JAAUXY01 (sample SAMN14350117, study PRJNA611818) | marine sediment metagenome | isolation source: surface marine sediment (1.8m) | place: French Polynesia: Moorea | collected 2018-08 | reverse complement strand
TTCCATCGTGATGTCCTGATTCTGTGAGAGAGGTGTTACTTGCGGGTTCGGTCAATGGCGACCTGGTAGCCGCCGAAGCCATCGGTGGCAAAGCGTGCGACGCGACCCACCGTCGTCACGCTGACGCCGGTAAGGTCATGGATCTTGCGATAGGGCAAACCCTGCTCGAGGAGCTCGACGACCTGCCAGCGATCAACGAGGGCCTGCAGTTCTGCCGGGGTGCACAGGTCTTTCAGGAAGTTCCGACACTCGTCGACCGTCTCCAGCGCGACGAAGGCGCTGCATAGTGCGTCTTCGTTGGCGGACTGCTGATCGTTGTGCACGTCACGGTTAGGCTTCATGGCTGTGTTGTACCAATGTATTAACGTGCTAGTACGCTAATACGTTGTGAGCCCAAACGCAAGCCCTGTCGGTAACAATCTGTGTCTGCTCGAATCAGCATCGATTCGAAGCGTTCAATGCCTCGCGGACACATCGTACGGTTTCAGAGAAAACTAAAAAAGCGGCTCCAGGCGCTTGACGGCAGACGATTCAAGTTCATACACTGCAGCCATCATCGAGACCGGCTGAGGGACAGGCCCTTTGACGCCGGGGCAACCATCAGGGCTAACCACCCTGAAAAGGTGCCAACTCCTGCGGAATGCGCCCATGCATCCCGACAGATGAAGGTTCGTGCAGCAGAAACACTGAAAGGGCACGGACATTTCCCGCGTACTCCGCAGGGTTCCGATGAGACGACTCAACATTGGACAGCGGAGACACTCAAATGACACATCCTGTCAATTCGGCCACTCAAGCGGTCAGGGCGGCGATCGAATCGGATACGCAGTACCGGGCTGTGGTACCGCCACTGCACCTGTCATCGAATTTCGCCTTCGAGGGCTTCGGGCAGAAGGGTGAATACGATTACACGCGCTCAGGCAACCCGACCCGCGACGCGCTGGCAGACGCGCTGAATGAACTGGAGGGCGGCGCCGGCGCCGTGATCACATCGTCGGGGATGGCTGCCCTGAACCTCGTTCTCCAGCTCCTAAAGCCCGGTGACGTGCTGGTCGCGCCGCACGACTGCTATGGCGGTACGCACAGACTGTTCGAGAGCCTCGCTGCGAAGGGACACTTCGAACTGCTGTTCCTGGACCAGACGGACCTGGCTGCGCTGTCATCGATCTGCTCAGAGATACGCCCATCGTTGATCCTGGTCGAGACGCCGTCGAATCCGCTGCTTCGAATTGTCGACATCGCCGCGGTAGCCGATATCGCGACATCCTGTGGCGCGTTGCTGGCGGTCGACAACACGTTCCTGTCTCCGGCGCTTCAGCAACCGATTTCCCTCGGGGCCGACCTCGTGATTCACTCGACCACCAAGTACATCAACGGGCACAGCGACGTCGTCGGCGGTTGCGTCGTCGCGGCGACAGACGAACTGGCCGAACAGGTCAGCTGGTGGGCGAACTGTATCGGCATCACTGGCGCGCCGTTCGACAGTTACCTGACGCTGCGCGGCATTCGGACACTGCACGCCCGCATTGCACAGCACGAGCGTTCCGCCAGTTCACTGGCAAACATCCTCGACGAACACCCCGGCGTATCGAAGGTCTACTACCCGGGATTATCGAGTCACCAGGGACACGCTATCGCCCGGAAGCAGCAGAACGGGTTTGGCGGCATGGTTAGTTTCGAGATCGCCGGTGGCGAAACTGCGGTCAAAGCGTTTATCGAGTCTCTGAGGCTATTCTCGCTCGCAGAGTCTTTGGGAGGCGTCGAGAGCCTCGTCTGCCATCCGCCATCGATGACGCACGCGCCTGTCAGCGAATCGTCATTGGAAGAGGCCGGTATCCTTAAGAACCTGGTCAGGCTCTCAGTGGGGCTGGAATGTGCGGAGGACCTGATCAGCGACGTCCTGACAGCGCTGGAAGCGGCTGAGAAGGCCGTGGCGCCGGCACGGGTCGCTGTTGTTTGACAGGGCCGCCGCGGAACGCGACTTCAGGAGAGCTGGTCGAGCACGGCTAGCGTGAACTCGTCGGTCGTCGCCGCTTTCCGGTCGTTCGCGATATCGGCCGTTCGGAGACCGTCGCGGATAACAGCCTCAATGGCGGCTTCGACGGCGGCGGCTTCCTCTTCCAGCGAGAGGCTGTAGCGAAGCAGCAGCGCGACACTCGCGATGGTCCCGCAAGGGTTGGCGATGCCTTTGCCCGCGATGTCCGGCGCGGACCCGTGGATCGGCTCGTAGAGTCCTCTGTGCGTGCTGCCGAGTGACGCCGAGGGCAGCATGCCCAACGACCCGGCCAGCATCGACGCTTCATCGGTCAGGATGTCGCCAAACATGTTTTCCGTCACGATCACGTCGAAGTCAGCAGGGCGACTCAACAGGTGCATCGCTGCTGCGTCGACCAGCAGGGTCTCCAGCTCGATGCCGTCGTATTCTTCCGCTACGAGCGCATCGGTGACGGAACGCCACAGGCGAGACGTTTCGAGCACATTCGCCTTGTCGACCGAGCACAACTTACCGCGCCGTTTTTGAGCCAGTTCAGCGGCGACACGGACGATACGCTCGATCTCCTGCCGGCTGTAGGTGCACAGGTCGCTGGCGGAATCCTCGGAGCGCGTCTTTTCACCAAAATAGATGCCGCCCGTCAGCTCACGAACGACGATCATGTCCACGCCTTCCAGCACCTCGGGCTTCAGTGGAGAAGCGGAGGCCAGTTCGGGGTAGATCCTGATGGGACGCAGGTTCGCGAACACCTGAAGCGTGTGGCGTAGCGCGAGCAGGCCCTGCTCGGGTCTTACCGTGGCATCCGGTGCTGACCACTTGGGTCCGCCCACGGCGCCCAATAGCACGGCGTCGCTCTCCTTGCAGCTGGCAATCGAATCGGCGGGCAACGGGTCACCCGTCTCGTCGATGGCGATGCCGCCGATATGCTGCTCGTCGAACGTGAAGCGATGGCCGTGACGCTCGGCGATGCGTGCGAGTACGTCCCGGCCCGCACGGGCGACGTCGGGCCCGATGCCGTCCCCGGGCAGAATCGTGATCAGGGCGTCCAAGCTCGGCGCTCCTCGAAGCTCTCGATGGCATCCAGCTGACTCTGCAGGTATCCGAGCTGGTCAGTACCCTCGATCAGGCAGTAGCGGGCGAAAGCGTCAATCGGGTAGGTAACTGTCTTACCGTTCGGCAGCGTCAACGTCGATGCGGCGATGTCGATCGACACCTCGGCACCGGGATTTGCGATCAGCCAGGCGTGCGTTTCCTCGTCGACGATGATCGGCAAGAGACCGTTCTTCAGCGAATTGTTCCGGAAAATGTCGGCGATCTCGGTAGAGATAACGGCGAGGAAGCCGTAATCCAGCAGCGCCCAGGGCGCGTGCTCACGCGATGATCCGCAGCCAAAATTATTGCCACCGACGAGAACCTGGCAGCCTTCTGACTCTGGCCGGTTCAGCGGGAAGTCCGCGACCGGCTCATCGTCCTTGTCAAAGCGGAGGTCGCGAAACAGCCCTTCGCCGAGGCCTTCACGCGTCGTCGTGGTCAGGAAGCGCGCCGGAATAATCTGGTCGGTGTCGATGTCCTTCGCGGGCAGGACGACCGTTTTCGAGGTGATCGTTTTATTGCTCATGATTCAGACCGGTGACCGCAGGAAGATGCGTGGATCGACGATTTTGCCGGCGACCGCCGCGGCGGCTGCCGTCGCGGGGCTGGCGAGTATGGTGCGGGCGCCGATGCCCTGGCGACCCTCGAAGTTGCGATTGCTCGTGCTGACGCTGAGCTGACCGCTGGGTACCGTGTCGCCATTCATCCCGAGGCACATCGAACATCCCGATTCACGCCATTCGGCGCCCGCCGCTTTGAAAATCTTGTCGAGCCCGGCTGCTTCGGCTTCCTGTTTCACCTGCTGTGAGCCGGGTACGATCATCATGCGCACGCCGTCAGCAACCTTGTTGCCATCGAGGATACTGGCCGTCAGTTCGAGATCGGATAGACGGGAATTCGTGCAGCTCCCGACGAAAACAATGTCGACCGCCTTGTCGATCAGCGGCTTCCCGGCGTCGACCTGCATATACCGCAATGCCTTGTCGAAATTCTCATCGTCAGCCTGATCGGGGACGGGCTCATTGATGCCCACCACCATGCCGGGGTTCGTGCCGAACGTGACCATCGGCTGCAGCTTGCTGGCATCGATCGTCACTTCCCTGTCGAACACAGCGCCCTCATCGCTTCTGAGTGTCTTCCAGTGCGCGACAGCCGTGTCCCAGTCTTCACCGCCGGGTGAGCGAGGGCGTCCTTTGAGGTATTCGAAGGTCACGTCGTCCGGCGCGATCATGCCTGCGCGTGCGCCTGCTTCGATCGACATGTTGCAGATCGTCATCCTCGCTTCCATATCCAGGTCGCGAATCGCGCTGCCGCGGTATTCGATCACGTGGCCCGTGCCGCCATTGACGCCAATCTGGCCGATGATCGCGAGAATCAGGTCCTTCGCCGTCACACCGTCGGGAATCTGTCCTTCAACGTTGATCGCAAGGGTCTTTGGCTTGCGCTGCAGCAGGCACTGCGTCGCGAGCACGTGCCCGATCTCCGTCGTGCCGATGCCGAAGGCGAGTGCGCCGAAAGCGCCGTGCGTGCTGGTATGGCTGTCGCCGCAGACAATCGTCTTGCCCGGTTGGGTCGCTCCGAGCTCGGGGCCGATGACGTGGACAATGCCGCGCGAGTCGCTGTCGAAGCCGAGCAGGTCGATGCCGAAATCCTTGCAGTTCTGCTGCATCTGCAGGATCTGGCGCTCCGCATTCGGGCCGACGATCGCGAGGTCCTTGATGCTGCGAACCGGTGTCGTCGGCGTCGAGTGATCCATTGTGGCCAGCGTCAGGTCGGGTCGACGGACGGGCAGCCCTTTCTCCTTGAGCAGCGAGAAGGCCTGCGGCGTGGTTACTTCGTGGATCAGGTGCAGGTCGATGTAGATGACAGCCGGCGTGTCGTCAGTCTCCGGGACAACGACGTGTTCGTTCCAGACTTTGTCGAACAGGGTAGTCGCGGTCATGAGATCAGATCAGAGCCTGGGAGGCCGTGGACGAACGGTTGCTGGGCGCGCCGCGTTGTTCACGACGGATCACGCGATTGATGACGTCGAGGTAGGCGCGGCAGCCGGCTTCGACAATGTCAACGCTGGTGCCCTGGCCCCGATAGCTGCTGTCATCGTATTCGACGGTCACCGTAACCTCGCCCTGTGCGTCTTCACCGATCGTGGCGCTGTGCACCTCGAAGTTCTTCAGCGTCAGGCCGATGCCGGCAGCCCGTTCGAGCGCTGCAAAGCACGCCGCGACCGGGCCATCACCGGTTGCCGTCTGCTCGACGGTCTTGCCGTCCTCGGACGTCAGAGCAATCGTTGCAGACGCGTCTTCGTCGGTGCGGGTACTAACCTGCAGGGACTTCAGCGTCCACGGTCCGGGCGATGCGTTGTCGACGTCCATGACGATGGCTTCGATATCGCCGTCGTATACGTCCTTCTTCTTATCGGCGAGCTTTTTGAAGGCCTGGAAGGCGCGATTCGTCTCGAACTCGTCCAGGTCGAAGCCCAGCTCGACGACACGGTCGCGAAACGCATGGCGGCCGCTGTGCTTGCCGAGCACGAGGTTGGACTTGCTGATGCCGACGTCCTCGGGGAGCATGATCTCGTAGGTGGATGCGTGCTGCAGCATGCCGTGCTGGTGGATGCCGGCCTCATGCGCAAATGCATTTTCGCCAACGATCGCCTTGTTTCGCGGGACGTGCATGCCGGTGATGCTCGAGACCAGTCGCGACGTCGGGTACAGGCGCGTCGTTTCGATACCGGTATCCAGCTCGAAGAACTCGCTGCGCGTTTTCAGCGCCATAACGATTTCTTCGAGACTGCAGTTGCCCGCTCGCTCACCGATGCCGTTGATCGTGCACTCGACTTGTCGCGCACCGGCGTGAACCGCCGCGAGACTATTGGCGACGGCCATGCCCAAGTCGTTGTGGCAGTGAACGCTCAGGACGATGTCGTCGATGTTCGCGACGTTTTCCTTTAAATAGCGAAACAGGCGGTCGAATTCCGCAGGCACCGTATATCCCACGGTGTCCGGGATGTTAACCGTCGTCGCGCCGGCTTCAATGGCAGCCGACACCCCCTCGGCGAGGTAGGACAGCTCGGTACGCGACGCGTCCTCCGGTGAGAACTCGACGTCGTCGCACAGCTCTTTTGCCATTTTGATAGCACCGACGGCGCTCTTGATGATCTCTTCCTTGGCCATCTTGAGCTTGTGCTCGCGGTGGATGGCGCTGGTGGCGACGAAGACGTGGATTCGATGCCTGTCCGCGCCCTTGACGGCGGCGTGGACCTTTTCGATGTCGTCGGGATTGCAGCGGGCCAGGCCGCAGATGATCGGGCCGAAGTTCTCATCGGCAATCGCTTTGACGGACTCGAAGTCGCCGGGAGAGGCGGCCGGGAACCCGGCTTCGATGACGTCGACGTTGAGATCGGATAGCGCCTTGGCGACACGTAGTTTTTCGCTTAGCGTCATGCTGCAGCCGGGTGCCTGCTCGCCGTCACGCAACGTGGTGTCAAATATCCGAATTCGATCCGATGTCATCGCTCTCTCCGATAGATATTAAGTGTCCCTAGTCCTGCAGCCAGTCCATCCGTCCGCGCAGGTCGCCGCCCACTTTCTCAATGGGGTGTTCGAGGTCTTCGTTCATCATCCGCTTGAACTCCGGCATGCCTGCCTCGTTTTCGGCAATCCAGTTCTTTGCGAACGTGCCGTCCTGGATGTCGGTCAGTACGGCCTTCATTGCCTGTTTTGAATTCGCATCGACGACACGCGGTCCGCTGACCATGTCACCGTAGGCAGCCGTGTCGCTGATAAATTTGTGCATTTTCTTCAGGCCGCCTTCATGCAGGAGATCGACGATCAGCTTCAGCTCGTGCATCACCTCGTAATAGGCGACTTCCGGCTGGTAGCCGGCTTCCACCAGTGTCTCGAAGCCCGCGACGATCAGCTCGGTCGTGCCGCCGCAAAGGACGGCCTGCTCGCCGAACAGATCGGTCTCGGTCTCTTCGGCAAAGGTCGTCTCGATGACGCCGGCCCGGGCGCCGCCGATGCCCGCCGCGTAGGCGAGTGCCAGTGACAGGGCGTTGCCGTCGGCATCCTGGTGCACGGCAACAAGGCAGGGCACGCCATGGCCTTCTTCGTACTGACGCCTGACGAGCCCGCCGGGGCCTTTCGGCGCGATCAGCACGCAGTTCAGGTCCGCACGCGGTTCGATGAGCTTGTAGTGCACCGCGAAACCGTGCGCGAACAGCAGGGTCGCCCCGTCGGCGATGTCGCCGACGAGCTGCTCATAAAGACTCTTCTGCACCATGTCGGGCGTCAGGAATGCCACGATACGAGCGTCCTTGACCGCCTCGGCCGGCTCGGCGACGTTCAGGCCATCGGCCTTCGCCTTCGCCCAGCTGGCGCCGTCCGGCCGCAGGCCGACCACGACATTAATACCGCTGTCCCTGAGATTTAACGCGTGAGCCCGACCCTGGCTGCCGTAACCAACAATGGCGACCTTCTCGCCGTCCAGGCGACCGGTGTCGACGTCGGCCTCTGAATACATTTTCATCTCAACTCCCTGCGTTTTTCGTCATTTTGTTAAAAGCAATTAAAAAAAACCCCACAATCCTTTCGGTTGCGGGGTCTGCGACTGTCTTTTGTGTGCGCGTAGCCCGCTACTGTCCCCTGCTAAGGAGAAGTAGGAGAGGGCGAAGAAGAACACGGATGCCTGGGGCAATGTCTGACGCACAAAACATGCTCGGATCATGTTGGAAGCCCCGGGAGATGTCAACAGACGCATAATCAGTAACTTATGAAACCAACCCGGGCGCCGGTACGGCGGGGTTTTGACCGACGCGACGTGGCCTCTGCGCCGTGGTCGCGAGTGCTGTCAAAAACAGCGGAGAACACCCGATTCGAAGACGTTGGGCTAATGCCGAAAGCCTGTATGCGAGCCGATCCCACCGCCGCCCCCGGAGCGAGCGATTTAACGGGGCGGTTATGACCTGATCCCGGCCTGTTCAGATGCCGGAAACTAACGCTGCATCGGGCTGGTCATCTCAAAAGCATGTGTTATTCTTGCGGCACGCGTTTTGCGACCTGTTAAAAAGTAAAGGAATAAATGGCGAAACACCGGGCAGGGGTAAATCCGGATCGCCAAACAGACACACGAAGCAAATGTCGTAACTAGAATTATCGCCGCGGCGAAGGTGGAGGGGGCCGCGAGCGCTGCAGTCGTTGACATACGGCTACGTTAAATAATGTCCTTGTATTCCATGGATACGAGACGTCCCACTCCAGCAAATTTATAAAAACTAGACCTTAAGTAAGGAGCGTCCATGAAACGGTGCACAACAAACGCCCGTCGCTACACGACAGCAGTATTGTCTTCTGTTGTCCTCGCGGCTTCAGGCAGTGTTTTCGCCCAGAACGTAGATGATGTGCTGGAAGCCAGCGATCAGCGACTCGAGCTGGCCAGGCAATCCCAGGAACGTGTCAACAACGTTGTCGAGGGTACTCGGTCAGCAGAAGACCAGTACCGGGCGATAAACAAGGAGATTGACGGTCTTCGGGTATACAACCGTCTCATGGTTGCACAGACGAACGGTCAGGAAGCGGTTCTGGATGACATCTCGCTGTCGCTTGAACAGGTTGACATGATCAATCGCCAGATCTTCCCGCTGATGGAACGAATGATCGACGGCCTGGAACAATCAATCGAGCTCGACGTCCCGTTCATGATCGAAGAGCGTCGCGAACGCGTCGCCAACCTGAAGGACATCATGGAGCGCTCCGACGTCAGCGTTGCCGAGAAATTCCGTAAGGTCATGGAGGCGTTCCAGATCGAGAACGACTTTGGTAATTCGACGGAATGGTATCGTCAGACCCTGACGCTCGACGACGGCACGACGCGTGACTACAACATCCTGCGCATCGGTCGCATCGGCCTGTACTTCCAGTCTGATGACACCCAGATTACCGGTCGTTGGGATACGGAATCTAAAGCGTGGGTCATCGACGACTCCGCTCGTAATGAGATTCGCAAGGGCCTGCGCATGGCCAAGCAGTTGATCGCTCCAGAGCTGATCATCGTCCCGGTTGACGCTCCGTCGGAGGCATCGTAATGAAACGTTTAACGACACTTGTAGCAGCCGGCGTTCTTTGTTTCGGCATGGGAACCGCTTCCGCGCAGGAAGAGGCGAGAAGCATGAGCGAGCTCCTGAACCTGATCGAGCAGGGTAAAGCACGCGATTCCCAGGAAGCGCGTCGCCGCGAGGCCGAATTCGCACAGGCGCGCAACGAACAGCAGAACCTGCTGAGGCAGGCTCGTGCTGAGCGCACGCGCCAGGAGAATGAGAGTGCCCGTCTCGAAAACCTCTTCAAGAATAACCAGGAGCGCATCGCCACTGCCCGTCAAAACCTCGACGAGCGTCTCGGTGCACTGAAAGAGCTGTTCGGCGTCCTGCAGACGCTGGCGGGTGACACGCAGGCTCGATTCAACGGGTCTCTGACCAACATCCACTACCCGGATCGCGGCGAATTCCTCGTCGAGCTGGGCAGCAAGATGGCAGGCGCCAACCAGCTCGCGTCGATTGAAGATATCGAGCGACTGTGGTTTGAGCTTCAGCGTGAGATCAACGAGAGCGGCAAGATCGTGCGGTTCACGTCGAACGTGACCGCAGCCGACGGCGAGGAGATCACGGCGGAAGTCGTCCGCGTGGGTCTCTTCAACCTGGTCTCGGACGTTGGCTACCTGAGCTACGATCCGCAAACGAAGCGCATCAGCGAGCTGCAGCGCCAGCCGGAGCAGTCTCGTTACACGAACAGCGCCGGCGATATGGCGTCGGCTGCGGCCGGACCGGTTGCGTTCGGCGTCGACGTCACGCGCGGCGGAATTCTCGCGCTGTTGGTTGAGTCGCCGACTATCAAGGACCGCATCAACCAGGGCGGTATCGTCGGTTACTGCATCCTCGCGCTGGGTGCCATTGGTCTCCTGATCGCTATTCTGCGATTCGCGGCGCTATCGACAGCGAGCCGCAAGGTGACGGCTCAGCTCAAGCGTGAGTCGGCAAGCACCGACAACCCGCTGGGTCGAGTACTGGCTGCTTACGAGAGTAATAAGGGTGCAGATACAGAGACGATCGAGCTGAAGCTCAGTGAGGCGGCGTTGAAAGAGATGCCTGCCCTGACCAAAGGCCTGCTGTTCATCAAGGTTATCTCGGTCGTAGCGCCGCTCATGGGACTGCTCGGTACCGTTACCGGTATGATCAAGACCTTCCAGGTCATCACGCTGTACGGTGCCGGTGATCCGAAGATGATGGCCGGCGGTATCTCGCAGGCGCTCATGACGACGGTACTGGGCCTGGTGGTTGCCATCCCGATGGTACTGTTGCACACGATCGTCAGTGGCCAGAGCAAGAAGGTCATCAACATCCTTCAGTCACAAAGTGCAGGGCTGGTCGCTCAGCATTCCGAGCAGACTCACTAGTCGGGAGGTAGGCCATGCTTTGGCTAACTGACAGTATTGAGGCTATTCGGGACTTCATGGAGCTCGGTGGCCCCGTTCTTCGCTGGATTGCGCTGACCATCTTCCTGATGTGGGTCTTGATCATCGAGCGTCTGGTCTTCTTCCGGACGCAGATGGCAAGTCTCGCCAAGGCGGTTCGTGACAACTGGGAAGGGCGACAGGAACGTCGTTCCTGGCACGCCAAGCAGATCCGGGAACTGATGATCTCGCGCTTCGAGATGCAGATGAATCAGGGCATTCCCCTGATTCAGACGCTTGTCGCGCTGTGTCCGCTACTGGGCCTGCTCGGCACGGTAACGGGCATGATCAGCGTTTTCCAGGTCATGGCGGTGTCCGGTTCCGGAAACGTTCGCGCAATGGCAGCGGGCGTTTCGCAGGCGACGGTTCCGACGATGGCTGGCATGGTCGGTGCGCTGTCCGGCGTACTGCTCGTGACCATCCTGACCCGACGTGCTACGCGTGAAGTCGAGTTCCTCGAGGACTCGCTGACGATGGACCACTAAAGGAGAGACGCGTGCGTAAATCCCCATCACAGTTGGCTCAGGACGACGAGGACAATGAAATCAACCTGACGCCGATGCTGGACGTCGTGTTCATCATGTTGATTTTCTTCATCGTGACCGCGTCTTTCATCAAGGAAGCCGGTCTCGACGTGAACCGTCCTGACGTTCCAGAGACTAACATCCCGGAACAAAACGTCAGCATCGTGGTCAACCTGACAGAGCTCAATGAGATCAGAATCGATGGTCGAATCATCGATCCGCGAGCCGTGCGGGCTAATATTGAGCGCATGCATGCGGAAGAGCCCGATGCGCCCGTGGTGATTCGCCCTCACGTCAAGTCGAAAAATGAGTTGTTGATCCAGGTTATGGACGCAGCGCGGCAAGCCGGCGTTTACAATATCAGCCTGACCGATCCTGTCACCTAGGGACGCGTCAAGAGGACTCAAGCACTATGCGCAAAGATCACACCCAGGAAGAGGAAGAAAATGAGATCAACTTGACGCCCATGCTGGACGTCGTGTTTATCATGCTGATCTTCTTCATCGTGACGGCTTCGTTTATCAAGGAGCCCGGCATTGACGTGAATCGCACGGATGCGTTTACAGCGGTCAAGATGCCAAAAGCGAATATCCTGATCGCAATCAACGCAGCGGACGAGATCTGGGTCGACAAGAAACAGATCGACGCTCGCAACCTGCGTGGTAAGGTTGAGCAACTTCTGGCGGAGAACCCGAAAGGGTCAGTCGTTATCCAGGCGGACAACGAATCGACTCACGAGGCTCTGACACTCGTCATGCAAGCCTGCAAACAGGCCGGTGTCGGCAACGTCGCGGTTTCGGCGCTGGATTAGGATTGGAGAAAATGCATCGTCACGTATGCGTGACGATTTTCCGGGCGGCACACGCTGCCCACGGGAGAAGTAGATGATAGGTCGATACGCATTTTCGATTATTACAGGTGTCGTAGTGACGCTCGGACTCTTGTTCGTGATGCACCTGCTGATCGAGTACGGCGAGAGCGCGGTGACCAAGGAACGAGTCAAGCACCAGCTCGACTTCGTTCGCGTCAAGCGTAACGAGAACCTCAATACAGAGGATTTCACACCTGAGAAGCCGCCACCCCCGCCGGAAGTTCCGCCCGACATTCCACCCCAGGAAGTCGACATGATCGACCCGAACGCACCGAGCATCAACATTGCTCCGCCGTCTGTGGCCGCCAACACCCAGATCGGTGGTCCCAGCGCCATGAACGTTGCGGAGGGCGACTATCTACCCATTGTCCGCGTTGCGCCTGTCTATCCGGCTCGCGCGCTGTCGCGCGGCCTCGAGGGTTACGTCGATTTGAGCTTCACCGTGACGTCAGCAGGCACGGTGGCCAATCCGGTCGTCGATTTCTCCACCAGCAGCCTGTTTGAGCGTGCCGCAATACGCGCTGTATTGAAGTTCAAGTACAAGCCGCGCGTTAAGGACGGTGTCGCTATCGACGTGCCCAACGTCAAGACGCGCATCACGTTCAAGATTGAAGGGTAGGGCAAGCACCGGCGAGATCCGGAGCGCTGTATCAAGTGAGGATATAGAAGCTAATGCCAAATAAATTCATCAGCCGATTAACGGCACTCGTTGCAATCGTCATGGTCGCGATGTCTCCTGTTCACGCACAGGATGACGAGCGTGCACAGCGTGACCAGAAGAAAACCAAGCAGGCTCAGGCCGTCAGCAAGGACGTCTACGAGTCCATCCAGAAAGCACAGGAGCTCGTGGATGCGAAGGATTTCAACGGTGCGCTGAGGATTATGAAGCGCCTCTACGATCCTGAGGACCTGACAGAGTACGAGCAAGCCAACGTGCTCAACTACCTTGGATTCATCTACTACAACATGGATGACATCCCGAACGCGCTGAAGACCTACCAGCAGATGATTCGGGTGCCCGAGCTCGAGCCTCAGCTGTTGAAAGCGACGACTTACACGGTGGCGCAGCTCTACACGATGGAGGAGCAGTACTCCAATGCGTTGAATGCCCTCGAGGACTGGTTCCAACTGGAGACGAACCCGGCGCCCGATCCGTTCATCCTGAAGGCGCAGAACCTGTACCAGCTGCAGCGCTACGAGGAGATGATCGAACCGGTAGAACGCGCGATGGAGGTTGCGCGCGCGCGGAACAAGGAAGTTAAGGAAGACTGGTACGCACTGCTTAATTTCGCGTATTTCCAGATGGAAAACTACGCGAAGGTTCGTGACATCCAGAAGATCCTGCTCAACAACTGGCCGAAGAAACGCTACTGGTTCTCGCTCGCGGGTGCGTTCACCGAACTCGGCGAGGACCGCAACCTCGTGAATGCCTACTACGCGTCCTTCATGCAGGGCATGTTTGAGAAGGACTCCGAGTTTGTGACGATGGCGCAGCTGTTCATGCAAAGAGAGGTGCCCTTCAAGGCAGCCGAGCTGCTGGACAAGGAAATGCAGGCCGGCCGCGTTGCGAAGAACGCCAAAAACTACCGCTTGCTCGCGCAGGCGCTGCAGCTGGCGATGGAAGATGAGAGAGCCATCCCCGCGCTGACCGAAGCCGCCAGGCTGACCGAGGACGGTGAGCTGGATGTTCGACTGGGTAACACCTACCTGAACGTTGGGGAGCACGCGGAATGCGTCAAAGCGGTACGGGCCGGCCTGCGTAAAGGAGGCCTCAAGAACCCGGACAACGCTCACATCTCGCTGGGTATGTGCCTGTACAACCTGAAGCAGTACGCCGACGCTAAAGGCGCGTTCCGCGAAGCTGCGAAGACGACCCGTTCTCGCCGTATAGCGAACCAGTGGATCACGGTTATTGACGCGGATATGGAACGCAACGAGCAGATTCGTCTCGCTGAGAAGGCTGCACGGGACAAGGCGCGCGAAGTGGCTGAACGACGCAGGGCCGCTGATCGAGTCTGATCTACCCGCCAGCACAAACGATCCAGAACCAGGGGCGTTGACCGGCTACGGTCAGCGCCCCTAAACTATGCGCCGCTTGAAACCATGGACAGACAAACGACATGCCAAAAGTAACCTACATCACGCCTGACGGAACCCGCCACGATGTCGAAGTGGACAACGGATACTCGGTCATGGAAGGCGCGATCAATAACCAGATCGATGGAATCGTCGCCGAATGTGGCGGGGCGTGTGCCTGTGCGACCTGTCACAGTTACATCGACGAGGCCTGGATCGATAAGCTTCCGCCGATGGACGATATGGAAGACAGCATGCTGGACGCGGCATTCGAACGTAAAGACAACAGCCGTCTAACCTGCCAGATCGAGATGAATGACGCCCTCGACGGACTCGTCGTTCACGTCGCGGATAACGACTACTAGCGGTTGTCAAAGGCTGCGGGAATTGCTCGATATGGGTTGACTGCAGCTAGCTCCGGCTTTCTGCGGTCCTGGACTGTCCGACCTCTCTCGCCTTAACGCAGCCCCGTCTCGAGACGGCCAATCACCATGCGCTGAATCTCACTGGTGCCCTCGTAGATCTCCGTGATCTTGGCATCGCGGAAATAGCGCTCCAGCGGAAGCTCCTTGCTGTACCCCATGCCGCCGTGAATCTGCACGGCCTGGTGCGTCACATACATGGCGGTCTCGGACGCGTGTAGCTTTGCGATACTCGCGTTCAGGGTGTTTTTCTGGCCGGTCTCAGCCGCTTTTGCTTTCGCCCACGCCGCCTGTAGTACGAGCAGGCGAGACGCTTCGATTCGCATCTTCATGTCAGCGATTTTGTTTTGGATGCTCTGGAAGCTACCGATAGACTCGCCAAACGCTTTTCGATCCCTCGAGTACTCAAGGGCTGCATCGTAGGCTGCCTGTGCGATACCGAGCGCCTGGGCCGCGATTCCGACGCGACCGGCATCGAGAACCGTCATGGCGATCTTGAAGCCCTGGCCTTCTTCGCCGATTCGGTTCTCAACGGGGCATTCGTAGTCCGTCATCTCTATTTCGCAGGTCGCTGAGGCTCGAATGCCGAGTTTGGGCTCCATCTTGCCGCAGGCGAATCCGGGTTGGTCTGCATCGACGATGAAGGCGCTGATGCCGGCGTCGGTCCCGTCCGCATGCGACGTTTGTGCAAAGACAATGACGTATTTCGCCACCGGGCCGGACGTGATCCAGGATTTCTTTGCGTTGATGATGTAGTGACTGCCATCGCTGGACAGCGTCGCGCGGGCGCGCATCGCGCCTGCGTCAGATCCGGATTGCGGCTCTGTCAGCGCGTACGCGCCGTTTATCTCGCCAGAGGCCACCGGCGTCAGGAAGGTCTTCTTCTGCTCCTCCGTGCCGAATGACAGCAGCGGAACGCCGAAGAGCGAGTTGTTCACCGAGACAATCGTGCCGTGTGCGGCATCGGCGGCCGAGATCTCGCTAATGACCAATACGTAACTGATGGGATCCAGGCCGGCGCCGCCGTACTCAGTCGGTACTTCGACACCCATGAAGCCGAGTTCGCCGGCTTTTCGCACGGTCTCGCTGGGGAACTCGCCGCTGATATCGAACTGCGCAGCCACCGGAGCGATCTCGTTCTGGGCGAAATCTCTCGCCGCATCGCGAATCATCTCGTGGTCTTCAGTCAGTGAAAAATCCATAAATCCTCCGTCTTTCGACGAATTATACGGTAGACCCTGACCTCACAAATACTGGAAGGATGGTACGGAGTTAGCCAGTGCATGACGCGGCCTGTCTTACCGAATACACTGGAACGTCAACGGGTGTACGCCCCCTCGATTACATGACCCTAGGAGATTTTGATATGGCAATTCAGGCTGGCGAGAAAATGCCGGAAGGCGTTTTCGGCATCATGACCGATTCTGGCCCCGGAGCGATGAGCACGAGCGAGCTGTTCGCTGGAAAGAAGGTTGTACTCGTATCGGTACCCGGCGCGTTCACTCCGACCTGTTCGATGAACCACCTGCCTGGCTTCGTGGACCAGGCAGAAGCGCTGTTTGGCAAAGGTGTCGACACGATCGCCTGCACAGCGGTCAACGACGTGTTCGTCATGGATGCGTGGGGTAAAGACCGCGGCGTCGGGGACAAGGTCGTCATGCTGGCCGACGGCAACGGCGACTATGCCAAGGCGTTGGGGCTGGAGATGGACGGATCGGGCTTCGGCATGGGAATGCGAGGCCAGCGGTTTGCGATCGTCGTCGACGACGGTGTCGCGACGCATGTAGCGGTGGAGGCTCCCGGGGAGTTTGAGGTCAGCAAAGCCGAGTCGGTACTGGCCAGCCTGTAAGCACTGTCGAGAGACGAAGGAACATCAAGGCGCCCCGAAATGGGGCGCCTTTTTGTTGTAAGAGGTTGTCCGTCAGATCCGGCAGGACCGTAATCAGGTCGCCGACGAGTTGAAGGTTGTTCGTCAGTTCCGGCAGAACCGTAACCAGGTCGCCGCCGAGCTAAAGGTTGTCCGTTAGCTCCGGCAAAACCGTAAACAAGTCGCCGACGAGGCCGATATCCGCAACCTCGAAAATGGGCGCTTCCTCGTCTTTATTGATCGCGACAATCGTCCCGGCGTCCTTGATCCCGGTCAGGTGCTGAATAGCTCCTGATATTCCGACGGCTATGTAGAGGTCCGGAGCGATGATTTTGCCGGTCTGTCCAACCTGGGTCTCGGGAGCAATGTAACCGGCGTCGACCGCGGCTCTCGTTGCGCCTACGGCAGCACCGATCTTGTCGGCCAGGGCGTAAACGAGGTCGAAGTTCTCCTCGCTCGCCAGGGCCCGGCCACCGGAGACGACTCTCGCCGCAGTCTGAAGGTCCGGGCGGTCCGACTCACTGACCTCAACTTTGACAAACCTTGTGTGCGTCGGAATGTCGGCGTCGACGCTCAGGGCTTCGATCGCCGCGGAACCGTCGTTGGCGGCCGACTGGTACGAAGCCGTTCTCACCGTCGCGACCAGTTTGGCGTCTGCAGGCGCCTGCACCGATATGACGGCGCTGCCGGCGTAGATGGGGCGCTGGAAACTGTGGCTGCCGGTGACCGCCATGATGTCGCTGACCTGATTGACGCCCAGCAACGCCGCGACGTGCGGCATCACGTCCTTGCCGAACGTCGTGGATGGTCCCAGGACATGCGTGTAGTCGGCAGCGGCCGCGATAATCTGCGGCGCCAGTATCGCAGCGACGGGGTGTGCGTTTTCCTCGCGTTCGATCGTCACGACGCGATTGACGCCGCTCAGTTTCGCGGCTTCGGCTGCTACCGCACTCGCATCAGCCGCCAGGACCAGCACGTCGATCGTCGCACCGTCGAAACTCGACGCGCAGCTCACGCATTTCGCTGTGCTTGGATTCATGGCCGAGCCATCGTGCTCGGCAACAATCAGTATGTTTGTCATTACGCCAGTCCTTTCTCTTTCAATGCTCCGATCAGAGCAGGGACGTCTTCAACCATGATGCCTTTCTCGCGCACCGCGGGGGGCTCACAGGCTGTCGTGCTGATTGCCGGGGCGCCCTCGATGCCAAGATCGGATAACGGCAGTTCTTCCAATGGCTTTTTCTTCGCCTTCATGATGTCCGGGAGCTTCACGTAGCGTGGCTCATTCAGGCGAAGGTCCGCTGTCACGACAGCCGGCAGGTCAATCTCGATCGTTTCCAGGCCGGCATCAACTTCGCGCGTGACGGCCGCCGTGTCGCCATCGAACTTGATCTCGGACGCAAACGTCGCCTGCGGACGGCCCCAAATCGCGGCCAGCATCTGACCGGTCTGGCTGTTGTCTTCATCGATAGCCTGCTTTCCGAGCACGACAAGGCCAGGCTGTTCCCGATTGATGATCTCGAGAAAGATCCGCGCCCGAGTCAGCGGATCCAGGTCGTCATCGGTGGTCACGAGAATCGCGCGGTCGGCCCCCATCGCGAGGCCGGTCCTGAGCTGTTGCTGGGACTCCGAGGTCCCGATCGACAGCACGATGACCTCTGACGCGTCGCCGCGCTCCTTTATCTGGAGTGCTTCTTCAAGCGCAATCTCATCGAACGGGTTGATGCTCATTTTTACGCCTGCCGTTTCCACGCCAGACCCATCGGACTTGACGCGAATCCGGACGTTGTAGTCCACGACGCGTTTCAGTCCAACCAGAATCTTGTCCACTGTTATCCCCTGTGCGCTTTCGAAATTGTTCAATCGAATATTGTCTAATACGGTCTGCGTGTGTACAAGAGGACGCGTGATGCGGCGAGATGAAATCCTTATCACGGCCGATGAACTTCAACGAAAATTGGCTCAACCGTCCCTGGTCATCATGGATTGCCGATTCGATCTGGCCGACCCGGAGGCGGGCTGGCAGGCGTTCCGGGTTGGCCACATTCCCGGAGCGAGATTTGCCGACCTGGAAAAACACCTGTCAGGCGACGTGAGCGGTGACAGCGGCCGGCACCCTCTGCCAGCCCCGGATGAAGCCGCCGCTGCGTTTCGCCGTCTCGGCGTGTCGAATGACTCAGACGTCGTCGTCTACGACGATAGCAGCGGTGCTTTTGCGTCCCGGGCGTGGTGGATGCTGCGCTGGCTTGGACATACGAAGGTCACGCTCTTGGACGGCGGTCTTGCGGCCTGGCGCCGTGTCGGTCTGCCGATGGAATCCGGTGACGGCGCAGCACACGAGGGCGACTTCACCGGCCGCGCCAGGAAGAATCTCGTTATTGAAACTGATGAACTCGAGCGACTCGATCTTGCCTCGACGAGGCTGTGCGATGCCAGGGAACCCGACCGTTTTCGTGGCGTTGCAGAGCCCATCGACAGCGTCGCCGGCCACATTCCGGGTGCCAGGAACGCGCCATTCGTCCGAGCGGTGGACGCGAATGGCCTGTTCCTGGCGACGGAACAGCTTAAAGAAATATGGGTCGAATACTTAGACGGTGACCTGGACCGGGAGTGGGCGGCCATGTGCGGATCAGGCGTGACTGCGTGCCACCTGGTCGTATCCTCGATGCTGGCCGGGGCCTCCCAACCCAGGCTTTATGCCGGTTCGTGGAGCGAGTGGATCACAGACCCCAGCAGGCCGGTCGTGAGTCAGCGCTCGCGGCAGCGCTAACCGGCGCCGGCGGTGTTGAAATTAGCGGAACCGGAGCCAATTCCGAGTCGGATCGGGCGTGACGTAAAGAAGATCCGACCTCGTCAATATGTTCGTCGCAGAGTTAGAGTAGTTTCTTGATAGGTCTACAAAAGTGTATATAAAACAGATATTAATCATCACTATGTCAGGTATTTTATTAGGTTGCGCTTCGATGCCGGATGCGGAACGAAGTGCCGCGGAGTCCGATGCTGCCCGGAGTTCGGATTGCATATCTGAAGGCACTATCCGAGACTATAAGGTATTGAACGATTCCAACATCGTCGTCACGGCGATGGGGCGCCGGAAATACCATGTCGAGTTGACGCGGCGCGCCCCGGGACTGCGTTCCGCTTGGAGCATCGGCTTCACGTCGCCTTCGAGCCGGATCTGCCCAGGATTCAGCGATCTGCTCGTCGACGATAATTTCGGCCCGGAACGAGTGAGAATAGGGTCGATCCGTCGCCTGACAGAAGAAGAATACGAAGACCTGCTTTATCGGTTTGGAAAAGCGGCGGCAGGCAAGCAGGAACCCCCGGCACCAGAGCCCGTAGAAGGCGCCGAGGTAGAAGAGCTCGACTGATTCATCGTGCATTGCGAGCGGTGAGTTAGTCACGCAATCCGCATCTCCGTGCGGACCCAGCCCGGTCGGTGTAACAGCCGACCGGGTTTTTATTTGCGCGATGTCTCAATCGCCGCACAAAGAACGGGACATACGAGAGGCTTATTGGTTATTCTCAATCGACGACAGACGTTCTGATATCGATGCTTGAGCAAACCACTATGAGCGATCCGGCCATTGGCGTCAGCCAGTCGCTCGGCGACGTAAAATACGAGATCCGCGGACAACTCGCTAACCGGGCGTTGGAGCTCGAAAAGCGCGGCTATGAAATCATCTCGCTGAACATCGGCAACCCGGG
>JAAUXY010041239.1_pt1 | contig 20072 bp, 20 predicted proteins | sample 7278121 | NCBI WGS metagenome assembly JAAUXY01 (sample SAMN14350117, study PRJNA611818) | marine sediment metagenome | isolation source: surface marine sediment (1.8m) | place: French Polynesia: Moorea | collected 2018-08 | reverse complement strand
CCCGTCGATGACCTGCTCGTTGGCGAGCACGGTCTGGTCGACGGGCGCGGCTGGCGCTCCGACGCGCTCGTCGAGCGCCGTGAGATCCCGCAGTGGTTCATGAAGATCACGGCCTATGCCGACGAGCTGCTCGACGAACTGGACCGAATGCCGGGCTGGCCCGACTCGGTCAAGACGATGCAGCGAAACTGGATTGGCCGCTCCGAGGGCGTCGAGCTTTCGTTCGACGTCGCCGGCGAAGACGAGCCGCTGACGGTGTACACGACGCGCCCCGACACGCTGCTGGGTGTGACCTACATGGCGGTCGCCGCGGAGCATCCGCTGGCCAAGCGTGCGGCGGCCGGCAATGCCGAGATCGCTGCTTTCATCGAGGAATGCAAGAAGACCGATGCTGCCGAGGCGACGCTCGAGACGATGGAGAAGAAGGGAATGCCGCTGGGCATCTCCGCGATTCATCCGCTCACGGGCGACGAGGTGCCGCTGTGGGTCGCGAACTTCGTGCTGATGAGCTACGGCACCGGCGCGGTCATGGCCGTACCCGGACACGACGCGCGCGACTGGGAGTTCGCCAGGAAACACGACCTGCCGATCAAGCAGGTCATCGCTCCGGAGGACGGCTCCGAGATCGACATCGACGAGGCGGTCTACGTCGACCGCGGTGTGCTCGTGAACTCGGGTGAGTACGACGGGCTCGACTACGACGCGGCCTTCAACGCGATCGCCGATCGCTTCGAGGAAACCGGCCGCGGCAGGCGCACGGTGAACTACCGGCTGCGCGACTGGGGCGTGTCCCGACAGCGTTACTGGGGCGCGCCGATCCCGATCATCTACTGCGACGACTGCGGCGCAGTGCCGGTCCCGGAAGACCAGCTGCCCGTCGTACTGCCGGAGGACGTCGAGTTGACGGGCGTGGGCTCGCCGCTGAAGGAAATGCCCGAGTTTTACGAGACGACCTGTCCGATCTGTGGCAAGCCGGCGCGTCGCGAGACCGACACGTTCGATACCTTCGTCGAGTCATCCTGGTATTTCGCACGCTACGCGTGCCCGGATTCGCGCAGCGTTATGCTGGACGATCGCGCCGGTTACTGGCTGCCGGTCGACCAGTACACGGGCGGTGTCGAGCACGCGATCCTGCACCTCCTGTACTCCCGGTTCTTCCAGCGCGTCATGCGCGACGAGGGCCTGAGCGACGCATCCGAGCCGTTCACCAACCTGCTGACGCAGGGCATGGTGCTGAAGGACGGCGCAAAGATGTCGAAGGCCAAGGGCAACACCGTAGATCCGCAGGAGCTGATCGAAAAGTACGGCGCCGATACCGTGCGCCTGTTCATGATGTTCGCCGCACCGCCGGAGCAGGCGCTCGAGTGGTCGGACGACGGAGTGCAGGGCAGCTCGAGGTTCCTGAATCGTTTCTGGAACGCGGTGCAGGCGCACCTCGACGCCGGCGAAGTCACAGAGCTGGACGTTGCCGGTCTCGACGACGCGCAGAAGGACCTGCGACGGAAAACGCACCAGACCATCCAGAAGATCTCCGACGATATCGGCCGCCGGCACTCGTTCAATACTGCGGTCGCCGCGGCGATGGAACTCCTGAACGCCATCAACAAGTTCGACGACGACTCGGCGCAGAGCCGCGCCGTCGTCCGCGAGGCCCTGGACGCGGTTGTGAAGATGCTGTCGCCGATCGTTCCACACATTTGCGACGCGCTGTGGCAGGCGCTGGGTCACAGGGAGCCGCTGGTCGACCAGCGCTGGCCCGATGTCGATGAGTCCGCGCTCGAGCAGGACCTGATCGAACTCGTCGTGCAGGTCAACGGCAAGCTTCGCGGTCGCATATCGGTCGCCGCGGAAGCGGACCAGGACGCGATCATCGAGCAGGCGCTTGCCGACACGAACGTCATTCGCTTCATCGAAGGCAAGAACGTTCGCAAGACGATCGTCGTTCCTGGACGGCTGGTGAACGTGGTTGTTTAAGAGCGGTTCCTACAGCCTCGCGATTATCGTTGGTACGCTGCTGGCAGGCTGCGGCTTCCAGCTGCAGGGTGCGTTCTCGACGCCGGCGGGCATGGAGCGGACCTATGTTGCGGCGCCGGATTCGTTCAGCCTGTTCTACCGCGAGCTATCGCGGGAACTCGATCAGAGCGGCGTCACGCTCGTCGACTCAGCTGCTGATGCGACGGCCGTGTTCACAATCTACTTCGATGAGACGGATCAGCGCGTGCTGTCGGTATCGGCCCGCAACGTGCCGACCGAGTATGAAGTGTTCTACACGATCCGCTACGGGCTCGTGAGCGGCGAGGAGACTCTGATCGCAACCCAGGACCTGACGCTGACCCGCGAATACCTCTATGACGAGACGCTGGTGCTCGGCAAGGCGCGCGAGCAGGAGCTGATGCGCGAGGCGATTGTCGATGACCTCGTGCGCATCGTCATGACGCAGATCTCGGCGCGCTAGCGCATGGCCGGGCCGACCGTTATGACGGTGGGCGAGCTCGACTCGGCCGACATCGCCGCGCTTCTCGATCGCTACGGCCTGGAAATAGAACTGCAGTCGGCCGACGTTCCGATCACCGGAAGCTTCTGGGGAGACGTCGAGGCCGGCATTGCCGGTCGCACCGTCTACGTACACACCGATACGCCCGTTCACTCTTTGTTGCACGAGACCTGTCACCTCGTCTGCATGGACCCGGCGCGCCGTGACCAGGTCCACACCGATGCTGGCGGTGACGATCTCGAAGAGGCAGCCGTGTGCTACCTGCAGGTGCTGCTTGCCGACTTCCTGCCCGGCGTGGGTCGCGCGCGTCTGATGCGCGACATGGACGCCTGGGGGTACAGCTTCCGGCTAGGCAGCACCGTGCGCTGGTTCGACGAAGACGCCGAAGACGCGCGGGCCTGGCTCGTCGACCGCGGCCTGTTGGCTGCCGACGGTGCCCCCGAGTTTCGCCTCCGGTCGAGTTGATCGCTTTAAATCCAGCGACTTACGGTCACCGAGGGCGGCGGGTGTATAGTCGGGTATGGTCTGGATACGGTACCTGTCGTACTTCGCGATCGTCGCCGGCGTCATGGCGCTGCTCACGTTGCTGGAGATCGCGCATCCCGGATCGCTCAGGTTTTACGAGTTCGCCGACCCGACGGAGACGATCGGCACGAGCGAGTTTTCGCCCGTCGAGATCATGCAACCGATCATCCTCGCGCTGTGCGGCGCGACGATGGCCTGGGTCGCGTGGCACTATCCGTCACAACGACCGGTCGCGTTCCCGTTCGGTGGCGTCGCCCTCGCGTTCTTCATTCGCGAGCTGGACTACTTCCTCGATCGCTACGTTGCGGCCAACTTCTGGCAGGTGCTGATCGCGATCGCGGCGGCATTCGTTATCGCCTATACGTATCGTCACCGGCGGCGCCTGCAGGTCGCGCTGGGCCGGCTGTGGCCATCGCCCGGGTTCGCGCTCCTGTTCGCCGGCGCCATCATCCTGTTCGCCTTCGTCCGGCTGGCCGGTTCCGAGCTGCTCTGGCAGTCGATTCTCGGCGACGACTACCGGCGCATCGTGACGTTCGCGGTCGAGGAACTCGTCGAGTTGGCCGGCTACCTGCTGTGGATGGTCGGCTGCATCGAGTACAGCTACGAAGTGCGTGCCATCGCCGAGCGCGAGCCGATTCCGACGGCCGTCAAGCGCCGCCAGACCCGCCTCGGCCGCAAGAGCTGAAGAATCAGAGAATGGTCGGGTTCGGCGCGTCGCCGTAGACGTCCTCGGGATCGAAGACTTTCTCGTTGTCCGTCCAGACCAGGTCGACCCGGCCGTCCGCTGTCTTCTGGGCGTACTCGCTGCCCGTTGGAACCCGCCGATAGAAGCAGCTGCGGTAGCCGACGTGGCAGCTGGCGCCGCCCTCGACCTCGACCTTTAGCCAGATGCAATCCTGGTCGTCGTCGACCAGCAGTTCACGGATCCGCTGCACGAAGCCCGACGTCGCACCCTTGTGCCAGAGGACCTGGCGGCTGCGGCTCCAGTAGTGGGCCTCACCGGTCTGGATCGTGAGCCTGAGCGCCTCGGCGTTCATGTAGCCCTGCATCAGCAGCTCGCCGGAATCGGCATCGGTCGTGACGACCGTGATCAGGCCGCGATCGTCGAACTTCGGCGCGAGGTCGTTGCCTTCCTCGACCTGCTCGACGGTTTGCCGTTGCTGGAATTTGACGCGTGCGTCCGACATCGTTGGGCTCTTCCGGTTTGCGGGCCGGCGAGCATACTAGCCTCTGCCTGCCGCGGCAATATTGCTATGATTCCCCCCTTTGCCCGGCCGGTGCCGGGCGCCCCGACGACGCAACGACGCATGACGATCCAGCTCCACGACACGAAACGCGGCCGCAAGGTGCCCTTCGAGCCCCTCGAGGCGGGCAAGGTCACGATGTACCTGTGCGGTCCGACTGTCTATAACTACGCGCACATCGGCAACGCGCGGCCCGCGGTCGTGTTCGACCTGCTGGCGCGGCTGCTCCGGCGCCGCTACTCACTGGCGTTCGCTCGCAATTTCACCGACGTCGACGACAAGATAAACGCGGCGTCCATCGAGACCGGGCTCCCCATCAGCGAGATCACCGAGAAGTTCAAGCAGGCCTACAACGAAGACATGGGGGTGCTCGGCGTTATGGCACCCGACATCGAACCCTGCGCGACCGACCACATCGGCGAGATGATCGCCATGATCGAAACGCTGATCCAGAAAGGTCACGCGTACGAGGCCGATGGACACGTGCTGTTCGATGTCGAGTCGAACCCGGACTACGGCGCCCTGTCGAAACGCGACCTGCGTGAGATGATCGCCGGTGCGCGTGTCGAGGTTGCGCCGTACAAGAAGGCAGCGCATGACTTCGTGCTCTGGAAGCCGTCGACGCCGGAGCTGCCCGGCTGGGACAGTCCGTGGGGCCGCGGCCGTCCAGGCTGGCACATCGAGTGCTCGGCGATGGCAGAGAAGCATCTCGGCAAGACAATCGACATCCATGCCGGCGGTCAGGACCTCGTGTTTCCACATCACGAAAACGAGATGGCGCAGTCGACCTGCGCACACGACGGTGCCGTATTCGCACGCCACTGGTTGCACAACGGCTTTTTGAGCATCAACCACGAGAAGATGTCAAAGTCCCTCGGCAACGTGCTGCTCGTGCACGACCTGATCAAGACGATCCCCGGCGAGGTGATGCGGCTTGCGCTGTTGTCGGCTCACTACCGCCAACCGCTCGACTGGTCGGACGATACGATCGACTCGGCGCGTCGCATGCTCGACCGCCTGTACGGCGCGGTCCGCGGTATCGAGGTCGATGCAGACGCACGCGCCGCGGCCGAGCCGCCCGAAGCGCTCGTTGCGGCACTCGAAGACGACCTGAATACGCCGAAAGCCATGGCCGAGTTCTTCGCACTCGCCAAGGCGCTCAACAAGGCCACCGATGACGCGGAGCGGCAGGCGCTCGCCGCGCGGATGTATGCCGCGGGCGATCTGATGGGACTGCTGCAGGGCGATCCCGAAGACTGGTTTGCCGGCGGCGACGGCGAGCTGTCCGCGAAGGACATCCAGGCGCTGATCGACGAACGGGCGGCCGCCAAGGCCGCAAAGGACTACGCGCGCGCCGATGCCATTCGCGAGGAACTCGCGGACAAGGGCGTGCGCATCGAGGATGGCGCCGACGGCACTACTTGGCGCCGGGCCTGAGAGCAATAACATGAGTAGCGAAGTAGCCGCCGCGCAGCAGGAACTCGTCGACGAGTTCGCGTTTTTCGAGGACTGGATGGATCGCTACCAGTACCTGATCGATCTTGGCCGCCGCCTGCCCGACTTTCCCGAGGAATTCCGGAACGACGAGCATCGCATCAAGGGCTGCCAGTCGCAGGTCTGGTTCGTCGCCGAGCAGAAAGACGGCCGGCTCGAGTTTCGGGCGATCAGCGATGCGGCTATCGTCTCGGGCCTGATCGCGCTCCTGCTCCGGATCTACAGCGGCAAGCGCCCGGAGGAGATTCTCTCCACGCCGCCGGACTTCGTCGAAGCGCTCGGTCTGGAGACGCACCTGAGCCCGACGCGTAGCACAGGGCTGCACTCGATGCTCGAGGCGATACGTCGCTTCGCGACCGAGGCGACGCAGGCGGTCTGATGCCGAACGCGATGACGCGCGCGCTCGCGGTTCCGCTGATCGGACTCGTGCAGCTTTACCGCCTGCTGATTTCGCCCTGGCTCGGCGCGAACTGCCGCTTCCAGCCGACATGCTCCGAGTACACGATCGAGGCGCTCAAGACGCACGGTGCGCTTCGCGGCAGCGTGCTCGCGGCGAAACGCATCGGTCGCTGCCACCCCTGGGGTGGCTCGGGCTACGACCCGGTGCCCACCGACGAGAAGGTCGACGATGAGTCCCGCTGACTACCTCCGCGAGCTCGCCTACCCGCTGCGCTCGTCGGGTGTGCTGATCGCAATGACGACGTTCGTGCTGCTTTCTCTCATCGTCGTCTGGGGGTATTACGCCGTTGGGGTATTCAGCCTTTTCGGGATCTGGCTCGGCTTGGTCACGCTCGTAGCATTGATTCGCTACCTGATGATGATTGCCGACGCGCGCGCGCAGGGTCTCGACGTCGCTCCGCCAGGCGCCGAGTACTTCTCACTCATCGGAAATCTCTGGACGCTTTGGCCCGCGCTGATCGTCCTGTCCGCGCTGTTTCTCGCTGGCGAGATCGAGAGTGCCGGGCAGCCGACACTCGCGTCCGTGTTCATGATCGTCTTCGCGGCCGTGTTCCCGGCCATGATAGCGGTGCTCACGCTCACGCATTCGCCTTTCGAGAGCATCAACCCGCTCGCGATCGCGCGCCTTATTGGCAAACTCGGTCCGAATTATCTCTACGCTGTGATGACCGGCGTGCTCGTCGTCGCCGCGCCCGAGATGCTCGGCCGGCTGCCGGCGTGGATAGTCGTGCTCGTAACGCTGTATTTCGTCACGGCGTTTTTCGCCGTCATTGGTGGGCTGACGCGCGCCACGAACCTTGTCGAGGAGGTCGGCATCCCGGAGGCCGAGGAGCCTGGTGTCGAAGAAGTGACGACGGCGCTGCTGAAGAAACGTACGGGTGTCCTGAATCACGCGTACGGCTTCGCGAGTCGCGGCAACCGCGACAATGCGCTGAATCACATCGAGCAGTGGATCGAGCGCGAAGATCCGGAGCCGGCTGCGGCGCGGCAGTGGTTTTTCGAGCGCATGCTCGATTGGGAGGAAACCGATCATGCGCTGTTTTTCGCACAGCGCTACCTGAGCTGGTTGCTTGCGCACGGCGAGCAGGTGCGGGCGGTCAAGCTGATCCTGCGCGGCCAAATCGTGAACCCGCGTTTCCGGCCGAAAACGGAGGACATGGAGGCGGCTATCGAGGCGGCGCAGGCCTGCCGGAATCCGGAGCTCGCGGACGCGCTCAGGCGCTTGTAAATCGCTGGATTACGTGGTCTGATGACTCGGACGACGCTATGCAAAAACGCCTGTTGAACATCCTGCGTTGCCCGGTGACGCACAAAGGCCTGTCACTTGCGCGACGCGAACTTCTCGGCCAGATGAATGCGGCCATCGAGGACGGGCGCCTGAGCAATCACGACGGCACCCAGATCGCCGAACCCCTCAACGAAGCGCTCGTAACCGACGACAACAAACTTGCCTACCCGGTCGCGGACGGTATTCCCGTGCTGCTCGAGGGTGAGGCGATCCGGCTGGAGCAGCTCGAATGAACGCGGCCAGCAAAGCCCGCGCGGAGGCGGTTTGAAACTTCAGGCCAACCAGCTTGCCGCACACCTGAAAAACAACCTGGCGTCGTGTTACCTGGTATCCGGTGATGAACCGCTGCTCGTCGACGAGGCACTCGACGGGATTCGGGCGGCCGCCCGCGAGCGCGGGTTTACGGCCCGCGAACTGCACGTGGCGACGACCGGCTTCGACTGGTCGCAGCTGGCGGCGGCCGGCAGCAACCTGTCCCTGTTCGCGGAGCGGCGCATCGTTGAACTCAGGCTGCCGACCGGCAAGCCAGGGCGTGCGGGAGGGCAGGCGATTGTCGATTTCACGGCGGCGCTTTCGCCCGATCTGATGCTGGTCGTCGTCACGCCGAAACTCGACCGTAGTTCGGCGGCGTCGAAATGGGCGAAGACACTGGATACGGCCGGTGCCAGCGTGCCTGTCTGGCCCGTTGGTGTTCGCGAGCTGCCGGGGTGGGTGGCCGACCGCATGCGTCGGGTCGGGCTCAAGCCGAGTCGTGAGGCAGTTGCAATGATCAGCGATCGCGTCGAGGGCAACCTGCTTGCCGCGCAGCAGGAAATCGAGAAGCTCAGGTTGCTGCTTGGCGAAGGCGAAGTCAGCGCCGAGGACGTAAGCAATGCCGTGGCGGACAGCAGCCGCTACGACGTCTACAAGCTCGCTGACGCCGCGCTCGCCGGTGATGCGAAACGTGCCCTGAGAATTCTCGACGGGCTGCGCGAGGAGGGCGTCGAACCCGTCATCGTTGTCTGGTCGCTGACGCGCGAACTCAGGACACTGGCGCGGATCGCCGACATGCTCGGCGCGCGCGTCGACCTGGGAACTGCGATGCAGCAGTCGGGCGTCTGGCGCAATCGCCAGGGTCTCGTCCGCAGCGCAATCGGCCGGCAGTCTCGCGCACAGATTCTGAAGCTCCTGAAAGCCTGCGGTAGGGCCGACGCAACGGCGAAGGGGCAGGCGCCGGGCGATCCATGGGAGAAGATCGCCGAAATCGTCCTCGGCCTGTCGCTTCGGCCCCGGAAGGCTGCATGAAGCCGATCGGCGTCTTCGGCGGCACCTTCGACCCGATTCACTACGGGCACCTGCGAACGGCCTTCGAGATGCTGCAGGCGCTCCGTTTCGAGGAGGTGCGTTTCATCCCGTGTGGCGATCCGCCACATCGCGGGGAAACCTGGGCCGATGCGCGGCAGCGATTCGAGATGGTGCGGGTCGCTGCCGAGGGTCAGCCGGGTTTCGTCGTTGACGACCGCGAAGTCAGACGCGACGGACCGTCATACACGATCGATACGCTCGGCCAGCTCAAGGGGGAATTTCCGGACCGGTCGCTGGGTCTCATCATAGGGATGGATGCATTTCTCGGGCTGACGCGCTGGCACCGCTGGGACGAGATCCTGGATATCGCGCATATCGTCGTCGCGCACCGGCCGGGCTGGCGCGCACCCGACATCGGGCCTCTTGGTGAGCTATTGAACGAGTACGGTACGCACCGCATATCCGATCTGCACGATTCGACGCACGGCAGGATTCATATCCACGCCGTGACCCAGCTCGAGATCTCGTCCACCGAGATTCGCGAACTCGTCGAGGCGGGCCGGGATCCGCGCTTCCTGATGCCCGATGCCGTGCGCGACGTGATCGCCGAGAGCGCGTGTTACGGGGTCGTCGAGGAACAGTTTTTGCAATAGCCCCGGGAGTACCGGGTCAGGAGTCAATTTGGCAATGATACGAGAGCTTTACGCATGAACTCAGAAGAGCTGAGCGAGCTCGTCGTCGCTGCGCTCGACGACATCAAGGGGCAGGATATCGTCTGCCTCGACGTCAGCGAGATGACGACGGTGACGGACTACATGATCGTCGCAAGCGGCACGTCGAACCGGCATATCCAGGCGCTGGTCGAGAACGTCGCCGAGAAGGCCAAGGCGGCCGGTCGCAGGCCGATCGGCATCGAGGGCGAGGACGGCGGTGAGTGGGTGCTTCTCGATCTCGAGGACGCGCTGGTGCACGTCATGCTCCCCAAAGTGCGTGAGTTCTATAACCTGGAGAAGCTCTGGTCGCTGGGCCCGACGTCTGACGCTGCCGTAACCGACCGCTAGGTCGGACCGGCATCGCCTGTTTGTCGTGCACATTCGCCTGCTAGCTGTCGGCGATCGCCAGCCGGCCTGGGTCGACGACGCTTTCGGCATGTACAGCGAGCGATTTCCGCGCGAATGGCGGTTTCGTCTCGACTCGCTGCCGACGGAGCGGCGTGCGAAGAACGCGCCGGCCGATCGCGCCATTGCTGCGGAAGGCGAGAAACTGCTCGCCAGGCTTGGCACCGACGAGCAGCTCATATTGCTCGACGAGCGCGGCAAGTCGCTGACCAGCATCGCGCTCGGGGAGCGACTCAGCGGCTGGCAGGCCGACGGACGTGACCTCGCGTTCGTTATCGGCGGCCCTGACGGCGTATCCGCCGAGGTCAAAAAAGCCGCGGCTTTTGCCTGGTCGCTGTCCGACCTGACCCTTCCGCACGGCTTGGCCCGCGTCCTGTTCGCCGAGCAGCTGTATCGCGCCTGGACGCTGTCGACCGGGCATCCATACCACCGCCAGTAAACGGTGATTCCAGGTTCCCGTGCCGCCAAACCCGCTATGACCCAGCCTTCACTGATTCTTGCCTCCTCGTCGCCGCGGCGACGAGAGATCCTCACGGCGCTCGGGCTCGCGTTCGACACGCGCGTGACCGACGTCGACGAAACGCCGCTCGAGACAGAGACACCCGTGGCCATGGTGCTGAGGCTCGCCGAGGCCAAGGCCCTGGCGGCCGCCCCCGGCGACAACGAGGTCGTGGTCGGCGCCGACACGGCCGTCATTCTCGGCGAGCAGGCATTCGGCAAGCCCGTCAATGAGGCGGACGCGCTGGGGATGCTCGCGGCGCTGTCGGGCCGGGTCCACCGGGTCGCCACTGGCGTTGCTGTCGCGACCGCAGCCGGGGTCGCGACGGCCGTGTCGGAGACCGATGTGCGATTTCGGGAGATTCATCCGGACGAGGCGCGCCGCTACTGGCACAGTGGTGAACCGCGCGGCAAGGCCGGCGCCTATGCGATTCAGGGCTTAGGCGGAGCCTTCGTCGAGGCTATCATGGGCAGTTACACGGGCGTTGTCGGGCTACCCGTCTACGAGACCGCCCGGCTGCTCGCGGCGGCCGGACTCGAGGTGCTGCCGACCGGCTGATTGGAACGCGATGAACGACGAATCGACCAAAGAGGACATCCTGATCAACGTGACGCCGAGCGAGGTGCGCGCGGCGCTGCTCGAAAACGGCGTCCTGCAGGAGGTGTTCGTCGAACGCGCGGCCCGTCGCGGCCTCATTTCCAACATCTACAAAGGGCGCGTGTCACGTGTCCTGCCCGGCATGCAGGCAGCGTTCATCGATATCGGTCTTGCCCGTACCGCGTTCCTGCACGCGTCCGACATCGCCAAGACCGAAAACCGTGACGTCTCGGAAGACGACCTGCCGAGTATCCGCGAGCTGGTCCGCGAGGGCGACGAGTTGCTGGTGCAGGTCGTCAAGGACCCGCTCGGCAATAAGGGCGCGCGCCTGACTACCTTCATCACGCTGCCCGCGCGCCACCTCGTGCTGCTGCCGAAGAGCGATACCGTTGGCGTCTCGGCGCGCATCGAGGACGAGACGGAACGCGAACGGCTGCGCGGGCTCGTCGAGGGCCTGCTGGAAGAACACGGCATCGGCTGCGGCGCAATCGTACGGACGGTTGCCGAAGGTGCCGACAAGGACGTACTCGAGGCCGATCTGAAGTACCTGCTGCGGCTCTGGGAAGTCGTTCAGGCGCGGTGCAGCAAGAAGGCGGTAAAAACAATGATTCACGAGGACCTGTCGCTGCCGCTCAGGACCCTTCGTGACCTGGTCACGAGCGACGTCGAGCAGATCCTCGTCGACAGCAAATCGGACTATGAGGAGATGCGCGAGTTCGCGGCCACCTTCCTGCCGGACGTCGAGGCGCGGCTCGAGTTGTACAAGCGTCGCCGGCCGATCTTCGACCTCCACGGCATCGAGGACGAGATCGTGAAGGCGCTCGAGCCGAACATCCCGCTGAAGTCCGGCGGCTACGTTATTTTCGACCAGACCGAGGCGATGACGACGATCGACGTGAACACCGGCGGCTACGTCGGCCACCGCAATCTCGAGGAGACGATCTACCGTACGAACCTCGAGGCGGCCGTCGCGATTGCCCGGCAGCTGAGGCTTCGCAACCTTGGCGGCATCATCATCATCGATTTCATCGACATGGAAGAGCCCGAGCACCGCGAAAACGTACTGAAGCTTCTCGAGGAGTCGATGGCGCGCGACCACGCGCGTCACCAGCTGACGCCGGTATCTCCTCTCGGGCTCGTCGAGATGACCCGCAAGCGAACCCGCGAAAGCCTGCAACATATCCTCTGCGAAGACTGTCCAAGCTGTGAGGGCCGCGGCTTCGTCATGACGGCGGAGACCGTCTGTTTCGAGGTATTCCGCGAGATCATCCGCCAGGCTCGCCAGTTCGACTTCGACGAGGCGCTCGTGCTCGCGCATCAGGATGTCGTGGACCTGCTACTCGACGAACAGGCCGACGGTCTTGCCGATCTCGAGGAACACACGGGCAAGTCGATCCGCCTGCAGGCCGAGGCCCTGTACCTGCAGGATCAGTTCGACGTCGTCCTTATGTAGGGCCTGTTACTACCCTGATGCTCAAGAGACTCCTGCAACGCCTGATCAAGTTCACCGCCTATTCGGCTGCCGGTGTCGTGATCCTGCTTGCCGTGCTCGTCGGGCTGTTTCGGCTGTTCCTTCCGCGGCTCCCAGAGTACCAGGAGGAGATCAAGGGCTGGGCCAGCGCGGCCATCGGTATGCAGGTCGAGTTCGATGCGATGGACGCACGCTGGGGCCTGCGCGGGCCCGAGCTGAAGTTCTACGAAGCCGAGCTGATCCGGCCGAGCAACCAGACGCGCGCCGTTGCGGCGAGTGAAGTCGGCGTCGGCGTATCGCTGGTGCGGCTGCTCGCGGATCGAACGCTCGTCGTCGATACCGTGACGGTCAAGAACACGAGCGTCGAGGTGCGCCAGCTCGAGGATGGCAGCTGGCGCGTGCAGGGCAGCCCGGTCGAGGAGCTGTTCGCGACGCATACCGGCGCAGCGACCGGCTTCGGCACCATCACGGTCATCGCCGACAACGTCGAGCTGCAGCTGATTCGTCCGGGCGACGAGCGCCCGACCTTTTTCGACGTTTCACAGCTCATCGTGTCACGCGACCCGGACCGGACCGCGGTCGACGCCGACGTCGGTCTGCCCGAAGCGATCGGCCGCCGCCTGTCCGTGTCCGCCCGGCAGATGGTCGCGGAGGCCGGCGCCGCGCCGGAGCCGTGGAACCTGAGCTTCGAGAGCGGCGACATCGACCTGAGCGGACTGTCGGAGCTGCTCCCGGAAGGCGGCAGGCACTTCGGTTCAGGACGCGGCAGCGTGGACCTGGCGCTGGCGATCGAGGATGGTCGCGTCGCAAGCGCCTCGACGAATATCGATTTCACGTCCGTCACCCTCGGTGACGGATTGCCATTCGACATCTCCGGACGCATAGAGACGAGTCACGACGATGAAGGCTGGCTCATCGCTGCCGACGAATTCCGGCTGTCGAGCCCGTCCGGCGAGTGGCCCGAGTCGACGTTGCGCTTCGAGACGAGCACCGAAAGCGACGGCGAGATCGTCATGGTCGATGCACGGGCTAGCTACCTGAACCTCGAGGATGTGGCGCTCGTCGTCCAGTGGCTGAACGACGAGCAGCGCAGTCAGGTCGACCTGCTGCGACCGACCGGTATCGTTCGCGATCTCGAGGCGACGATCTCCGATATTGGTAGCGACAACCCCAACTACTCCGTGTCCGTGACCCTCGAAGGCGTCGGCATTGCAGCCTTTGAGTCGTACCCGGGACTACGCGGACTGAGCGGCGAACTGCGTGCCGATCGCAACGGCGGTCGCGCCGAGATCGATTCGGAATACATGTACCTGAGTATCCCGGCCTGGCTGTCCGAGCCCGTCGACATCGACGCGGCGAAGGGCACGGTCATCTGGCGGCGCAGGGCCGACCACCTCACGATCCTGTCGGACAGCATTGCGATTCGAAACTCGATTCTCGAGAGCCAGAGCAACATCGAGATCACGATCGACGGCGACAACGCGCCCGTGATCGACCTCGCCAGCAACTGGATGATCGACGATGTCGCCGCGGCAAAGCGCTACATCCCCGAGAACATCATGGCGCCGCAGCTGTACTCGTGGTTTCAGAACGCGCTGGTCTCCGGCAGCATGCCGCGCGGCAGCACGCTGTTGACCGGGCCGCTCGACAAGTTCCCGTTCGATGGCGGCGAGGGCCGGCTGCTCGTCGAGGCGAGCGTGCGCGACATGACGTTCAGATACCTGCAGACCTTCCCGGCGGCGGAGCTCTCGGAGATGCAGGTCGTTCTCGACAACACCCGCCTGTACACGGAGAGCAATCGCTCGGTGAGTCGTGGCAACACGACGATCGATGCGAAGGTGGAAATCGCCGACCTGCGCGAGCCTGTGCTGACGATCGATTCGTATTCGACCGGTACGCTCGAATCGCTGCAGAGATTCGCGGCCGACAGCCCGATAGCCAACGTCTTCGGCGGCCAGCTCGACCGCGTCACGGTGTCCGGCGATGCCAGCATGAACCTCGAGCTGACGATACCGCTCAAGCGCTGGCGCGAGTTCGATTTCCGGGCCCGAATCCTGGGCAGCAACGGCACGTTTGCCATCGAAGGCCTGCGGCCGCCCGTGACCGAACTGTCCGGCGCCGTAACGATTGAACGCGAACTCGTCACGAGTGAATCACTCGGCGGCCGGTTCATGGGCGAGCCGGTAGCGATCGAGCTGCGCAACGCGACGGCGGATATGAGCGGACACCGCGTCATCGCCGCCGCGACCGGCGTTGTCACCGCCGAGGGACTGGTCAACGACCTCGGCGTGCCGCTCGAGGGCCGGCTCGATGGCGCTGCGGATTACACGGTCGAGATACTGTTTCCGAACGCCAAATCCGAGACCCCGGCGCCGCTGTCGGTGCGCGCCGAGACCGACCTCGCCGGTCTCGGCGTTTTGCTGCCGGCACCGTTCGAGAAACCGGCCGACGAGCCGCGACCGCTCAGCGGTCAGCTCGACTTCATGCCCGGATTCGACAGTATCGAGAGCCGTGGCGCGACTGGCGATCTCGAATGGAACCTTGCGTTCACACGGCTCGACGAGGCCTGGGACTTCGACCGCGGCGTGCTTCTCCTCGGCGGCGCGGACGCCTTCGAACCCGAGACACGTGGCCTGCATATACGCGGTAAGGCCAGCGTGGTGCCGTTCGCCGACTGGCTCGCATTATCGAGAACCGACGACGCCAAGCTCGGCGTTGCCGATCGGGTTCGATCGATCGAGGTCGACATTGGAAGTCTCTACATCCTTGGCCAGCATCTCGTCGATCATCGCGTGCGCGTCGATCGCAGCGCGCGCGACTGGCTCGTGCAGGTAGAGGGTGAGCACGTGACCGGCTCCGTGTTCGTGCCCTACGACTTCAGCCAGAATCGGGCGCTCGTGCTCGACATGGAGCGGCTCGTGTTGCCGGGCGATCCCGATGCCACGGAAGCCGAAGACGACTCGCAGCTCGACCCGCGCAACCTGCCGCCAATTAACGTCAAGGCGGCCGAGTTCGCCATCGGCGAGCGCTTCTTCGGCAGCGTCGAGGCGCAATTCCGGCGCACGCCGCAGGGGCTGTACTCGGACAACATCCTCGCTCGCGACTCGACCTTCGAAATCGTCGGTGCGGGCGGCTGGCGCATGAATGAGTTCGACCCGCTGGGCTCGCAAAGCACCGTCACCGCGACGCTGACGAGCACCGACGTCGTCGAAACGATGCGCCGCCTCAACTACCAGCCGGGCATCGTCAGTGACGACATGGGGATTCTGCTGGACCTGACCTGGTCGGGCGGGCCGCGGCTCGATTTCCTCGAGACGGTCAACGGCGAGGTGCAGGTGAGGCTCGGCAGCGGCCAGCTCGACGAGGTCGATCCGGGTGCGGGCCGCGTGTTCGGCCTGATGAGCGTTGTCGCGCTGCCGCGGCGACTGTCACTCGACTTCCGCGACGTCTTCGACAAAGGCTTCGGTTTCGACGAGATTAACGGTACGTTCCGTCTCGAGAACGGCGTCGCGCGCACCTGCAACCTGGGTCTCGAGGGGCCCGCCGCGGATGTCGCGATCATCGGGTCGACCGACCTGGTCGGCAAGTCCTATGAGCAGACCGCGGTTGTCAGCGGCAACGTCGGTGACGCGCTGCCCGTTGTCGGCGCCGTCGTGGCCGGACCGCAGGCTGCGGCTGCGCTGCTCATCTTCTCGCAGATCTTCAAGAAGCCACTGCAGGAAGTCGGCCAGCTCTACTACGACGTGTCCGGCTCGTGGGACGACCCGGCGATCGAATCGACGGATGCCGACCGCTTTGCGGAGCGCGTCGATCTTGCAGGTTGCCTGGCCGAAACGGAGTAGAATGCCCGGCCACATGACCCGTGTAGCAGCCATACAGATGTCGAGCGGTGCCGACGTCGCCGCCAATCTCGCGCTTGCCGATCGCCTCATCGGCGATGCGGCGGCCGACGGCTGCACGCTGGTTGCACTGCCCGAGAACTTCGCACTCATGCCGGTGCGTGGTCGCGACAAGGCCAAACACGCGGAGACGCCCGGGGAAGGTCCGATCCAGGCGTTTCTCGCTGAGACGGCCGTGCGCCATGACACCTGGATCGTGGCGGGCAGCATCCCGCTCGCCTCACCCGAACCGGAGCGCGTTTACGGTGCCTGCCTCGTCGTGGACGCTCTGGGCGAGACACGCGCGATCTACCGCAAGATCCACCTGTTCGACATCGACCTTCCGGAAGCGAAGGAGTCCTACCGCGAGTCGAATTCGATGTACCCGGGCGATGAGCCGGTCTGCTGCGACACGCCGGCGGGGCGCCTCGGTCTCACGATCTGCTACGACGTGCGATTCCCGGAGCTCTACCGCCGCCTGGTCAGCGACGGTGCGACGCTTTTTACCGTGCCGGCGGCGTTCACGCGCGTGACCGGTGAGGCGCACTGGCATACGCTACTCCGGGCGAGGGCGATCGAGAATCTCGCCTGGGTCATCGCGCCCGGCCAGCACGGCGAGCATGCCGACAATCGCGCGACCTACGGCCATTCGCTGATCATCGATCCGTGGGGTCGTATCCTTGCCGAGTTGCCTGAGGGCGACGGCTTCATTGCTGCGGATATCGATCAGGACATGCAGGCACGGCTGCGTCGTGAAGCGCCGATGCTCGACAATCGCAGACTTTGACATTGATCCAGGAGCTTCATGAGTAACGACACTATCGATTCCGTCATGTCTCACATGCTCGAGCCCGCCGGGCTCGACGAGACGCAGTTGAATACGACGCTCGGCGGCATCATGCAGGGCGCAATCGACTATGCCGACCTGTATTTCCAGGTCAGCCGCCACGAGAGCTGGACGCTCGAAGACAGCATCATTCGCGAAGGCAGCTTCAGCCACGACCAGGGCGTCGGCGTGCGTGCCGTCAGCGGTGAGAAGACCGGCTTCGCGTACTCGGACGAACTCATACTGCCGGCGCTGGAGAGCGCGGCGACGGCCGCGCGCGCGATCGCCCGCCAGGGTGCCAGCCGCGCGCTGCCGGCCTGGCAGCGCGGCGCCGCGGAGCCGCTGTACCCGATCGCGGATCCCACGCAGAGCATCACGGACGACGAGAAGACCAGGCTCCTCACGGAACTCGAAGAGAAGACCCGGGCGCTCGATCCGCGTATCGAGCAGGTCATACTGAGCCTGTCGAGCAGCCAGGACCTGGTGCTGGTCGCGGCCTCGGACGGCACCCTGGCTGCGGACATTCGGCCGCTGGTCCGGCTGAACGTCAGCGTCATCCTCGAGCACGAGGGACGCCGAGAGCAGGGCTACGCGGGCGGCGGTGCCCGCGCCGACCTCCGCTACTTCCTCGACAGCGACCTGGCCGAGGGCTACGCACGCGAGGCGGTCCGCCAGGCGATCGTGCAGCTTGACGCGGTGCCCGCGCCGGCCGGCACGATGCCGGTGGTTCTCGGGCCCGGATGGCCCGGCGTATTGCTGCACGAGGCCGTCGGTCACGGGCTCGAGGGCGATTTCAATCGCAAGGGCACGTCCGCGTTCTCGGGTCGTGTCGGCGAGTCGGTTGCATCGTCCCTGTGCACGATCGTTGACGACGGCACGATGCCGAATCGACGCGGTTCCCTGGCGGTCGACGACGAGGGCACGCCCGGCCAGTACAACGTGCTGGTCGAAGACGGCGTACTGCGCGGCTATATGCAGGACAAGCTCAACGCGCGTCTCATGGGCGTTGCTCCGACCGGCAACGGTCGCCGCGAGTCGTTCGCACACGTGCCGATGCCGCGCATGACAAACACCTACATGCTCGCCGGGCCACACGATCCGGCGGAGATCATCGCCTCGGTCGACAAGGGCCTGTACGCACCGAATTTCGGCGGCGGCCAGGTCGACATCACGTCAGGCAAGTTCGTCTTCTCGGCGAGCGAGGCTTACCTGATCGAGGGCGGCAAGGTGACCGCGCCGGTAAAGGGGGCGATGCTGATCGGTGACGGTCCGGAGGCGCTTACGCGGATCTCGATGGTCGGCAGAGACCTCGAGCTCGACACGGGCGTCGGTACCTGCGGCAAGGAGGGCCAGTCCGTGCCCGTGGGCGTTGGCCAACCCAGCCTGAAGCTCGATGAGCTCACCGTCGGCGGCACGGCGTAGCTGCTTGACATAAGACCCGAGTCCACGTCACAACACAGTCTGAGAGCTGCCTCACGGCCGCTGACATTATGTTCGCGTATTGTTCGAGCTGTCCAAACATGGGGAACCGAACAGCATGGCTTTCGAAAGCACGATAACGGAAAACGACATGGATCCGGCATCGCAGCAGTTCGTCCAGAACCTTCGCGGCGAGGCGCCGGATGCGGAGCCTGATCTCGCCGTCGACGGCATGAGCGAATCGATACTCTCGCGGATTCTCGGGCTGTTCGGCCGCTAGACGCGGTTGACGGTCACGAAGGCTCGACGGGCCCGGCTTCTGCCGGGCCTTTTTCGTTCAGGTGGGTCGTTTTTGACCGGGTCTGGCGGCTGGACTTCCTGCCTCGTTGCGATGGATACTGAACGGCCCGGTGGTTCGAGGGCATCTGCCATGTGGGTCGCCAAACCGATCTACGAGAGTCTGCCGTATTTCTACCTGCTCGTCGGCGCGATCGCGCTGGGCGCATCGATGTACATGAACTACTCGTACTGGCCGACGATCTGCTTCGTGCTGGGGGTCGTGTGCCTGGTCGCCGGTCTGGTCGTACTGCTCAAGCGGCGCGACGCGCGCATCGAGCATCGCCGTACCCGACCGTCCTGAGCCGCTCAGGTACCGACGTCGTCCTCGAGATCGTCGAGTTCCTCTTCATCCAGTTCTTCTTCCGACGCGTCGTCGTCCATGCGCAGGTCGTGATACACGAGCTGGTGTACGCCGAGTGAGACGACGTCGCCATCCTGCAGCCGGTACTTCTTGACCTGCTTGTCGCCGACGAACACGCCGTTGGTACTGTTCAGATCCTCGACGACGCAGCCGTGTTCGTCGCTAATGAGCTGTACGTGATGGCGGCTGACGAACTTCGACTTGATGTAGATCTCGTTGTCAGGCGAACGTCCGACGATGACGCGGCCGACCGGAAAGGTGTGTACCGCTTCCTGCTGGCCGTTGCTTCTTACTTCGATCTGAGTGACGTGCGACTCGGTGCCCGGTACGCGCCGAACGGGGCTTATCGAGCTGAAAACGCCGGTATTGCTCTCATGTTCCTGCCAGTCGAGTTCACTGATCGCGGCCATGATGTCATCCACGCCTACCGCGGCCTTGCCGTCCGCGAATGCGCACAGGAGTGCCGTGTCGCAGAGCGTATTGACGAGCCGCGGGATACCGCCCGTGTAGCGGTGCATGACCTCGTAGCAGTCTTCGCTGAACAGGTCGTTGGTGTCACGGCCGGCGACGCTCAGGCGGTGATTGACATAGTTCGCGAGCTCGGCCAGGTCGAGCGGTCCGAGATGAAAGCGCAGCCGAATGCGCTGGACGAGCTGCTTGAGGCTCGGTGATTCGAGCGTCTCCTTGAGCTCGGGCTGGCCGGCGAGGATGATCCGCAGCACTTTTTCCTTGTGCGTCTCGATGCCCGAGAGCATGCGAATCTCCTCGAGCACCTT
>JAAUXY010144942.1_pt1 | contig 20075 bp, 18 predicted proteins | sample 7278121 | NCBI WGS metagenome assembly JAAUXY01 (sample SAMN14350117, study PRJNA611818) | marine sediment metagenome | isolation source: surface marine sediment (1.8m) | place: French Polynesia: Moorea | collected 2018-08 | reverse complement strand
GTCTTGCCGATGTCGACAACGGCAATATTGCCGGTGCCCATTGGAGCTAGCCGACTTTACGGAGGTCCGGATCGGGTGCCTTTCCGTACGTCTTGAACAGCTCCAGGACCTCGCCGATTTGACTATCGGTCAGCACGTTTGGTTTGCCGATCTGTAGCGAGCGCCAATACTGCTCCGCAAGGTTCTCGACCTCCGACAGTAGCTTCAGGGCGCTTGGCAGATCGCTGTTGGCGATTACCGCGCCGTGGTTCTGGAGGAGACAAGCCTTGCGGCCCTCGATGGTCTTGACGGCAATATCCGCGAGGGCCTGTGTGGTCGGCGTCACATAACCGCCGCATCGGATGTCGGGACCGTCGGCGGCGGCGACCATGTAGTGGACCGCGGGAATGCCCATGCCATGAATGGCTAAGGTCGTGCAGTACATGGAATGGGTGTGGATGACGGCATTGAACTCCGGTCGGCCTTCGAGGATCTGGCTGTGAAAGCGCCATTCGGTCGACGGTATGCGGGGTCCGGCGTACGTGCCGTCGTAGCCCATCTCCAAAATGTCCTTGGGCTTTATTGTCTCGTAGTCCATGCCCGATGGCGTCAGCAGGAACTTGTCGCCGACGCGGACACTGATGTTGCCCGAGGTGCCGTGGTTCAGTTTCTTCTCATTCATCCACAGGCAGGCGTCAATGATCGCCTGCCGTGTCTTCAGGTGCTCCATGCTCCTTCCTGCCGCTGGTCAGCTGATGACCTAGCGTAGCAGAAGCGCACGCGCGGCCAAGGGCGTGCTAGTCCCCGATGGGCGTCATTATCAAGAAAACGTAACCGTAGAATGCCGAATACCGCTGAAACATGGCGATTTCCTCACGGTGCTCTTGCAGCAGCGCAGTGCCGAGAGGGTCATTGGCATATTTGGGTGCCAACTGCGCAAGCCGACCAGACATTGGGTCATAGTAGTCTGTGACCCACGCTTGGTCTGGCAGTACAAAGTCACTTACTAGATTGTAGCCGCTTTCGGTGATGATCTTCCGGCAGCCGCTCATATCGGTCATGGCTGGGTATTCGCTCCAGAAGCGTTGGAGGTCCTCGGGTGGATCCGGTCTGAGCCAGACGGCTTCCGTTAGCGCTATCACGCCGCGGGGTTTGAGGAGCGGTTTCCAAAGGTCCAATGCTTTCGGCAAGCCTAAGAAGTAGGCGGCGCCTTCGCACCACAGCAGATCGAAGGTGGCATTGGGGAAGGGAAGGGCGGCCATGTCGCCGCAGATTGTGGCGACGCGATCGTCGCACCGGGCGGTGTGGGCGCGGCGCAATAGCTCGGCCAGAAACGGCTGGTGCAAGTCCACGGCGGTGATCCGGGATTTCGGTAATAGCGCGGCCAGGTCCATGGTCTGTTGGCCGGGACCGCAGCCGATATCGAGTACTTGACTGCATGGGGAAACTTGCTGCGCGAAGGCTAGGGCTTTCGCGGTGCTAGGCTGGTCGCCGGGTCCTTCGCGGGGCAATTCCGAGTGCAGGTCGAAGAAGACTCGACGCTGGTACGGGTCGCTGAAGTCCATTTGACAGTGCGGGGACAGTGAGGCTTGCTGGCGGCAAGATGAAGAGGAAGCAGCGATGAATCCAGAGCTTCTTTTGGCGTTTGCGGCGGCAACGGCAGTTATCATCATTGTCCCCGGACCGGTTGTCACGCTGGTGCTTGCCAACAGTATTGCCTACGGCACGCGGTCGGCGTTGCTCACCGTCGTCGGCGCTGGAACCGCAGCAACCCTGCAGCTGGCCGTCATCGGTTTGGGGATGACATCGCTGATCGTGCTGCTGTCCGACTGGTTCCAATGGCTGCGTTGGGCCGGTGTCGCCTATTTGATCTGGCTGGGTGTACAGCAGTGGCGCAACGGGCGGGTCGACCCAACCTTGCCAGCTGTCGCCACATCACATGGGCGCTTGTACTTTCAAGGCTTTGTTGTCGCCGCGACCAATCCGAAGACACTGTTGTTCTACGCGGCTTTCTTGCCCCAGTTCATCGATCCGGCCGGCCGAGTCGGCCTGCAGATGACGGTGCTGTGTGTGGTGTTCCTCTGTATCGCGCTGACTTTCGACAGTAGCTATGCGCTGCTGGCCGGGCGCTTGCGGCCGCTGCTCTTAACGCGGCGCGGGGCGTTGTGGCGTGGGCGGATTACCGGGACCTTGCTCGTCGGCGCGGGTGTTGGGCTCGCACTTGCAAGGAAGTCGTCTTAGGACGGCCGCTACGACAAGAGCCTAGCCGCGCTCGAACCGGTATTCGGTTACCTGCCGGTATACATCGCTCGGGCGCAGCACGGCGCTGGGGAAGTTCGCGTGGTTAGGCGCATCAGGGAAGCGCTGGGCTTCCAGGCAGAACCCGGCGGATGCGCCGTACCGTCGATCGTCCAAACCGGGTACCGGGCAATTGATCTTGGCACCATCATAGAATTGGATACCGGGTTCGCTTGTTGCGACGGTCATGGCGACGCTCCGGTCGGGGGCCTCGGCCCGCGCAGCGAAAGCTGGTGCTGGCCTTGCGGCGTCGGCTAGAACGAAGTTGTGGTCGTAACGGATCCGCTGTCCCGCTTCTTCCCGGCGGATCGCGCGCAGGTCACGAAAATCGTGAGTTGTTTCTGCTACCGAGCGGATTTCACCAGTCGGGATGAGGTCGGCATCGACCGGTGTGTAGGAGTTGGCGGCGATCTGGAGATGGTGATCGAGAATATCGAGTCCGCCGGAAAGATTGAAATAGCCGTGGTGGGCGAGGTTGACGATCGTTGGCGCGTCAGTTCTCGCCTCGAACTCGATGTGCAGCGTGCCCGGCGATATGATCTCGTACCGGCAGCGCGCCGTTAGTGTGCCCGGATAGCCGGCTTCGCCATCTTGAGATACGACCTCGAGGGTAACGGCGTTGTCGGTGGACTCAAGCACATTCCAGGGGCGCCGACTGAAGCCGAACGCTTTGCCACCGTGTAAGTGCGTCCTGTTGTTTTCGTTGGTTTCTAGCTGAATGGGTCGCCCATCCAGTTCGAAGCGACCGCCGGCAATACGGTTTGCGAAACGGCCAGCGGTGGCGCCGAAGTGGGGGGAATGGGCGACGTAATTTTCGATGCTGTTCAATCCGAGTACGAGTGGGTAGCTGACGCCGGCAAGGCGGAGATCCCGTACCACCGTACCCCAACTCAAGACCTGAGCGCGCAGGTCGCCGGTGGCGACCGTGATTTCAATAATCTCAGTGCCGTCGGGTAGCCGGCCGAAAATGCGCTGGGCCATCGTTGTTCCTGTGCGGCTGCGATGCGGATTTGCCTATGTTTCCGTGATGTCCACGATGTCGAAGACCTGGACATCCATCTTCACGCCGTGTTCTTCGACGAAACTCATGAAATTCTTAGCTGCCGCCGCCTGGAAGTCTGGACTAGCCATGCAGGCCTCGTGACTTTGAACGGAATCCCATTGCAAGTATTGGACGACCCGACGGCCGTCTGTGCTCTTGTGGAGCGCAGCCGAGATGAACCCTGGCTGTTTGGCCATGATCGGCATGACGGGTTGCGCGGCGAGAACCAGCGCGTCCTGGTGGGCGGGATCGACAGCCATGTTGACCATTACGGTCGTCACGTGCGAGGGGTCGGTGATTGTCGGCATAAGGCTCTATGCAGGAAGGTGACCGGTTTTCATATACAACGTCGCTTGGTTGACGGCGTGCAACAGAATATCGGCGCCGGGCGGGCAGCGAACCCAATCGCCAGTCGTATAGTGATCGTCATCGCCGGCGACGTCGCCGTCCAAAACAAAGACTTCGGCGCCACCAGTCGTGGTTGGCGCGAAAGTCGCGCCGGCGCTTAGGCGGAACAGATCTATCTTTTCGGCAAAATCGGCTTCCGCGTACAGCGGCATCTGTTGCAGGCCAGGTCCGGTGTCCTGCCAATCGCTAGCTTCTGTATCAACGACCACATGGGTCCGGTTCTGTCCGGGGTACTGACGGAGCTTGACAAAGATGATGCAGCCTTCCTTGGAAAATGGGGCGTGGCGGAAACCCTCCGGATTGAGCAGAAACGTGCCGGCGGGGAAGTCGCCATACTCGTCGGAGAATACACCGTCCAGAACGAGTATCTCTTCGCCGTCGGGATGATCATGTGGTGGGAAGGTGCTGTCGGCGTCATACCGGACGGCGGACGTAACGCGTCCGGCTTCCGTCGGTCCGACGAGATCAAGTCGTTTGCGCCAAACGCTCGGGCTCGGGCTGGCTTGCCATTCCATTTGGGCCGTGCGCATGACGATGTGCCGGGTGAAGTCGGCGTTGAGTTGGTTGGGGGTGGTCATGCCTGGTCACATGCGTTTGGCTGAGGTTGCGTCAAGTGTTGATCACTATGGGGCGACGCTAGGCGTTAGTGGAAGTTCCGTGATTTGAACTTGAGGTGGTTGTTGCGCGGATGGCGCCATAAGCTGCGCGGGACTTCGCGGGGATCGGGCGGATTTGGCCGCTTGACTTCGTCGGCCCGGGCGATCGGTGTGGGGATTTCTTCGCCGAGGGCCAGCGCGTCGAGCAAATGTGAGGCGTTTTCGATGTGGTAGGCGATGACGTGGGTGACGATGCCCTCGCGCTGAAGCAGACCACGGACGATCAGTAGCCGCGAGCCGAGGATAACCTTGCGGTAACGCTCGAAAGCGTCGGGCCAGACGATGATGTTGGCAACGCCGGTTTCGTCCTCCAGGGTGAGAAAAATGACGCCTTTAGCACTACCAGGGCGCTGACGCACCAGTACTAGACCCGCCACCGCAACGATTTGGTCCGGCTGCATTGTCATCAGAGATTTGCTGAGCTGGATACGGCGTTGATCCATATGGCCGCGCAGCAGTTGCAGCGGGTGATGGCGCAACGACATGCGGATTGATGAAAAGTCGTTGGCAACGGTTTCGCCCGGTAGTTCGAGAGGCAATTGCACCTGGTCGTCTTGGCGGACATTAGGATCTGCCAGCAGCGGTAGCGGTGACTCGTCTAGTGCCTTGACCGCCCAGATAGCGCCGCGCCGGTCGAGCCCCATGGATTGGAACGCATCGGCGCAGGCCAGCACGTCGAGCGCGGCGGCACCGATCTTGGCGCGATGCCAGATGTCCTGAGGTGTCGAGTAACCAGTGTTGCGGTGCTCGACCAAACGCTTGGCGTCTTCTTCCTTGCAGCTTTTGACCTGGCGAAAGCCGAGACGAAGAGCGTAGGCGTTTCCTTTTTCTGGAGTGTCACCCCCACCCAACCCTCCCCCATCAAGGGGGAGGGCTTTGGCTTCGCACTGGGGAGATTCCCTCCCTCCCTGCGGGAGAGGTCCGGTCGGACACCTTGGGTCCGGCCGAGACGGGTGGGGGGAACGCAGCTCCAGTGTGCAATCCCAATAGCTGTGATTCACATCGACTGAACGAATTACGACCGCGTGTTCGCGGGCGTCGCGGACGATTTGGGCCGGGGCGTAAAAGCCCATGGGCTGGCTGTTGAGTAAGGCGCAGGCAAAGACTTCCGGATAGTGGCATTTGATCCAGGAGGAGATGTAGACTAACAGCGCAAAACTGGCGGCGTGGCTCTCGGGAAAGCCGTATTCGCCGAACCCTTCGATTTGGCGGAAACAGCGGGCGGCAAACTCCTCCTCATAGCCACGCTCGACCATGCCTTTAATGAGTTTCTCGCGAAAACTGTGGATGGTACCAACGCGGCGGAAAGTGGCCATAGCGCGGCGCAGGCCATCGGACTCCGTCGGCGTGAAACCAGCGGCGACAATTGCGATCTTCATCGCCTGCTCCTGGAACAACGGCACGCCCAACGTTTTACCGAGCACTTGCTCCAGTTCCTTGGAGGGGTAGGTGACTTCTTCCTCTTTGTTCCGGCGGCGGATGTAGGGGTGGACCATATCGCCTTGGATCGGACCCGGACGGACGATCGCCACCTCGATCACCAGGTCATAGAAATTGTGCGGCCTCATGCGCGGCAAGAAGGCCATTTGGGCACGGCTTTCGACCTGGAAAACGCCTAGGCTGTCAGCGTTGCAGAGCATGTCGTAGACGACCGGGTCTTCCGGCGGCACCGTCGCCAATTCGAAGTGTCGGTCGTAGTGTTGCGCTAGCAACTCGAAGGCTTTGCGGATGCAGGTCAGCATGCCGAGGCCAAGCACATCGATCTTCAACATGCCCATGGCATCGAGATCGTCCTTGTCCCACTCGATGACCGTGCGGTCTTCCATCGCCGCGTTTTCGATCGGCACAAGTTCGTCGAGGCGGCCGCGGGTGATGACGAAGCCGCCGACATGCTGACTGAGATGACGCGGGAAGCCGATCAGTTCGGCGGTACGTTGCAAGGTCAGGGCGAGGCGAGGGTCGTCGGGATCGAGGCCAATGTCGCGGACGACCTCCGGATCCATGCCTTCGCTCGACCAGCCCCAGATCTGGCCGGCGAGGGCGCCGACCGTGTCGGCGCTGAGCCCCATGGCCTTGCCGACTTCGCGAATGGCGCTGCGGGCGCGATAGGAGATGACAGTGGCGGCGAGGCCGGCGCGGTCGCGCCCGTATTTGCGATAGATGTACTGGATCACCTCCTCACGGCGTTCGTGTTCGAAATCGACGTCGATGTCGGGCGGTTCATTGCGCTCCGCCGACACAAATCGTTCGAACAACAGATCGAGGCGGACCGGATCGATCGCGGTGATGCCGAGGCAATAACAGACAATCGAATTGGCAGCCGAGCCGCGGCCCTGGCAGAGAATATTTTGAGACTTGGCGAAACTGACAATGTCGTGGACCGTCAGGAAGTAGGGCGCGTATTGCAGCTCGGCGATCAGGTCGAGTTCGTGCTCGATCAGCTCGCAGATCTTGTCAGTAATGCCGTCGGGGTAACGGGTTTTGGCTCCTTCCCAGGCCAGGCGGGCGAGTTCTTGGTCGGGGGTACGGCCGTCGGGAACGGGGTCGGCGGCATATTCGTAACGCAGTTCGTCGAGGCGGAACTGGCAGCGGTCGGCGATCTCTACGGTGCGGGCGATAGCGTCGGGATAGTCGCGGAACAGTCGGGCCATTTCCGCAGCCGGTTTCAAATGCCGTTCGGCATTTGCGGCCAGCCGATAGCCGGCATCATCGATGGTGCAGTGTTCGCGAATGCAAGTCAGGACATCCTGTAACGGGCGGCGTTCCGGGACGTGGGCATGGACGTCGTTGGTCGCTACGAGCGGGGTGCTGCAACGTTCGGCAAGGGCGGCGAGGTGGGCGAGGCGTTTGCTGTCGTCACCGCGATAGAGGTGTTGGGCGGCGAGATAACAGCGGCCGGAAAAACGTTGACTGAAGAAACGAAGGTGAGCTTCGAAGCTTGTCTTGTCCCGCCCATTGATAGGCTCAGGGTGAGGCTTTTCTGCGGGGGCACCCCCCTCCCAACTTCCCCCCGTCAAGGGGGGAGGAGATACTCGTGCGTGGTTCCCTCCTCCCTTGCGGGGGAGGGGTAGGGTGGGGGGGACCTCATCCGGTGGCAGGACGATGAATATCTGGCCGTCGCCGTAGGTGAGGACGTCGCTGCGGAATAGCTGGCACTTGCCTTTTTTGGCGCGGCGTTTGCCACAAGTTAGCAGCCGGGTGAGGCGACCATAGGCGGCGCGGTTGGTAGGGAAGCAAAGCAGGGACGGGGCGTCTTCGAGATCGAGGCGAGCGCCGACAATGAGTGGAATGCCGGCATCGCGACAGCCGAGAAAGGCGCGGACTGCACCAGCCAAAGTGTTGCGGTCGGTGATGGCCATGGCTGGATGACCGAGGGCCGCGGCAGTGTAGGCATATTCCTCTCCATGGGAGGCGCCGCGCAGGAAGGTGAAGTTGGTGGTGAGCTGCAGCTCTACGTAACGTGGTGCGGTCATCCGAATAATCCGTGAAGGAACCATTGGGGCTCGACGCCAGTGCGATACAAGCCGTGCCGGAAGAGCCAAAAACGCTGACCTTTGCGGTCCTCGACCCGGTAGTAGTCGCGGGTCTCCATTCCGAGCGGGTTGGCCGGGCGCCACCATTCCGGTGACAAACGCTCCGGACCGTCGGCCCCCGCTATGTGGAACAAACGGCGGCGCCAACGAAACAGGACAGGCGGGTCGTCGGGTACCGGGGCCATGGCCGAGATCGGTTCTGGTCGGGGCAGTAACCGTAATGGCCGCGGGCGAGGCAGGGGCCACGGAGCGGCGACCATTTGCCCGGCACGGACAGGTTCGGCGATCTGGGCACGTTCCGGTAGGTGGCTTTCGCGCGGCTGTAGCCGAACAACGTTCTCGGGCCCCAGTCTGCCGATCAACCGGTCGGCGAGACCAGCGAGACTATCAAGGCTGGTGGCGGTTTTATGTTGGCAATCGGCGGTCAGACCGGTTTGAGTGAGGTCGAGTTTCTCGGTGCGGCTGATGGCCAGCAAAATGGTCTCGACGTTGCTTTCGATGGATTTAGGGACCGGCAGGCGGTCTAGTTTTTCCCGGGCTAAGCGCAGGAGTTGCGCAGGGTCCCGATTGGGGCGGCTGGTACCGATGGTGATGTAGTCGACATCCGTATCCAGGCGGTAGAGGTAGAGTTTCAGGAGACGGGCGCCTTGGCCAAGGATTTCAAGCTTGGCCGAGGCGGCGGTCAGTAGACGTTTGGTAGCCTCCAAGATGTCCTCAGAGCGTCCGACTGCCTCCGGGAAGTTCATACGGAAGCGTAGGTGGGGCGGCGGTTCGCGTGGCGAGATTGGTTCATCCAAATCGCCCAGGGCCTGGTCGAGCCGACGTATCAATTCGCCGCCAAACCGCGCGGTCAGGCTGCTGCGCGGGAGGGCGAGGAGATCGGCGACACGGCGGAGGCCGAGGCGGTCGAGTTCTTCGCATTGGGCCGCAGTCAACCGAAGTGCGGCGATGGGAAGGGTCGTTAGGGCCTGGGTCTGCGTGCCTGGGGGGACGATGCCTAGCCATCCTGACCCTTCCCCGCGAGGGGGGAGGGAATCCGATTTCTCAGATGTATTGTTCCTCCCCCTTGAGGGGTGGGGGCGAGAAAAAGTGTGGGGGTGACCGAAACGGGCGATGGCCCAAGCGGCGCCAGGGGTATCGGCGACTGCGGCACGGGCAGTGTAGCCGTGGCGGCGGAGGCGGGCCGTGAGGCTGGCCAGGAGTTCTGCTTCACCGCCGAACAGATGATCGCAGCCAGTGATGTCGATCCATATGCCGGCGGAACCATCGGCCTCTAGTCCAGAGGGCGCCGTCCACGGGCTGTACTGGCTGCACCAACTGGCCAGGGCGGCCAGGGCGCGCTGGTCGTCGAGGGGGCTGGCCGACATGACGCGGAGGGTCGGCTCCAGCGCCCGGGCATCGGCGAGGGGTAACCCGGGGCGAAGGCCGCCCGCGGCGGCAGCGGCGTTGACAGCAACCAGGCGCAATCCGTTGTGGCCGGCGCCAGTTTCCATTGCGTCGGCGCCGACCGGGGCGACTGTGACGAGGGGCTCAGCCCGCCCGCGCGAGGGACGCTGCTCGCATGCCGCTTCCTGTTGCCGGCAAAGCCGGTCGGTCGGAAAGCGGGGTAGCCAAAGTGAGACCACCCGCCGCATCGCACCACTCCAAAAGCCAGGATTTGGGCTGGCCCCCGCGACAACGCTCGAGCTGGACCGCCCAGCGCTGGGGGCCAACCGTGCGAGAGGGGAATGAAAAACCGCTGTGGGCCGATTCTATGCGCCAGCGGGTGACACTTGCCGATGTTGATTTGCTGGCTGGACGCAAGGCCAGCCCCAGGGTCATGCCGGCCTCAGCCGCCAATTGCAGCCGGCGGCTGGCGGTCAAATCGAGATCGGTTATCTCCGCGACAACCGTGCCGACCGTGCCCTCGCGTAAGGCCTCTTCCGCCGCCCACAGAATGTCGGTTGCGGAGCGGGATAGCACGACAAGAAGATCGGATAGCGACAAGTTGAATGCTGCCAGTCCAGGGCCATACAGCGCTTCTTCATCGGTGATCCAAACGGCTGGCTGGGAACGAAGTCGGTTAGCACGGGCGAGCAAAGCTGTGCAGAAGGCGGTGGCGGCGCTGTTGTCTCCATGGATTTCATGGATGCAGCCGACGGGTAAGCCATGCCAGGGCAGATGCTCGTCTATGGCTGGAATGCCCGTCGATAGGGAGAGCTTATCGCGCGCTCTGCAATCGAGACCCTCGAGCCGGGCGATCTCTTGGCGAAGTTTAGCTGGGACGGGCACTACAATGTTCTTGGAATGTTCTTGTTCTTGTTATGTTCTATAACATGCCCCTGTGTAGGTCAACAAGACTGAGCCTAATACAGGTTAGATTCGGTCGCCGCCTTGTAGAGGCGCGAACTGCACCTCAAGAACCCGGGTCTCGGTTGTCGTACCATCGGGCCGTTTTCGGACCAGGGTCAGGAACTGGGGACCGTTTAGGGGCCCCAGTGGCAGCACCATTCGCCCATTGGGCTTGAGCTGCTTTAGGAGCGGCGGCGGCACATGGTCTACGGCTTCCTTGAGCAAAATCGCATCGTAAGGGCCATTCTCTGGCCATCCAAAGTAGCCGTCCCCTGCACGCGTACGTACGTTAAAGTATCCAAGGGCCCCAAGCTTGGCTCCAGCCTCCGCCGCCAGTTCGTCGACGACCTCAACACTAAACACGCGCTTGGCGAGCTGGGCCAAGACGGCCGCGTGATAGCCGGCCCCGGTCCCGGTCTCGAAGACAACGTCGTCGCGATTGAGCTCTAATAGCTGTGTCATCAGGCCAATGATGAACGGCTGAGAGATATTTTGGCCAAAACCCAGAGGCCGCGGCCTGTCGCTGTAGGCGAAGGGTACTAGTGGTTCCGGCAGAAAGGCGTGCCGAGGAACCTCTGTAAGAACTTCGGAGACGGCGGGATCTAGTGTCGTGATCCCTGTTACTTCGCTCGTCAATTGTACTTGTAATTCGATCACCCTCACCATATTGGCACGGGCAGCGGCGAACTCATCTGCACGCGCCGGGCCTGGGTTTGCCTCCGTCAGGGCGGTGAATAGAACAGCTACGGCGAAGAAGCGTAGGTAGCGCATGGTGGGTACGATTAGGCCATAATCCGATGACAAGCAAAAGAAGTCTGCGGGTGGACCCATGAAGGTGAAAGGTACGCACTATCGGCCAATCTGGCTCAACGATGACGGTTGGTCGGTCGAGATAATCGATCAGACCAAGTTACCGCATGCCTTTACCACCGTCACATTGAAGACTGCCGAGGATGCCGAGCGGGCCATCCGTCATATGCAGGTCCGTGGGGCGCCGTTGATCGGAGCTACCGCCGCCTACGGTATGTGTCTTGCCTTGCGCGCAGACGCGTCTGACGAGGCGGCCGATGCCGCTCACAAACTGCTCATCGCGAGCCGGCCAACCGCCGTTAATCTTCGCTGGGCGCTGGACGAGATCCGGGCTGCCGTGCGCAATCAGCCGCGTTCCGAGAAAATGGCCGTAGCATATCGCCGAGCGGCTGAACTCTGTGACGAGGATGCGGCGATCTGTGACGCGATTGGCGAGCACGGGCTGGCGCTGATCAAGGAGGTGTATACGCGCAAGCCGGCGGGGGAGCCGGTGCGGGTGTTGACGCATTGCAATGCGGGCTGGTTGGCGACGCTCGACTGGGCACGGCAACGGCGCCGATCTACAAAGCGTATGACGCTGGGATTCCAGTTCATGTGTGGGCCGATGAAACCCGGCCGCGCAACCAAGGAGCTTTTCTGACCGCCTGGGAAATGCTCAATCACGGGGTGAGTCATTCAGTTGTTGTCGACAATGCGGGTGGGCACTTGATGCAGCACGGCCTCGTCGACCTGTGCCTCGTCGGTACGGATCGCACCACGGCGTCTGGCGACGTAGCCAACAAGATCGGCACATACCTGAAGGCGCTGGCCGCGCTGGACAACAATGTGCCGTTTTATGTGGCTCTCCCATCAACGACGATCGACTGGACGGTCGACGATGGCGTTGCAGAGATCCCGATCGAGGAACGTTCGGGAGACGAAGTGACTCATATCACCGGACGGACCGAGAGCGGTTCGGTTGAGCGGGTCCAACTGACGCCGACGGGGAGCCCAGCGTTGAACTACGCATTTGACGTGACGCCGGCGCGGCTGGTGACAGGGCTGATCACCGAGCGGGGCATCGCTGCAGCGTCGCGGGCAGGCCTTGCTGAGCTGTTCCCAGAACAAGCCGGGCACAAGCCGCCTGAAGTTGCATGAAACTGACTGCCCTATCCTGCCGTTTCGGGGGCTAGTACCCCATTCTTGTGATGGTGTGAGCGAGCGCCGGCGCCTATGTTCCCGGCGTTTTAGCTCGGTTTGGATATTCTTATGCGTATCGTTAACAAGGCCATTGATTGTGGCTACGAGGTTCATTGTGAGAATTGCGGTTCGGAATTCGATAGCGGCCCCGTCGGTTTGTCCTTTGAGTGCCCGGCTTGTGGGAAAAGCGTGCTAGCGGCGGAAGTGATATCTGAGTGGATGCTGCGGTCCGAAGAACTCGTAGCGGTTGCTGACTAGTCCGCTAGCGGGGCAAGCAAGGTCTCGGGCTGGCGCGCCAATTGGGGCGCGCCGCAGCGCAGCGTCCGCGGTGGTGAGTGCGATAGTCACGCCGACAAAGATTGTAATGACGAATAGACTACCGTAACCCCACATGACGCTGGCGGATGCCGTATCGATGCTAGCCAACATGTACAGCGGGAAATTGTACAAACCATGGAGTAGGCTTGGAAGGAGTAAGGCGCCGACTCCATAGGTCGCGCTGCGGCTAGGGCGAGCGATGGCCTCAGCGACCAGTGACCCCATGATTAGGCCGAAAACCGCGTGAGCCGGGACAGCCGTTATCATGCGCGTTAGGCCCATGCTACGCCAGTCTGCAGCGCCGACTGCGTAAACCAAGTTCTCGGCGGCCGCGAAGCCAAGTCCGACGGCCAGTCCACAACCGACGGCGTCGGCGGGGCGGCGGGCGAATAGAAAGCAGAGTACGGCGATAATCAGAAGCTTCGCGCCTTCTTCCGAGAATGCCGTGTGGCCAAAGGCCCTTACGGCAGCTGACGTAAGCTCCGCATCAAATACCTGGACCAGGAACAGGCTCTGAAGTTGAAGTAGGCCAACGGGATAGACAATCGAAGCGCCGAGAGCGAATGAACTCCAAACCGCAACCCATCTGATTTTGCTGTGATTCCAGACACAAAACACCAGGAGAATCGCTGCGGGTGTGAGAAATAGGCCTATCGCAGGCGAGATGGCGAGGCTGACTATGCTGGCGGCAAGGTCCGGTGTGGCCATTCCCGGACTGTAGGGGATAGTTAGGATTCCGATAATCTCTGGGGATGTTATAGGCGTGTATGCGAAAGAAGTATGCCAAAAGCAAGATATCCGCCGGATCTGAGACCACAATGTAAGTATATCAATGAGTTATTCGGTCCTTCTTAGTGTCGATCAGATGTATGCTGCGGACCGGGCGGCGATGGCTGCCGGTTCGTCCGGACTGGCATTGATGGAAGCTGCCGGTGCTGCCGTGGCCCAGGAGGTTCAACGGCGCTGGCCGAGAGGGCCGGTCGTTGTCTTATGTGGGCCCGGGAACAATGGCGGGGATGGCTTTGTGGCGGCCCGGCTCCTTGCAGCGCAGGGGCGGGACGTTCGGCTGGCGCTGCTCGGCGACCGAGATCGGCTCACGGGTGACGCTCGGACCAATGCGGACCAGTGGACGGGACCTGTCGCGCCTCTATCGCCTGCGGTGGTTGACGGCGCCTCGGTGGTTATCGACGGCCTGTTCGGGGCCGGATTAACCCGCCCTATCGAGGGTGTTCCCCGTGAAACACTCGCCGCGGTCGCGGCGGGCAATCTGCCCTGCGTCGCGATCGACGTCCCAAGCGGCCTCGACGGTGATACTGGAGCGGTTCTCGGCTTTGCGGCAGGGGCACGGGTAACGGTGACGTTCTTCAGGCGCAAGCCCGGACACCTGTTGCTGCCCGGCCGTGCGCTGTGCGGCGAGGTTATTGTGGCGGACATCGGTATTCCGGCTACCGTGCTCGAGGAGATAGCGCCGCAGACTTGGGGAAACGGCCCAGCGCTATGGCAGGCGGCATTGCCAGCTCTCAAGCTGACTGATCACAAGTATCGGCGCGGCATGGCGCTCCTCAATGGCGGTGCCGAAATGACGGGTGCCGCCCGGCTTGCCGCGCGTGCAGCACTTCGGATAGGCGCTGGTCTCGTGGCGGTGGTTAGTCCGCCGGAGGCCAGTCTGATTTATCGGTCCGACGCGCCTGGATTGATAGTCTGGGATGAGGCCGATGTCGCCGGTTGGCGACGCCGCGTGGAGGACAAGCGAGTGACCGCGCTGCTGCTCGGCCCGGGGAACGGCGTATCGGACGAAACGCGGGCGCGTGTTCTGGCGGGATTGAAGTGCGGGAAGGCGGCGGTTCTCGATGCCGATGCTCTCACCGTGTTCCAGAATGATTCTTCTGTATTGTTCGCGGCGCTCACCGACCGATCTGTTCTCACTCCGCATGAGGGTGAGTACAGGCGGCTGTTCAGTCACGGCGGCGGGAAGCTGGAGAGGGCGCGCGGGGCCGCCAAGGACTGCGGCGCTGTCGTGATGATCAAGGGTGCGGACACCGTTATTGCATCGCCGGATGGCCGGGCAGTGATCAACGCAAATGCGCCCGCCGATTTGGCAACCGCTGGGTCCGGTGATGTGCTTGCGGGCTTTGTTGTCGGTCTATTGGCTCAAGGTGTGCCGGCTTTTGAAGCAACCTGCGCTGCCGTGTGGCTGCATGGGGCCGCCGGCGAAGCTGCTGGGCCAGGTCTGATCGCGGAAGACTTGCCGGACGCGATTCGCCCGGTTTTGAGGACATTGCGTGGGAGCGCATAGCTTGCTTCGGTTGTCGCGGCGATAGTATAGGAAAGCCGCGTTTGAGTTCGGTGCTGCTGGGTCGAATGCGGGCGTGGCGGAACTGGTAGACGCGCCAGGTTTAGGTCCTGGTGACTGCAAAGTCGTGGGGGTTCGAGTCCCTTCGCCCGCACCAAGTGAAGCTGCCGAGGCCGACTAGCGAGACAGCGCGTGGGTCGTGACCGATGAATAATTGCTGTCACGGGGCGAGAAGATGCAAGTCACTGAGACAACTACCGAGGGTCTGAAGCGCGCCTACAAAGTTGTCGTGCCTGCCACGGACATCGGGTCGCGGATCGAGAGCCGATTATCTGAAGTTGGCCAGAAGGCTCGGATTCCTGGTTTTCGACCGGGCAAGATCCCAATGAAAATCCTTAGGCAGAGGTTCGGTCACTCAGTGACGGCAGAAGTGCTGGAGGGTGCCGTCCGAGATTCCTCAACCGAGGTTCTGCAAGATCGCGGATTACGCCCGGCGCTGCAGCCCAAGATCGAGATTACGGCGTTCGACGAGGGTAAGGATCTGGAGTACGATATGAACGTCGAGGTCTTGCCCGACGTAGAGCCGATGGACCTGTCAACGCTTGAGGTTGAGAGGGTCAAGCCGTTGGTGTCCGATGACGATGTGCATCGATCGCTTGAACGGCTAGCCGCAGCGCAACGGCGCACGAAAACTCTCGAAGAGAAACGCCCTGCGGCCAAGGGTGATATAGTTGTGATCGATTTCGTTGGGCGCGTCGACAGTCATCCGTTCGATGGTGGCTCGGCCGAAGGTTTTCACCTGGAACTCGGTTCCGGCAGCTTTATTCCAGGCTTTGAGGAACAGCTCTTGGGAAGCGCTGCCGGCGATAAGGTCAATGTTACAGTCACGTTTCCTGACAACTATCAGAAAGAAGAGTTGAGCGGGAAATTGGCCGAGTTCGAGTGCGCCATCAAAGAAATCCGGGTGTCTGACCCGATGGGTGTTGATGACGAACTGGCAAAGGCCGTTGGCATGGACGATCTCGCTGCTCTACACGTGGCGATGCGGGAGCAGGTATCGCGGGAGTTGGCCCAAGTGGCGCGGAGTCGCCTGAAGCGTCAGCTCCTCGACAAGCTCGAGGCGGCCCATGGATTCGATGTGCCGGCGGGCATGGTCGATTCCGAGTTCGACACCATATGGAAGCAAGTGGAAGAGGCGCGCAAACAGGGCCGTCTCGATCCGGACGATGAGGGTAAGGACGAAGAGGAGCTCAAAGATACTTACCGCAAGATAGCGACCCGGCGTGTTCGGCTTGGCCTCATTCTGTCAGAGGTCGGACAGCGCAATAGTCTCTCCGTGACTCAAGAGGAGATAAACCGGGCCATCATGGAGGAAGCGCGTCGCCATCCTGGCCAAGAGCAAAAGGTTGTCGACTTCTTCAGGTCCAATCAACAGGCGCTCGCGGGTCTTCAGGCGCCGATCTTCGAAGACAAAGTTATTGATTTCATTGCCGAGATGGCCAAGGTGACGGAGCGTGAGGCTACTTCCGAGGAAATTGCCAAGATGCAAGAGGAGGAGACCACGGCACCTTCGTAGGCTGCCAGCTCACCAACCGTCGCGAGGGAACGACGAACATTATGGACCTGAGGGAAACCTACCTTAACACGCTCGTACCGATGGTCGTCGAGACCAGCAACCGGGGCGAGCGTGCCTACGATATCTACTCGCGGCTCCTGAAGGAGCGCATCGTGTTTTTGACAGGCGTTGTGAACGACTACGTTGCTAGCCTGATATGTGCGCAGCTGCTCTTTCTTGAGGCGGAAAATCCGAATAAGGATATCGCGTTCTATATCAATTCTCCTGGCGGCGCAGTGTCCGCAGGCTTAGCGATGTATGACACCATGCAGTACGTGCGCCCGGATGTCTCGACCATGTGCATCGGCATGGCGGCGTCAGCCGGTTCGCTTCTGTTGGCGGGCGGGGCGAAGGAGAAACGCTTTTCCTTGCCAAATGCCCGAATCATGGTGCATCAGCCAAGCGGAGGGTTCCAGGGCCAGGCCTCCGACATCGAGATTCACGCTAGGGAGATTGTAGAAATCCGCGGGCGCCTTAACGATATCTACGTACACCACACGGGCCAGGACCTTGCCGCGATAGAAGAAGCCATGGAGCGTGACCGCTTTTATTCACCTAGTGAGGCTGTAGAATTCGGGTTGATTGACACCGTCATGACGCATCGGAAAGTGCCGGCTGACGAAAAGGTTGGTTAGGTTGGATTTCGGCATATGCCGCGGTGGACGCAAGATCTGCTTAACTAAATATTGATTGGGAATTGTTAGCTAGTGTTGAATGGCGAGATCGCGAACATTTCGGTACAGTCGCGTGGCAGTCCCGCCGGCAGAGACTACGAATCGAGCCGTTCGCCGTTGAAGTGACGGAGCGCAAATGAGCAAGTCCAGTAGCGGTGATTCAAAGAACACCCTCTACTGTTCCTTCTGCGGGAAGAGCCAGCATGAGGTTCGCAAGCTAATCGCGGGCCCAACCGTCTTCATCTGCGACGAATGCGTCGAACTGTGCATGGACATAATCCGTGAAGAGCACAAGTCGGCGATGGTCAAGTCGCGCGAGGGCGTGCCGACGCCGCTGGAGATTTGCACGGTTCTCGACGACTATGTGATCGGACAGGATCGCGCAAAACGAGTTCTGTCGGTTGCGGTGCACAACCACTACAAACGCCTAAGCCAGGGCCTTAAGAGCAATGAAGTCGAGATAGCGAAATCGAACATCATGCTGATAGGGCCGACCGGCTGCGGCAAGACGCTGTTGGCCCAAACTCTGGCGCGGATTCTCGACGTACCGTTCACGATGGCGGACGCCACCACATTAACCGAGGCCGGATACGTCGGTGAGGATGTTGAGAACATCATCCTGAAGTTGCTGCAGGCCTCAGACTACAATGTCGAGCGTGCGCAAAGGGGCATCGTCTATATCGACGAGGTCGATAAGATCAGCCGTAAGTCCGACAACCCTTCGATTACGCGTGATGTCTCGGGTGAGGGCGTGCAGCAGGCCTTGCTGAAGATCATGGAGGGCACGGTCGCGTCGGTCCCGCCGCAGGGCGGCCGGAAACATCCGCAGCAGGAGTTCTTGCAGGTCGATACGACGAATATCCTTTTCATCTGCGGTGGTGCGTTTGCAGGTCTTGAGAAGATCATATCGGCTCGTGGGCAAACATCTTCGATTGGATTCGGGGCTGATGTCCGGGGCGCATCTGATCGAAAGACCGGCGAGATCCTGCGTGGCGTCGAGCCGGAAGACCTTCTGAAATTCGGTTTGATTCCGGAGTTCATTGGTCGTCTGCCGGTTGTGGCCACACTCGAAGATCTTGACGAGGCCGCGCTGATTGAGATCCTTACCAAGCCGAAAAACGCTCTCGTGAAGCAATACGAACGGCTATTCGAGATGGAGGGGTCAAAGCTGACCTTCACCGAGGACGCGCTTCGGAGTATTTCGAAGAAGGCGATTGCTCGGAAGACTGGTGCACGAGGTTTGCGGTCCATTATGGAGAACATCTTGCTCGACACGATGTTCGATCTTCCAAGCTACGACGGTGTTGAGGAGGTTGTTCTGAACGCCGAAGTGGTCGAAGGGCGGGCCAAGCCGCTGCTCAGCTACGCGGACCGACGTGGCGACGTGGGGACGTCTGCCTGAGGCGATTGTCTTGATCGAACCTCGGGCCGATACCAGATTCGGGAGACAGTACCAGTCTATCCGCTCTGGAGCGGCTGGCTAAAGCAAAGAGGGAATATGCTCGATATCGCGCAGGGGTCGCTCTACCCGGTCCTGCCTCTCAGGGACATTGTCGTCTTTCCGCATATGATCGTGCCGCTGTTTGTGGGGCGGGAGAAATCCGTCAAGGCACTTGAAGATGTGATGAAAGACGACAAGCAGATCCTGCTTGTGACCCAGAAAGATGCCGCGCAGGACGATCCGACGCCGGGCGACATCTATTCCGTCGGAACAATTGGGACGGTCCTGCAGCTTCTGAAGCTGCCTGACGGAACGGTGAAAGTGCTCGTCGAGGGCAATAGCCGCGCTCGTATCCTGCGGTACACCGATCGGGAGGATTTCTTGCAGGCCGCGGCCGAGCCGGCAGCTGAGGACGTCGGCAGCGCCCAGGAGGTCGAGGCGCTGAGCAGGTCGGTCGTCTCCCAGTTTGAGCAATACATTAAGCTGAACCGCAAGGTGCCGCCGGAAGTGCTCGTCTCGCTCAATCAGATAGATGAGCCTGGAAAGCTGGCTGACACGATAGCGTCACACCTCACGTTGAAGATCCCAGAAAAGCAGGAATTGCTGGAGGGGTTCGTCATCAGCGAGCGGCTCGAGAAGATCTATAGCTTCATGGATGGCGAGATCGGCGTGCTGCAGGTCGAGAAGCGCATTCGTGGCCGTGTAAAGCGGCAGATGGAGAAGACGCAGCGCGAATACTACCTGAATGAGCAATTGAAGGCGATCCAAAAGGAACTTGGCGACGAGGAGGGTCGCGACGAACTGCAGGAACTAGAGGACCGGATAAAGAAGACGCGGCTGAGCAAGGAGGCTCGCGAGAAGGCGCTGCAGGAGCTCAAGAAACTGCGTCATATGAGTCCGATGTCGGCGGAGGCGACCGTCGTCCGCAACTACCTCGACTGGATGTTGTCCATTCCGTGGAAAAAACGGACACGAGTGAAGAAGGATATAGCGCGGGCGAAGGCAATTCTGGATCAGGACCACTACGGCCTTGAGAAGGTAAAAGAACGGATCCTTGAGTATCTGGCCGTCCAGCAACGAATGAACAAGCTGCGCGGTCCGATCCTGTGCCTGGTTGGACCGCCGGGTGTTGGCAAGACATCGTTAGGTAAGTCACTTGCGCGGGCGACTGGGCGTAACTTCGTGCGGATGTCGTTGGGAGGCGTGCGTGACGAAGCGGAAGTACGGGGGCATCGGCGGACTTACATCGGGTCAATGCCGGGCAAGATCGTCCAGGGAATGAAAAAGGCCAAATCCTCGAACCCGCTCTTTCTGCTGGATGAAGTCGACAAGCTGGGCGCCGATTGGCGCGGGGATCCATCGTCAGCGTTGCTAGAGGTGCTGGATCCCGAACAGAACTTCTCTTTCCAGGACCATTATCTTGAGGTCGACTACGATCTGTCGGACGTGATGTTTGTCTGCACCGCCAACACTCTGCGTGTGCCCCAGCCGCTAATGG
>JAAUXY010186919.1_pt1 | contig 20133 bp, 18 predicted proteins | sample 7278121 | NCBI WGS metagenome assembly JAAUXY01 (sample SAMN14350117, study PRJNA611818) | marine sediment metagenome | isolation source: surface marine sediment (1.8m) | place: French Polynesia: Moorea | collected 2018-08 | reverse complement strand
GGGGCGGCGACGTAGCCGATGCGAAAGCCGGTCATACTGTAGCTTTTTGAAAAACTGCGCGCAACAATCAACCGCTCGCGGACAGTCTCGATGTCGAACATGCTCGCACAGACAGCCTCATCATAAACAAATGCGTTATAAGCCTCATCTGCCACAATAAGCAGGTTGTGATTCTCCGCCAGGCGGGCGATTTTTTGCAAATCATCCATGGGATACACAGCACCGCTGGGATTGTTGGGCGAGTTGATCAGAATGGCTTTTGTGCGCAGGGTAAGCGCCTGTTCAATGGCGGCAATATTGAGCTGGTGATGTTGCGTTGCTACTGGCACCGGGCGGCCGCCGGCCAATTTGACCTGCTCGACAAAACTCACCCAGAAAGGCACCGGGATAATCACCTCATCTGTCGGATCGCAGATCGCCTGAAAAATCATATACAAGGCCTGTTTGGCGCCGTTGGTGATCAGGATGTTGTCCATACCCCATCCGTCGAACTGGGCCGCCAGCTGGGTTCGAAGCTCTAAAAGACCGTTCACGGTGCTATAGCGTGTTTTTTGGGCGAGCAGCGCATTTTGGGTGGCGTCGATAATCGGTGCCGGCGTATCGAATTGGGGCTCGCCCACAGCCAGATCGATAATCTGCCGGCCTTCAGCGCGCAATTGCTGGATCAAGCTAGTAAAAGCCACCGTTTGTGAACCCGCTATGGCGGATATTTTATCAGACAGTTTCATGTGCTCTCATCATTTGTCGCAAAGTAAGGTCGACCAGAACCAATGCCGCCATGCCTTCGACAATAGGTACGGCGCGCGGCACTACACAGGGATCATGACGACCCTTGGCTTCGAGAACCGTATCTTTGCCCTCGAAATCGGCGGTTTTTTGGGGCAGGCTAATGGTGGCCGGAGGTTTGAAAGCCACCCTAAAGATAATCGGCTCGCCGTTGGTGATGCCGCCCTGAACCCCGCCGCTGTAATTGGTTTTGGTTCCCAAATGGGTTCCCTTTTTTATAAAGGCATCATTATGTTCAGACCCACGCATGCGCGACCCCGCAAAGCCTGAGCCGATTTCAAATCCTTTGGTCGCCGGTATCGACAGCATGGCTTGGGCCAGCTTGGCTTCGGTTTTGTCAAAAACAGGCTCCCCCAACCCGGCGGGAACATGGCGGCAGACACACGAAATGATGCCCCCCAAAGAATCACCGGCTTCCTTCGCGTTTTCAATCTCTGCGATCATTTCTTTAGCGATCGATGCATCCGGGCAACGCACTGCAGACTGATCGACATCTTTGCGGCCAATGCTCAGCATATCTGGTGACGGTGCTTCGATTGTAGAAACCGCGCTAACCCAGGCAACAATCTCAATACCGTATCGCTCAGACAAAAATTTTTCGGCAATGGCGCCGGCGGCAACACGGCCTACGGTTTCCCTGGCGCTGGCGCGCCCACCACCGCTTAAAGCCTGGATACCGTACTTCATTTGGTAGGTATAATCGGCATGTGAGGGTCGCGGTATCGTACGCATCTGACGATAATCCCCCGGTCGCTGATCGGTATTTTTAACCATCAACGCGATGGGCGTCCCTAAGGTCAGGCCGTTGTCGACCCCCGACAAAATAGCAACCCGGTCGGCCTCTTCCCTTGAAGTTGTCAATTTGCTCTGGGCCGGCCGCCGCCGGTCCAGCTGGGGCTGAATATCGGTCTCGCTTAGCGCTATTCCCGGCGGACAACCGTCAACCACTGCACCGACGCTTTGACCGTGAGACTCGCCGAAAGTGGTGACGCAAAATACGGTGCCAAATGAACTACTCATAAGTTCTCCTTATAAGTTTAGCCGGTTGTGCCAGTTGAGGCCGTTGAGCCCGAAAAAAGCGGAAAATCGCTTAGTTTAATTTTTTAACCGGTAAACGGGCTAACGGGTAACGGGCTCAACCGAAATTTTTTTAATAATTTTTTGGACAATTTCATCAATCGGCATCCCATCAGTCTGGATGACAAAATCACTGGCGCGTTCATAATGCGGGCGGCGCTCTGCTAACAGGTCTTCGATTTCTGCCAGCGTTCCTTTATCGCTTAACGCCGGTCGAAATTCGGTGGTGTTTTCATCCGCTCGCATTCTTTCGCGAATAGTGGCTGCTGTTGCAACCAACCAGATAACTTGGCCGCTGGATTTCATCGCTGCGACGTTGGCGGTATCGAGCACCACGCCGCCACCGGTGGCCACCACCTGCCGATCCGCTATGCATATCTGTTTGAGGGTCGAACGCTCCATGCGGCGAAAAGAGTTCCAGCCGTCGGTAGCGATGATGTCTTTAATACTTTTTCCACAAGCCTCAACGAGCATGGCATCCGCGTCGACAAAGGCCCAGTTAAGGGCATCTGCAATGGATTTGCCGACAGTGGTTTTGCCGCTACAACGGTATCCAATCAAAAAAAGATTCATGACGGATATAATCCTTCAAACACTTGCCAAAAGGCGGGAAAGGATTTTTCAACACAACCTTCATTTAGAATGCAGACTCCCGGCACCTTCAATCCCGCGATGGCAAAACTCATAGCGATACGGTGGTCATTGTATGTTTCAACGACCGAACCCCGTGGTTGGCCTCCCTTGATGATCAAGGCGCTTTCGGTGCAGCTGGCTTTGATGCCCATTTTATTCAGCTCAGTTACAGTGGCATTCAGGCGATCGCTTTCTTTTGATTTTAGATGGGCAACGTTTTTGATTACGGTGGTCCCTTTAGAAAATGCTGCCACCACGGCCAGCGTAGGCACCTGATCGGGCATATCGGCCAGATCGGCTTCAATGGCATTCAGTGGTCCACCGGCGACCGTGATGCCGTCTGATTCTTTGGAGACATGGCATCCCATTTGTTGCAGCAGATCCGCAAAGTGCACATCCCCCTGGGTCGTATCGTTGCTAACGCCCAACACCTTGATTTCCGTCCCACCGATGGCCGCCGCGCTCCAGAAATAGGCTGCTTGGGAGCAATCCGCTTCGACAACATATTCCCCGGCACGATACGATTGCCCTCCGGGAATAATAAATTCTTGATAGTCCTTGCGATCCAACACAATGCCGAAGCGTTCCATCAGTGTCACGGTCATATCGATATAGGGTTTGGACACCGGGCCGCCGACCACCTGAATATGAAGCCCTTCTGGTGTGAGCGGTGCAATCAAAAGAAGCGCGGAGAGATATTGGCTGCTGTTTTGGCAATTGATACCCACCTTATTGGTGTTGATCCTTGCGCCAATCACCTCCACCGGAGGACAGCCGTTGCTGTTAACCGATCGGGTCTGAACATTCATTTGTTGTAATGTTTCCAGAAGATCCTGTATGGGCCGTTCCTGCATGCGGGCATTACCGGTCAGGGTGTAGGTTCCTTTGCCCAGCGCGGCCACCCCGGTCAGCAGCCGCATGGATGTGCCGGAGTTGCCCAGATAAATCGGCGCATCGCATGGTTGTAGACGGCCGCCAGTGCCCTCAACGCGCACATCGGTGCCATTAGCTGCAATTTGAGCGCCCATCTGCTCCAGGGCTTCGATGGTATATCGGGTATCCTCGCTAATAAGGGCGTTTTTAAGATCAGACACCCCGTCTGCCAGCGCCGCAGCAATTAACACGCGATGGGTATAGCTCTTTGAGCCGGGAACGCTTACCTGGCATGGCTCTATTTCATGAGGCCTTATTTTTTTCATTGTTTCAAGCCTCTCGCAAAGACGCAAAGACGCCAAGTTTTTTAAATTTTATTTTTAATTCTTTGCGCCTTGGCGGCTTTGCGTGAGCATAACAAAAATTCAATTCTCTTTTAAGATTGCTTCATAATTCCTTGGCTTTCAGAGCTTCCAGAACTGTTTGCCGCATAACCTCCACCGGCGCGGATTTGCCGGTCCACAGCTCGAATTGAAGTGCTCCCTGGAAGACAAACATGTCCAGACCTGTGATGGTGCGGCATCCTATAGCGGCGGCATTTTTTAATAATCGGGTATGCAATGGATTATAAACAATATCCATGACCACCATGTCTTTGGATAATGCTTGCTTCGCAATCGGCGTTGCCGCGGTATCCGGATACATGCCCACTGGTGTGGTGTTGATCAAAATGTCATAGCGCTTAGGCTGGCATTCATCCAACGGTAAAAACTCGGCCTGCAGATCGGCGGCCAGCCGTTCACCGCTTTTGCGGGTGCGATTCAAAATTGTTAGGCGTTTGGCAACAGTTGCCAATCCTAAACCGATGGCCCGGGCCGCCCCGCCGGCGCCGATGATCGCCACCGTTTTTCCGTCTATGGTTGTCTGGGCCTGCAAGGCCTTGATAGCCCCCTGACAATCGGTGTTATAGCCGATCAGCTTGCCGTCGTGATGGACGATGGTGTTTACTGCGCCGATGCCGGCAGCCGTTTGATCAATGTCATCCAGGTATGCCATAACAGCCACTTTATGGGGCAGGGTGACGCTCAGTCCCTTCACATTTAAGGCTTTGATGCCCTTGATTGCCGCAGCCGGATCTGAAACACAAAATGCCAGATAAACTGCGTTGCAGCCTGCTGCCGCAAACGCCTGATTGTGCATTAGGGGGCTGAGGCTATGCGCCACCGGGTTGCCGATCAGGCCATAAAGGGATGTATGGGCATCAATCATTTTGGCCCTCGGTCTGTTGTTTGGACACTGCGGCCGGCGGCAATAATGGCTTCAAAAATACCCTGCAGACTATCGCCATCCAGTGGTCCGTTGTTTTTCTGTCGCAGGCGGTCCAGGATGTTTTTTTCGCGCTGACGATCGGTAACCTGAATGCCGCCCTGTTTTTTCGCCGCGCCGATTTGCTGGGCCAGTAAAAGTCGCTGGTTGATCAAATCCATAATTTTAACGTCGATTTCATCAATGGCCAAGCGCAGTGCTGAAATGTTGCCCTGCAGCTGCTTGCTGCGTTTATCGGGAGTTGATTCAGGCATACAGGGCCTCCTTGAGTTCTTCGATAGCGATGGGCTCCACCACGGCGTTGCCGATCCCAGCGAGCAATACAAAATGGATGCGGTCCCCGGCCCTTTTCTTGTCTTTGATGACAGTATCCAGAATTTTTTGCGGGTTCATCCTAAAACGGGTGGGAAGCTGCAGCTTTACCAGCAGATCCCGCAGCCGCCGTGCGTCCTGGGCTGTGAGCATGCCTCTTTTGAGCGATAAAACTGAGGCCAGCACCATGCCGCTGCTGACGGCTTCGCCGTGGGATACACCGCTGACTTTTTCAATGGCATGCCCGAAGGTGTGGCCGAAGTTCAGCAAACGGCGCTCGCCTTTTTCGGTTTCGTCCCGGTTGACAATCGCCGATTTGATTTCCACTGATCTCAGCACGAGCTTTTCGATCGCCTCAGGATCTAATGCCAATATACTTTGCGCTTGTTCTTCTAAAAAAGCAAAAAGATCCGCATCCGCGATGGCGGCGTGTTTTACGATTTCAGCCAAACCACACGAGATTTCCCTGGGCGGCAGAGTTTTTAATACCTCAAGATCGCAGATGACAAACTCCGGCTGACGAAACAGCCCGATCATATTCTTGTATCCTTGAAAATTAACACCGTTTTTCCCGCCCACACTGGCATCCACCTGCGCCAGCAGGGTGGTGGCTACAAAACCAAACCGCAGGCCCCGCATAAAGGTGGATGCCGCAAATCCGGTAATATCACAGACGATGCCGCCGCCGACACCAACGATATATGCGGAGCGATCCGCCTGACAAGATAGCAGCTGCGCGTAGATTTCTTCAACAGTATCCAGTGTTTTGATCGACTCCCCGGTACCAATGGTGATCACGTCGCTGGCGATGGTATCCAATGGATACAGTTTGGCGACATTCACATCCGTGATGATGATCGGCTTGGCTACCGGAATGTAGTGCTGTAAATTCTCCAGACGCTCAGCAATTAAAATGCGCGATGGACCTGAAGTCGTTTCTATCGTAATCGTTTCCATAAATATTCAATATTCAATTCTTTTCATGCCGCCACTGAATTCAGAAATCCTTTGATCATAGCGGCATGAATTATCAGCAGCGGAGTCGTGCACTGTCTGAATGCATTAGGGAGCGTTGCGAAAGAACAGCAAAGAATCTTAAACCGACTTAATAACACGATCCTGTTTTTACAACCGACTCGTTATCTTATTTTTTGTCACTGGTCTTTTGTTACGATCCCTTATGCATGAGTTTGCACGGCGCAGTCGCTGATGATTTAGGCCGCTACTGAATTCAAGTAACCCTTCAGCTTCTCATGGGCCCACAGCAGCAATTGCTCGGTGGTTTCCCACGAAATGCATTCATCGGTGATGGACACACCATATTTTAAAGCGGATGCATCGCCGGTGAAAGGCTGGTTGCCTTCATGCAGGTTGCTTTCGAGCATTAAGCCGATCAAGGCTTCGTTTCCGTCCAGATATTGGCCGACTACATTTTTCCAGACCACGGCCTGGCCCTGGAATTTTTTCATTGAATTGGCGTGCGAGCAGTCCACCATAATCGCTTCCGGCAGGTTTTTTTCAATCAGTCTCAGGCGCGCCTCTTCCAGGCTGATGGGATCGTAATTGGGTCTTTTGCCGCCCCGCAAGACAATATGCACCCAGGGATTGCCGTTGGTTTTGACCACACAGGTTTTGCCGTCCTGGTCGATTCCGAGAAAACTTTGCGGGGCTCGGGCCGCCATCAGTGCATTGATGGGAGTTGATAGATTGCCGTCGGTGCTGTTTTTAAAACCCACCGGCATGGATAAACCGCTTGCCAGTTCGCGATGGGTCTGTGATTCGGCCGTGCGGGCTCCGATGGCCGACCAGCTGACCATATCGGCCACATACTGTGCGGTGATCGTATCCAGCATCTCGGTGGCGGCGGGCAATCCCATTTCATTTATCTGTCTTAACAAATTGCGCGCCTTTCGCAATCCGGCCGTCATGTCACAGGTACCGTCCAGAAAGGGATCATTGATCATTCCCTTCCAGCCTACGGTAGTGCGGGGTTTTTCAAAATAGACGCGCATGACAATTAAAAGCGTATCAGCCACCTGTTGGCGCAATTGGTTCAAGCGAGATGCATACTCCAGGGCTGCTTTTTCATCATGGATAGAGCACGGCCCCACAATTACCAGCAGACGCCGGTCCTTTTTATCCAGGATCGCTTCGATGTCTTTTCTCCCCGAAACAACCGTTTCATGGGCCGCATTGCTGATGGGTATTTCCTTTTTTAAGATGTGCGGTGCCGTCAGCGGCTGGTACCCCCTAATTCGAAGATCATCCGTCGTTGTTTTCATTTTCTCCCCTCACGTCTCCGTATGATATTTACCCTCTGATGGGTGCAATTAAAAAAGGCCGTGGAAACCCACGGCCTTAAAAACAAAAAAGCCGCGAGCTTTAGTCTGCCCGCGGCTGATGTTGCTATTTAAATGTGTGTGCTAAATCAGCGTACCTCGGGCAGACCGGTACCGTAATAAAAATACCAGAAATAAAAAAAGGTTCTGCCAGCTGATTGCGTCATGGTTTTTAAATCCTTTTACCAATAAAATAGTTCGCAAATAAATATATCAACATATAATGGGTGTCAAGGGTTTTATCGACAACCGCCCTCGCATGCGTTTTTATTAACGCAGACCGTGAATAAAGTCTCCCACCGCAGCAACACCTTTATGCTCCGTTACCCGCAGCATTTGAGAGCCGATAACGGCAATATCCGCTTTGCCCTTCAGGAAATCAATATCAGATTTCTTTCTAATCCCGAAACCAAGAGCCAGCGGAAGCGTGGTACTTTGGCGGCAATTTCGCAGATAGGCGGCCAATTTTTCCGAGAAGTGCGTGGTTTGACCGGTGACCCCTTTTCTGGCAATGCAATAGATAAAACCGCTGCCGGAAGCGGCCATGTTTTTCATGCGCTTAATAGATATAGATGGTGAAAAAATAGGAATGGGGGCCAGGTTGTGGGCATGCATGGCATCCAGATATGCGCGCCCCTTTTTCGGAGGCAGATCCGGTATGATGGCACCCCGCAGACCACCGTGCGACATGGCGGCCACAAACCGGTCCACACCGAATCTGAAAGGGACGTTGTAGTAGGTCATAATAAGAAAAGGGATATTAAAAGCGCGGGTGGCCTCCCCAGCCAAATCTAAACAATTCTTTACTGTCGCCCCACCTTTTAACGCTTGCTGATTGGCGCGCGCAATAACGGGACCATCGGCATGGGGATCGGCACATGGGATCTGCAATTCCATTAAATCTACACCGGCTGCCGTCATTGCTTCAATGACCCTCAAATTATTGTCAAAGCTGGGATAGCCCAAGACGATATGGGTCATCAGCAGAATATCGTTTTCTGCCAATCTTTTTTTGATATACGACTCAAGCACAACGTTCCTCTTATTTAATCGAAGGATCGGGAAGTATTTTGTGCAACACCTGAAAGTCGCCAATGATTCATAGAGCGGACGAATCAAGCAAATTCACCTGACTGCTAAATATTCGTTGTCAGCCGGGCATGTTATTTTCTGTATGGCGCTATGCCAATGATTACCAGTGAAGCACACCGTGCCGCGATAGTTGGGATGATGGTCACCTAAGCCTTTTATGCAGCCCATGGCGTTGGTGGAATCCCAAATATCGGGGCACAGGCACATTGAAAATCATAGCGCCTTACAGAAATTGATATGGCCGGTAACTCATTTCGTTCTCGTCAAAAGTTGAACATCCCCCCACCACATGGCATTATGGCCTATCACCCTGCCATCACAGCTTTCATCAGAGCGGGATCCTTTTTGCCGGGATATTCTTCAATGCCGCTGTTGATATCAACGGCATAGGGGGCGACAGTCTGAATAGCCAAATTGATATTTGAGGGCCCTAGCCCGCCTGCCAAAATGATCGGAATCCCTATTTCTTTGATTTTTATGGCAAGGTTCCAATCGAACGTTTTTCCGGTACCGCCAACCTTTTCCTTGGAATAAGTATCCAGAAGCAAGGCCCTGACTTTTCCCCGGTATGCACGACTGGCTTGCAGACACGATTTATCCTTTACGCGCACTGTCTTTATTGCGCAAGGCATCAGTTCATCGCAGAAAGCCGGTGACTCGTCTCCGTGCAACTGAACCAGATCAAGGCCACAATACTGCCTAATGTCCGTTATGGTGGTTGCTGCTTCATTGACAAAGACACCGACGGTTTTTACAAAGGGCGGAATCGTACGGACGATCGCGCGCACCTTTTGCGGTGACATTTGCCTGGGGCTGGGGGCAAAGATAAAACCGAGGGCGTTGGCTCCCAGTTCGACTGCAGTCGATGCATCCGCCACATTGGTGATGCCGCAAATTTTAACCTTTATGTTATGCATGTCTCTTTTTACCGGCACGAACAAATTTTTGGGTCTTGGGTCCCAGATCTTTACTTCGCATCAATGACGAGCCCACCAGCACCGCATGGATGTCGGTTGTTTTCAAAGCGGTAATATCGTCTTCCCCATTAATGCCGCTTTCACTGACGCCAACGCAATAGCTGGGTATCAGTGGCGCCAGCTCAAAAGTGGTATTCATATCTACGGTAAAGCTGTCCAAATCGCGATTGTTGATGCCGATGATTTCAGCTCCGCTGGCTACGGCTTTTTCAAGGTCTATTTTGCTGTGGATTTCGGTCAACGGGGCCATGCCCAACTCACGGCACAGAGTGATGTAATCGGTCAGTTGCTGTTGGGACAAAATGCGCGCGATCAGAAGGATGGCATCGGCGCCATAAAGAAAAGCTTCCCAGACCTGAATCGCATCGATGATAAAATCCTTTCGCAGTATGGGCAAAGAGACCGCCTTTTTCAAGTGTGGCAGTTGCGCCAGATCACCCTTGAAAAAACGCTGATCGGTCAGCAAAGAGATCGCTGCCGCCCCGGCTTCCTCATAAATACGGCCAATAACGACGGGGTCAGCCTTTTCGCGGATGAAACCGGCGGAGGGCGAAGCGAATTTGATTTCAGCGATCAGATTGATCTGTTGCGGTTTTGATATGGCGGCCTTAAAATCTCTCATCGGCAGACGCTCTTTATCCCGGTTGCCTGGTATGGACCTTTTTAATCGGGTCACTTCATCCCGCTTTTGAGCCAGTATCTGATTTAGTCGATGATGCATATGGATCACCTCAGGGTTCACTGCGAACGAAGGGTTTGCAGTGACGCGTGAATTCAATCAATTGGTCGAGTTTATTCTGCGCTTTGCCGGAATCTATCGAATCTTCTGCAACCTGGATGCCCTCTTTGAAATTTGTACACAATCCCGCGGCCACAAAGGCGGCCGATGCATTCAGCAAGACCATATCTCTTTTAGGGCCCTTCTCTCCGCTCAGGACCTGTCGCGTAATATTGGCATTTTCTTTTGCGTCGCCGCCGACGATTTCCTGCAGTCCCGCTCTCTTGAAATTATACTCTTCCGGTGTCATCTGAAATGTGCTGACATTATCATTTTTCAGATGGGTGACCTGTGTCGGTCCACAAATGCTGATTTCATCAAATGTTCCCTCACCGCAGACCACAAAGGCCTCTTTAGTTCCCAGCCGCTTCAGGACAAGTGCCATTTTATCCGTCAGGTTTTGTTCGTAGACGCCCAGCACCTGAACTGAAGCGCTGGCTGGATTGGTTACAGGACCCAGGAGATTAAAAATGCTGCGGATACCAATCTCCTGTCTGGGCCCGGCAGCATGTTTCATCGCCCCATGAAATATAGGGGCGTAGAGGAAACCGATACCGACTTCCTTAATGCAATTTTCAACATCGGTACTGGTGATCTCCAGATTCACACCCAGGTTTTCAAGCACGTCTGCACTGCCGCAGAGACTGGAGACGGCCCGGTTGCCGTGCTTGGCTACTTTTATGCCACCTCCCGCGGCGACAAATGCCGTTGTGGTGGATACATTAAACGTGCGCGTTCCGTCGCCACCGGTTCCGACAATATCGAGGATTGTCTCGTCATCGATATTGATCTCATCGCGATCAATATTAACCAGATGATTATTGACGTTAATTTTAGTGGCCTTGGCTCGCATCGCCCGTGCGGCTCCCGTAATCTCATCAACGGTCTCGCCTTTTAATCTCAAGGCTGTGATGAACGCTCCGATTTGAGCGGATGTCGCGGTTCCGGTCATTATCTCTGCCATGGCCTTTTCCATCTCAGCCTCTGTGAGATCCTCGCCTTTAACAACTTTTGAAATTAATTCTTTAATCATGGTGTTTTCCTCCGTTTTTTGAAAAGTTTGTTAAGATATCTGCACCTGCTTCGGTTAAAATAGATTCAGGGTGAAACTGGACACCCTCCACCGGGTATTGACAGTGCCTTAAGCCCATGATCTCTCCATCTGTTGTCCAGGCACTGATCTCAAGACAATCAGGCACTGTGTCTTTTTGCACGATAAGAGAATGGTATCGCACCGCCTTAAATGGATTGGCCAGACCTTTAAAGACACTGCGTCCGTCATGATAGATCATGGAAGTTTTGCCGTGCATAATGTGCTCGGCCCTGACCACTTTTGCGCCATATGATGCGGCAATGGCTTGATGTCCGAGACATACGCCCAGAATAGGAATCGTTGGTCCCAGGTGCGCGATGGCCTTAATGGAAACTCCCGAATCGGCAGGTGTGCCCGGACCCGGCGAGACCACTATGGCTGAAGGGCTCAGCGCTGCAATGCGCCGGGTATCGATATGGTCGTTTCGAAAGACCTTTACCTCGTGGTCAAGTTGTTCGAGTATCTGGACCAGGTTGTAGGTAAAGGAGTCGTAGTTATCAATTAGCAGTATCATTGTCTTTCACCTTTTCGATGGCTTTAAACATGGCGCCGGCCTTTTTCAGGGTCTCCTGATACTCATTTTCAGGAGACGAGTCGGCCACAATACCGGCGCCGACCTGAACGGACAGGCTGTTATTCATGATCGTAATGGTGCGGATGGTGATGCAAAAATCCATATTGCCGTTGAACCCAAAATAGCCGACCGCTCCAGCGTATGACTCCCGTGCACAGGGCTCCAATTCACCGATAATTTGCATGGCACGGATCTTTGGCGCACCGCTGACGGTTCCGGCGGGAAATGTGGACATAAACAGATCAAAGCAGTCTGCGCTTGATTTCAAGATGCCTTCTACCCGGGACACGATATGCATCACGTGCGAATAATGCTCGATTTCCATGAGACGCGGTACCGATACAGATCCGGAGGCCGCCACCTTGCCGACATCGTTTCTTCCCAGATCAACCAGCATGATGTGCTCGGCGCGTTCTTTGGGGTCGGCCATAAGATCCTTTTCCAGAGCCTGGTCTTCTTCAGGGGTTGCACCTCTGGGCCGGGTACCGGCAATGGGGCGAAGCTCGATTTTGCCGTCTGTTAAACGCACCAGTATTTCCGGAGAAGCACCGATAAGTTTAATATCGCCGAAATTCAGGTAGAACATATATGGCGATGGATTCACGCTCCTGAGGCTTCGATAAAGCGCAAAGTCTTCACCGGATACCGCTGCCGAAAATTTCTGGGATAGAACGATCTGGATGGCTTCACCGGCAACGATGTAATCCTTGGCCTTACAGACGGCATCCTCAAAGTCGGCTTTTGAAAAATTGGATTCAAGATCAGATAGCGTTAATACGCCGTTTTTTGAAACCGGTGATAAGGGACTTTGCAGCTTTGCTGTTATCTGCTCAACCTCCTGGCATGCCCGGGAGTAAGCTGTTTTTAAATCGTCATTTTCTTTAAGATGGACCAAGACCACTGCTTTAATCGAATGGGTAAAATGATCGAAGACAATCAAATGGCGACAGGCAATAAAAACCGCTTCCGGACGCATTCTTTCCGGTGGGGAAATATGGGGAAGGTGTTCCCACTTTCTGATCAAATCATAGTTAAAAAAGCCAACAAATCCGCCCTGAAAAGGCGGCAGATCATTGACGGACACCGGTTTGAATTTTGCGCACAGATCTCGCATGACATTCAAAGGATTTTCGACGTCCTTTAATACTTTATTTTCGTTACCCGCGTAGATTTCCATTTGGCTGTCGCGTGATGTGACCCGTAAATAAGGCATACAGCCTATAAAACTATAGCGTCCCCAACGCTTTCCGCCTTCAGCGCTTTCGAGCAGATAAGAGTATGAATCGTCTTTCAACTTTAAATAAGCCGAAACCGGGGTCTCAGTATCGGCCAGAAATTCCTGATGGACCGGTATCAGGTTTCCCATTTGCGCCATCTGTTTAAATTCTGAAAATGTCGGTTTTATTTTCAATTTGATTCTCCAAATAAAAAAGGCCGAGAGACGAATGGTCCCTCGGCCAAAAATTTTGCAAATAAAAAAACCGCGGGACCTTCTGGAGGTGCCCACGGTTTATTGGTTAGTTATATTACGAGACTATCATGGCGGGCTCGCCCCCAGTTTAGAGCAGAGCCACCACCAATTTCTCAGAGCATTCAAATTAGTTCTATGTTGTGTGTCATTCATAAACACACCCTTTAGAAAATGTAGATGTTATTGTCAAGTAAAATGTGAGCAGCCGGTCACAGGATGGTTAGCGTCCGCAACCGCGCCTAAAGGCGAATATTGATCCCGGGGCTTAAAAGGTTCATGTTGCGGTGACGGTCTTTCGGTTTGACACTTTTTCGGCGATCCAAGCCAATCCTACGATCGATTGCGTGCCTGCGCTCTCTGCCGGACCTTCGATCATATACGCGCTTAAACGTAACGCCGATCCCTTGCTGGCTTGAGCGCACCATCCAGCCCCGAACCCGTCTGCTTTTATCAATATGGTTGTTGGGAATGACCAGCACAATGGATTGACCAAACAGAAATTTGGCGCTGGTTTCGATAAAGACCCCACTGCGGCTCACATTTTTAATGACACCCTTGAATTGCTGATCACCAAAGCCGAAAGATATTGATTTAAAGTAGGGTTTGCGGGGGTATCGCCTCGGATCTCGGATAATATTGAGGCCGCCGGTTTTCCTATCTTGTCCCGCAAAATTTGTTTGAGGATATTGTTTCGCGATAGAATTCATAACCCTATTGTGAACGTCCGCCCTCTGTGCACACCGTCAGAATGCTGCTGGCTATAGCCTTTCATTCCAAACCAGTCGCGCTGCTGTTTGACGAATTTGTCAAGTTTTCGCTTTTAATCGAAGGTCCTCCACCTTCGATATAAATAATTTCTGAACCTAAGTCAAATCATTCAAATCAATTTTTAATAAATGAGGGGCATTTAAAATTGTGAGGTAAACTTCAATAAATTGGTAAAATTTTTTCACATTTAAGACGGGTTTGCAGTCGAATAAATTTAACTATCTGTTATTAATGATAAAAATAAATTAAAAAGAAACTTGCGATTTTCGCACAAATCTTGCATAAGTTTTTATTATTTAATATTTTTACAGATACTGCCGATAAGAGCTTAAAGTATCTAACTATCTAGAACTCATCACAAAAATGCATCTAATCCGCCGCAGGCGGACCCTTGGACGTAATCTACTATTTTTGAGATAAGTTCAAATTTATTAACCATAAACGATGTAAAAAAATGCTGGACAGCGTAATACCCCAACTTCGATTGCAGGTCGCCAAGGCGCATAAAATTCTTCCGGAAGATATCGCCGCTTCGGTAGAAAAGGTGTATAATGACATATTGCTGATGCGCGATTTTACCCTGAACGAATTTGAAAGAATTCAAGCTGATAAAACGCTAAAAGAGAATGATCGCAATATTGCGCGGCGCCAGGTTCTGGAAAAAGCCATCTCCAAGCTTGAAATGTTAAAATCTCGCAGAAGCGCAGCGGACTTAATTGAACGACTGGAAGCCAAATTATCGGAAGATCCGCAAGCCAATGGCGATCACTTGTTGCGGTTTTTAAAAGAACGCGAGATTCGGGACCGTCTGGCCGGTATGACGGAATCGCAGATCCTTTCTCATTTTGAAAAATCGCTTATGGAAGGCAGTAATCAGCTATTGCTGGATGCCATTTTAAACGCTCCCCCCGGATTTGAGATGTTATCACCCAAACTGCTAAAAAAACTAAAGCGGGTCCGGGGAAAGCATTATTATCCTGAAGTCGTGGCCCAACTCGAGGCCATGCAGAATATGAACGCCATTATTGTCAAGATGTTCACGATCGTCAGATCCGAGTTAGACAAGATCAGGAAAAAATATCTTCCGATTTATATTGTCGAGAAGTCAGCTTAACCTGAATCTTTAAGGCGATGATAAGAGATGGAAGAAAACCCTGAAAAAAGAGATAATGCACGCATTGAGCATCAATGCCTGGTGTCGATTGAAAATTTAAAGGCCGGTACGATCAACAAGGCCAAAATGCTCAACTTCAGTGCCACGGGTCTTTATTTTGAGGCCGATAATTTAATGCAGCCGGGAGAAGAAGTTTTCGTTGGAATCGATAACTCACCGTTTGCATCCGCCCAAGGAATGTACGAATGCTACCGGGTTGAAATTGTCTGGCGCAAGGAATTAAAAAAGTCCGTTTATTATTATGGCTATGGGGCCAAACACACCATAGATTACCACAAGGTCAATTTACAAGAGGATGAGACCAGAGAGTGGCAAGATATTCGCAGGCATCAACGCAGGAATTACGCCAAATCAGTTCAGTTTGCCGCCGACGATCGCATTTTCAATGGACTCATCAAAAACATCAGCTCTGCCGGCGGTTTTATTGAAGCCGACCAGAATCTAGCGGCCGGCCAGAGCATCAAATTTGTGCTGCCGTTAAAAAATAAACAAAGAGCCATTGTCACCGGCGAAGTCGTCTGGTCCAGTCCGGATGGATTCGGTCTTAAATTTTTAAGTATTGATAAACCAGACGCTGTTTAGCACCCCCATCACCCATCTTAATGATCACCCTTTTCATTTCTCCATTGCAAGATGATAATGGATGCGATGACTATTGCGCCTCCCAGCACCTGTAGCGGGCTGAGCATCTCCCCTAAAAAGAGCGCTGAAATAACACCGGCGGTGATGGGCTCCAGCGTGGCCGTTATACTGGCATGGGTGGACCGGATGCGGCTGACGCCTTCAAAATACAGTCCAAAAGGCAGGATAGTGCCGCAAACGGCAATAAATAAGATCCAGATCCATTCAACCGGGGCATAGACTTGTAAAAGCGCTTCCAGCGGCGGGTGCAGAATATTCCAGGCCAGGCTGGCAAACAGCAACCCATACAACAGGACCGTCCAAGGACTGTATTTAGCCATTCCGTATTCGCTCAAAAGGGTGTAGGTGGCAAAGGCCACCGCTGCCAGAAGGCCACCGACAATACCGGCGCGATTCAGCGCAAACAGGTCCAGGTTGTATGCACCGACCACCAGGAAGCAACCCACTACGGTTCCCACAAGCGCCAGTCCACTTTGGCGGGTCAGTTTTTGGTGTCGGAATGCAGCCGCGTATAGGGCCACAAAAACAGGCCCGGTGTAATGCAATAAAATAGCGGCGGCCACCTTGATCTTGCTGATGGCAAACAGGTAAAAAAACTGGGCGGCACCGATGCCCAGGACGCCTAGCAGACTAAAATAGAAAAGATCTTTAACGTTGATTTTCAAAAGTGGCCGGTTGCGCCACACCAGCCACAGCAACAGACCACAAAAAGCCAGCGTGACCCGCAGCTGAATCAGCTGATAGGCCGTCATTCCGTTGTTGAACAGGAATTTGGCCGCGCTGCCGGCAGCCGCCCACAACACGGCTGCCAGGCAGACATATAGATATCCGATTTTATGCATGAGTTTGCATCCGCTTGGAGCGGACTGATAATTTACCCAGCGATTCTTTTCAATCCGGTCTTAGCTGCTGCACGACCTCGACCAGCGATCGTTCATCACCGACATTGCCGGGAAATACAATGTAAGGCAATTTCGCGAAGCGGCTCTCAGATCCGAGCTGCCAGACCGGCACCCCCGGCAGAATCTGGCCCAGCACCGTGGCCTTTTTGACATTCAAAGCCCGGGTGGCGATATCACTGGCGGTAATGCCGCCTTTGGCCAGAACGTAGCCCGGCCTGGTTTGAATGTGCTGCATGATATCAATCAGTCCATCTGAGATCTTTTGCCCGATGACAAGGTTGCTTTTAGCATCTTTGCCGGTGATCTGCTGGCGTCCGGTGAATATAACCATATCATTTCCCTGTTTGAGTGCCTGTTCTGCTTTTTGGACCACCCGCCTGATCTCATCATCCCGCAGCGCATCGGTTAGTAGCGCGGTGACGTTTACTTCGGCTTGAGACATATCGGTTGCAGACAGCAGTGCCTTGACCTGCTGGGTGCTGCGTGGCACATAGGAGCCCACCACTATCAGACCACCGCCGGCAGGCGCCATTTGCAAATCGGCTGCCGTCAGCAGGGGGCGCGGAAAAATGCCGGCCCGCACCGGAACAAAGGAAGCCGCTGTGCGGTATAAAAAGCGTTTACCGCGCTCTTCAGCCGCCAGCAGGCCCTGCACAAAAACCTCCAGATCGCGGTAGCTGGCGGCGTTGACGACACAGCAGCGCCCAGCGCTTAAGGTCATCAAAAGGTCGCCAACGGTTTCCGGCCCGCCGCTGCGCAGCATGCTGATGGAAACGCTGGCCACATCTTGAGCTGCTATTTGCCCGCTGGTTTTTTCGGCAACCCAGTCGCGTAGGTTTGATGTCGCATATCCAAATGCGCGGTCACGGGCGAACTCGGTTTGCGCAGCGGGGACCAGGACGCCGCCCTCTTCCACATAGTGCACATCATCGACGGTGTAACGGCCGCCTTCTAAGAAAAACGGAATCAGCATCCACCCGTCAAAGGTCTGGTCCAGAGTATTCGACAAGGCTGCGACCTCACCGGGGAAATGCCCCCGCAAGGTCGAATCACTGCGGCTGATCACTACAAGTTTACGCCGGGCCTGCGTGGCGGCTGCGGAGAGATTGTTTCCGATGTCGGTATTGATTTTTTGGGCTTCCGGTAGGGTCATACTTCTGGAATTGGTCAGGATATAAAATGCGGGCAGGTCGTTTTGCAGCTCAGCCACCAATTGGTCCACCGACCATTCGGTAAGCACCGGCAGGCCGTGAACGGTCTGGGTGCCGGTGGGATCATCGTCTAAAACCACCACCTTGCGGCCATCGGTTTTGATTTGTTTTTGAATAGCCGGTCTCAGATCCTGCGGCCATTCCGGCGGCAGGCTGCTGAGCAGCCGGTCTTTTGGCAGTCGTTGTTCGTCCAAAATTTTTTCATACCTGAATTTGCATGAACTAGAGGCTTTCATACTCTCATTAATTTTCATGCAATATTCAAGAAAAAATTAGTCTTTGAATATTGGGATTGCCAGTGCCTCGGCGTTGATAATGCTGGGTGCCGCCTTTGGCGCCTCACCTTCTAAAAATACGGAAATGTCCGGTCTTTGCCAGGCGGGATAGCCCTGCAATATGGCAGCCACATTGCTGGCGGCCAGTGTGGCCATACCCTGGCGGGTCCAGCTGGTGGCTGAAGCAATGTGCGGCACGATGACCACATTGTCCAGGTCCACCAAGCCTGGTTTCATCTCGGGCTCGTCTTCAAAGACATCCAGACCGGCTTTAAAATCCGGGTGTTTCTGGCAATGCGCCACCAGTGCGGCCTCATCGATGACCGGTCCGCGGCTGGTGTTGACGATGATGGCATCTGCTTTCATCAGCGCCAGTCGATCAGCATTGATCAGGTGGTGGGTGCTGTCATCTAAAATAGTATGGATGCTGACACAGTCGGCCTCCTGCAACAATTCTTCGATGGTCTCTGCGCGTTTGCAGGACACCGGCGCCCGGCCCTCGGATTCTAAAAATTTGTTGTAATTTGCCACATGATTTTCGAGGTCTTCATTTTTATGCGGGTCGTAATAGACCAGATCCATCTTGTGGCCTTCGACCATCATGTGGGCATAGGCGGCGCCAATGCGGCCGGCGCCGATAACCCCAACTGTTTTGCGCCATAACAGATTGCCCATAAATAAGGTTGGCAGCCAGCCTTTGTATCGGCCTTCTCTTAAGAACCGCTCGGACTCACCGACGCGGCGGGCAGCGGCAAATGTTAATGCCACCGCCATCTGGGCCGTGGTTTCGGTCAATACCCCCGGGGTGTTGCCCACCGGGATACCATGGCGGGTGGCGGCATCCACGTCCACATTGTTAAAGCCCACCGCATAGTTGCTGTAGGCCGTGCCGCCGGCGGTTTTAAGGGCGGCATACAGATCATCACCCCAGGGCTCGGTCAGCTGACCGATGGCCCCGTCACACGAATCCCCCATGGCCGCAATAATCTCTTCACTGCTGAGCACATCGGGTGAGGTGCAGATCTCGACTTTACAATCGGCTGCTGTCAGAATATTAAGCCAGCGCTCGCCGGGCAGCTCTTTGGTGACAATCACCCGTTTTTTGCCGGAAGGGTTATGGGTCCGCCATTCTTTTGAGCCCATGATGACAACCTCCTTTAGATTTGAATCGTTCAAACCACCCTTATTGAGCGATTGTCGAGGTTGCCGCAGCTACACGGCAGATGTCGTTTCGCTATAGTATACTATGCGGAACGGCATCTAACACAGTAGATGCGGTAAGAACGGCAAGCCCCTTTGGGGTTTCAAATTTTAAAATTAAGAACGATAGAATTCTTTAAGATGTAGTTTATATTCCATTTTTAAAATTTGAAACACTCGATAAGGGTTTTTATCACAGAGAACTTAGCAATCAAAGTGGCTTAATGCAACTGCCACTTTTTTTAACTCTCTTTTTAAGACATCCTTTGTGGTAAATTTATTACCGCTAATTTGCATGAAAATTAATGCGAAGTGGAGATTGTATTTAAAAAGCAGCACCCATCACAAATTATATCCGGGTTACTTTCGCTGGATAACTTCCTCTATAGCTGCTTCGATGTGATTGGCTGAAAGCCCATATTTTTCGAGCAAGTCCAGATAAGGGCCGGACTCGGCAAAGGTATCCCGCACCCCGATGCGCTTCATTGGAATAGGATTGTTTTCCACCAGGACCTCGGCCACCGCACTGCCCAGTCCTCCGTAAAATATGTTGTTCTCAGCAGTCACAATCGCGCCCGTCTCGCTGGCAGCCGTCAACACCGTCTCCTCGTCCAGGGGCTTGAGCGTGTG
>JAAUXY010108981.1_pt1 | contig 20134 bp, 16 predicted proteins | sample 7278121 | NCBI WGS metagenome assembly JAAUXY01 (sample SAMN14350117, study PRJNA611818) | marine sediment metagenome | isolation source: surface marine sediment (1.8m) | place: French Polynesia: Moorea | collected 2018-08 | reverse complement strand
GGACCGGCTCGGCGAATTGCGCCGACTGCCATACGCCCCACCTGAACCTGCCGGCAGACGACCCCCGATCGAGCGTGCATCCCGCAAATCTCGTCGCTACCTGCGGTGCCTGCCACGAAGGCGCAACCGAATCCTTCGTAACCTTCGATCCTCATAACGATCCGACGGACCCGACGGATAACTATTTCGTATACATCGTCTGGGTCTTCATGATCGGCCTGCTCATAGCCGTGTTCGGATTCTTCGGCCTGCACGACCTGTTGTGGCTGCAGCGTTCCGTCGTCGGGCTGATTCGCGGCGAATTCGACGAGGATCCGGCGGAGAACGGACAGTACGTGCAGCGGTTTACGAGGATGGATCGTCGCCTGCACATCGCGGTGATCGTCACGTTCCTGGCGCTCGCGCTGACCGGGCTGCCGTTGAGCTTCAATGACAGAGCCTGGGCCCAGGCGCTCATGGGCTGGCTCGGCGGCGTCGAAATGGCGGGGCTGATTCACCGAATCGCCGCAATCGGGACGTTTGGCTACTTTGCGGTCCATCTGGGTAACCTGTTGTATCGCAGGGCCGTGCAGAAGGAACGCGGCATGCTGTGGGGCCCGAACTCGATGGTGCCGCAGCCGAGAGATTTCGCCGACCTGTTCGCCAACCTGCGGTACTTCCTTTACCTGGGCAAGCCCGCACAGGGAGATCGCTGGAACTACATCGAGAAGTTCGATTACCTCGCCGTGTTCTGGGGTGTCGGCATGATCGGCTTGTCAGGCCTCATGCTCTGGTTCCCGACGGGTTTTGCGCAGCTTGTGCCGGGCTGGCTGATCAATGCCGCATTTGTCGTGCACAGCGAAGAAGCGTTGCTGGCAACCGGGTTTATCTTCATCTTCCACTTCTTCCACACGCATCTGCGACCGGGCGCATTCCCGATGGACGTCGTGATCTTCACGGGCAAGGTGCCGCTGTCGAAGTTCAAACACGAACGCCCGCTCGAGTACCAGAGGCTGCTTGACAGCGGTGACCTGCAAAACTACCTGGTAGATCCGCCAACAGCGAAGAAGCTGCGTCGCGCCTATATTGTCGGATCGTTAGCCCTGGCGGTCGGGCTCGCGTTGGCGCTCGGCATATTTTGGGCGCTCTTTGCCCATTGATTTCAAGCTGATAAGGAAAGGCCCAGGCATGTTCAAAAACTTCCTTTCGTCCATAACGCACAACAGCATAAGCCTGGTAGGTACCGCGATCGCGATTGCGAGCCTGGTGCTGATCATCAGCCTGGTATTCATGGCGTACCTCGGCTTTGAGGGTGGTCCTTACCTCGGCATCCTGACGTTTCTCATCCTGCCGGCGTTTTTCATCCTCGGACTCATCCTGATTCCGCTCGGGGCCGTTCTGTATCGCCGTCGATTGCGCAAGACGCATGGCGATGCGGACGCGGCGAGACTGCCCGTATTCGACCTCAATCTGCCGAAGACTCGGCAATGGTTGTTTATCCTGCTCGGCGTGACGATGGTCAACGTCGTCGTGTTGGCAGGAGTGACCTACAAAGGCGTGGAGGTAATGGAATCCGTGGAATTCTGCGGACTGGCGTGTCACTCGGTAATGGAACCGGAGCACACGGCGTACCTGAGGTCGGCGCACACGCGCGTCAGTTGCGCCGAGTGTCACATCGGCCCCGGGGCTGACTGGTTCGTCAAGTCCAAGCTGGACGGCGCCTGGCAGCTCGTTTCCGTGGCATTCGATCTCTACGATCGACCGATATCGACGCCCCTGCACAATCTGCGGCCGGCGCAGGAGACCTGCGAACAGTGCCACTGGCCGACGAAGAACGTTGGCGACAAACTCGCCATCAGGACACACTTCGCTGAGGATGAAGCGAATACCGAGCTCACCTCGGCCCTGCTTTTGAAGGTCGGTGGTGCGGAAGGCCCGCAGGCATCAGGTATTCACTGGCACGTCGACCCGGGATTGACCATCCGCTACCGCTCCGACGAGACACGCGAGGAAATTTACGAGGTCGAGTACACGAACAGCGACGGCGAGACGAAGGTCTACAGGGATCGCAGAGCGCCGGAAGAAGGCGGCGAATGGCGGACGATGGATTGTGTCGATTGCCATACCCGGCCGAGCCACAAGTTCTTTCCACCCGATCTCGAAGTTGACAACGCGCTGCGCGACGGCCTGATCGATCGATCCTTGCCCTTCGTCAAACGTGAGGCGGTGCGCATCCTCGACACCAAGTACGAATCGCACGACGCTGCGCGAGAAGGCATCGCCGCCGAGCTCAACGGGTATTACGTGAGCAACCATCCGGATGTCGCGGCGGAGAAAGCCGATGCCATCACCACCGCCGGCAAAGTGCTCGGAGACCTTTACTCGTACAACGTATTCCCGCAGATGGAGGTCTGGTGGAATACATACCCCGAGCACATCGGACACACGGCATCTGAAGGCTGTTTCCGCTGCCACGGCCGGCGCCTGCGAACCGAAGAACGCGACACGATTTCGAAGGATTGCGACATCTGCCATACCGTCCTGGCCGAGGAGGAGGAGAATCCCGAGATTCTCGGTATTTTGAATCCATAGTCTCTGTACTGAGACGCAAGTTCTTGAATACCGTGCCAAAAGCGTCTAGAACAGAAGTATGAGCGCGATTGCGACATTGCGGCACACGCCAACCGGCAAGGTTCGCCGGTTGCTCGGCGTACTCTGCGTCCTGTGGCTCAACATGGCGGTGCAGCCCTGCGCCATGGCAGGGGCTGACGAGCACGACTGCCCGCATTGTCCGACCGAGCACCACGAAACGATGGCCGGTCATCACGGCCACGAGCCCGAAGAGCCACAAATATCGTGTGCCGCGCTCGAGGCGCAATGCGGCGACTATGGCGACATCAGCATTGACGCGCGTAGCCAGGTCAAGCTCGACGACGGCGGGCAGCCCGTCGTCGGCATCGTCGACACTTCGCCGCCGATACAGCGCGCGCGGCAACCGGTGGCCGACTGTGCAACCGGACCGCCACTGTTGTCAGGCGTATCGCCGTCCCTGCACCTGCTCAACTGCGTGTTCCTGAAATAGCGAACTTCTCGACCTGAATCTTTTTTAGGTTTCCGAGGAGTTTTCTCATGTGTGTGTTTTATCGCGCCGCGATGGCGGCGATTCTCATTGTGTCTGGCGTGGCGGAAGTGCACGCGGTCGAGCCGCTGACGCTCGCCGAAGCCGAATCGCTGGCGCTCGACGCCGAGCCCGGCATCGAAGCGATCCAGGCGAGTGCGGCCGCGCTACGTGAACGAGCCGTCGTCGCCGGCGAACTGCCCGACCCGGTCATGCGTATCGGGCTCAACAACTATCCGCTCGAATCGGGTGGTTTCTCGACCGAGGGAATGACCCAGGCGGCTTTCGGGTTTCGGCAGATGTTCCCGGCCGGGGCAAAACGCGAGCTCGGCGCTCGACGGCTCAGGCAGCTCGCCGGCTCACGCGATGAGCGGGGCGCGGCACGACGACGCGACGTACTGACCGCGGCGCGGCATGCCTGGCTCGACGTTTACGGGCAGCAAAACTCACTCGACCTGTTGCGCGAGAGCCGGCCATTCTTTGCCGATCTCGTCGACATCAGCCGATCGCTGTACGAAGTCGGCCGTAAGGGGCAGCAGGACGTGCTGCGGGCACAGCTCGAACTGAGCCGGCTCGACGACAGATTGATCGAAAACGAGCTTCGCCTGGCTCGTGCTCGTGCGGCGCTCGGCGAATGGATCGGTAACGATAGCGAGAGGCCCGTTGCGAACACCCTGCCTGAATGGCAGGCAATTCCCGCACTGCCGGACATCGAGGCCCGACTGGAAGAGCATCCGTCGTTGCAGGCGGCGACCGCCGACGTGGACGCCCGTAGCACGGGCGTCGAGCTGGCCAGGCAGCGCTCGAAGCCGGGGTGGACGCTGGATGTCGGTTATGGCTACCGCGAGGGCAGGCTGGCGGGCGGCGGGCCGCGGTCGGATCTCATCACGGTAGGCGTGTCCATCGACCTGCCGTTCTTACGCGGCGATTCGATCGACTCCACGCTTTCGGCGGCTCTGCAGGAGCGCAGTGCCGCGCAGTCACAACGCCACCAGCTGCAGAGGACACTGAAGAGTCGCGTACACGCGGAGCACGCTCACTTCAACCAGCTGAGTCGCCGCATGGACCTTTACGAACAGCAAATCCTGGGGCAGGCGTCGGACCATGCCGCTGCCAGCCTGCTCGCCTATCAGAACGACCAGGCCGACTTCGCCAACGTCATGCGCGCCTATATCGACGATCTCGATACACGCACCCGATACATAAACCTGCAGGTGGATCGCGCCCGGAGTTACGCGGTGCTGGCAAACCTCGGAGGGCTTCCGAAATGAACAATCGCATTATTCTCATTGCTGGTCTGGCTGTGGCGCTCATTACCGGGTTTTTACTCGGCCGCATCCCAGGGGGTGACCGAAGCGACGTTGCGCCTGGGGCGGGCGAGGATCGGGAGATCCTCTACTGGGAAGCACCGATGGACGCCAACTACCGTCGCGACGAGCCGGGCAAATCGCCGATGGGTATGGACCTCGTGCCCGTCTACGCGGACGAAGTCGATAGCCAGCCCGGCGTCGTCAGGATCGATCCGGTCATGGCCAACAACCTGGGCGTACGCACGACGATTGCCGAACGCGGATCGCTGCCGCGCCGTATCGATACTGTCGGTTACGTCGACTACAACGAGGACCACGTGTCCCACGTGCATACGCGGGTCGACGGCTGGGTGGAGAAACTCGCCGTCACAGCCAGCGGCAGCGCGGTGGAGCAGGGCGAACTGTTGTTCGAGCTCTACTCGCCGACGCTCGTCAATGCGCAGCAGGAATACCTCGCAGCGCTCAGGAGCGGTAACGCGACCCTGAGGGCCGCATCGCGCGACCGGCTCGCGGCGCTCGGCGTAGGCGACGCGGATATCGTCCGCCTCGATACCGAGCGAGGGGTGAACAAACGGGTTCGCATCAATGCCGCATCGGCCGGCGTCGTCACGCACCTCGGCATACGCGAGGGTATGTTCGTTACCCCCGCCATCGAAGTCATGACGATTGCCAGCCTCGACTCGGTCTGGCTGATCGCCGACGTGTTCGAGCGCCAGGCAGCATGGGTAGAGGTGGGCCAGCGAGCCGACGTCGAACTCGACTACCTGCCGGGCAAGACCTGGTCCGGCGTCGTCGACTACGTCTACCCCGAACTCGAGCAGCAGACTCGCTCACTCAAAGTACGCCTGCGCTTCGATAACACCGAGGGGTTGTTGCGGCCGAACATGTTCGCGCGTGTGCAAATCGACGCAACGCCCGTCGACGATATCGTGCACGTGCCCCGAGAAGCCGTGATACGCGGCGGTCGTGTGGACCGGGTCGTGCTCGACCTCGGCGACGGCAGGTTTCGTGCTCAGCCCGTACGGCTCGGTGTGGAATCGGGCGACCGTATCGCGATTCGTCGCGGCCTGGAGGGCGGCGAGCGCATCGTCACGTCGGCACAGTTCCTCATCGACTCGGAATCGAACGTCTCGAGCGGCCTGTCCCGGATGCAGGAGCAGGGTGGCGCGCGATGATCGCCCGCGTCATCCACTGGTCCATCGAGAACCGCATCCTGGTTCTCGTTATTACGCCGTTCATCGTCGTGTGGGGCATCGTGTCGATGCAAGCGACGCCCGTGGACGCAATACCGGATCTGTCCGACGTACAGGTCATCGTCAAAACATCGTTTCCGGGACAGGCGCCGCAGGTCGTTCAGGACCAGGTAACCTACCCAATGACGACGACAATGCTGTCGGTGCCCGGCGCCACCAACGTGCGCGGTTACTCGTTCTACGGCGATTCCTACGTCTACGTCATCTTCGAGGACGGTACCGACCTGTACTGGGCGCGGTCGCGGGTTCTCGAGTACCTGAGCCAGGTAGCGGATTCGTTGCCCGAGGGCGCAAGGCCTGCCCTCGGGCCGGATGCGACCGGGGTCGGCTGGGTCTTCCAGTATGCGCTCGTCGACCGCAGCGGACAGCACGACCTGGCACAGCTGCGCAGCATCCAGGACTGGTTCCTGCGCTACGAGTTACAAACCGTGCCGGGCGTAGCGGAAGTCGCAACGATCGGTGGCATGGTGCGTCAGTACCAGGTAGTCGTCGACCCGGACAAACTGCGCGCCTACGGCATTCCGCTGGCCCGGGTCCGTGCGGCAATCCAGGCCGGCAACCAGGAGACCGGCGGTTCGGTCGTCGAGATGGGCGAGGCCGAGTACATGGTACGCGCCACCGGATATGTCCGAGGTCTTGACGACCTCGGTGAGATCCCGCTTGGCGCCAATCCGCAGGGCACGTCGGTGCGGGTCGCGGACGTGGCTGATCTCCGCATCGGGCCGCAGATGCGCCGCGGCATCGCCGATCTCGATGGCGAAGGCGAAGTTGTCGGCGGCGTCGTGGTCATGCGCTCGGGCGAGAACGCACTGACGACCATCGAGGGCGTGCTGCAGCGCCTGTCCGAGCTGCAGGGCAGCCTGCCAAATGGCGTCGAGATCGTGACGACCTACGATCGGTCGGAGCTCATTCATCGCGCCGTCGATACCCTGCAGGGCAAGCTCATCGAGGAATTCCTGATCGTGGCGCTGGTCTGCGCGGTCTTCCTTTTCCACCTGCGATCGTCGGCTGTCGTCATCCTGAGCCTGCCGGTCGCGATACTGGTTGCATTCATCGTCATGCGGCTGCAGGGTATCAACGCAAATATCATGTCGCTGGGCGGCATTGCGATTGCGATTGGCGTAATGGTCGATTCTGCGATCGTCATGATCGAGAACGTACACAAGCACATCGAGCGCGAACCGCTCACCGACGAGAATCGCTGGCGCGTCGTTGGCGCTGCGGCCGGCGAAGTCGGACCGCCATTGTTCTTCTCATTGCTGATCGCAACGCTGAGCTTCCTGCCGGTATTTACGCTGGAAGCACAAGAGGGGCGCTTGTTTGCACCGCTCGCGTTTACCAAGACCTATGCCATGGCCGCCGCCGCCGGCGTGTCGATCACGCTCGTGCCGGTGCTCATGGGCTACCTCATTCGCGGTAATGTGACGCCGGAGCACCGCAATCCGCTGAATCGCGCGCTCGTTGCGGTTTACCGCCCCGTCATCAACAAGGTGATCGAGTTTCCCCGCGCAACCCTGGCGCTGGCAGGTGTAATCCTCGTGGCGGGACTGTGGCCGGCCACGCGGCTCGGCAGCGAGTTCATGCCGCCGCTGGACGAGGGCGATCTCATGTACATGCCGACGACGTACCCCGGCATCTCGGTCGACAAGGCGCGTGAGATGCTGCAACACACGGACAAGCTGATCGGCAGCGTGCCCGAAGTGAAGCGGGTTTTCGGCAAGATCGGCCGTGCCGAGACCGCGACCGACCCGGCGCCGCTGACAATGATCGAAACGATGATCCAGCTGAAACCGCGTGACGACTGGCGCGAGGGAATGACGCCCGAAACGCTGCGCGCAGAGCTCGATCGCGTCGTCCGCTACACCGGCCTGACGAACGCGTGGGTCATGCCGATCAAGACCCGTATCGACATGCTGGCGACCGGTATCAAGACGCCCCTCGGCATCAAGATTGCCGGCCCGGATCTCGAAACCATCCAGGTGATCGGCATGGAGCTCGAGCGCGTGCTGGAGCCCGTCGCCGGCACCGTGTCGGTGTATTCCGAGCGGGTTGCAGGTGGGCGCTACGTCGAAGTCGATATCGACCGCGACCGTGCCTCGAGATTCGGCCTGAACATCAGCGACATCCAGGAGATCGTACGCACGGCGATTGGCGGCATGAACGTTACGGAAACCGTCGAGGGCTTCGAGCGCTACCCGGTGAATATCCGATACCCGCAGAGGCTGCGCGACTCCGTGCAACAACTGCGCCTGCTGCCGGTGGTGACGCCCGGCGGTGCGAATGTTGCGCTTGGCGATGTCGCGGACATCGACGTCGTCGACGGGCCCGCAATCATCAAGAGCGAGGGTGCCAGGATCAACGGCTGGACCTTCGTCGATATCGACGGTCGGGATATCGGATCCTACGTCGCGGAAGCGCAGCGCGTCGTCGCACAGAATGTCGACTTGCCTGCCGGTTACTCGCTCGCCTGGTCGGGCCAGTACGAATACATGGTTCGCGCCAGGGAGCGGCTGTCCGTCGTGGGACCGCTGACGCTGGCGATCATCGTTCTGCTCTTGTTCGTGCATTTTCGCAGCCTTCCGGAGGTCGCGATAATTATGGGGACACTTCCGATGGCCCTGATCGGCGGACTCTGGCTGCTGTTCCTGCTCGGCTACGAGTTGTCCGTAGCCGTCGGTGTCGGCTTCATCGCGCTGGCGGGCGTCGCCGTCGAGATCGGTGTCGTCATGCTCGTCTACCTCAACCAGGCGCTGGAGAATCACCGGGACGTGAAAACGGCCGTCATCGAGGGTGCGCTGCTGCGAGTACGGCCCATCATCATGACCGTTGCGGCGACGATCGGTGGCCTTCTGCCGATCATGCTGGGTGGCGGCACAGGGTCGGAGGTCATGCGACGCATTGCGGCGCCCATGGTGGGAGGCATGGTGAGTGCGACGCTGCTCACGCTGGTCGTCATTCCGGCGACATTCCTGCTGTGGAAACGACGGGTGGCCGAGACGCAGGGACCGGAGTGAGTATCCCTACGTGCGGGCTGCTCCGATCTTGTCGCCGTAGTGTCGGTAGAAGAGCTTGATCCAGAAAGGAGAGAGCAGAGTCGTGTAGGCGACGACAATAATCATGCCGGCATAGACTTCATGATCGAAGACACCCGAAACTCTGCCGAGTTCGGCGAATATCAGCCCCACTTCCCCTCGCGGCACCATGGCCATGCCCACGGCGACCCGGGTAAAACGGTTTTCGGGGACAAGCAGGCCGCCGATCAGTTTGCCGGCAATCGCAACCACGGTAACCGCAATTGAGAAAACCCAGATAAACGGGGAGCTCCAATCCACGGCGGAGAGATCCAGTGACAGGCCGACCATGACGAAGAAGATCGGAGTGAAGAGCTGGATAATGGGCTTCATACGCTCGTGGATCTTGCGGTTGAAGCCGGGGCTGACCCGAAACGTCAGCCCGAAAGGCAAGAAGAAACGCCGGGACAGGGCAATGCCCGCCGCAAATCCGCCCAGCAGTTCGGGCGCGCCGACAAAATGGGCCAGCGCGGAGAACGTCAGAACCAGCGAAACCAGGGCCGTCGGTATGAAGCCGGGCGTATCCGTAAGCTGGTGAAAATGTTGAATCGCGTACGAAAGGAGCTTTGCCGCGATGGGGGCCAGGAAGAAGAAGATCGACACGTACATCACGATCCAGCCCGCATTGACCAGGCTCACGGTGCCTTCGACGGAGAACTCGTAGAGCACCGCCAGCAGGATCACGCCGAGGACGTCGTCGACCACCGCTGCGCCGAGCACGATTTGCCCCTCAACGCCGTTCTGTCGGCCCAGGTCGGCCAGGACCCTGACTGTGACACCGATACTGGTTGCGGTCAGCGTGCCGCCGACGAAGAGAGAGACGAGGAGCGGAAGCCCGAATACGGAATAGCAGAGCCAGGTGCCCAGTACGAACGGGGCAACGAACCCCGCCAGCGCCAGCACCATGGCACGGGGGCCGGAACGAATCATTCGGCCCAGGTCGGTCTCCAGGCCGATTTCAAACAGCAGCAATATAATGCCGATCTCGGCCAGCAGCTTGATGGGATCGCTGGGTTCGATCCACCCCAGCAGGCTGGGACCGAGGAGAACGCCGGCGCAGAGTTCGCCGATTACGCGTGGCGTATTGAATGCGGAGGCTATATCGGCAAACAGCCGGGCCACGACAAGGATACCGGCGATCTGCAACAAGAGCACATGGGTAGCCATGCTCTACAGCATATAGGAAACCATCCGGTTCCAGATCAACGTGCCGTCCGCGGCGACGCTCGGATTAAGGCGCCGGCCGCGAGGAGTTCAGCCCTGCGCGATGTTCTCCAGCGCACGCAGGACGTCGCGACGGCTGATCTGTCCGACCAGCCGGTTCTCCGTCATGACCGGGAATCGCCTGTATTTCGTGTTCAGGAATTTCTCTGCGAGGTCGACGATGCTCATGTCGGCATCGACAGTTTCGACCGACGGGCTCATGTACTCGGAAACGGGACCGCCAGCATCTCCATAGTACCCGGCGTCCAATGCAACCTTCATGCAGTCGAACTCCGACAGCATGCCGACGATTTCACCGTGGTCGTTTACGACAGGAGCGCCCGCGATGCGGTGTTTGACGAATTCGTGGACGGCATGCAATACGTCCGTCTCGGGTTTGAAGGTAACCAGGTGCGCCGCCATGTAGTCGCGGACCCGGCAGGACTTGACGTTCATGCGTTCCCCTCCCGCTTGCATTTGCCGCTGCCGCTGCAGAGTTCACAGCCTCCCCCGTTGAGGCCGCCGCAGCTTCCCCGTATCGGTGCGCGGCCGTTCATCACGCCGATAGCCATTGCGGCGATAACTACGAGCATGACGATAAACGCGAGAAGTGCTGTTATTGCTATGTTCATTCTGTTCGGTTGAGTCCTGCAAATCGCGGTGACGCGGTTTCTTCGATGCCGGTGTCGGTGCGCGTCAGGAACAGTGCCGCGATATTCTCGCGTTTCGCCAGTTCCATTCCAGCCTCGGGACCGAGCACGAGAAGGCCGGTCGCGAGGGCGTCCGCCCGCGCGGCGGATTCGTCAATGATACTCACTGCGGCCAGCTCGTGCGTCACCGGATAGCCTGTGCGCGTATCTATCTCGTGAGAATAACGGACGCCTTCGTGCACGAAGAAGTTCCGGTAGTCGCCGGACGTCGCTACTGCGGTGTCTGTGATATTTACGACAGTGTAGGGTTCGCGCTTGCCAGCGCGCGGGATTTCGATGCCGATGGCCCAGTCTTTCCCCCTGGCATTGCGCCCGCTGACCCGGATCTCCCCGCCGATCTCCACCATGTAGTTGTCGATGCCCCGGGCCTTCATCCAGTCGCTGACACGATCGGCCGCGAGTCCCTTGCCATAGGCCGACATGTCGAGTTCGACGCCGGGCAAGTCCTTCCTCAGCGCCGGGATGCTGCAATCCGTTTCGACCTTCTCGTAGCCGGTTACGGACCGGGCTGCCGCGATGTCTTCGTCGGCAGGTGGACCGAAGTCCCGTATGTCCGGGCCGAATCCCCACAGGTTGACGAGCGGGCCGGCCGTTATGTCGAATGCGCCGTCCGTAAACTCCGCGAGCTCGAGCGCGTGCTCGACGCTCATGCAGAATTCCCGACTGACGGGCTGCCAGTCTGTCGAGGAATTCGTATTGAATCGGGAAATCTCCGAATCCTCGATATAGGTCGACATCTGTCGGTTGACCTCGTCGAGCACGGCCATTACCTGCTCGCGTAACTCAGCGGCATCGTAGCGCTCGGCCGCGCCCGGCAACTTTACTGTAAAGCCCGTTCCCATGGTGCCGCCGCCGAACTCGATGGTTTGCGGAGACGGCGAGCAGGCCGCCAGAAGCAGTGCCGCAACAACCAGCGCAGAACGCATCTATCCGCCGAAGTCGTCGAGCAGTATGTGGTCGTCGCTTACACCGAGATCTTCGAGCATCTTGATGACGGCTGCGTTCATCATCGGCGGACCGCAGAGATAGTATTCGCAGTCTTCCGGCGCTTTGTGATCGGCCAGGTACTCGTCGTGAATCACATTGTGGATAAACCCGGTGTAGCCTTCCCAGTTGTCCTCCGCTTGCGGCTCCGACAGGGCGACGTGCCACTCGAAGTTGTCGTTCTCCTCGGCGAGCTTGTCGAACTCGTCGACATAGAACGTTTCTTTCGAGCTGCGAGCACCGTACCAGAAGGTCATCTTGCGCCGCGAGTGCAGGCGCTTCAGCTGGTCGAAGATGTGCGCGCGCATCGGGGCCATGCCGGCGCCGCCGCCGATGAAGACCATCTCGTTGTCCGTGTCCTTCGCGAAGAATTCGCCGTACGGACCCGAAATCGTCGCCTTGTCTCCGGGCTTCAGGTTGAAGATCCAGGACGACATGATCCCGGGCGGTACCTTGTCGTCGGCGCCTGGCGGTGGCGTCGCGATACGCACATTGAGTTTCACGTATCCCTTTTCCAGCGGGAAGCTCGCCATCGAGTAGGCACGGGACACCGTTTCCTTGACGTGCGACTCGTAGCGCCAGAGGTTGTAGCGATCCCACTCGTCGCGAAACTCTTCGTCGATATCGAAATCGGTGTACTTGAGATCGTGCGGCGGGCACTCGATCTGTATGTAGCCGCCCGCCTTGAAATCGAGGTCTTCGCCCTCGGGCAGCTTGAGGACCAGCTCCTTGATGAAGCTTGCGACGTTGCGGTTCGATACCACGGTGCACTCCATCTTGCGGACGCCGAAGACTTCCTCGGGCACCCACACCTTCATGTCTTGCTTGACCGTGACCTGGCAGGACAGGCGGTGATGATCCGCCGCATCGCGTTTGTTGATGAACGATGTCTCGGTCGGCAGGATTGCGCCGCCGCCTTCGGGCACGCGTACCCGGCACTGGCCGCACGTGCCGCCACCGCCGCAGGCGCTCGGAATGAAGATGCCTGCATCGGCAAGTCCGCTCATCAGCTTGACGCCAACGGGCATCGCGAGCTCCTTTTCGTCGTTGAGCAGAATCGGAACGTTGCCGCTGGAGACGAGCCTGGAGCGTGCCGCCAGTATGACCGCGACGAGCAACAGGATAATCGCGGTGAAAAAAACGACTCCAAGCCCGACCTGGAGCATGACAGAGGCGTTCATAAACGAATTCCCGAGAAGCCCATGAAGCCAAGCGACATGAGCCCCGTGATGATGAACGTGATGCCGAGGCCCTGCAGACCCGGCGGCACGTCGCTGTAGCGCAGTTTTTCGCGTATGCCGGCAAGTCCGATCACCGCGAGCGCCCATCCGACGCCGCTGCCCGCACCGAAGACCACGCTCTCACCCAGCGTGTACTGGCGCTCGACCATGAACAATGTGCCGCCGAGGATGGCGCAGTTGACCGTGATCAACGGCAGGAAAATGCCGAGCGCGTTGTATAGCGCAGGGAAATAACGGTCCAGCGTCATTTCGAGGATTTGCACCAATGCAGCAATGACGCCAATGAAGCTGACGAGCCCGAGAAAGCTCAGGTCGACATCGGGGAGACCCGCCCAGGCCAGCGCGCCTTCCGAGAGCAGGTGTGCGTGGATCAGGTGATTAACCGGCACCGTGATGATCTGGATGACGACGACGGCCAGGCCGAGGCCGAGTGCGGTCTCCACGCGCTTGGACACGGCGAGGAACGTGCACATGCCGAGGAAGAACGACAGCGCCAGGTTCTCCACAAAAGCTGCCTGGATGAACAGGTTCATGTAGTCCGCCATCACACTGCCTCCGTGCGGTGGACTTCATGGATCTGGTGCTCGGGTTCCTCGACCTGCGCGGTCTTCCAGGTTCGGATCGCCCAGATCAGGAGACCGATGATGAAGAACGCACTCGGCGGCAACAGCATCAGGCCGTTCGCCTGGTACCAGCCGCCGTCGGCTACGAGCGGGAGCACCGGGTAGCCGAGCAGGGTGCCGGCGCCGAACAGCTCTCGCGACGAGGCAACAATGATGAGCACCAGGCTGTAGCCAAGGCCGTTGCCGAGACCATCGAGGAAGCTCAGGCCGACACCGTTCTTCATCGCAAACGCTTCGGCACGGCCCAGCACGATGCAGTTGGTGATGATCAGGCCGACGAATACTGACAGCTGTTTCGCCGTTTCGAAGGCGTAGGCGCGCAGCACCTGGTCGACGAGGATCACGAACGAAGCGATGATGGTCATCTGCACGATGATGCGAATGTTGTTGGGGACGTGGTTGCGAATGCTGCTGATCGCCGCGTTCGACAACGCGGCCACCGCGATCAGCGCGGCGCACATCAGGAGCGACGGCAATAGCGCCGTCGTTACGGCGAGCGCCGAGCAGATTCCCAGCACCTGCAGTGTGACCGGGTTGTTGTCTACCAGCGGGTCGATAATGATCTTGCGTGTCTCACTCATCGCTGTGCCTCCCGCCGAACGCGGTCAAGATAAGGGCCGTAGCCGTGCGCGCCGACCCAGTACTGCACGAGATACTGCACGCCGCGCCCCGTGAGGGTCGCGCCGGCCAGGCCGTCGATTTCGTACCTGGCGTTCGGCGACGCGCTGTCGACATTGCCTTTTATGACTTCGATGCGCGGCGCGCCGCTCTCGTCGAACAGGGATTTGCCGGCCCACTGGGCCCGCCACGCGGGTTTGTCGATGCCGTCCCCGAGACCGGGTGTCTCGGCATGTTGGAAGAAGCGCAGGCCGCGCACCGTACTCGCGTCGGGTTCGAGCGCGAGGTAACCGTACATCGTCGACCAGAGGCCCGCGCCATGAACAGGCAAAATGATCTGTTCCACGTTATTGCCATCCATGACCGTGTACACCGCGCCGTAGATCGCTCGCCTGCGTACGCTCGCGATGTCGAGCTCGGCCGGAATGGCAACACCGAACTCGGCACTGGCGGCAAACTCTGCCGCATCGAATTCGTCGACCGTTGGCGAATCCACGTACTCGCCGGTCTCGAAATCGATGATCCGCGGTTCGATCCTGGCGAACAGCGTGCCGAGATCGGCGCTCGCGAGATCGAATCCCGCGACATCGACGATGATGCGTTGCCGGAACTCTTCTTCGTTCTGCAGCTGCCTGGGCTTGAGAATGACCGCGGCGCTGGCAACGAGCACGGAGCACACGAGACTGACACTGATGGCAACGATCAGCGTATTGCCGATACTGTCTTTCGACTTAGCCACTGCGCTTTAGCCTCCGTTTGATGTTGGACTGCACGACGAAGTAGTCAATGATCGGTGCGAAGATGTTGGCGAACAGGATCGCAAGCATGATGCCTTCCGGGAACGCCGGATTGATGACGCGAATGACCCAGGTCATGAAGCCGATCAGCAGGCCATAGAACCACTTGCCGGTCTCAGTCTGGCAGGCGCTGACCGGGTCGGTCGCCATGAATGCCGCACCGAACGCGAAGCCGCCCAGCACGAGGTGCCAGTGCCACGGCATCGAGATCATCGGATTGCTGCTGTCGAGGCCGCTCGTCGCCAGTACCGGCAGCACCAGGCCCAGGACACAACCGACGATGATGCGCCAGGAACCGATCTTCGTATAAATGAGGATCAAAGCGCCGAGCAGGCAGGCTGCGGCCGAGGTCTCGCCGATGGATCCCTGCATGTTGCCGAGAAAAGCCTGCATGAAGGTCAGCCCGCTGGCGGTTATGCCGGCCATGCCCTCGATCGCGCTGATTCCGAGGGCCGTTGCGCCGGAAAAGCCATCGACGGCCGTCCAGACCGCGTCGCCGGATATCTGCGCCGGGTACGCGAAATACAAGAACGCGCGCCCGACCAGGGCGGGGTTGAGGAAGTTCTTGCCCGTGCCGCCGAACACTTCCTTGCCGATCACGACGCCGAAGCTGATACCGACGGCAACCTGCCAGAGCGGAATCGTGGCCGGCAGTATCAGTGCATACAGCATCGAGGTGACGAAGAAGCCCTCGTTGACCTCGTGGTTGCGAACGCCGGCGAACAGCACCTCCCAGAATCCGCCTGCCGCCATGGTCACGATGTAGATCGGCAGGAAGTAGCTCAGGCCGAACATCATGTTGTCATAGATACTGCCGGGGTCGTGGCCGACGCCGAGCGCGACCAGCAGGGATTCACGCCAGCCCGGGGTTGGCGCAAGTGCGAACGTGGTCATGGCAGTGTTGGCCTGGAAGCCGATATTCCAGAGGCCAACGAGCAAACAGGGCGTTGCCGCAAAGACGACCACGATCATCACGCGCTTCAGGTCGATCGCGTCCCGGACATGCGGGCCGGCGCGTGTTACGTCCGGCGGCGAGTAGAACAGCGTGTCCACCATCTCGTAGACGGCGTGCAGGCTTTGGAAACGACCGCCGCGCAGGAACAGAGGTTCGACGCTGTCCAGCGCTCTGCGAATTGCTTTCATCAGCCGTTTACCTCGATTTCGTCAAGCGTCGCACGCAAGTGCGGACCGTAGTCGTACTTGCCGCTGCAAACAAAGGAGCAAAGCGCGAGGTCCTCTTCGTCGAGTTCCAGGGCGCCCAGGTTCTGGGCGCTGTCGGTATCGCGTACGACGATCGCTTTCAGGAGTACCGTCGGCAGGATGTCGAGCGGCATGACTCGCTCGAACGCGCCGGTCGATACCATCGCTCTCGGGCTGCCGTTCTGGGTCGTCGTCATAGCGAAGTCGCCACGGTGCGCAATATGGCCTGCAAAGGCACGCGACGCCGAGTACTTGGCCAGCCCGGGCCGCATCCATGCGAGAAACTCGCGCGGGCTGCCTTCGCCCAGCACGACGAGCTGGCTGTGGTAGCGGCCCAGCCAGCCGTACGTGCCCGTGGCGCGGTGCCCCGCGAGGACCGAACCGGAAATCACGCGGTCGCTTCCCGGAAGGGTTTCGCCCTCGATCAGGTCTGCGGCAGAGGCGCCCGGGCGCGTGCGTAGCAAGCGCGGGTTCCTGATACGCGGGCCGGCAAGAGAGATGACCTTGCGCGTCGACAGGCGGCCGGTCAGAAACAGGCGTCCGACGCCGAGAATGGCCTGGTAGCCGATGTGCCAGACCGTCTTGTTTTTGCCCACGGGTTCGAGGAAGTGGATGTGCGTACCAGGCAGGCCCGCGGGGTGCGGCCCCTCGAATTCCGCGTGCCTGAAGCGGCCGTTTTCGGGAACAGGAATGCCGGAATCCGGCGCTGTGCACACGTAAGTTGCGCCGTCCGTCAGCCTGGAAACCACCTTGATGCCCGCGACGAAAGCCTCCTCGTCCTCGCCGATTACAAGGCGTGGATCGGGCGCGAGCGGCCGAGTGTCCATTGCAGTAACGAATATCGCGTGCGGCACTGCATCGTGTTGCGGTATGCGGCCGAACGGCCGGGTACGGAACTGGTTCCACAGGCCCGACGCCAGCATGATCTTGCGCGCTTCGTCGGCATCGAGCGTGTCGAGCTTCGACGCGTCGAACGATGGAAACGTCTCCTCGTCGGAGCCGTCGAGTTCGACGACGACCGAATGCAGCACACGGCGCTCACCGCGATTGACCGCGGACACGACACCGGCACCCTGCGCCGTGAACGGCACTTTCTTGTTGCGTTTGTCGACGAACAACGGCTGGCCGAGCTTCACCCGTTCGCCCGGCTCGACCAGCATGGACGGCCTGAGGCCCGGAACGTCGTACCCCAGGATGCCGACGCTCGAAACTCGCCTCGCATCCTCGATTTCCTGGACGGGCTCGCCCGCAATCGGGATGTCGAGGCCTTTCTTTATTTTGATACGCATGGCATCAACCGGACCTCCAGAAGACCATGTAAATCGCGCAGCCAACGAACCAGAGCGATCCGATCAGGTGGATTGCGAGCGTGCTTTCTATCGCTTTGGTCATCGCACCACGATTCTCGATGCCGCTCTGGATCGCGCCACTGGCCTTGATCGCGAGCAGCAAGAGCAACACGGGGACGATGGGCGCAGCCAGCGGCAGGACGCCGCGAAACGTCAGCCACCCGGTAACCGCCGCAGCGCCGATGTGCAGGGACAGGTAGATCAGTGCCGTCGCCTGCAGGCCGAACCTGACAGGCAGTGTGCGCTTTCCGGCATTTGCGTCGGCCGCAATGTCGGGCACCTCGTTGATCAGCAGGATCGCAGTTACCCACGCGCTGACGGGCAGTGAAACCAGCAGCAAGGTCGCATCCAGCGGCGCGCCTTGCAGCCAGGCTGCCCCGCTTACCGGGATGATGCCGAAAGCGATGCCGATGGCCGCTTCACCGACGCCGAGCGAGCTCAGCCTCGCGGGCCCTAGCGAGTACAGTACCCCGAGCGCTACGCCTGCAAGCCCGAAGTACAGGACGACGGGCCCCTTCAGGTAGATGAGGACGAGCCCCGCAATCGCGGCGGCGGCAATCTGGCTGATGCCGAGCATGGCCATCTGCCGCGAACTCATGATGCCCGTCTGGATGAAGCGCGACCCGCCGGTGTAAGGATATATACGATCGACGTTTTGCGGGTCGGTGCCGCTGTCATCGTCACCCACGTCGTTCAGCACGTTGCTGGCGGCCTGCACACACACCGTGGCGAACAGCGCCAGCAGGAACACGGGCACGTCGAAGCTGCCGCCGATGTGCACGCCCCACGCTGTGCCGATGATGACGGGCATGATGGATGCGGTGAAAAACTTCGGTCGGGACGCATGCAGCATGCGCTTGGCGCCGCTGCCGATCGAATCCCCGCTGAAATCCTCAGGCAAGGGGTTTGCCTGGCCGTTCGTCGTTGTCATTTAAGTCTCCGGCGGGCATTTATACCCCAAACGGACGCCATTTTAGCAGCGCGGTTATTACGCATAGCGCTTCGCTCGGGCGTGATGTTGGCCTTATCATAGACCCTGTAGGAGCGGTTTGTAGGAGCGGATTGTAGGAGCGGTCGTAAGACCGCGAACCAGGAAGAAAAAGGCTATGAAAACAAACAACGTACTCCAACTGGTCGCCACGCTGTCGATCCTGGCGTTTTCGCCAACGTACGCCTCCCAACCGTCCTGGCTGTCCGATTCGGTCGCGGCCCTCGAAAAGGAACTCGTCGACGTTCACGGCGGCGGGCAGCGCGCCCGCGTGGAACGAGGCCTGAAACAGGTCGGGGACTTCTGGCGCATCGAGGACGGCGACCGGAACACGTTCGAGACCTTCGCTCGGCGCAACTTCGCCGGCGATCAGGAAACGCTCGACACGATGTTCGAGCGATTCGACAAGCTGCTCGAGCAGCTCGATGGTCACATGCTCGAAATCCTGATCTCCTTTCGCGAGCAATCAGACCTCGACATCGGGCCAATCCTGCCGTTTGACGAGGAGTTCGCGGCGTACAACCCGGCGGCGCACGTGGGGGACGATTTGTTCGCCAACAAGCTCGCGTTCGTCGTGCTGCTCAATTTCCCCGTGACCACGCTCGAGGAGAAACTGAATAACGGGGAGAACTGGTCACGGCGGCAGTGGGCTGAAACCCGGCTTGCCGGTCGTTTTGCCTCACGAGTGCCAGCCGAGGCCCAACAGGCAGTTTCGTCGGCCGATGCGGTCACGTCGCAGTACATCGCCGAGTACAACATCTGGATGCACCACCTGCTCACCGACTCGGGAGAACGCCTGTTCCCGCCAAAGATGAAACTGCTGTCGCACTGGAACCTGCGTGACGAAATCAAGGCAAACTACAGCGATTCCGATGCCGGTCTGGCAAAGCAGCGCATGATCCAGAAGGTCATGGAGCGCATCGTCGACCAGTCGATACCCGCCGTCGTCGTCAACAACCCGCACGTCGACTGGGACCCCTACAAAAACACCGTGATGGCCGCTGCGGTCTCTGACGTCGAGGAATCGGCGCCTGCCGACCTGAAAATCTCGAACGAGCGCGAACCGGATACCCGCTACGAGGTCCTGCTCGGCCGGTTCAAGGCAGAGCGAATGGTCGATGCGCACATGCCGACAGCGCCGACACGCATGGAACGCAGCTTCAACATCAACAGGGAAATTCCCGAGGAACGTGTCGTCGAGTTATTCGACGCCGTCCTGACCTCGCCGGCTCTCGCGCGCACGGCGAAGCTCATCGAAGAGCGACTTGGTCGTCCGCTGGAGCCATTCGATATCTGGTACAACGGCTTTCGCTCCGCTGGCACCTATACCAATGCCGAGCTGGACGCGATAACGAAGGAGCGCTACCCGACACCGATGGCGTTCGAGCGGGCGATGCCCGACCTGCTCGTCGACCTCGGCTTCGAACGGGCCAGGGCGAAAGAACTCGCGGCAAACATCGTCGTAGACCCGGCCCGAGGGTCCGGCCACGCCTGGGGCGCGGCCATGCGCGACGCCAGGGCGCACCTGCGAACGCGCGTGGGCGAGGACGGCATGGACTACAAGGGGTTCAATATCGCCGTGCACGAGATGGGGCACAACGTCGAGCAGACGATTTCACTGAACGATATCGACTATGTCCTGCTGAACGGTGTGCCGAACACGGCGTTCACCGAGGCGTTGGCATTCGTG
>JAAUXY010080605.1_pt1 | contig 20166 bp, 17 predicted proteins | sample 7278121 | NCBI WGS metagenome assembly JAAUXY01 (sample SAMN14350117, study PRJNA611818) | marine sediment metagenome | isolation source: surface marine sediment (1.8m) | place: French Polynesia: Moorea | collected 2018-08 | reverse complement strand
GATCGCGGCACGACGAACCGTTATCTGGACACGTTGCGCGGGCTGGGGCTGGTCGAGCACCGGCGACCGCTGGGACCGCGCCGTTCAAAAAGGAGTTGGGGGAGTTGGTTCCTTGCCGATCCCTATCTCAGGTTCTGGGGGCGCTGGATTCTTCCCTACACCAGTCGGATCGAGTTCGAAGAAACTGAGAGCCTGATCCAGGAAGTTCTGCGCCCGGCCTGGGATCGCTTTGTCGGTTACGCCTGGGAAGAGTTGGCTCGAAAGCACGTCCACCTCATGGCAGCAGACAAGACGCTGCCTTTCTGGCCGGAAGAGATCGGAGCCTGGTGGTCGAAGAAGGCCCAGATCGATGTCGTCGCTGTCAACCGCGCCAGGCGCGACGTTTTGATCGGTGAAGCTCGATGGCGGCGGCAAGCCATGAGCGTTTCTGATCTGGAGGATCTCAAGGCCCGAGGGCGACACTGGTTGGGTGACGAACGGGGCTGGCAGCTGTCGTACGGGTTGTTCAGCCGCACCGGCTTTACCGACGAGCTCGAGGAGCTTGCCGCTGGTGATCCTCGACTGAGGCTCGTGACCCCGTCGGATCTGCTTTAGTGAGCCTACTGACTCAGCGCGGCTTCTGCATAAGGTGGGGCTCGGGTGGCCGCCAGGCTCGGGTTTCTCGGCTGGCCCTCTGGGAGGGTGGGAATCGCGGCTACCCCTGAGGGTGTAGGGATCCCGGCGAATCGTCGGTAGGGTGCGGGGTGTCGGAGAGCCGCTCCGGCAGTCCGCTGAGGATGGCACTATGGCTAACCTGCTCACCGCCGCCGCGATCATGGCCGGGCTCGGCCTGTTCTTCGGTACCGTGCTCGCCCTCGCCTATCGCTTCTTGCGGGTGGAGGAGGATCCGCGGCTGGATGCGGTGGAGGAGATGCTGCCGGGATCCAATTGCGGTGCCTGCGGCGAGCCGGGTTGCCGGGGATTGGCGGAGAAGCTGGTCGCCGGAGCAGTGGCGCCTTCCAAGTGCACGGTGTCGAGTTCGGAGGGCATCGCACGGATCGCCGAGCTGTTAGGGGTTGACGCCGGCGAGGAGGAGAAACGGGTCGCGCGCTTGCACTGCGCCGGCGGCCTCGGGCGAGCTCTACAGGTAGCGGCGTATGAGGGCTATGAGAGTTGCCGCGCCGCTCACCTGGTCGGCGGCGGCGGGCTCGAGTGTTCCTGGGGATGCCTGGGACTGGCGGATTGTCGCGACGCTTGCGATTTCGACGCTATTCACATGAACCCACTCAAGCTGCCGGCGGTTGATGTCGACAAGTGCACCGCTTGCGGCGACTGCGTCGAGGCCTGCCCGCGGGACCTCTTCGATATTCGGCCGCTGAGTCACAACCTCCTGGTCCAGTGCAAGGCACCGCTGGCCGCTGACGAGGCGCGGCGGATCTGCAAAGTGGTCTGTGATGCCTGCGGTCGCTGCGCGCAAGACGCGGCGCCTGGTTTGATTCGCATGGAAAACAATCTGCCAGTCGTCGACTATTCAGCGGGCGGCCCGGCGGGTCCCGAAGCCACCTGGCGCTGTCCGACGGGGGCCATCCAGTGGGTGGTCGGTCCCCAATTCACCCAGATGCATCTGGCCACGGGCCACGATCATCGCCCTGCAGGGGATTCCGCCGAACGGAGCCACCATGTCTGATCCGGAGATCATCGAGAGAGACGCGGTTAACGAGATCGAAGCCGTGATCTGTGGTGAGGTGGCCGGCACGTCGGGCTCCGAGGACGCTCGCGGTCGCCTGGCGGCGGCGATCGGGCGGCAGGCGTCGGGATATCGCGCGACCGCGGTTTTCTCCGGCGAGGAGTTGATGCGATCGATCGACCTGCTGAGGCAGGCGGTGGAGCGCCGGCTGCCGCTGGTCGTGCACCTATCGGTAGGCGAAGATCATCGCGCTTATCACGCCGCGGCCACCACCGGTGCTTTGCTGCTGTTCGCATCCGACGCCCGCGAGGCGGTCGATCTGACGCTGATTGCCCGCAGATCAGCCGAAGCGGCTTTGCTGCCGGCTGTGGTCGCTACCGATGCTGCGTTCGGGGAGTTTGATCTTCCCGAGCCGGCGCTGGTCTCCCGCTACCTGGGTGACGCGGATGAGACGATCCATCCACCGACGCCGGGTCAGCAAATGCTGTTCGGCAAACACCGTCGGCGGGTGCCCCGGTGGCACGACTTGGAACGCCCGCTGCTGAGCGGAGCCAGGCTCGGCGCGGAAGCGGCCGGCGCCATGGCGGCGGCCGGCCGGGCCTGCTTCGAGGGTCATCTTCCGGAGTTCCTCGATGAGGCTTTCGGGATATTCGAAGCGGTGAGCGGACGCCGGTATGACGCGGTCAGTGACTACCGCTTGCGACGCGCAAAGTTGGTGTTGATCGCTCAGGGGGCCGCCGTCCCGGCGGCGATGGCGGTTGCCGGTCGCTTGCGCGAGGAGCGCGGGCCGAGGGTCGGCGTCCTGGGTATTCGGTCGCTGCGGCCGTTGCCGGCCGAGCGACTCGTCGAGTGGGTCCCCGGCCGCCGGCCGGTCGCCGTGCTCGAACGTCTCGACGCGCCGGCCGGGGTCGAGGCGCCGCTCACCGCCGAGATCCGCTCAGCCCTGGAGCAGCGAGCGCTCCCGCCTCTGACCACGGTCTTCTACGGCCAGGGCGCCTCTGGCCTCCGTGAGGCGGATCTCCAGGCGCTGTGCCAGGAGTTGACGGACAAGAAGGCTGCTCGGCGCTCACCCGTCTATCTTGGACTCGGCGGCGACTCTGCCGCTGGCTACCCCAAGCTTGAGGCTCACCTTGACGCCATGCATCGCACTTACCCGGCGATCCACGGCCTGCGGTTGCGCGCGGATCTTGAAAGGCCGTCAGGCCGTGCCGAGGCGACAGACCCGCCCATGCCCCTGGCGGCGATTCGTCGCATGGCCGCCAGCAGCACGCCGCTGGCGGACCCGGCCGGTTTCGGAGATCGAGTCGGCATGCTCTACCGGGACGGCTCTCCGGATCCGGTACCAGATCCATTCCTCGCTTCCGGCACGGTACCGCCGTTGGCGGCGGCCCTCACCGCACCGACACGAGCGCCCTCCCGAAGGCTGACCGAAGAGCGCACGCTGCCGGTCTTCGAGCCCGGCTTGTGCACGGGATGTGGTGCTTGCTGGAGCGTCTGTCCAGACGGTGCCGTCGGGCCGCTGCCGATCAGTCCCCGAGCGCTGCTGGATGCCGGCATGCGGCTGGCCGGGCGCCACGGGCGCTCGGTCGACAAGCTGCGGATGGTCGCCTCGAAGTTGACCGACCGGGTAGCGAAGACCACGGCTACAGGTGGATCTTGCGGAGAGATCTTGAACGCCGCCTTTGAGCCGATGATCAATCGCATGAAATTGCCTGCTGATCGCAAGATTCCGGTCTGTGACGCTTTCGGCGCGGTCAGGGAAGAGCTCGCCGAGCTACCTGTGGCGCGCACCGGCCCGTTCTTCGACTCCGCCGGCGATCTGCTGGCGCTGGCGGTCGATCCCGACGCCTGCCAGGGCTGCGGCCTGTGTGTGGCGGAGTGCGAACCCAAGGCCCTGGTCGCGGAGCCGGACTCCCATGAACGGACGTCGGCGGCGCGAGACCTGTGGCGCCTTGTGCAGGAGCTCCCGAAGCCAGGTTCGGCAGCGCTCGAACGGGCGAGCGCCGATCCCGAGGTCGGTCCTCTGGCCGGCGCGCTGCTGTCGCCCTCGGCGCGCGAGGTCATGACCGTCGCCGACACCGAACCGGGCTCGGGCGAGGCGCTGGCGGCACGTCAGGTGCTCGGGTTCCTGGAGACCCTGCGTCGGCCGATCCGGGCCCGATACGCGGCAGATGTCGACGATCTGCGCACCAGGATCGCGTCGGCGATCCACGATGAGCTTGCCGACGCCCTACCCGACCGCGATCTCGAGGCGCTCGCCCGCGGACTCGACGCCCTGAACCAACCCGACGCCGAGCTCGCTGAGCTCACCGAACGGGTCGAGACTGCCTTTGAAACCGAGCGCGTGGACGTGGTCGGCACCCGCCGGCTGGTCGAAGCCGGGCGTCGGCTCGCCGATCTTGCCTGGCGTCTCGAGAAGGGGGAAGGCGGCCTGGGGAGCTCGCCCTTCGGCCTGGTGCTCTCCGGTAAGACGGCGACCTGGGGCGGCACCTTCCCGCACAATCCCTTTGCGGTGCCGGTGACCATCGCCACCACCGGCGACGGCGTCGCGCTGGCGCGCGGGCTGCTCGAGGGGCACCGGCGACGGACGCTGGAAGACGTGCGTTTGCTGCGTCAAGCCCGCGCCGAGCTCGAACGCGTCGGTGGGCGAAGGAGCGGCAGCGAAGATGAGCTCGTCTGGGAAGCGCTGGACGCCGACGAGCGGCAGCTGTGTCCACCTCTGGTTCTGCTGGCATCAGAAGCCGAGCTCGAGGGATCTGCCCTCGGCCCGACCCTCGACGCCCTGGCCACCGATCTGCCGCTCAAAGTGATCGCATTGGCCGACTTGGGCGCCGGTTGTAGCGTCGGCAACAACGGCACGAGCGCTCTCACCGCCCTATCCGTGACCGGTGCCTACGTCGCCCAGACTTCGATCGCCGATTTCGAGCACCTGGGCCAGGCATTGACCGCGGCTTTCGCTCATGGCGGGTCGGCCTTCGTCCGCCTGCTCGCTCCGAGCCCCGGCGCCGGTGGCTTCTCCGCGGACGCGACGCTCGAACAGGCGCGCGTCGCCGTCGCCGCCGGGGATTTTTCGCTTTGGAGCTCGAGCCCCGCGGCACGCGCCGGACGAACTCTCGCCGATCTGCTGGCGCCCCCGGATGATGCGGCGGTGACGGACGTCGTCGTGGAGCCTGTCGAGCCAGCGCCCGACGTGTCCGCCGTCGCCGAGATCGAGCAGCGCCACGCGGCGGAGCTGGCGTCGATGCAGGCGCGGTACGAGGCCTACATCGCGCAACTACGCGCCGGGCTCAAGACCGAGATGGCCCGCGAGGTTCACGGCAAGCTGATGCGACTGGTGGCCGAGGGGCGGGGGCCGAGCGGCATCGATGGAAACCTGGAGGCCGAAACATGATCGACGCCGTGGCATCGCTCTTCGGTAGCCGCAGCTTCAAGCACGGCATCCATCCCCAGGGGCACAAGGAGGAGACAGAGCATCTGCGGGTCGAGCGCATGCCCTTCGTCGACCGCTACGTGATGCCGCTGTCCCAGCACGCCGGTGCGCCCAGCGATCCGGTGGTCCGCGTTGGCGAACGTGTCGAGCGTGGTCAGGTGATCGCCGAGCCGGGGGGATTCGTCTCGGCCACGCTGCACAGTCCGGTGACCGGGACCGTGAAGTCGCTGGCCCAGGGGCACCACCCTTCCGGCAAGCTGGTCGACGCGATCGAGATCGAAGCCGACCGTTTCGCCACCCAGCGCCTGAAGCAGCGGCCCGCCGCCGATGGACTCGAGCTGTCGGCCGACGATTTCGTCGCCGAGGTCCAGCGGGCGGGGCTGGTAGGCATGGGCGGCGCCGCGTTTCCGACCCATGTCAAGTACAAGCTGCCGGATGGCAAGAAGGTGCGCCGCCTGATCGCCAATGGCTGCGAGTGCGAGCCCTATCTGACCGCCGATCACCGGACGATGGTCGAGCAGCCGCGGGAGGTGCTGCGCGGCATCGAGCTGCTCGCCCGCCACCTGGGGGTGGAGGAGACCGCGATCGGCGTCGAGCTCAACAAGGTCGACGCCATCGAGGCCCTCGAACGCGAAATCGCGGCCCGATCTCCGAAGCCCGTGGTCCGGGTGGTGCCGCTCGAGGTCAAGTATCCCCAGGGCGCTGAGAAGATGCTGATCGACGCGGTCTACGGCATCGAGGTGCCGGCCGGAGGGCTGCCGCTCGACGTCGAATGCCTGGTCAACAACGTCGGTACGATGGCCGCGCTGGCCGACTGGTTCGACCGCGGCCAGCCGCTGATCGAGCGGGTCGTGACGGTCGCCGGGCCGGGAGTCGAGCGGCCGGCCAACCTGCTGGTGCCGGTCGGAACGCCGGTTCGCGCGGTGCTCGACCATTGTGGAGGCCTCAAGCCGGAGACCGTGGAGGTGGTGATGGGCGGCCCGATGATGGGCATGCCGTTGGCCAGCCTCGATGTGCCGGTGCTCAAGGGCACGTCCGGGATCCTGGCGTTCACCGAGGCCGAGGCACGGCTGGCGACCGAGTACACTTGCATTCGCTGCGGGCGCTGTGTCGACGCTTGCCCGCAGTTCCTCAATCCATCACGGCTGGCTCGTTTGGCACGGGTCGGGCGGTACGAGGAGATGGAGAGGTATTTCACCATGGACTGCATGGAGTGCGGATCGTGCAGTTTCGCATGCCCCTCCGGGATTCCGATCGTGCAGTTGATCCGGGTCGGCAAGCAGGCGCTCAGGGAACGGAAAACGAAGTAACTCCAAGCGGTCGGGTCGACATGCGGCAAGCACCCAGATTGGTGGTCACCACCTCACCCTACATCCGTCAAGGCGCGACGGTGCCGGCGGTGATGGGGGACGTGTTGCTGGCTCTCCTGCCGGTGATGGCGATCGCCACCTGGTACTTCGGCATCAGCGCGCTGGCGGTGGTCGCCGCGGCGACCGCCGGGGCGGTGAGCATCGAGTGGCTTTGGGGTCGAAGGGGATCGGACGGCGCCAGCCCGCTGAACGATCTGAGCGCGCTTCTGACCGGCATCATCCTCGGCCTGATCCTGCCGCCCGGATTGCCGCTATGGATGGCGTTTCTGGGCGGCGCCGTCGGAATCGGACTCGGCAAGCTGGTGTGGGGCGGGCTGGGTCACAATCTATTCAATCCGGCGCTGGTCGGCCGGGCGTTTCTGCAGGCGGCTTTCCCCACCGCCTTGACCACCTGGACGCCGCCGACCGGGCTGCCCGGCTGGCGCTGGAGCAATTTTGCCTGGCCGCTGATGCAGGGTCAGGTCGACGGCGTGACCGGCGCGACGCCGCTCGGAGCGATGAAGTTCGCCCAGGAATCGACGCCTTATGAAGACCTTCTACGGGGCTCGATCGGCGGCTCGCTGGGCGAGACTTCGGCCGCGGTGATCCTGCTGGCCGGCCTGTGGCTCGCCTGGCGCCGGGCTTTTGACTGGCGCATTCCGGTCAGCATCCTGGTGACGGTCGCCGCCCTTGCCGCGGTGATTCATGCCGCCGGACCCGAACGCTATCCGTCGCCGATCTTCATGCTGTTGTCGGGTGGGCTGATGTTCGGCGCGGTGTTCATGGCCACCGATCCGGTGAGCTCGCCGCTGACGCCGCGAGGTGCCTGGATCTACGGTGCCGGTATAGGAGTCTTGGTGGTTCTGATCCGAGTGTGGGGCGGTCTGCCTGAAGGGGTGATGTACGCCATTCTGCTGATGAATGCGGCGACGCCGCTGCTCGAGCGCATCGACCAGCCGCGGGCCTTCGGTCATGAGCGGAGGAAAGCGACATGAGCGGCCAGCTGGTAAAGCTCAACGGGCTCAAGTCGTCTCGACGGGCTCCGGACTCGGCGCCCCGGCTGGTCTTGACCCTGGGCGTGGCCGGCCTGCTCTCCGGCATCGCCATCGTCGGGGCCTACGAGATGACCCGTCCGATGATCGAGGCCAACCAGGCGCGCGCTTTGCGCCAGGCGGTTTTTGAGGTCGTACCCGGGGCCGAGCGCTTGCAGGCTCTGGTCGAACGCGACGGCGACCTGGTGCCGGCCACGGCAGAGGAGCGTGGCATCTATGCCGGCTATGGTGCCAGCGGCGAGTTCCTGGGCTACGCGATTGCCGGCGAGACCCCCGGCTATCAGGACATCATCAAGCTGCTCTATGGCTTCGATCCGGCACGTCGTCGCGTCGTCGGCATGCGGATCCTCGAGAGTCGCGAGACCCCTGGCCTCGGCGACCGCATCTACAAAGACCCCGATTTTGTCGGCGCCTTCCGCGATCTGGCGATCGAGCCCGAGATCGAGCTGGTGAAGGACGGCGCCAGTGCTCCCCACCAGGTCGACGGCATCACCGGCGCGACGATTTCGTCGCAGGCGGTGGTGAGGATCATCAACCAGGCCAATGCCGAGTGGCTACCGCTGCTGCCCACACCGGGGGAGGAGCCGGAGCTGAGATCCGATCCGGAAGGCGACGCGGCGGAGGGCGAGCGATGACGACCGAGGAACGTGCGGACGCTGAGCGCGTCTATGCCGAGTTTGTCAAATGAGCAATACCGAACAGCCCGACGCAAGCCGCGTCTACGAGGAATTCCGTAAAGGGATCTGGCGCGAGAATCCGGTGTTCGTCCAGGTGTTGGCAATGTGTCCGATGCTGGCGGTCACCAATAGCGCGATCAACGGTGTGGCGATGGGCGTCGCCAGCTTCTTCGTGCTGGTCAGCTCGAGTTTGCTGATCTCCTCGTGCAAGCGCTTCATTCCCAAACCGGTACGAATCTCGACCTTCATCATCGTCATCGCGACCTTCGTCACGGTCGCCGACCTGACGCTCCAGGCGATCGCCCCGGCGGTGCACCGCGAGCTCGGCGCGTTCATCTCCCTGATCGTGGTGAACTGTCTGATCCTCGGTCGCCAGGAGGCTTTTGCTTCCAAGCAGCCGGTCAAGCTGGCGGTGGCCGATGCCGTCGGCATGGGCGGCGGCTTTCTGATCGCGCTGGTCACCCTCGGCGGGACGCGGGAGATTCTCGGTAGCGGCTCGCTGTTCGGCGTCTCGCTGTTCGGCGACAGCTTCGAGCCCTGGGTGGTGATGCTTCTGCCGCCCGGGGGATTTCTGATGCTCGGCATCATTCTGCTGGTCTTTGCGTCGGCGAAAGAGGCCGGGGTGAAGCGGGCAGAACGGCTCAAGAGGGCGGCGTGATGGTGGACCTGTTCCCAGAGCTGTTCCCAGGGTTCACACCCAGGGCTAGCGCATGCCGCTTTTCCAGCGACGAACGCGAAGCCGCCCGGCCGAGGTGGGCCTCCCGCCGCCAGCCTCCTCAGGCTCGCGTTGGCCGCCACTGTCTTCGAAAATGTCCCTGGCGCTGTGTACCGGCGCGGCTCCTGAACCCTCGCTACCCTGATCCGCATCCAGCTGGCATCGAGAGGCCCCCCTCTCCCTCGTGGCTACGTCGTGACGTGGAGGTGGGTCATGGATAACCTGGCCTGGATCTTTGTCAGCGCGTTGTTGGTGAACAACTTCACGCTGTATTACTTCCTCGGGCTGTGTCCGTTTTTCGGGGTGTCGGGGCGGCTGGTGACGGCGTTTCGACTGGGGCTGGCGACCATCTTCGTGATGGTGATCACTTCGCTGTGTGCGTCGCTGCTGAATGCTTTCGTCCTGCCCTATGCACCCTACCTGCGGCTGATCAGCTTCATCGTGGTCATCGCGTCGACGGTGCAGTTCGTCGAGATGGTGATCAAGAAGGCCAGCCCGGCGTTGTTCCGAGCCCTGGGCATCTTCCTGCCGCTGATCACGACCAACTGCGCCATCCTCTTCCTGGCGCTGACTCAGACCAGTCGCGGCTACGGTGTCGTCGAGGGGCTGGCCTTCGCCCTCGGCGCCGGCGGTGGATTTACCCTCGCCCTGGTGCTGATGGCCGGCCTGCGTGAGGAGGCTGAGCTGTCCGATATTCCGTCGGTCATGAAGGGCACGGCCATGAATCTGATCATCGCCGGCATCCTGTCGCTCGCCTTCATGGGGTTCGCCGGTCTGTTCAGCGGGAGTGCTTGAGATGCTCAGTCACCTGCTGGCTGTGGTCGGCCTGGCGCTCGCTTGCGGCGTCTGGGTGATGGTGCAGCGCTGGGTCGGCCGGCGCGACCCCGAAGCGCCCACGGTCGAGAGTTACGGTTGCGGTTCGGGTTGCTCGCGGCGGCATTGACGTCCACTGACGCCTCTTTTGGGGCCCCGATAACGGCTTTATTCCCGCGGGTTTATACTTCGACCTCCAGGAGAACTGTGATGAAGACCATCGGGCTGCTCGGCGGCATGAGCTGGGAATCGACCGTACCCTATTATCGATTGATCAATCAGCGGATCGGAGAGCGCCTGGGTGCTCTACACTCGGCCGAGATCGTGCTCTATAGCGTCGACTTCGAGCCGATCGAGCAATTGCAGCATGCCGGCGCCTGGAACGAGACCGGCGAAATCCTGCTGCGTGCCGCGAGAGCCGTTGAGGGGGCGGGCGCCGAGCTATTGGTGATCTGCACCAACACGATGCATAAGGTCTACGATCAGGTCGCTGCCGGCATCGGCATCCCGATGTTGCACATCGCCGACGCCACCGCCCAAGTGATCACGGCCGCCGGTCAACGAACCGTAGGGCTCTTGGGGACCCGGTTCACCATGGAGCAGGATTTCTATCGCGGTCGCCTGGAGAAGCGTCACGGTCTCGAGGTGCTGGTACCGGAAGCCCCGGATCGTGAGATCGTTCACCGCGTGATCTATGACGAGCTATGCCGCGGCCAGGTGCGCGACGACTCGCGTCAGCAGTACGGGCGAATCATCGATGGTCTTGTCGATCGCGGAGCCGAAGGCGTGATTCTCGGTTGCACCGAGATCGGGCTGCTGGTCGGCCCGGACGACGTCACGGTGCCGGTGTTCGATACCGCGGCAATCCATGCCCGGGCGACGGCGGATATGGCGCTCGCGCCGTAGCCGCCAGAGCCTTCCCGAAGTTTTCCCGGTCGAACTTGGGAGCCAAAACCGCGAAGTCTGCTCTGTACCCAGCGCTGGAGGGGGAGAGGTGGGCCTCCCGCTGTCAGCTGGATGCGGATCAGGGTAGCGAGAGTGCTACCTCTCCCCGCTACCCCCAGGGTTCGCCCAGATCGCGAAGATAGTCGACCGCTCGGCTCATCGCAAGGAGCTGCTGTGTCTGGTCTTCCGGCAAGGCCTGACGTTCCACCTCGAGGGTGACATCACCGCGATAGCCTGTTTCGGCGAGGCCCTGAAAGAGAGCGGGAAAGTCGATCTCGCCTTCGCCCGGGAGGCGATCGCGCGAGGTCCGGGGATCGAAACTGCCGTGAAGCTCGAGCTCGGCGGGTAGATGCTGATGGTCTTTGGCGTGAAGATGGAAGATGCGTTCGCCGAAGCGGTGGACGAAAGCGACCGGATCGATACGCTGTTTGAGCAGGTGGCTGGGGTCGAGCTCGATGCCCAGGTTGGGTGCGGGCACTTGTTCGAACATGCGCTGATAGGCATAAGGCGTGTGGCAGAGGTTGATACCGCGCACCGGATAGCCTTTGAACATGGTGCAGTTTTCAAACGCCAGGCGCAGCCCGAAGTCCGCCGCTTCCTCCGCCAGCGGTCGCCAGACCTCAGAGAAAGCGGGCAGGTTGTCGTCGATCGTGAGTTCCGGATCGCGGCCGGCGAAGACGCCGATCAGGTCGGTGTCGAAGATCTCCGCCAAGGGCATCACCCAGCGCAATCCCTCGACCTCGCGGCGGCGCTCGGCCGGGTCTGCCGCCAGCATATTGCGGTAGTAGCCGAGGTTGGCGACCTTGAGCCCCCGGCGTTCGAGATCTTCGGCAGCTTGGTGAGCGTTGTCCAGAATCTCGGCGCTGTCGTTTCCCCAAAGGGGAAAGCCTTCGCCTATTCGCAGCTGGATCGCCTCGAGCCCCAGGCGTTGGGCCTTATCGAGCCATTCAGGAGCATAAGGAGCATGCAGAGTCAGCATGGACGCATGGTACTACGCTGACACCTATAGAATCGATGGCGGAGGTTCTATGAGTAATTTCAACGATCAGCTCGGCCTGCGCCGCAGTGACGACGGTCTCGGGGTGGTGCTCGACCCGCGACCGGAGCACCAGATCGCCCCGGGAACGATTCACTTCGCGGTGCTGACGACAATCGCCGAGGTCTCGGCCGCGATCAGCGTCGAGGCGTCGGTCGTGCCGGCGGCGGTCAACGTCCAGCTGATGCGGCGGGCGGGGTCGGACCAGCGGCTCGAAGGCAGAGGCAAGCTGCTGCGTCGCGGTCGTCGGTTAGCGGTGGCGGAAGGCGAGGTGACTCAAGGTGATCACCTGGTCGCCAAAGCGACCGTGACGTTCGCTGTCCTCGGCTAGCGCCCCAAGAAAGCCAGTCCTTCGGACTGGCTTCATTGGCCCAGCCCCTCCTCGGCAGAGTCAGGCGCGCTTCGCGCACCTAACCCTGCGTCTAAGCCTTCGGCCTCCGGCGGCGAAAATTTATGCGCGACAAGCTCCGGATGGGCTTCGCCTTTTGCCGAAATGGGCGAACAGAACCATACATCTTGACAGCATCGTCTCTGGCGCCTATTCTACCGACCGTTCAGTCCAGAAGACAGGACCAGACGTTGAGCGGCGGGGGCATCGGGATATAATCGTCGAAGTTCCAGCTGACGACTCTCGGTTCAGTACCGAAGGAAGCGGTCACGATGCCCACCTATCAGAAGCCCCCTACCGTCAACGACGACGCCCGCGCGGTCGACATCTACCGTGAGGCGGCGCGCATTATCTCCGAGAAAGGCTTCGATGCCACCTCCATGGGTGACATCGCGGAAACCGTCGATCTGACCAAGGGCGGCCTCTACTACTACATCAAGGGTAAGAAGGCACTGCTCTACGCGATCATGAATTTCGTCTTGAACCTCCTTGAGGAAGACGTCATCGAGATCGCCGAAGAGGAGAAGGATCCGGATCGGCGGCTGGCCAGCCTACTCTCCGGCTATGTGCGCCTGGTGATCGACGAGCCGAGCGCGATGAACATCCTGGTCAATGAGGAAGAGGGGCTCGACGTCTCCTACCGGCCGAAGATCATGGAGCGCAAGCGCGCTTTCAGCGACTTCCTTCGCGACAGCATTGTCGATGTGCTGGAGAAGCAAGATCGCATGCCCGAGCTCGACCCGACGGTCGCTGCCCACAGCGTCCTGGGCATGGTCCATGGGGTAGTACTCTGGTATAAGACGGAATGCGATCTGACTCCCGACGAGTTGATCGATCAGGTGACCCAGCTCGCACTCAGGGGCTTGATCGCGGATCCGCCGATGACTCCGGATCCGAGAATCACTCGCAGCGACGCTGAGCGTAGCCGCGGCCGCCCGCGGGGCCGTCGCGTCGTCGCCTGACGTCTCGGGCCTTGCCAACGAGCTGATGCAGGGCCCGCGTCGCCCCTACTCGGCAAGCACGGGCACGGTGCTCAGGAGCGATTGTACGACCGTGACCGACAGGCTGTTGCCGGCCAGGCGCCAACCATTTTTGATCGGTAGATCCGCCGGCAGGGAATAGTCGTCGGGGAAACCGAGCAGGCGCAGGATCTCGGCTGGCGAAAAGCGGCGGATCCCGGACTCGGTGGCAAGGTAGGAGCCGCTCCTCACCAGGGAGCGCCCATAGGCCGAGGTGAAGCAGCTGGTGATCGCTGCCGGATCGTCTGTTTCGACGATGTCGAGGGCGCCTGAGTAGCTCTCGATCACGTCGGGGTCGACGGCGAGCGCCGGGTCGGGATCCGCATCGAGATACTCGCGGAGCTTTCGGATCGTCGCTGGCATCGGCTGCAGGGGAGCGAGGGCGCCGCGGGATGCCACCAGGTAGTAGCGTCGCCGACGATTGGGCACGCCGAACTCCGTGGGGCACAAGATGTGTTCTTGCACTTCTCTGTAGCCGGCTCGGTCGAGGGTCGAGAGCAGCAGCTCGTGGCCTCGGGACGCTTTGAAGCCGGGAACGTTCTCAAAGGCGAAGTAGGTCGGGCGCACCTCGGCGACACGCTCCAAGGTGGCGATCAGGGTCTCGGCTCGCGGGTCGTCGAGATCTCGTTTCAGGCCCCGCCGAGTGAACGGCTGACACGGTGGCGACATCCACCAGAGATCGGCCTCCCACTGCCGGAGCTGCTCGATCGGGACAGATTCGACCAGGGCGGCGACCGTGGGATGGGAGAAGTTGTGGCGGTAGACGCGCAGCGCGACGCGGTTGACGTCGATCGCCGCGACCGACCGCGCGGCAGGGCCCTCGAAGGCCGCGGCGCAGCCGCCGATGCCGCAGTAGAGCTCGAGAACTCGCAGACGCTTCAAGCGCCGCCAGCGACGGATAGTGCCGCGCGCAGTTGCTCGCGCAGCGGCTCTATGACCTCCGGATCCTTGACGTCGATCACCGGCGTCTTGTCGTACTGCTCGTAGAACAGGCTGGCGTGGACGTCGTCCGGCACTTCCAGAGCCCGGCGCAACTTGCGGTTCTCGGGAACGAAGCCCCGTGGGATCAAGCGCTCGATGGTCTTGCCGATCGTGCCCTGGAGACCGCAGATATAGATGACGGCGCGGTCGGGGGTCAGGCCGCCGGAACCGAGCCCGAGCCGTTCGTCGAGCTCTTCCAGGCGCCGCGGCAGAAAATAGTCCTCCACGCGGCCGGCGTCGCCCGACCAGTCGGGAGATTCATTCGGTCGGCTGACCGAGACCATATAGTGCAGGCTGTTGGATCTCTCGAGCGCCTCGAGCTCTTCGCGATAGCCGAGGTCAGCGGGGTAGGAAGCGCCGTGCAGAATCGCCCAGCCGCTCAAGTCCGCTTGGCGGTCGTGGAGATAGACGTCGCGCACCATGGAGTAGAAGGGAGCCAGGCCTGTGCCCGCGGCGACGCATATCCGGAGCCGGTTATCGTCTTCGCCCACGGTGTCGGGCACCGTGAATTTGCCCACGGCCTTGGCGCGCATGAACACGCGATCGCCGGCGCCGGCCTTCCACAAGAGATGGGTCAGCGGATTATCCGACTCCGGATAGGTGACGAAGCGGATGTAGAACTCGAGTGCGTCGCGGTCTTCCGGGGCCGAGGCGATCGACATCGGGCGCCTCACCGAACCGAGCTCGGGCTTCTGCTCGTTGTTCATGCCCAGGGTGACGTACTGACCCGGGATAAATGGCGGCTCGCTTGCTAGCGGCTCGTCTGGCCGAATCGTGAAGATTGCGAGCTGGGGCGTGAGATCACGGCGCTCGACGAGCGTCGCGTTATAGGTCAAGGGTTTGGCCATCTGTTCAACTCCGTGTGGCCGTTAGTGTAGCAGTCTATGGCGATGTCGAGCCGTGACGCGGCCGGATCTTTCTGTATCTCCGTGTCGCAGAGTCTCAGGGGTACTGCACTGTCCTTGAACAGTGACATGTCGTGACACATAGCGCGCAACCCTGACACAGCGTGTCAGCGGTCTTGACACCTCGGCGTCATCGAAAGCAACAGGTTCGAGCTGCTGGCACGGCCTTTCTTCTCTTTTGGCGTGTTATCTCTGCGGATAAGAATTGGTCTCGGCTGGATTTCCTCAAAGAGCTATTTCCCGGTATCAGTCCAAGTGCTGGCACAGGGTTTGCTAATAGATGAGGACATGAGACAGCAACTCCAATCTGAGATTCGACTGTCCCGGCGCGAAATCGCCGTTAATCCAACCTTTATGGTCAAGCGCTCCTAAGTGACGTTTGATCCCTGCTTCACCCCACCTCACATCCTGCCTAGATCTTACCTTCGCCGCCCCGAGAACTCGGGGCGGCCCTGCCGTTTTGGGGCTTTGAAAATTCAGGTCCGGCGCCTCAGATCCGGCCGCCGAGATACCCTTCTTGCTCGAGGTGCAGCAAGACCTGCTGGGCCGCCTCTTCCGGGGTGCGATCCGTGGTCTCGAGCCGGACCTCGGCGTCCTCCGGCTCCTCGTAGGGATCCGAGATACCGGTAAACATCGTGATTTTGCCAGCGCGGGCTTTGGCATAGAGGCCCTTACGATCTCGCTCCTCGCAGACCTCAAGAGGGGTTGCAACGTGGACCAGGATGAAGCCACCGCCGGTCGAGACCATCTCACGAACCTCGTTGCGCATCCGGGCATAGGGCGCGATCGGTGCGCAGATGGCGATGCCGCCGTTCTTGGTGATTTCCGAGGCGACGAAGCCGATGCGGCGAATGTTCAGGTCGCGATGCTCGCGCGAGAAACCGAGCTCAGAGGAGAGGTTTTTGCGGACGATATCGCCATCGAGCAGGGTCACCGGTCGTCCTCCGGTCTCCAGCAGCTTGACCATCAGGACGTTGGCGATGGTCGATTTGCCGGCACCAGAGAGTCCGGAAAAGAAGACGGTGAAACCGCTCTTGTGGCGGGGCGGATGGGTCCGCCGGAGCTCCTGGGATACCTCAGGCGGGGTGAACCACTCGGGAATCACGCGGCCGTCGGCCAGTCTGTGGCGCAGCTCGGTGCCGGAGATCGAGAGCGTACGCGTGTCTTCCGGCAGCTCTTCCGCGGGCATATAGGCGCCCTTGTCCTCGGCGTAGACCATCAGCTTGAACGGCACCATCTTGATACCGAGCTCCTCCTCGTGCTGACGCATCATCTCCTGGGCGTCGTAGGGACCATAGAACGGGTTCCCCTGGGAGTCGTTGCCCGGGCCGGCATGGTCGCGGCCGACGATGAAATGGGTGCAGCCGTAGTTCTTGCGGATGATCGCGTGTAGCAACGCCTCTCGCGGTCCTGCCATGCGCATCGACAGCGGCAGGAGGGACAACATCACCGTATGCTTCGGATAGCGCGGCAGGATCGCCTGATAACAACGGACCCGGGTGTAGTGATCGACGTCCCCGGGCTTGGTGGTGCCGACGGCCGGGTGGATCAGCAGGCTTGCCTCGAGCTCGCGTGAGGCGCGCAGGGTCATCTCGATATGCGCTCGATGCATCGGGTTGCGGGTCTGGAAAGCGACGATCTTGCGCCATCCGAGGCGGGAGAAATTCTCGCGCAGACGGGTCGGAGTGTGGCGCAGATTCACAAAGTCATAGTGCTGTGGCAGCTGGAGCCCCTCGAGCGTCCCGCCCACGGCGTAGTTGTTGTCGCGGTTGAACAAGCGCGCGACCGCCGGATGAGCTGGATCGGTGGTGCCGAAGACCGCCTGGGCCTGGGCTTCGGCATCGAGCTTCCAGATGTCCGAAACGGTCAGGACCGCCAGCATGACGCCCTGCGGATCGCGCAGCGCCAGCTTCGATCCGGCGTCGAGGCTCTGGGCTACTTCCTCGGTAACGTCGAGGGTGATAGGCAGCGGCCACAGCGTGCCGTCGGCAAGGCGCATCGATTCGCACACAGAGTCGTAGTCCTGCCGGCCCATGAATCCACGGAGCGGCGAGAAGCCACCACCCAGGATCAGCTCAAGGTCGAAGAGCTGGCGCGGAGTCAGATCCCATGACGGCCAGTCGACGGAGTCTTGCCGCAGCTCTTGATGTCGGTCGGAGCCGACGATCAGCTGCACGAGCTCGCCGCCGTGCGGTGTGATGAGGTGGTTGGGCATGGGTAGGTCCTTTCGAGAGTCCGGGCGGTCCAGGCGCGGCACGAGCTGCGCCGCAGGGGCTCTGCTAAGATCGGCCGCCGCGGGCGAGTCAGATATGGTTCAGAGGGGAGATCGGTCGGATAAGACCGAACGTAAGTCTACCACACGGTCGGTTCACGGTGGGCGGCGCCGCGCCTATGATCCGATCAAGCGGTTGATTGATCTGGCGGCCTCCGGTGTCGGGCTGGTCTTGCTGGCTCCCGTCCTGCTGTTGGTCGTCGCGAGCATTCGGTTGACCTCTCGGGGACCGGCCATCTATCGCGCGCGGCGTGCCGGCGTCGGTGGTGAGCCGTTCGACGTCCTGAAGTTCAGAACCATGGTCGAGGGTGCTGATCGCCACGCGGCGATCACTTCAGGGGCAGACTCGCGGATCACGGCGATCGGCCATTTTTTACGCCGCACCAAGCTGGACGAGCTGCCGCAGCTGTGGAATATCTTGCGCGGTGAGATGTCCCTGGTCGGCCCGCGGCCGGAGTCCCTGAGCATCGTCGAGGCCCACTTCAACCCGGAATATCTCGGTGTCCTCGATATTCGTCCCGGCCTCACCTGCACGGGCAACCTCTACCACTACGTCTATCAGGAGCATCTCGAGCCGCCGGAGGGAATGGGAATCGAGGAGTTCTACGTGTGCAGGCTGCTGGCGCCCAAGATCAGCCTCGACCTGCACTACGTGCATCACCGCTCCCTGCTCTACGACCTGCGGCTGATCCTTCAGACGATCCGGGTGATGAGCCAGAAGATCCTGGGTCTCAAGCCCAAATGGCGACCGCCCTCAGATGTGTCGATGCCGGCCGACGAGGACTTGGATCGGAAGCTATAGCGCCCTCCAGCCTCCGGCCGCGAGATCCATGCGCAACAGGCTTCTATCGACCGCCACAGAGGGGCACCCACCCGGCGGCCGATCACGGATGGCGGAGATCGGCGCTTGGGCGAAGTCCGAATGAGTGCCTGACGTAGATTCTGCGACCGAGGCGGACGTGGCGAAACACCCCGCGGGGTAGGTATCGCCGCTCCTCGGGGCGGCTCGCCGCGTTCAGGGAGCTTCGAGACGTATCGGGGAGGCGCCCGGCGACGCCAGATCGCGCGGTAGGACAGATCCTGTCTCGACCCGAAGGCCGGCTTCAGTCGCCGGTACTTTCAGCCCACTGGAGCAGCTGGGTCGCGATTTTTTCGACTTTTTCGGGAAGGTGCGGCCTCACGGGCTCCTCATCCAGGCTGGCTGGGTCAACGATCTCGAGCAGTGCGGCTTCGACGCTGTCCACATCTTCGCTCGCCAGGCTGGCCAGCGACGCGGCGGTCGCTCGGGTCGGGGTGAAGGTCCCGAGGTCGACTTCGAAGAGCGCGGCGGTCAGTCGATCGACGACATCGCGGGCCGCCTCGCGGCGAACCCGCTCCAGCTCATCTGCATGGCGGGCTTCGAGCGTCGCTTGCGCCCGGGCAGCTCGATGTTCCAATTCTTCGCGCAGCCTTTCCCGGGCTCGCCGGACGTGTTCGCTACGTACGCCCGAGAGCTCCTGGAGAGTGCGCCAGAAATCGAGACGGTCGCGGCAGGCGAGGGCCAACGGGCGTGAGACCGCCAGGCGCAACAGCTTTTCAGATCCATCGACGGTCCAGAGGTAGGGAATAGCGGCCGACCCGTCGTCGGGGGGCGTGCTCGAGTACTCGGCGATCGGCACCAGCTCGCTCTCCGGCACGCCGTCGGAGATGACCTGAAAGTGACGCCTGAAGGCCGGTGTGAGCAGGGCAAAGTCGGCGAAGGTGAAGGCCAGCTCGAGCGGTTCTCGGGAACCGTCGGGACGTCGGGTCTCGAGCGAGTAGGTCGGCCAGTCGACACTCGGCTGGGGATTGGAGCTGAAATCGAATCGCTCAGCCCAGTTGGATCCGTCCTCGGGATCGTAGAGAAATAGCGGATGAGCCCGGCCCTCGAGCGCGGCGGCGTGATGATCCGGATCATTGGCTGGAGCAATCACATGAAGGCCCGCGTGAGTCGCCGCCAGCGCACGAGCGAAACCTCGAAACAGGTGCACCGGTCTGGCCGTCGAGGCTTGTTGAACCAGAGCCTCGCGATGGGCCAAGCCCAGGTAGGCTGGCTCGAAGCGGAAGCCGGCCAGGCTCTCCGGTGCCCCGGGGTCGACGGCCGGCGACAGCGGCACCAGGATCTGGACCGGCCGGCCCGAGCGCAGCAGGGCGGACAGCGAGGCCATCTGGGTCTTGGCGACGCGCTCCGCGGAGACCAGAGCGACGACCGGGGTCAAAAGCGACAGCTCCTGCCGCGAGAAAGCTTGCCAGTCGAAACGTGCGAGCCAGGGATCCTGGCGCTCGGGATCGAACCTGCCCCCGGCCTCGAGCCGCACTCGGCGCACGGCGCGCAGCACTCGAGCCATGGCCTCGGCCTGCTGATCGAAGATCTCGGTGGCGGCGGCGCAGGGATCCATATGGCGCGTGATCTGCCAGGCGTCGAGGTCAGGCGTTGGGTCTGCACCGAGGGTGTCGACGTCAGGGATGCCGTGCTCGCCGTCGTGCACCAGGATGGGAGCCGGTATCGACTCGGCAGCGAGGTAGGCTTCCAGTGTCGCCAATGCCTTTTCGAGACTCTCCCGGCGTTCGGGCGCCAGGGCAGTGCCGCCGCCGCGTTCGTCAAGCACTCCGGCCAGCGCCGAGGGATCGACAAAACGTGCGCCGAGTTTTCCCAGCGAGTCTTGAATCGGACCTGAGCCTTGACTCTCGGGCTGTCTTCGATCCGCGGTGAGTAGTGCCTGAGCCTCCGCGACCAGCGCGCCGATCTCGTCACGCAGAGCGATGTGTGCCGGCAACAGGCGACAGCGAGCCGCCCGCATCAGCAGATGGAGCGGAGCTTGCTCGCTCTCTGGCAACAGGCTCGCCCCGGCTGGGACCCTTGGTAGTAGCCGTTCTGATTCCTCGGCTTGCGGCTCCGT
>JAAUXY010003608.1_pt1 | contig 20172 bp, 19 predicted proteins | sample 7278121 | NCBI WGS metagenome assembly JAAUXY01 (sample SAMN14350117, study PRJNA611818) | marine sediment metagenome | isolation source: surface marine sediment (1.8m) | place: French Polynesia: Moorea | collected 2018-08 | reverse complement strand
TCGTATCGCAGCCGTCGATAGTTGGATTCGTCCCGCGCAAGATCACGGAAACTCTCGAGCGCATCACAGGCCGCCGAGTGTCGCTCGTAGCGGCGTCGACTCGTGAGGGACAATGCCGGTTCGTCGCCCTTCCCGGGCAGATCCAGGCACCAGTGCCAACCTCCGTCAACCTCCTCGACCCGAGCGTACGCCAGTGTGCGTCGAACGTGTGTCCTGCAGCTGTTCGCCGAGTCATCGACCAGAGCCTCGCACTCCGGGTTGCCCAGCCCGAGAAGGCGGCCGACGCGCGCCTCGACGCCGGACACGTTGTCAGTATCCCAGACAACCTCGTCGGTATAGTCGTAGCCCCTGCCGCGATTGCGGCTCGTATCGGCGTACGAGCGAAGGAAGTCGCTCTTGTCACGAATGATGCGTTCGTCGTCATTGCGTCGTCCGTTGACATCGAACATCAGCAGAACGTAGTCGGTGAACGATTCTGAGAACCGTGCCAGCAGGTGGTCGAGGAATTGATTTCGGCGCTTGTAGTAGAGATCGGGAGACTCGGTTAGCCTGTTCAGGTAGTGCCGGTACGCCTCAGGACTCGGGGGTTGCCCGAGCTCCGACGAACATGCCCTGTAGTCCTTGAGAAGCTCCTCGATGCCGGGGATGCCGATATCGGCCTTACTGTCGAGTTCTTGTGTGAAATAGGTTCTGTTCCCACTTGGGCCTCGGGGAGCATCGTCGCCGTTCGGGCTACAGTCTCCGGCGCCGCCGTCTGGCGAAAACAGGTCACGCAGGTTGGCGAGCTGCGCGAGATAGTTTGCGAGTATCTGATCGTAGAAGAGCAGATAGGCGCGCAGTTGTTTCGCCTGATTCTTGCGGGCCTGCGGCGCCGTCTCCGGTAGACCGCCTTCGCCGATGCCATAGACAAGTGGGAACTCGTGGACGATCGATCGATAGTCGCTCAGATTTCGGTAGCGTCCCTTCGGGATCGGACGGTCGAGATTCTCCGCGCTCAGCGGCGCCTTCGTGCGCGAGGCCTTCTCTACTGTGTAGCGTTCGGCGACGGCTTCCTTGTCAGGCCGGAACGGAAGCAGATCCTTGAAGAACTGAATCTGGGACCGGCCAAGATCGAAGCGCTGACGATGCTTCGGAGTCAGGTGCAGGCACCACTTCTCCCCCTTGGTCTTCGGGATCCCGTTGATGTAGTTAACCATCAGGAGCTTACGTATCGCGCGGACGCCCGGTACATCCATGATGAACTGGTAGAGATCGGAGGCGTGGATCTCGGTTCGGCGTTTGGTTGCCAGCAGTTCATCGGTGTCAATGAAGCCGTGACTAATCGGGGCAACCAGCTGCCCATCAGCAACTTGCCGGACCAGCGACGACAGCGGCTTCAACGGACGACCCGCGTAAATCTCCTCGATACGCTTGCCGCGAGCCAGCATTTCCTGCAGCGTGTAGAACTGGATTGTCGGGGCCAGGAACTCCTCGATCGCGAGATACATGCCGAGCAAGGTGTCGTCAGGATCGGCTTCCGGTGCGATCTCGATGTCGACACACAGAGCGATGTCCTCATCCCCGAGCACGACGACATCGACGAAGTCTTCACACAGATTGCGATGCCGTCGTAGCAGCGTCCAGACGTCATCGAGAATCCGCTCGACAGGGATCGATTCGCGGCCGCAGGCATCCGGCTCCGGATCGTCGTCGAGTTCGACGCAGACGACGTAGAGACCGTCCGGCGATATGGTGATCGCTTCGATTGTCTGCTGATCGTCCGCGAGGCTCTCCGGCGCCTCATACTGGAGTGCAGACTCGTCAGAGTTGAGATAGATCGGTACTTCTGCAGAGTCGGCACGCTCGATCCACGCATTCCGCACCCCATCCACGTCGATGAGGAGCTTGCGAAGGTCGATCATCGTGACCGGGTTGCAGGTCAGTATCTGTTCAGCGCTGAAGAAGTTGCTGTCGCTCTCTGGACCGTGACCTTCCTTAGGATCCTGCGCCAGCAAGTCCTCGATCGGGAAGTTCGTCCGATAGCCGAGATCGGTCAGAGCGAAGCAGAGCGCCTCGAGAATCGTCAGGCCGGGATCGTGCAGATTGAAATCCGTCCATAGGTCGCTGCCTAGCTTCTGACAATGCTCTATGCCTTTCCGGCGCAGGACCTCGAAGTCGAGGTACTCCGGAAAGGATGCATTGGTTCTGGAAATCGATGCAGGAGCAGTCATGGGCTGTTCGCGGACCTAGTCTTCCGCGCCGGATTGTTCGTCGTCGATGCCAAGATGCTCCTCCAGACGTTTCAGACGCCTTTCGAGACAGCGATAGTCGGCCTGTTGTTCCTGTATCGCCTTGACCAATACTGCAACCAGCGAGTGATAGGCAATCGCCTTGGTACGGTCGTTATTCGTCTTGACGGCCTCGGGGAAGATGTCGTCGACTTCGTGGGCGACGAGGCCGATCTTTCTGCCTGGATCCTCCAGTTTTGTAGCCTCGTCCCACTCGAAGGTGACCGGGCGAAGCTCGCACAGTCGTTCCATTACTTCGCCAATGGGCTCGACTTCGTCCAGGTTCCTTTCATTTGTGTCGACGTAAATTGCGTGTACGCGCGACAGGCCATGAACGTCGAGTTGATAGTCCTGGGGCTGCCGGCCGATTCCGACCTTGCCCTGACCGTCTGGAAGGATTGAAACCAGCTCCCTGCCCTGGTTGATATCGACTTCATGATCGTCCTCGCCTGCCTCGCCACCGGCACGGAATAGAAAACCGTATTCAGAATCTGTAACGAACGCCGCAACATCGTTATCGACGCCGGTCGCCAGATAATTCACCTTGTAGCCCGGCCGCAGATTGACGATGCTGAGCGCCGGATTCACTTTGCAGTCCAGATTGAACAGGAACCGGCCGCTCTTACCGTTGGTCACCTCGAGGCGCTCTCCGGGATCCTCCGTGCCGATGCCGACACGTCCGTCGAGTTTGATGGCAACTAGCGGCGTGTCGTCCTCGCCGCGCTTTCTCCGGCAGAATTCTGTATGCGAGTCGCCCGCATGGAACGCAAAGCCCTCGGGCGCGTCTGTGACGAACGAGGCGTACTCCTCAACCCACGCGGCGAGATAGTGCTGGATCTCGTGACAATCGAGGTGGACAAGCTGAAGTACTGGTCCCGGCCGCTCACAGCCATCGAAGAGCATTTGCCCACGGTCCTGGTCGCAGACGTCAAGGAATGCGTTGGGTTTCTCAGTGCCAATCCCCACTCGAACGACTCGAGGATTTGCGTGCATCGTCGCCGGCGGATGGTCCGCTCTAGAGCCGACTCCTTTTCCGGAATCATCCTCGTCCAGGTCGACGAGGAACCAGTCCTCGTCTTCGGACGGAACTATCAGTGGCCTCCAGTAGGGCTCGTCCGGCGGCTCTCGCGAGCAGATCTCCTCGTCGTAGACCATCTCCCAGAGGGCTCGCTCCCAGATGACGATGTCACCGGGACGATACGTCGTGCCACTCCTCCAGCGCCCGAAGAACTGATCGTCACGTTTATTGACCAGGGACAGGATGAGTTCGGCGAACTGCGTCTGCGATGGCCGCATGCCGTTCTTGAAGCTCGCTTCGAGCTCTTTGCGAGTCTTGAGCATTAGGATGACTCCTCTGTCGGTGCAACCTCGAAGTCGTGGTTGACGGTCCAGAATCCGAGTGACGGATCCGGAGTGGTCGGCTGCATGAGCGGGCACCGTTCATCGCCGGCGATTGGGCTGATCCCGTGCTCCTCGGCAGGGACAAGGATGCTGCGTGGTGTTGTTGCCTCGATGGCATCGACGTCGTCGCCGCCTTCGGTATGAGACATGACGAAGTCCGTCACGTAGTCGACGTAGGGCTGCTCTTCAACGAAGTTGAGGATCGACGATTTGTAGATAACTCCGCCGAACGCGATCTCTGCGCCATCTTCGTAGCCCCACGGCGAGAGGAAGCGGTTGATTGAGTCGTTCAGCAACCGTCGGTGAAACTCGATCGCGCTGATATCGGCATTGAAGCGGATACTGAAGGCGACTCGGACCTGTTCGTAGATGGGATTGGATACGAGCAAGCGAGTCCGATCGTCTCCCCTGTCGTTGCGTGCAAACGGGCAGTTCAGATCCTGCAAGTAATCGGCGATCTCGTCGAGCTTGTCCACCGTCACCTTGGGGCGCCGTCGGTCCACTGCCTTGAGTTGAGTGAAATCCGGAATCACGGCGATCAACACGTGGCCGGGTGCGTTGTTGTGATACGCGTCGGTATGGTTGATGCACTTCGCTTTGTAGATCCCCGGAAATTGCTGGAGCAGGAGTCGCTCATAGTCGAACAAAGTGATTGCCCGGCCTTTGTGCCGAAGGTGTTCGGCGACGCGTTTGTAGAATTCAAGGCCGTCTTCAGCGATGCGCCCATCGAAACTCTCATAGGGCTGATCGAGTCCCGCAACGTCGGCGTCGTCCGTGACTAGTCCCGACACGGTGCCGGCGGCCAGCGGTTTTGCCACCCTCTTCGGGTCGTTGTCCTGGTCGACGAAGGTTGCTCGTACAGCCTGCGTGTGTGCTTCGATCAGTTCACTTACGCCGCGCGCGTCGACCTCTACGTGTGCTCGCAGCCAATGCAGGTCCGATGGCATCCGCCGGTTCTCGGACGAGACCTCGCGCGGGATACTGAAGGTGATAACGCCAGAGTCGATCAAACCCCGGGTTTCATCGAGGGTAATCTCGTGCTCCCGGAACTCGACCCAATCGTCTGCGCCGAGCCATGACCACACCACCTTTGGTTTGCGAACATTCGTGTCGGCGGTCGCTTCCGAAACCTGGAACAGGACCGACAGGCTGGAGAGCGGCTTGAGGTTCTGGAGGCCTATATACAGCGTCCCTTCGTGGTCGAACTGCGGCAGCAGATATGGCTGACGAGTGCTGTCTGACAGGTCCACATCATTAGTCCCGAAAGGCTCGATGTGGATCAGCTCGATCGAACCCGATTCGTCTTTAGAAGAGGCGCTAGCACTGTAGTCCAGCGTGATCGTCTTGATCGTCGGGGTATAGGGTGGATTCGGATTGACCGCCTCATCGGTCTCCTCATTCAATTTCCCGGTACACACGTCGCCGTAGTACGGCTCTGGATTGTTCGTGCCGATTCGATAGACAGCGCTGCGCGTACACTCCGGCATTCGCGCCGTGGCAATCGCCTGACGCGTCAGTACCGCAGCTTGGATCTTGTGGAAGAAGTCCCTGCCGTCGAGCTGTAAGCGCAGGAATCCGTGTTGAGTCGCAGGCGTCCATGGGTCGAGTTCATCGATGATCTGTGCATCAAGGTTGTCTACTGGCAATTCGAGCGCACGCTCAGCGCCAGGGATGCCGTCACCGTCGTCCTCGAACAACTGATAGGAACTCGGCAGGTCCGCCCATTTCCCATCCTCAAGCGTGCTCACCTTGACCGTGTAATCCGTCAGCGCAGGAACACTCTTGTTTTCCTCGTCCGGGACGAAGTACCCCATGTAGTGCTTCGCAAAAGATTCTTCCGGAAGCTCGTCCCACGTCAGGTTCAGCGTTATTTTGGTTAACTCCTTCTGGAAAGCTTCCTGACTACCGACATAGAAATTCGATCGTCTACGCGGTGTCGGCCCGAAAGGCTGGAACGATTTGCTCGCATCCATTGCGAAGTCATCGTTCTGGACGGTGACTGCGGTCGTACCTTCTACGTCGGTGCTCAGCGTCACACCGCGTAGCTGCAGGGCTTTGAGGAGCCCGTACGCGAACTGCCCGGGTTCTTCAGGCCCCGGATGGTGCAGTACGACCTTGAGAAGCGGCAGTCTGGTGCCGAAGTCTTCCTCCAGAACCTTGACGTCTGCGAATGCTACGGCGTCGTTGGTGCTCTCCAGGGTAATCGTGAGACTGAGCTCTCCTGACCGTACAAGCACGTCGCCGATTGTTGTGGACGAGGTCGCCTTGATATCGGCTTCGACAGCGTCGGGGGTGATCCACCCCTCTTCGCCGCTCAGCGATACGTCGAACGATCGCGGACCGGAGCCTGGTTCGAGGTCGAGGGTTCCTTCCGGCACGTGGTCGACGTCGAATTTGAGGGTGATCGTCCGTTTCCCTTCGGCGAGAAGAAGTGCGCGTGACGCTATTGCGAAACCTATCGTCGCCCCGTCGGTATCGCTACTGCCGAGCGTCGGCCATGACGGCCTGTCTTTGTCTTCGAAGTCAGCGCCCGCGCCATCCTGGGAGTTCGCGATGGGGGCTGCGCTTACGGTGTTTATTGTCCTGTTTTGGGGGAAGTCCGCCGCCGCCCGGTCGTAGGTGACGAAGACTGTCCTGTAGCTGGCGATCAGGGCCTTGTTGGCGACAAGAGTGCTGTCGGTAGCGAAGCGCATTGGAACGCCGGTGTCATCCTTACCAGCATCGAGCATCGTACCCTTGATCAGACGGTGTTCATCCTTGACTCGTCTGGCTAGCTCAGCGACGACGTGCAGATGGTCGGGAACTGCCGGGCGATTGCTGATTCCGAGGACTTTCCGATAGAAGAACTCGAGATGGCGTCCGGTCAGCTTGTTAGCGTCATCGCGCAGCAGCGTGTAGAGCCGCAGAAATGCGACGAAGAGGACGAAGTGCGGTTCCCTGTCGCGCCGACTGAAGAGGTCTCGCGCGAAGTATCGCGGCGCAAGATCGATCACTTCGAGTGCGACGTTGTACATTGGCACAAAAAGGTTCTGGAGCCGGCCGAGCGCCGTTCGAATCTGGTCAGATTCCGAATCGTGTCCCCCGAATACGACGTGGTCGGCAGCGTCGATGCGTCGCTCTTCCGCTTCTCTCTGAGTCTTCGCCGGATCTTCCTGAGCCTCCGGGTCCTCCTCGAGGACAGTGTGTGCGGTCGCCTTCGCTTGTTGTTCTCTACGTTCGATTTCGTCGCGACGCTGCCACCGTTCGAGGAACTCTCGAAAATCACGCTTCTGAGTTCCGAATCGGCTGTGCGCTGCGTCGTTGAATTCGGAGAGCCGGCGGATGACCGATAGCAGATTCGCGCGCAGGCGCTGACCGACCTGATGACCGAAGGCGGAGCTCGGGCGGACGCCGTAGTACCAGTAATCGAGCAGATACGCCAATTCCCCGAGTTGGCCGAACATGCTGTCCAGGGCTTCGCGCTCCGGATTGCCGCTGACGATCGCCAGGACCTTGTCACGGATGGGTTGCGGGTTGTGTTTCTCGATCGCAGAGATAATCGCGCTCGGATCACAACCGAAAAACGGCTCCCATGTGTTCCTCGCACCGTCGATACCGATGTGCACCACGCGCTTTGAGAACTCGAGGGCGAAAGCGAGGAAATCGTCGACCCGCCGCTCGTCTACCGGAGCCGAGGTCGGATCGAGCGCAGCAAGGACGCGCTGCGACTGGCTGGTGCCGTCGCGCACGAGTCGATTCCGCTTGTCCCTCTGTGTGCTCATCAATCCTGTTCGATATCAGGGCTGCTGCCCGGTCTCCGTCAAATAGAATGGGTAAACGAAGTTGAACCGTGTGTTCGTGCCGCGGATTCGGTAGTCGATGTCGATCCTAAGCCTGCCTTCCTCTTGCTCGGGGAGGACGGAGAGCCGGTCGAGTTCTATTCGCGGTTCGTGATAGACGATCCCCGTCCGAAGAAGATCCTCGATAAACGTCAATACTGCGGCGTTCATAGGCTCAAACACCTGGGTCCTCAGATCACATCCGTATGGCTGCATCACTCTTTCGCCGAGTGCGGTATTGAAGAGAATTTTCAGGCTCTGACAGATATCTACCTCGTCCTCAACCATCGTCACATGGCCCAAGCGAGCACGGCACTTGCCTCCGACGAACTCATCGGCCGGTCGCGTAAACGATGGTGGGAACCCCCACCCCCGTCCAAGGAAGCTGTTGGATTCAGGCATCGGCTCAGCCCCCTATCATGACCGTTGGCGAGCCGACAACGATCGTTCCGCCGTGAGCTGTGGAATCACCCAGACGGGCGGCAGGCAGACCGCCGATCATCACTGTCCCGGAGCCGGCGACGATCGTGTCGGGCGGACCGGCACAGGTACACATCGTGCTGACCGTGGCGGCTGGCAGACTGTTGATGAGCACCGTCGGCGTTGCCGGTGGGATGACCGGACCCCCGACGTGTGGGACCAGCGCCGTGACCATCGGACAAACGTGCATGTCTGAGACTCTTGCGGCAGGTGGCATTTCTGCGCTCCTATTGGCATGACTAGTTGATCTTGACGAGCGATCCTTCGATCGTCGCGATAGCAGACGTCTTGAAGTCGGCACCGGCGCTGCCTTCGGCCTTGAATTGGGCCCCGGCGGCGAATTCAGTGTTGGTGCCGCTCTCAGCCTTAAGGTCTGTACCGGCCTCGAGCTTGATCTCCTGCTGGGCCTTCAACGTGATGTTCGAGCCGTCCAGCGTTATCCCGTCGCTGTTGAGAGTCACACTATTGCCGTGCTGATCCTCGAGCTTGATCATCTCTTCGTCGTCACTGATCACGGCTTTGTTGCCGCCAGGGGTGTCGACGGTGATTACTTTCTTGTCGTCGTCGAAGTGCAACCGCATCTGACTCCGGGTCACAATGCCTTTCTCATGGTTGTCGTCGCTCAGTGGGATAGGCGATGCAAACTGACTGCTGTGTACCGATCCAAGCACCACGGGATCACGGGGATCCTCGTTGAGGAATCCGACGATTAGCTCGTCGCCGATCTCGGGGCGGAAATAGATGCCGCGATCGCCGCCGGCGTCGGGGCTTATCCAGCGCGCCCAGATCCCCTCCGCATCCGGGTCGACGAGCGGCAAGCGGACCTGGATTCTCTCTTCGCTATCGGGATCCCCTTCGAGTTTTGTGACGACGCCGATGTGAAGCCCGTGGACGGCCGGAACGAGGCCGGCGGCGGCGACGTCGACGATATCGTCGTGAAGAGCAAAACGGTCGGGACGTAGTCCGAACTGTACGTCGGTGAACCAGGCCCCGCGGACGATTTCGTGCCGCACTGCGCCAACGAATGCCGTGCCGCTGAATCGTTCACCAACGCCGTTGACGTCGATCAGCTGGCCGGTCTTGATGCCGTTGAAACCATGGATCTTCGCGCGCCCGACAACCTTCGCAAGGTCGCTGCGGATCAGGTGAGAGTCCGCCCAGACCTTTAGTTCCTGCCCATCGAGACGGCCCGGATGGCGCAACGCCAGTTCATCGAGCCCGATAGTCCCCGAGAGATCGCCTGGCGTGAGGTTTCCCTGCCCGTTTGCTGGCGAGGGCGCGGTGCCGTCCTTCTGCAGGACCTCCTGCGCGCTATGGTCCCAGGCGTACGCCCGGACCGCGTCGTACTGATAACGCGCGTCAATTTCTGCGTCGAACTCGTAGATCGTGTCTCCGAATAGTACCGAAAGGTCTGCCGAACCCGACATCTTCGGCTTCTGAACCGCGACCGCTCCGTCGATGACAATAGCGAGCATGCCGTTAGCGTCCGCCCGCGACAAAACGTAGTCCCAGTCGCTGACATGGTATTGCACGAGGTCAGGATGAGTGACATCGGTCGCAGCAACGTCCGCGGAGAGCCCGTATTCACCGATGATCTCCTCAAGGACCTCCGTATCGGTCTTGTCTACGAAGTAGCGGCTTCGACGACCTATCGTCATCTTCACTGCTTCATCGCGGCAATCGACGATCAGCGCCGAGCTGCCATGCTCCCGTACGCGGATGCCGTGCTTGACGATGATCCCTTTGAATATCGTCGACTCGTTCGAGGAGTAACCGGCCTTGATCTCGATCTCTCCGCCCGGCTTGAAGTCGTTGCCGTTGCTGAGCGGGAAGTCCTCCGCCGCGGCATCGCCGTCGCGAAGAACGACGCGTGCGGTGGGGATTCGATTCGCCTCGTTCTCCGTGTGGATTGAGAGGACTTCCAATGTCGGCGGGAGTTCGTTGCCGTCGAGCAACAGCGTGTGCGTGACGGTACTTACCTGACCGTCCGAGGGAATGATGCGTTCGTCGCTCACGCTTCTGTCCTCGCCAGCGGCGGAAACCTCAGCGTTGTCCCGGACCGAAGGTTGCGGAAATTGTTCAGCCCGTTGCTGAGTGCGACCTCGAGATAGTACTGCGGCGTCCCGTAGATCTCTTTGGTCAGAAGATCGAGTCGGTCCTGATCCTTGACCTGCCGCGTATGAGTCAGGTCCGGCGAGTTCTTGCCTTCCTCCCGAACCCGTCGTTCAGTTTCCTTATAGTTCAGGAAAGAGCAGCTCAACTTGGCCCGCAGAGGGACCCCTTCCGGATCGAACAGTGTATATCCGATCTTGAGCTCGGTCAGAATGCAGTTGAACGTGAAGTCCTTCCAGACGAGCTTCAGGAATCGCGGCTGATGGATATCGCCTTGCAGATCGTAGACGACGCCCCGGAATTCGTCGATCTGCTCCGGGACCGACTTACCTTTTTGGGCGTACCCGTAGACTGTCCCTGTGCCGTCGAAGATAAAGTCGAGCTGCAGCACCTCGGGTGCAGAGGACTTGAAGCGACCTTCGACACCCTGGGCGCCCTGCGCCGGTTTGACGTCATACTCGACCTTGAAGGTCTGCTCATACTGCTCGGGATTAATGGGCAGCACGAATTCGGCCTTCTTCGTTTCCAGACGTTTGTCAGCGTAAGCGTAGACCGTCAGTTTTTTGGGATGCTGATCCATTCAGAGTCTTCCGTAAGCGCTGCTGCGACCTACCTTGGCCGTGTCATCGCTCGCTCTCCTTGTCGAGTATCTGCATGATTCGTTCGACGCAGATCGCGATCAGCGCCTCGCGCTTCTCCTCGTCATCGTCGACACCGGGCGCGGCAGGAGATTCGCCGATCGCAGATTCGGTGCCGACGACGGCTTTGATATGCAATTCTCGAATCTCGACGGTCATGCGGGTTCCTGATTCGGTTCGGCGTGGCTCTTCACTGTGAAGAAGTTGTAACTGAGCTCCAGCGTCTCGATCAGTAAGGCGTTCTTCTCAGCATCGAGATCAGCGGTAGACCATTTCTTGGGCCATGCGTGCACGATATTCCAGGTCACCAACGGTGTGTGCTGCTCATTGAGGAGGTGGACGAGCACGGTCGTCGGTTGGAACGTGAAGCTCTCGAGAGCGCTCCGACACCAGGCGACGATGCCGGAGTCCTTCAAGACTCCGCGCTTGAGCACGAGGTCTGAATACTCACTGCGTGCCGGGAGTGTGTGCGTGAAACGATTCTCGCCACCTTCCCTTACGCTTTCGGTCTCGATCGACGCGGACAAGCCGGATACGGATTGGAACATCACGTCGTTATCGACGGTCGCGATATCAAGAAAATCTACCCGGAAGTGAAATGCCGGTGGCGGATAGTAGTCAGTCATGACCGCACTAGCCGTTCTGGATCGTCAGGCCCTCATGGGCGATCTCCATTGATTCCACTGCAACCTCATTGCCATCCGCCTTGAGATCGGTCGACTGGATCTTTTTCGCCCAGGCGTTCTTGACCTTCCAGACAACAACCGGTTCGTGTGCCTCATTCAAGAGGCTGATCGTGAGATCACGCCGCTCTATCTTGTTGAGGTTGACCGTATCCCACCACGCGTAGAATTCGTTGTCGCCGGCAAACGTACCGCGTTTCATCGTTATGTCGCCGTACTTCTGCATGCCGGGCATCTTGGTCTTATGGTATTCGGGGCTGGCTCCGTGCCGGTACTCGATCACTTCGGTCTCAACATCGAGACCGGTAACTTCCGTGAAGCCGATTTTTGTGCCCGCCCAGTCCACCTGAAAGTGGAATTTGGAAAGTGGATAGTCTTCAGCCATGACAGTTTCTCTCTCGTCAAGTCGTCAAAATGATCAGGATTCCTGCATCTTGTGCGAGAACCTAAGAATGATGAATTCAGCCGGTCGTACAGCAGCCATGCCGATCTCAACAATCAATCGCCCCTCGAGTATGTCGAGCGCAGTCATGGTCTCGTTGAGTCCGATCTTGACGAAGAATGCATGTTCCGGTTTCGCGCCTGCCAGTGCGCCCGCGCGCCATTGCAGCAACAGGAAATTTTCGATCATGGCGCGGACCTTCTCCCATGTGTTCGCGTCGTTGGGCTCGAACACAAATCGAGAAGTCGCCTTCTTCGTCGATTCTTCGACCATGTTGAAGAAGCGGCGGACAGGAACGTATCGCCATTCGTTGTTGTTGCCGTCGAGAGTTCTCGATCCCCAGACGAGAATCCCCTTGCCCGTGAATGCGCGGATAGCATTGATGCTCTTGCCCGCGGTAACGTCGACGTTGAGGTCCTCCTGAATCTCATGAGTCACTTTAAACGTCAGCTGCGGTACGCTGATGAGGCCGACATTAGCTGGCGCCTTCCATACGCCCCGAGTCTCATCGGTCTTGGCATAGACACCGGCGATGGCGCCGCTGGGAGGGATTGTCACGTAGAAATCCCGGATCGCTTTTTCAGCACGAGCGCCGAGATCGCCGTTCTCATCACTAAGAGCTTTCAGAGTCTTTTCGTTGTGATCGCCATTCCCCGAGCCTCCGTCGACGTTGTGGGCAATCGTCGGGCCGTTGTCCTCGTCTTCGATGTCGTATCGGTAATCGAAGATGGTCCGGATGTTCGGGAAGTAGACTGCGCCGTACTTGACCGCGCCACTGGTGATGCCGTTCCTGTATGCGGTTGATGCATTCATAACGTCACCGCCAGTTGTGAGGCCTGTTCCGCTTACGTGCATGTCGGCGATAACGAACCGATCCTGCAGCTTGGCGCACTGTTCGAGTGCTGCATTGGTCAATGCGAACTGGTCGTCGTCAGTTAGACCCGCCTGGGCCTCCGGGAACAGAATCAGTGTCGGCTCGTCCTCATTTTCGAGCGCCGCGAGCCCAGCCTGTAAATCGTCCACTAGAATCTGCCCGTAGGGGCCAGCGGAGACGATGTAGCATGGCCCGCCGCCGTTATCGAAATAGGCCTGCAACGAATGGTGCATAACATGGGCCGAGGCGCTTCCGCCCTGGCCGAACTCGGCGCTCATCGTAACGGCCGGCGGCGCAGTTGTTTCCTCGATCGTAACGACGATGCCGGATTCTGTCGGCCGGTCACCGAAGAAGGTGTTGTACTCCAGCAGCGAGCTGATCCGTGTTGGTTTCTTGGTAAGGTCTTCGCCGTCCTTGAGAGCCTTCTCCGTATAACCAATAAAGGCAGGGATTGCCGTCTCGACCGCAGCGATCGATGGCGGAAATTTGGAGACTTCCTCAATGTAGACACCGGGTGTTTTTAGGGCAGTAACCATGGCTCTGGATTCCTAGGTGTAGTTGATGTGTAGGTGGACATCGGAATAGACGCGGTCGCTCTCCACCGTGATGGGACCGCCGGGTGGGTTTGGCAAAAATGTGTCTTCTTTGGCGAATTCGATACGTTCGACGCCCCGAGTCAATGGCATGATCCGGGTTGTGACGTAACGATCACCAGCCTTCTCGAGGTCACGAAGATCGGTTCCGTCAGGAACTGGATCCGGAAAACTGTAGCGCCAGAACGTGTAGCGATTCAGAAGTTGGATTTGGTATTGCGGTTCGCGGAGGCGGAAGTCCGAAGCCTCATCGTAGAAGCGGAACGGTCCGAGCGCCTCGCCGGCGACGTGGAACAATTCGATGATGGCGAAGGCATCCTGAGCGGCGAGCTCAGAATCCAGGTATACGGATTCGGCGTAGTTGAATCCCGAGCCGTCGATCGCTTCTACGCGGAGGTCATATCGACCGGCCGGTACCGACGACGCGTCTACGCTCACGGTGCTAAGGGTCTGACCGGGCCCAGCCTTGATCGGCTTGAGTTCGTAACGATCCCCGTCGAACGGTAAGAAACTGACTTTCGCTTCAGCGACCGTGTCGTCAGGGAAGGTGAACGGGAATACTCGCGGGTAGAGACGCACTTTGTCAGTGGAATTGACGTAGTTCCGGTCGCCAACCCTAAGCCAGTGCTGCATGCCCGTCGCTGGGGCCGTATGCGATGTTACCGCAATGTACCGGCTGTTCGATGCCTCACCGGGTCGAACGATGTCGCCGGCGATATATTTGGTGCCCGTCTCGTAGTTCGCTGGCGGCAATGACAGGTACGGAAAAACGCCGCCCGCTTCGTCCACGCGATTGCTCAGGTAGTACACATCTCTGCCTCTTGGCCTGAGGTCGAGATTGGTGTAGTCCCAGAAGAGCGGCTGACGGCTCTTCAGGACGAAACGCAGTCGGAAGTTGCCGCGCGGCCTCCGCCGTGGAATGAACACGCCATCTTTAGGTTCGTCGACGAGCGATGCGACTGTGAAGCCGGTACGCCCGGCCTTGGCCAGTAAGCCAAGCCCGCGCATGACCTGGTTCGTTTCATCCGGAATGAAGAGACCAAGATCATCGAAGATATCGAACCGATCAAGCTTCCGCTTCTGTTCGTTGGCGCTGAGATCATCGAATTCCGTCTTGCCCTTGTTCAGATGGAATCCGTGTCTGATAGAGACATCACAAAGCGGCCGATAGTGGAGTTCGAATCCCATCGAGATCAGACCGCCGACTCTTCCGATCTGACTCGCTCGATGACGGGTGCTTCGCGTTGGGTGCGATCGGACTGCATTCGTACCAACCGGACCTTATAGAGAACAAAGGGCATTTGTTTGCCGCCCAGACTGGCCCACAGGTAGTTCACCTGTTCGAACGTCAGAGCGAATAGCTCCATGATGAGCTTCATCTCGGCGAACGGGTCGTCGACGGTCTTGTCGCTCGGGCTATCAGTCAATGTGAATACGTTCTTTCCCTGAAAAAAAGAAATGACCTGCGAGAGCCGCGTAAGCGCTGTCGAGCTATCCCGATAATTGGCGCTGAAGAGCAGATACAGATTCAGGTACTTCGGGGCATTGCGGTATCGAGTGTTGTCGCCGGCACGTTCATAGTGCGGTGCGTTCTTGAATGCCGTTTCTTCGGCGATATTGACGACGCTGATTACCACCCGCTCGGCAATTGGTGGATTGAGATTGTCGACGTCCGCAAGGGCAATGTTGCCGAGCACAACGAAATCAGGCGCGTCCGACGCGCCGGGATTCGTTGCCCTCAGAGAGGCCTGCAGTTCCCGAAGGATGAGATTTGCGGCGTCCGCGATCACGGTGTATTCCGGGTAAGCGAATCGACAACGTGACTCTAGAGTGAGGCCGTCTAAGGAGCGTCTGTCCGAGCGTCTGTTGTAAGGAAGTCAGGTCCGATTCGGACCGCGAATCGCAACCTCACGCTGTATCTCCTGGCTCAGCAGGTCAAGTTGTTGCCGCATTTCGTCCACGCGCTCGAGAATCAGAGCCAGATCTCCGCTGTCTTGCCGTCGCTCTCCAAGCAACGGCGGCTCGAGGGAGTCGATTCGCAACTGTTGATGGAGCGCCCGTGTCACCGCGGATGGACGCACGCCCAGAGACTTCTGAAGTATCGACGCGCAGCGCGAGTACTGCTCGAGCGCGCTCGCCCGGTCCCCGGCGTGAAAGTAGAGCCTCATCAACCGACGGTGAGTGCGTTCGCGCGTAGGCTCGTCGGCAATGATTCGCAATCCCAGGGAGATCCCCGCGTCGAAGTGTCTGTTGATCTCATGGTATGCCAGCAGCTTGTCGGCAATCTCAAGGTAGACCTGATTCAAGCGTTCGCGATCTGCGTGACACCAATCCTGGTACCAGCCTTCGAGGAGCGGCCCCTCATAGAGCTGGATCGCAGTGTCCAGCAGCTCGGCCTCTTGAGAACTCAATCGCTCAGCAGGTCTCGACCGCACGAGGTCATATGTCGACTCCAACACGCTGGCGTCGCTCCAGACGTCTACGCTGGGGTTTAGGCGGATCCAGTCCTTGGTCGCGGTTAGAAGCGGTGGAGAACCGTCGGGAGGGTGTGTATCGGAGCGAAGCCGCCAAAGCTCGGTGCGGAGGTACTTCTTTGAACGATCTACGGTCGTGTCACCCCATAGGATCCCGGCAATGAGCTCCCGTGCGAGGACTCTGTCGCGTCGAAGTACCAGATAGCTCAGGAGTTCCTGGCTCTTGGACGATGCAAAACGAATCGGCGGATGCTCGTCGTACTCCGCCGTGAATTGTCCGAACACGCATACTTTGAGCTGACACATACCGACTGAAAGTCTCTATTTCATGCCTTCTTTTTTTCCAAGGCTCAATGCGATACGCCCACGATCCCACACGATATTGCCGATGGCAGGCAATATCGTGCGGGCGCATTCGGCTTCCGGCTGAAGTGCGCTATGGCGGGCGGTGTCCCGAACATCGGGCGGCCCGACAATCGCGATCCAGCGACAATCCGGAAACCTACTTGCAGGTTGACTCGAGCGCCTTGCTGAGTTCTGCCGCCCGTGCTGTTTCAGCGGCGCGTTTCGCTTCCTTCATGGTCGCATTCGCTACGCAGACAGATGCCGAATAGATCTTCTTGGCTTTTTTCCATGCTGAAGCGGCGTCAGACTGCTTCTGATCGATTCCGCTCATTCTCTGCTGGAAAGCGAGGTCTTCCTTCGCCAGGTTCTGCAGTAGTTGCTCATAGCAGACGGCTTTTTTGTCCTCAGGCACATCGTCCGTGCTATCGCAATTCTTCGGGATCGAATCTCGGAGGCACTGTTCATAGTTTGCCAACGCCTCGAGCTTATTGTCGGCGATCTCCAGCATCAGCATTTCTTTCGCCGAGTTGTATTCCTGTTGCGCTACTGTATGCGCCGCTTCGGCTATAGCCCTAGCGTCCTCGGCCGCCTTCTTTTCCTTCTCACACGCCTGCTTGGCCGCCCGAACCGCCTTATCGTGCGCCGAATCAATCGTCTCTCGAACCGGCTCCGGAATCTTGCTGTAGTCCGGGCAAGGCTTCTCGGGCAGTTGCGGGTCCTTCGGTCCCATCGGGCAATGCACAGGGTGAGACGCCGTCGTTTCGCTGCGAGCAGCAGTGGTTTGCTCTTGTTCCTCTGCCATCGTGTTATCCCCTTTTGTCGTTGAATCGTGGCATTTGTTCAATCGCGGTCCCGCATCTAGTGCAGCCGCCGGTTCGCGATTGCCAGTATCGAATCGACAATGGTGACGCCCGATGCCTCTCCGAGAAACAGAAATGCATTCCTCGCTCTCTCGTCGATTACGATGGTCTTAATTCCGGAGCGCGTCAGTATCTGCTCCAGACCTCGATTCGATATCTGAGCCTCATCGAGACATACCAACGCGATGTCAGTGTTAGCCACGTCGATTTCACTCAGCAGGTCTTCGCATCCACTGTATGAACACACCTTTTCGATATCGTCCCGCGATCGAAACAGACCGCAGAGATAGGAATCGAGGACCGGCGGGAGCCCGGCGAATACGACTCGAATTGGAGTCACAGCTTGCTCCGGAAAAATTTCCGTTATTGTCCGGAAGACTCGCGTGAAACGGTATGGGCAGTCGTGTCTATAAGACAGATCGGGGAGGTTCAGTGACGCCGAGCATACGGGGCCCGCATCAAGTAGTACTAACGATCCGGATCCATCGGCCATTCGAGATCCGACGCGGTAGCGCGCACGTGGGCTGCCGCCTCACCTCGTCTCTGAACTCCGAGCTTCTCAAGGATATGGTGAACGTGATTCTTGACTGTGCTCAGGCTTAGGCCCAGACAGTTCGCGATCTCCTTGTTTGCAAGACCTTTCTCTATCAGTTCGAGTATCTCCGCTTCGCGGACTGTTAGAGCTTTTCCAAGCCTATCCTCGGGTCGTCGGGACAGCCTCGAGAGCCGGCGATACAACATTCCGGCAACCTGGGGCGAGCAGAGCAACTCGCCGGATATGACGCGCTCGATGCCTTCGAGGAGTTTCTCAACTGTTGCGTCTCGAAGGATATATCCTGCAAAGCCCGCCTCAGCGCACGCGACCGCGTGATGGGTGCTGTCGGGCACCGCAATTGCGATAACCGGAACCCGAGAATCTATTGCGGAAATGGCCCGCGAGATCGTTGATGCTCGCGCAATGGCCGGATCCATCAATACAACCGAAGGTTTGGATCTTCGGAGATGACTGAGAACCTCTTCCTTGTTGCACGCGGTACCGATCGCCTCGAAGCGACTATTTTCGCGCAATAGAAAATTGAGTCCGTCGCTGTATAGACGAACATCTGAAACTATCAGTACGCGAACAGTCTCTTGCAGACCGCCCATTCTCGTCTTGGCCCGTTATTCTGATTGTGAGCACTATCAGAGCATCGTGTCGCGGAAGATGGCGATGGAAAGGACAACAAATGCACTGAATAAACTAGCGTTATACCGGTCTTCGCTGCACACCTACGCGGTCCATATCTGGTCGCGTTCGGCCGGCAGACGTTGGAACCATAAGACCAAATATAGTTTCAATTTCGTACGAACGCCAGGTATGGCGACAAGCGTCCGTTTCAGTCTTTGGCTTAAAGAGCTCTTTCCAATGAAAATTCATGGCTTTATGAAACTTACTTAGATCACTAGTTAGGCTTGTGCCCCATCGACTTCGCGACGGGACAGGTCAAGATCGTTCGAAGTGTCGAGCAGCCTCTGATATCCAAATCTTCGATCCGAAATGGCGATGTTTCTTTTCGAAGTAGTTATGAAACATCCGGTAAGGGCAATAGGCGGGGCCAAGTGCGGTTCCGGTGTTCGTACTCCGACGACTCTGGGCCAACAGTTGGGGCGCGCTATTCAGAACCGGGAATGCGTACTAGCCGGTATTTCGAACGCCAGCATCTATTCATCGATTTAACCGCAGATTATGTGAGCGATTTCACAAGATGCTCGGAAGTATGGGCGACCAATTTACCTCCGTAAGTGCACGATAAGTGATGAAATAGCGCTAGGTCCCAAAAATGCGAGTTGGTCGATATGGATTCCATCGGAATTTCAATTCTGGAACACGCCACAACAACCTCTGTGGGTCTCCTATGCTGAAGGCTCGGAAAACTCGCCGCGAGAAGCTCGGCATCACCTATTTCGGTCTACAGGGTCATGAGGTCGCTTTGCTCGAGAGCATGATGGCCCGTGACCCGGATCTGGCCGCTGACTATGAGCTGCGCGATCCGAACCACGCCGGCAAATGCGGCATCGTTTTCGTCAACAAGGACAGTCGAACGGCCAAATCGTGGTGGAAAACCTACAAGAAACAGCATCCTTCGGCCGTACCGCTGTTTTTGACTGATTCTAAACCGGGTCCCGACGAGGACGCTCTTTGTAAACGGCCGTTTTCGCCGTCCTTCGTTCAGGCAGCATTCGAGGGTGTGGTCGGCACCCTCCAGTTGGACTGCCACGGCCCGCATTAGCCGACTTCCCGCCGGACGCCAGACACCGCACTCTGCAACGCTACGCCCGGCCAAAATACGAGAAGTGATATGTCACGAAGTGCGCCGAGCCGTCTCTACGCCCTTCTGGCGACCATTTTGATGGTCCAGGGGTGTGACCAGGGTAGTAGCACGCATGGAAATCAGACCACAGCCGCAAATCCCGCCCAGTCTGGACAGACATCCGATGCCGCCGGTGAAATCTACCTCTCCTGCGAACTGATCGATCCGCAGGCTGAGAGATACAGATACTATTTTGCCTATAACCCCGATGAAGGAACGTTTCTTTGGGGAGATCTCGAATTCGAGGTGGTCAGGAATACGTCAACGGAGCTCTGGTCGAAATACGACGAGTATCAGTTGCGAGACTTTCCCCACGACGCCACCGACTTTCGACTGAACCGTATTTCAGGCGCTGCGCAGATCACGTATCTGCTGAAACCAACACCGTCAGAGATCAGCGAATGCGAAGAGAGTCTTGATCCCGAACTGCATTGGGCCTGCGAGGGCTACACCGCGATTTCGGAGCATAATCAAACGGGAACCTGCGAAGTGGTCGACCGGGCGATCGAGTGAAGTGACGTGTAGCGGTTCCCAGTCACCCTACTCTGCGGCGCCTTGCCCAAATGCACCGCTCGAAGCGCATAGATCATTCAATATCAGAGAGGCTCTTCTGAGTGATCGCGGCCCACTTGGCCGCTTGGCTCCCTTGATGGACCAGACACAGCTGCGGCGAGACAGTCGTCAGAAATGGTGGACGATCCACGTCGATTTCCTGGCGGACGCCCCCTTCCGGCCCAAGTACCAGATAACGCCCTCGGTGAGTCCAATTGAGCGCCGGCTCCAGATCCACGAACGCAAGGACAACAGGTTCGTCAAAGCATCGCTGTAATCCCG
>JAAUXY010011473.1_pt1 | contig 20179 bp, 15 predicted proteins | sample 7278121 | NCBI WGS metagenome assembly JAAUXY01 (sample SAMN14350117, study PRJNA611818) | marine sediment metagenome | isolation source: surface marine sediment (1.8m) | place: French Polynesia: Moorea | collected 2018-08 | reverse complement strand
GCGGCGGCGGCGGCGGCGCGGCTGAAGGCGAAGGAGCAGCTCCGCCTCGCGGCCCAAGAGGAGGCCCAGCGCTACGCCGAGGCCCAGCAGCCGGAGGCGACGCAAGAGAGGGCAGAGCCGGGCGAAAACGCAGCGCAGGAGGCACGGCTTCGGGCGGAAGCCGCAGAAGCGGACATTGAGCGCCGGATCGCAGAACTGCGGACCTATGTGGAACAGAACAGGACGATGGCCGAACGCCAGTTCAAAGCCTTCGTCGCCGAGGGGAAGGTGCTCGAATTCAGAGAGCGCTTCGGCCGGGTCCTTTCCTTCGGCGATATCGTCTTCGAGAACTCCGAGTACCGTTTGGACGTGCATTACACCTACTGCCGGACCGAGCGCGGCGGCTGCCAGACGACCTCACGACAGTCGCGTTTCGCGGTCCGCCTGGAAGACGGCAAACTGCTGTTTCGGACCATCCTCTGACGCCAGCGTCGGCCCGCCGCGCGAGGCGGAACTGACGGACATTCGAGCAAACCCGGTCAAATGAGTTTTTGTCAGCGCTCCGTGGTACAAGGCCGCTTGGCGGCGAGGACCACGAGGCCTTCGACCGCTTGGCCGTGTTCCATCCGAAGCTCGGCGCAGTCCAGAGAGCGGAGCGCCAAGCCGGCGCGGTTCAGACCGGCTCGGACGTAGTCGTCGGCATGGGCATAACGTCCGCTCGGAGTCAGCCGGTAGCCGAGTTCCTCTGCGCCCGCCCCGGCCCGCTCGACGGTGAAGGCGACCAGGCCCCCGGGGCGGAGCGACGCCGCAAAGCCGCTCAACGCGGCCTCGAGATCGCCGAAGTAGACGAGGGTATCGACGCAGACGGCGAGGTCGTAGGCGGCCGGGCGGGTCGGCAGATAGCCGGCCAGCTCGGCCTCGACCAGTTCGTCGTAGATTTTCCGCCTTCGGGCCTTGGCCAGCATCTCGGGCGAGAGATCGAGCCCGATGAGGCGCCGCGCGTAGGGGCGGAGAAGCGGGCCGCAAAGGCCGGTACCGCAACCGGCGTCCAGGACGTCGAGGCTGGCGTCGGGCTCGAGCTGCGCACCGAGGGCCCGGACCACCAAGTCCGGGGCTTGGTAGCGCAGGCGCTTGAGCTGGCCGTCGAAATTGTCGGCGAAGGCGGCGAAGAGCCCCCGGACATAGTCGTCCGAGGCCCGGGACGGCGGCGTCTCTCCTTTGTAGGCGGTGAGCAGATGGGTCGCGACCGGGTGCGCGGGCTCGAGCTCGAGCCAGCTCTCGAGGGCCTTCAGCGCGTCGTCCTTTCGACCCAGGCGCCAGAAGCTCTCGCTCAGCGGTCGGTAGGCCAGCGTGTAGCCGCGATGCGCCGCGATGACCCCCTGAAAGAGCTCGGCGGCCTCCTTCGGGCGATCCTGGGCCAGGCGAAGGTTGCCCAGGTTGTAGGCCGCGTCGACGAGCTCCGGATCGCGGGCGAGAGCTTCCTCGTAGGCCCGCGCGGCATCTTCCGGCCGGCCCTGGTCGCGGTAGATGATGCCCAAGTTGTTGTAGGCGTTGGCATTCGAAGGGTCCAGCTCCAAGGCCTTGCGGTAGTGGTCGATCGCCTCTTCCCTTCGTCCCTCGATCTTCAGGATGTTTGCCAGGTTGTTTCGGACGTCCGCGAAGTCCGGAGCGCTGGCGATGCTCCGGCGCAGGAGGCCGATGGCCCTTTTCGTGTCGCCCGTCTGATAGTGAACCATCCCGAGCAGGTGGAGGGCGTCGGCATTGTCTGGCGCGACCCGGAGGATTCGGTGGTACACTTCGGCGGCGGCAGCCAGATCGCCCGTTTTGTGGATGGAGCGCCCGAGCTGTAGGGCGTCCCGGATCGTCACGGCCCCTCGCTGCTCGCTGCCCGGTCCTTCGCCCGATGTCTCGGCTGCCATTCCTGCCCCCGGCGCCGCCCGGAACGCGCCCCCGAGCCCCGTCGTTTGGCCGTCCCGCTCAGAGCGTCAGGCTAGATCAAACGCCGCTCGAATGGAATCGACCCGTAGGAGGCAAATCGATCGCTCTATCGTTCAGAAAGCCCAATCGGCCTTCGCCTGAAGGCGGGCGCGCGGCGACAGGGCCAAGGCGCGGACCCTTCGGGGGGCCCTCGCTTCGTTTCGAGCTGCGGGATCCGACGACGTTCTCAGGGCGCGCTTTTTTTGCTAAGAAGCCTTCAAGCCGAAGGGGACTCAAGGCCGCCCATGCCGAGGGGCCGCGGACCGCGGTGCCGGCGGGATCCGGGCGGCAAGCCGCAGGGGGAGCGGTGGATGCCTGAACTGAAGGTTGACGACCTGCTGCAGGAGGTTTCCGCGGACCAACCCTGCGGAGAGAATCTCGAATACGATCCCGATTTCATCGCGCTCGACGAGGCCGCAAGGGACAAGGCGGCGCCCATGCTGGGGGAGGGCTCAGCCGAAGCGGTGGACTGGGCCGCGGTCGAGGAGCAGGCGACTTCCCTCTTCGCCAGGACCAAGGACCTGCGGGTCGCCCTGCACCTGGCCAGGGCGGCGCTCAACCTCAGGGGACTGCCGGGGTTCCTGGAGAGCCTCAGACTGATCCACGGCTGTTTAGACCGCTATTGGGAGCCGGTGCACCCGCAGCTGGATCCGGCCGACGACCTGGATCCGACCGTCCGCCTCAACATCCTGGAAGGCCTAAGCAATCCGGACACCTTCCTGCACGATCTGAAGGCCTCCCGTCTCGTGGTCTCGCCCACCTTCGGGCCGGTGAGCTATCGCGAGGTCGCGATCGCGAACGGCGAGATCTCGCCGACCGGCGAGGACGACTCCGGTGCGCTCGGCGCCGCGGAGATCAACGCCGCCTTCCTCGAATGCGATCTGGAGGAGCTGCGGCTCGCGGCCGAGGCGGGCGGTGCGCTGGTGCAGATCGTCGAGGACATCGAAGCGAAGGTCGCCGAACAGGTGGGCGCCCAGAATGCGCCGAACTTCGAGAGTTTGAGGGCAAGCCTGCTGCCGATCCGAGGTCTGCTCGCCGAGAAGCTCTCCGCGCGCGGGGGCGATGACGGCGCTCGGGAGGCGGCCGCGGCCGGGGAGGCGGATCAGGGCCCGGACGTTCCAACAGCACCCGCAGCGGGGCCAATTGGCGTAGTAAAAACCCGGCAAGACGTCGTCCGTCTATTGGACATGATCTGCGAATATTATGCGCGCAACGAGCCTTCCAGCCCGGTGCCGCTCCTTCTCAAGAGGGCTAAGGGCCTGGTGGCAAAGGAATTTATTGATATTCTGCGCGATCTGGTGCCGGACGCGGTCGGCGAAGCCGAACGGATTCGCGGCTCCGAAGGCACAGACGGAAGCCAGTAGCTGTTTAAGTTGCTTAACATTACTCTTTTGCTCGGGCATGATAAGGCTACAAGAAGAGGGCTGAGGCAGGGAGCCGAGCTTTCCTCGAATGGGGGTTCTTGGAACGGAGGAGGGTTCCAGCCATGGCGTCGCAAAGCAGCCAGAAATTCATCGCGCGCAACAGGGCGCCGCGCGTCCAGATCGAATACGACGTCGAAGTCTACGGCGCCGAGAAGAAGGTCCAGATCCCCTTCGTCATGGGCGTGATGGCGGACCTATCCGGCAAGCCCGAGGAGGCGCTGCCCGCGGTCGCGGAGCGCAAGTTCCTCGAGATCGACGTCGACAATTTCAACGACAGGCTGAAGGCCGCGAAGCCGCGGGTCGCCTTTCAGGTGCCGAACACCTTGACCGGCGACGGCAACCTCAGCGTGGACATCACGTTCGAGAGCCTGGACGATTTCTCCCCGGCCGCCGTGGCCAAGAAGGTCGGCGCGCTCCGCAAGCTTCTCGATGCGCGGACCCAGCTCTCGAACCTCATCACTTACATGGATGGCAAGACCGGTGCAGAGCAGCTGATCGCCAAGGCCGTCCAGGATCCCACGTTGCTGCAGTCTCTTGTCGCCGCTCCAAAGCCTGAAGGCGAGGACGACGAGGGCTCGTCAGAGGAGGCAAAAGATGGCTGAAGCGAAGGTCGAGACTGAAGCCCAGCCAGGTGCGGAAGCGCTCAGCACGGACGACTTCACCAGCCTGCTCAGCAAGGAATTCCGGCCCAAGTCGGACCGGGCGCGCGAGGCGGTGGAGACCGCGGTCCAAACCCTCGCGGAATACGTCCTCCGCGACGAGGCCGTCATTTCGGCCGACGTGGTCCATTCGATCGAAGGGATCATCGCCGAGATCGACCGCAAGCTGACCGAACAGATCAACCTGATCATTCACAATGAGGATTTCCAGAAGCTCGAAGGCTCCTGGCGCGGCCTGCACTACTTGGTAAACAACACCGAGACCGACGAGATGCTGAAGATCCGCGTGATGGACATCTCGAAGAAGGATCTGCACAGCACGCTCAAGAAGTTCAAGGGCACCGCCTGGGACCAGAGTCCCGTCTTCAAGAAGGTCTACGAGGAGGAATACGGGCAGTTCGGCGGCGAGCCTTACGGCTGCATCGTCGGCGACTACAGCTTCGGCCACTCGCCCATGGACGTCGAGTTCCTGGGCGAGATGTCCAAGGTCTGCGCCGCGGCGCACACGCCCTTCATCGCCGGGGCGGATCCGATGGTCATGCAGATGGATACCTGGCAGGAGCTGACCAATCCGAGGGACCTGACCAAGATCTTTCAGACCGCGGAATATGCCGGTTGGCGTTCGCTCCGGGAGTCCGAGGATTCGCGCTACGTCGGTCTTGCCATGCCGAGGTTTCTTGCGCGCCTGCCCTATGGCGCCAAGACCGACCCGGTCGACGAGTTCGATTTCGAGGAGTCGACGGACGGCTCGGACCACCAGAAGTACTGCTGGGCGAATTCCGCCTTTGCGATGGCGACCAACATCACCCGGTCCTACAAGTTCTTCGGCTGGTGCTCGCGGATCCGCGGCGTGGAGTCCGGCGGCGCCGTCGAAGGCCTCCCGGCGCACACCTTTCCGACCGACGACGGCGGCGTCGACATGAAATGCCCGACCGAGATCGCGATCTCGGACCGGCGCGAGGCCGAGCTGGCCAAGAACGGCTTCATGCCGCTCATCCACAAGAAGAACAGCGACTTTGCGGCCTTCATCGGTGCGCAATCGCTGCAGAAGCCGGCCGAGTACGACGATCCCGACGCGACCGCGAACGCCAACCTTTCGGCGCGTCTGCCCTACATGTTCGCCATCTGCCGCTTCGCCCATTACCTCAAGTGCATCGTCCGCGACAAGATCGGCTCCTTCAAGGAGCGGGAGGACATGGAGCGCTGGCTCAACCGCTGGATCATGCAATACGTCGACGGCGATCCGGCGAACTCGACGGAGGAGACAAAGGCACGAAAGCCCTTGGCTGCGGCCGAGGTGGTCGTGGAAGAGGTCGAGGGCAATCCCGGCTACTACCGTTCGAATTTCTACCTCAGGCCGCATTATCAGCTTGAAGGCCTGACCGTTTCACTGCGACTCGTCTCAAAGCTGCCATCGGTCAAGGGGTCGTAGCGACCTCAGCGATCCTGGCGCAAAAAAGATAGCGATGGGGCCAGACTTCAGGACTGTGCAGAGTCGAGCACGAAGATTTTGGTGGCTGTTAGAATACTCGCAACAGGGAGACCGAAGAGATGGCCCATGACATGTTTCTGAAGCTCGATGGCGTGAAGGGGGAATCCAAAGACCACCAGTACAAGGATCAGATCGATATCCTGTCGTGGAGCTGGGGCATGTCGCAGTCCGGCAGCATGCATGCCGGCGGCGGCGGCGGATCCGGCAAGGTCGATGTGCAGGACATCCATATAACCAAGTACGTGGATACCTCATCGCCGAACCTCATGGCCTACTGCTGCAGCGGCAAGCACTTCCCCCAGGCGCTGCTGACGGTGCGCAAGGCCGGCGGCGACGCTCCGGTCGAGTACGTCAAGATCAAGATCGAAGAAGTTCTGGTGACCAGCGTCAGCACGGGCGGCTCCGGCAGCGACGATCGTATCATCGAGAACGTGACCCTGGGCTTCGCAAAGGTCGTTCACGAGTACACGCCGCAGGCGGCCGACGGTTCGGCTGGGGCCTCGATCCCGTCCGGCTGGGATGTCGCGGCGAACAAGACCTACGACGCGAGCACGGGATAGGCCTGCGCGGCGGTGCCGTCGGGTCCCGGGGCTGGATCTGACGGCGGGCTCGAACTTCGATGGACGCGGTCCGCTTTGTAGATGGGATCCGACCGACCGGCTCACGGGACAGGTCCTCGCGGGAGAATCGGCCGTGGATGGCGCGGTAGAAGGGCTCCGGGGCAGCGATGTCTCGGCATCGTTGGCGCAACTGCAGGATCAGGTCAGGCAGAATCCCGCTGATCCGAAGCTTCGGGTGTTCCTGTCTCAGCTGCTGGCGGTAACCGGCGAATGGGAGCGAAGCCTTAAGCAGCTCGACGTACTGGGAGAGCTGGATGCGGCGGCCTTGCCGATGGTCCAGACCTACCGTGCGGCCTTGAGCTGCGAGGCCCTGCGCGCGCGGGTCTTTGCCGGCGCGCAGACGCCCCTGGTGTTCGGCGAGCCGGAGCGCTGGGTGGCCCTGCTTCTCGAATCACTGCGCCTGCTGGGCGAAGGTGCGCGGGGGCGTGCCGAAGAGTTGCGCGCCGAGGCCTTCGAGCTGGCGCCCGCGACCGCCGGCAGGATCGATGGCGAAGCCTTCGAGTGGATCGCCGATTGCGATCCGCGCCTGGGACCGGTCCTCGAGACCATCGTCAACGGTGCTTACTATTGGGTGCCCTTCGAGCGCCTTCGGGAGATTCGGATCGAGGCGCCAGCGGATCTGCGAGACGTGGTGTGGACCCCGGTGCAGCTGACCTGGTCCAATGGCGGCCAAGCGGTCGGCCTGGTGCCGTCGCGCTACCCCGGTTCGGAAAGCAGCGATAATCCCCGGATTCAGCTCGCTCGCCGGACCGAATGGATCGACGACGGCTCCGGCGGGGTCGTCGGACTGGGCCAGCGCATGTTCGCGACCGATGCGGGCGAGTATGCGATCATGGATGTGCGCCTGATTACCCTGGGGTCGGAGGACATGGCCGAGCCGGGTGATCCGACGCCCGAGGGCTGAACCGTCGTCGGGGGCTGGCGATGCCGGAACTGACACCGAAGGATCGCCTCCAGCCGTCCCTGCTGGATCGCCTTACGGATGACGCACCGGAGGAGCGAACGGAGGCGCGGGACAAGCGGGTGCTTTCCATGGAAGAGCTGCGCAAGTGCGTGATGCGCGATATCGCGTGGCTTTTCAACGCGGGCAACCTCGCCTCCGTCCAGGACCTCAGCGCACACCCGCTCGTCGCCGAATCGGTCGTCAACTACGGCCTTGCCGATCTGGCCGGCGCAACCGCGTCCGGCCTCGACCGCGCCGCCCTCGAGCGCATGGTCCGCCAGGCGATCTGGAGTTTCGAGCCGCGTATCCTTCGAAACACCGTCAAGGTGCAAGCCTTCATGTCGGAGGAACTGATGAATCGAAACGCCTTGGCCTTCGTGATTGAGGGCGACTTGTGGGGAGAGCCGCTTCCCCAGCACCTCTATCTTCGGACGGAGATCGATCTCGAGACCGGCAACGTGGCGCTGTCCGAGACGGCGCCCGGCGGCTGAGCCCATGGACCCGCGTCTTCTCGACTACTACAACCGGGAGCTCCAGCACATCCGCGAGATGGGCGCCGAGTTCGCCAGGGAGTACCCGAAGATCGCGGGCCGGCTCGGGATGGAGGGCATCGAGTGTGCCGACCCCTACGTGGAGAGGCTGCTCGAAGGCTTCGCCTTCATGGCGGCGCGCGTCCAGCTCAAGGTCGATGCCGAGTTCCCCCGCTTCTCTCAGCACCTGCTTGAGATCGTCTACCCGCACTATCTGGCGCCGATGCCGTCGATGGCCATGGTGCAGTTCGCTCCCGATCTCTCCGAGGCGATCTCCGACGAGGGCTTTCTGGTTCCCCGCGGCACGGCGTTGCGCAGCATCATGGGCAAGGGCGACCAGACGGCCTGCGAGTACCGCACCGCCCACGATGTCACCCTCTGGCCGATAGAGCTGACCGAGGCGGAGTACCTGGCGAGCACCGCCGCCGTCGCGGCCTTGGGGCTGTCCGACCTGAAAGGCGTCAAGGCCGCGGTCCGCTTGCGCTTGCGCAGCACCTCCGCGCTGGGTTTCGACAAGCTCGCCCTCGATCGCCTTCCGATCTTTCTCCACGGGGTCGACCAGGTGCCGACCCACCTCTACGAGCAGTTGCTGGCGAACAGCGTCGGTATCGCTCTGCGCCCGGGTGAAGGAACCGGCGCCTGGTCGGGCATCTCTCCGGGTGCCGAGATCCGGGCCCTCGGCTTCGGCGAGTCCGAAGCGCTCTTGCCGCTGGGGCCGCGGTCCTTCCAGGGCTATCGCCTCCTTCAAGAGTACTTCGCCTTTCCCACCCGATATATGCAGGTCGAGCTGAGCGGCCTGCGCAGTGTCGGCGCCGCCGCGGATTGCGAGCAGCTCGACATCGTCGTGCTCCTGGACCACAGCGATCCGGTCTTGGCCGATGTCATCGATCAGACCCATTTTGCGCTGTTTTGCTCGCCTGCGATCAACCTCTTCCCGAAGCGGGCCGACCGTGTGCACCTGTCGGACAGCGCGACCGAACACCATGTGCTGCCCGACCGGAGCCGTCCCCTCGACTTCGAGGTCTATGCGCTGACGTCGATGCAAGGCATCGGTCAGGGCTCGGACGTCGAAGAGGAGTTCCTGCCGTTCTATGCGCTCAACGATCTGCAGAACTTTCCGGAACACGCCGCCTACTACACGGTGCAGCGCAGGCCGCGCGTGCTGTCGTCGCGGCAGCGCCTGCGCGGTCGCCGGTCCAGCTACGCCGGCAACGAGGTCTTCGTCTCCCTGGTGGACGCCACGGAAGCGCCCTATCGCGGCGATTTGACACAGCTCGCGGTCGGCGCCCTCTGCACGAACCGGGACCTTCCGCTCCATATGCCGGTCGGCGTTGGCAAGACGGATTTCACGCTCGAGATCGGCGCACCGGTCAGCTCCGTCAGGTGCCTCGTCGGGCCGACTCGGCCCCGGCCCTCCCGGGCCGAGAAGGATGTTGCCTGGCAGGTCATCAGCCATCTTTCGCTGAACTACCTTTCGCTGATGGACGCTGATCCGGACCAGGGCGCCGCCGCCCTGCGGGAGCTCCTCGGGCTCTACGCCTCGGGCAGCGACGCGGCCATGCGAAAGCAGTTGGAGGGCGTGGTTTCGGTCAGCTCGCAGCCGGTCCATCGGCGCCTTCCGGCGCCGGGCCTGATCGCCTTCGGACGAGGACTGCAGATCACCCTCAAGCTGGACGAAGCGGCCTTCGAAGGCAGCAGCGTGTTTTTGCTCGGCGCGGTTATGGAACAGTTCTTCGCACGATACGTTTCGCTCAACGGCTTCACCGAGATGGTCCTCGAGACCGAACAACGAGGCAGGATCAACACATGGCCAGCGAGGATCGGTCAGCGGCACATCGCGTAAGGCTGTACCTGTCTCTGAAGGAACAGCCCTACGCCTTCGACGTCTTTCAGGCGCTGCGCCGCATCGAGTGCGTCAACGCGGATCAGCCGCGCCTCGGAGAGTCCGCGCGACCCAAGGACGATCCGGTCCGTCTCGGGCAAGAGCCCTCGCTGAACTTCGCCGGCGCCGCCCTCGCCAGGTTCGATACGGACGGCGGAAACCGCAGGCCGCGCCTCCTCGGCTACTATTTCGGCCTGCTGGGCCCGAACGGCCCCCTGCCGCTGCACCTGACCGAGCATGTCTATGACCGTGCGCGCAACGCGCGGGACACGACCCTGTCTAGCTTTCTCGACCTCTTCCATCACCGCATGCTGTCCCTGTTCTATCGGGCCTGGGCCAACTCCAGCCCGACGGTCAGCTTCGACCGTCCGCGGGCCGATCGTTTCGGGACCTACCTCGGCTCGCTCTTCGGGCTGGGCACGGCGTCGCTGCGCGATCGCGACGCCATGCCCGATCTGGCCAAGCTCCACTTCACGGGCCGGCTGGCCTGCCAGGCGCGGCATCCGGACGGATTGCAGGCGATGATAGGGGAGTTCTTCCGCGTCGCGGTTGAGATACGGGAGTTCCTGGGCGAATGGATCGTCATCCCGGAAAGCAGCCGCTGCTTCCTCGGCCGGTCGCCTGAGAGCGGCCAGCTTGGTCGCACTGCGGTCGCGGGAGCGCAGGCCTGGAGCGGACAGCACAAGATCGGCATCGTCCTGGGGCCGCTGGCCTACGGTGATTTTCAGCGCTTCCTTCCGGGCGGGGAGAGCCTGGCCCGGCTGGTGGCGCTGGTCCGAAACTACATCGGTGACGAGCTGGCCTGGGACCTGAAACTGGTTTTGAAGAAGGATGAGGTTCCGGAAATCAATCTCGGGCAGTCGGGCCGCCTCGGTTGGACGACATGGCTCGGCGACTGGTCCTTCGACCGCGACGCCGACGACCTTTCGCTCACGCCGTCGCTTCGTGCCGCGCAATAGGGCGGTTGGTCGAGAGGTGAAGGCCGGGACGATGGGCGGACATTTGATCTACGAAACATGAGCTTAGCCTCTGAATAGTCGGGAACAGGAAAATGGCGGAAATTGGCCGAGCCGCACTATTCGGCAAGTTGAACTCCCTGGCGTACAAGTCGATCGAAAGCGCAACGGTCTTCTGCAAGCTGCGGGGCAACCCTTATGTCGAGCTGGCGCACTGGATACAGCAGATACTCCAACTTCAGGATTCCGATCTGCATCGTATCGTTCGCCATTTCGGCCTCAATCCCGCGCGCTTGGCAGAGGACGTGACGAACAGCCTGGACCGGCTGCCGCGGGGCGCGACCTCGGTTTCCGATCTCTCGGCCCACGTCGAGGAAAGCGTCGAGCGCGGCTGGGTGTATGGCACGCTGCTTTTCGGAGAATCCCAGGTCCGCACCGCCTACCTGATCTTCGGGATCCTCAAGACCGCGGGACTGCGGAACGCCCTGTTCAGCCTGTCCAAGGAGTTCGAGAAGGTTCAGCCGGACGTCCTGGCGGCGCAGGTCGGCGAGGTGCTGGGGGATTCGCCCGAGGCGGCGATGACGGCGACGGACGGCTCACGCCTGGGCAGCGCCGGGCGGCCGGGCGAGGCAAGCGGTGCCATGCCGCCGGCTCAGCTGGGCAAGCAGGAGGCGCTCGCGCGTTTCTCCGTCGACCTGACGGAGCGGGCACGCCAGGGCGAGATCGATCCGGTGGTCGGCCGGGACAGTGAGATCAGGCAGGTCATCGACATCCTGATGCGGCGCCGGCAGAACAACCCGATCCTCACCGGCGAGGCGGGAGTCGGCAAGACCGCCGCGGTGGAGGGTTTCGCGCTCCGCCTGGTCGAGGGAGACGTCCCGCCGCCGCTGCGCGACGTCACCCTGCGCGTCCTCGACGTCGGCTTGCTGCAGGCCGGTGCCAGCATGAAGGGCGAGTTCGAGGACCGGCTGCGCCAGGTGATCGAGGAAGTCCAGTCCTCGCCCAGCCCCATCGTCTTGTTCATCGACGAGGCCCACACCCTGGTCGGCGCCGGGGGCGCGGCGGGCACGGGCGACGCGGCGAACCTGCTGAAGCCCGCCCTTGCCCGGGGCACGCTTCGGACGGTCGCGGCCACGACCTGGTCCGAGTACAAGAAGTACATCGAGAAGGATCCGGCCCTGACGCGGCGCTTTCAACCGGTGCTGATCGACGAGCCGGACGAGGGCAGGGCGATCCTGATGATGCGGGGCGTCGCGTCCAAGTTGGAAGCGCATCATCGCGTGCAGATCCTCGACGAGGCCCTGGAAGCCGCAGTCAGGCTATCCCATCGCTACATTCCCGACCGGCAGCTGCCGGACAAGGCGGTGAGCCTGCTCGACACGACGAGTGCCCGGGTCGCCGTCAGCCAGCACGCCGTCCCGGCCGCCGTCGAAGACTGCCGGCGGAAGATTCAGGCCCAGGAGACGGAGCTTGAGATCATCGAGCGGGAAAAGGCGATCGGGATCGACATCGGCGCGCGCGAGGATGACGCGGCGAAGCTGCTCGACGCGGAGCGAATGCGCCTCGAGGACTTGGAAGCGCGTTGGGCGACGGAGAGGGAACTCGTCGGCAAGATCCTCGAGCTGCGATCGAAGCTTCGGGGCGACCTGGGGACGATCGAAGGCACCGGCAGCGAGCTCGAGGCGGCCGCCGAGCGCGCCGCGGACCCGGAGGCGGAGGACGGCGAGTCCGCGCAAGCGGACGCGGCGGAGATGGACCCAGCAGAGCGCGAAGCCGGCCTCGCTGAGCTAAAGACACTGCACGGCGAACTTCTGGAGGCCCAGGGCGAAGCGCCGCTGATCCTGCCGAGCGTCGACGAGCAGGCGGTCGCCTCGGTGGTCGGGGACTGGACCGGGATACCTGTCGGGCGCATGGTCCGGAACGAGGTCGAGGCGGTGATTCACCTGCCCGAGACGATGGGCCGGCGGGTCGTCGGTCAGGACCATGCCCTGGAAGCCATCTCCAAGCGAGTTCAGACCTCGCGCGCCGGCCTGGATCACCCGGGGCGGCCGATCGGGGTCTTCCTGCTCTGCGGGCCCAGCGGCGTCGGCAAGACCGAGACCGCGCTGACCCTGGCCGAAGCGCTCTACGGCGGCGAGCAGAACGTCATCACTCTCAACATGAGCGAGTTCCAGGAGGCGCATACGGTCTCGACCCTGAAGGGCGCGCCGCCGGGCTACGTCGGCTACGGCGAAGGCGGCGTCCTGACCGAGGCGGTGCGGCGCAGGCCCTACAGCGTGGTGCTGCTCGACGAGGTGGAGAAGGCGCACCCCGATGTCCACGAGGTCTTCTTCCAGGTCTTCGATAAGGGAATGATGGAGGACGGCGAGGGCAGGCTGATCAACTTCAAGAACACCCTCATCCTCCTGACCTCGAACGTCGGCACCGACCTGATCGTCAAGATGTGCGAGGATCCCGAGCTGCGACCGGACCCGGAGGGATTGGCCCGTGCCCTCCACGAGCCCTTGCGCAAGGTCTTTCCGGCCGCCTTGCTCGGCCGGCTCGTCGTCCTTCCCTATTATCCGCTGAGCGACGAGATCATGGCCGAGATCGTCAAGCTTCAACTCGGCCGGATCCAGAGCCGCCTCGCGGCTACCCACGAGGTGCCCTTCAGCTACGACGACGACGTGATTCAGCAGATCATCAGGCGCTGCACGGAGCTGGAGAGCGGCGGCCGGATGATCGACGCCATCCTGACCAACACGGTGCTGCCCCGGGTCAGCGGCGAATTCCTGACGCGGATGCTCGAGGGCGAAGCGGTGCGTCGGGTCCATGTCGGCGTCGAAGACGGCGAGTTCGTCTACGCCTTTGACTGATCGGGCTTTGCGGCGATGTCTGGACGAGCGATGCAGGATGAGTTGGACGATCTGGGCCCCGGCGCCCCGGTCACCGAGCTCACGGTGCCCGCGGCGCTGGCGATCGCGACCGAGATGCTGCGGCGAGGGCACCTCACCGAGGCCGAAGCTCTCTACGGGCGCATTCTGGAAGCCGAGCCCGGCCAGCCGGACTGCCTGCACTTTCTCGGCGTGCTGAAGCACCGCCGGGGCGACAACGACGCCGCGGTCGACCTGCTGCGCGCGGCCGTCGATCGTGCGCCCGACTACGCGGACGCCTGCAACAGCCTCGGCAATGTCCTGAGCCAGACCGGGCGCCTTGAAGAGGCCGAAGCCGCATACCGGCGCGCGGTCGCCCTGAGGCCGGACTTCGCCGAGGCCTACAACAACCTCGGAGTCGTCCTGAAGGACCTGGACAAGCTCGAGGAAGCGGCCGCGGTCCTGTCGAAGGCGCTGGAGATGACCGCCGACAACCTGCAGACCCTGCACAACCTCGGCAATGTCCTGCGTCGGCAGGGCAAGTACGCAGAGGCCGCCGAGGCCTATCACAAGGCGATCGACAGCCTGCCGTTTCAGGAGGACAGCTACCGAAACCTGGCCCGCCTCTATTACGCCACCGGCCAGAACGGGCAGGCGGCGGAGGTCTACCGCAAGTGGCTCGAACACCAGCCGGACAACGCGACCGCGCAGCACATGCTGGCGGCCGCGGCCAAGGAAGCCGTCCCCGAGCGCGCCTCGGAAGCCTTCGTGAAGAGCACCTTCGAGCGTTTCGCGGAGAGCTTCGACAAGGTTCTCGAGCGTCTCGAGTACCGCGCGCCCGGCCTGGTCGCCGGCCTGATCGAGGCCGGGTCCGATCGCTTGGCGGTCCTGGATGCCGGCTGCGGCACCGGGCTTTGCGGACCGCTGCTCCGGCCCCATGCGCGGCATCTGACGGGCGTCGACCTCTCTCCGGCGATGATCGAGAAGGCGCGGGAGCGCGAGGTCTATGACGAACTGGTCGCGGCCGAGCTGACCGACTACCTCGGCGACTGCGACGCCCGCTTCGACCTGATCGCCGCGGCGGACAGCCTCTGTTACTTCGGCGACCTGACTCCGGTCCTGGCCGCGGCGGCCGGAGCCTTGCGTCCGGAGGGTCGGCTGGTCTTCACCCTCGAGGCGGCCGAGGGCGAGGTGCCGGCGGAGGGCTTCCGATTGGAGGTGCATGGCCGCTACAGTCACGAGGAGGACTATGTCCGCAGCACGCTCGGCGAAGCCGGGCTCGAGCTGGGGAGCCTGGGGCGGGAGGTCCTGCGCCTGGAAAACCACCGGCCGGTGGTCGGCCTCCTGGTGATGGCGTGCAAGCCCTCGGCGTCGCTGCCGCGCTAGCGGGCGCCCGCCCGGGACCCCGGCGGCGAACGGCCGGCGCGGCGCGGTGGCACGGCCTCGCTAGGCAAGCCTAGCCCGTTGCGATATCTTGGAAATCCTGGACCGGGAAGACAGCTATGACACCACGGCAAGAGTATCGGGGAGCATCGGTCTCCAGCCCTCTCGGTGACGACGTACTGCTGTTCTGGCGCATGGATGCCCGCGAGGAGATGAGCCGCCTCTTCGAGTTCCGGCTCGACCTCTTGAGCGAGAACCACGACCTGCGCATCGAAGACCTGCTCGGGCAGTCGATGACGGTCCGCTTCGTGCTTCCCGAGGGCGACACCCGGCATTTCAACGGGGTCGTTGCCCAGTTCCATTACGTCGGGACCCAGCACCGCTTCGCCCGCTACGAGGTCGTCCTCCGGCCCTGGCTCTGGATGCTGACCCGCACCGCCGACTGCCGGATCTTCCAGCACAAGACCGTGCCGGTGATCCTGAAGGAGATCTTCGAGGACTACGGCTTCACCGACTTCGAAGAGCGCTACAGCGCGAGCTACGAGCCGCGCGATTACTGCGTCCAATACCGCGAGAGCGACTTCGACTTCTGCAGCCGCCTGATGGAGCACGAGGGGATCTTCTATTACTTCAAGCACGAGAACGGCAAGCACACCCTGGTGCTGGGCGACGACTCGACGCAGACCAACGAGACCATCCAGAACTACGATGAGATCCCCTACTACCCGCCGACCCAGGGCGCCCATCGCGAGCGGGATCACGTCCAGCACGTCGCCCTGGGCCGCCAAGTGCAGCCGGGGCGCTTCACCCTGCGCGACTTCGATTTCACTAAGCCCAGGGCGAACCTGGAGGCGCGGCGCAGCGATCCGCGGGACCATCAGCAGTCGGATTTCGAGGTCTACGATTACCCGGGCTGCTACCTGGAGGCCGACCGGGGCGGCACGATCGTGGGGCTGAGGCTGGAGGAGCTGCAGACGGCCTATGGCGAGCTGACCGGCCAGGGCGATGTCGGCGGGCTCGGCCCCGGCGCGGTCTTCAGCCTGACCAACTGCACCCGCGACGAGCAGAACGCGGAGTACCTCGCCGTTCGCACGGACCTGCATCTCGAGATCGACGGCTATGAATCGGGGGAGGCCGCGGGCGGCGGGCTGCACTGCGCCTGCCGCTTCACCGCCATCGACAGCCGGCAGCCCTTCCGCCCGGCGCGGATCACGCCCCGGCCCTTCGTCCAGGGCCCGCAGACCGCGACCGTCGTCGGCCCGGAGGGCGAGGAGATCTACACCGACGAGTACGGCCGGGTGAAGTGCCAGTTCCACTGGGACCGGGAGGGCGAGTACAACCAGGACAGCTCCTGCTGGATCCGCGTGTCCTCGCCCTGGGCCGGCAAGGGCTGGGGCGGGATCTCGATCCCGCGCATCGGCCAGGAGGTGATCGTCGACTTCCTGGAGGGTAACCCGGATGCCCCGATCATCACCGGCCGGTTCTACAACGCCGACAACATGCCGCCCTACGGCCTGCCCGACCAGGCAAGCGTGAGCGGCATGAAGACGAACAGCACAAAGGGCGGCGGCGGCTACAACGAATACGTGATGGACGACACCAAGGACAACGAGCTGGTCCGCGAACACGCGCAGTTCGACAAGGATTCGACCGTCGAGAACGACGACAGACAGACGGTCAACAACAACCGGACGATCAACGTTAACGGCACGCACACGGAGACGGTCGTCGGCGATACCAGCGTCACGGTCAGCGAGGGCAACTACAGCCGGACGGTTTCGACCGGGACGGCGACCATCGCGGTGACCGGTGCGGTCCAGGAGACCTTCAGCGACACGCAGACCACCGACGTGACCGGACTGATCGCCATCACGTCTGCAGAGGCCCACATCCACGTCACGGCTGCCACGGAGATCAAGCTCGAGGTGGGTTCGAGCAAGTTGCTGATGAAGGCGGACGGATCGATCGAGCTGAGCGGTGTCAGTCTCGCGATCAACGGCAGCACCTCTGTTTCCATCGCGGGCGCCTCGATCACCTCCGAGGCGACATCGGATCACAATACCAAGGGCGGAATCGTGGTTTCGGAGGGAACGACATCGAACACCGTCAAGGGTGGCATGGTCATGTTGAACCCGTGAGCCCGCGATGATGGCGGAAGCGAAGGTGCTGGAGGCTGCGGCAGAACGGGACGCAACCGCGCATCTCGTGGTAGCGGGCATGGCCGAGGACCGGCAGCCGGTATTCTCGGTTCTCGTCAAGCGAAGCTACCGGATCGAAAACGAACGACCGCTGGTCCGACGGGAGCCGGCAGCGCCCTTCCAGCTCACGGACCTCTACTACGATCACGGCGACCCGGAGGTCTGCAGCGTCAGGCACGAAAGCGATTTGGCACCCTACAAGCTTGGCACCGACGTGGTCGTCATCGGCCGCGCCTATGCGCCCGGCGGAAAGGCCGTGCAGCAGATGACCGTCGGCGCGGAAGTCGGAGGCCGGCGCAAGATCATTCGGGTGATCGGCGATCGCCATTGCCGCTACCGCCCGAACGCGCCGCCCGATTTCACCGATCCCGAGCCCTTCGAAGCCATGGAGATCCGCTATGAGCGGGCCTACGGCGGGCGGGATACCAAGAGTCTGCCGGAGGCGCCGGCCTTCTACCCGCGCAATCACGTGGGGGTCGGCTTCGTTCTCAAAAACGTCCGGGAAGCGATCGAAGGTACGGCGCTGCCCAACTTGGAAGACCCGGAGGATTTGCTGACGCCCGAGCGCCTGGTGCTCGAGGACGCGGAGCGTTGGAACGATCAGCCGCTGCCGCAGGGCCTCGGATGGTTCCAAAAGACCTGGTACCCGCGCTGCTCCTTCGTAGGGGCGGTTCCGGGCACAGCCGACCCGGACGAGGTGATGCGTGAGGAGCGTTTGGGTCTGGTCCCGAAACGGCAGATCGCCCTGGCGCGGCAGTTCAAGCTTCCGAGCTTTGACGTCCGCTTCAACAACGGGGCTTCACTAGGGCTCGTCTTTCCCTTCCTGGAGCCCGAAACCCTGCTTCGGCTGGCCCGCTTGACTCCCGGTGGCAATCTGTCCTTCACCCTGCCGGACGATTGGCCGCGCATCATGCTGGACATCGGCCTGGGTGAAAACGAGCTGCCGGTCGTCTTGCACACGGTCTCTATCCGGGTCGACGACGGAGAGGCCGATCTGATCTGGCGCGGCGCCCACGCCTACCCCGGGCCGCAGTGGCTGCCCAACATGAAGCGGATGCGGGCAGAGGTGCGCTGAGCCATGCCGGACGACGCGCCAGCGATCTTCATCCCCGCCGAGCCGCCGCCGACGGTCGCGGATCCCTCCGCTTGCAGGATTGTCCTGCCCGGCCAGACGCCGGAGGGCGAGTACATTCTCGGGGTGCTCGTGAAGCGCAGCTACGACGTCGTCCACGGCAAGCGCTGCGCCCGCGCCGAAGGGGATCGGCCCCTGATCGCCGGAGACCAGCACTTCGGCGACCCCATGAACTCCACCGTGGAGTTCGAGTCCGACTTCGTCCCCTTCAAGCTCGCCACCGACGTGGTTCTCAACGGCCGCGCCTTCGCCCCGAAGGGAGAAGCGGTGACGGAGCTGACCGCGAGCCTCGCAGTGGGCCAGCATCGCAAGGACATCGTCGTGATCGGCGACCGGATGGCCCGCCATCGCAAGGGCCAGACGCCCCTGTTCACCGATCCCGAGCCCTTCACCGAGATCGAGCTGCGCTACGAACGTGCCTTTGGCGGCATCGACATCTACTCCGACCGCAAGCTTGCCTGTCCCTACGCCCGCAACCACCTCGGCCGCGGCTTTGCCATCCGCAACATCAAGGAGGCGGTCGAGGGGCTGCCCTTGCCGAACATCGAGGATCCGCAGGACCGGCTGACACCGGAGCGGCTCTGCATCGACCACTTCATCCACATGGACAAGCTGCCCATGCCGCAGGGCTTCGGCTGGTTTCTGAAGTACTGGCGGCCACGGGCCCTCCTCGCCGGCGTCATGCCGGCCGACCGCGAGACCGAACAGGAGCTGCGCAAGATCTACCGGCAGGCGGTGCCGCCCGAGCAGCTGGAGCTGTACGATCAGACCGAGCTGCCGGACATGGATTTCCGCTTCTTCAACGGCGCCTCTCAGGGCCTCGCGCTGCCCTACCTGAAGGGCGACGAAGGCATCCGTCTGAGCGGTCTGGCGGCCGAAGGCGACGTGGTCTTCGGGCTGCCGAAGGAGCGGCCGGAGATCGGCCTCGATATCGGGTCCGGCGTGCAGGAACCGGACGTCGTCCTGCAGACGGTCATGATCCGCATGGAGGAGCGCCAGGTCGACTTGGTCTGGCGCGGCGCCGTGCCCTATCCGGGGCCGGACTGGCTCCCCGAGATGAAAAGAATGGAGGTTTTGGTCACATGACAGATGCCGGCTCTCAGGTGGCCGCCGGGCCGCCGCGCTGGATCGTGGCTCTGGGCGGCCTCATCGTTTTGGGCTTTGTCGGCTACTTCGGTTTTCTCGGCCTGGACAGCTTCGGCCTGGCGGAGCAGCGGGGCACGGCCACCGTGGTCGGCAAGGAGTACCTGCCGGCGGGAACCACCTATCGCAGCGTCATGATCGGCGGCCAGAACCGCGTCGTGCCCCAGGCGACGGGCGAGCAGCATCTGCTCGCCCTCAAGGTCGGCGACGACGAGACCGTCTTCGCGGTCGATCGCGGCGCCTACCAACGCATCGGCGAGGGCGACCGGCTTCCGGTGGTCTACCGCCGGACGCGCCTGACCGGTGCCCTGCAAGTGGTTGAGATCGCGCGCTAGAGGAGGGAGCCGAGCGCCATGCCGAACTGGCCGGCGGTCAAGCTGATGGACATGGTGGTGGGTGTCGACGTGCACGCGGTCGCGCCTATACCAGGGGTGCCGGTGCATCCCTACGCCGGCCCGGTCTATCTCTGGACCGATCCCGCCTTTCCGAAGATGAACGTCTTCATCAACGGCATGCCGGCGATGACGGTCGGCAGCATGGGCTACTTCGCCCATGTGCCCCAGGGGGTGCCGGTGCCGCCGACGCCGACCAACACGCCCTACTGGAAGCGCTACCTGTCCAACATCGCCATGGGCGCGGTGCTGATGGGGCTGACCACCTTGGCCAACATCGCCATCGCCGGGATCGCCGCACTGATTCCCAAGCCCCCGGAGGCGGAGAGCTTCATCCAGGACGTGACCGGGATCAACACCAGCAACACGGCGACCACCTGGGAGTCGACCAAGGCCGCCTTTTCCTCCTTCACCCAGTGGATGACCTGGGCCAAGCTCTTGATGCCGCCGCTGCCCTACATCGGCGCCCAGGGCTCCTGCGCCGTCGGCAGCCCCAACGTCACGGTCAACGGCGGCCCGCTGGCCTTCGTGGCGCCTTTGGTGGCGACCTCCTGCAGCGACATCCCGGTGGTGCCAAACGCCATGACCCTGGGCTTCAGCAACGTCCTGGTCGGCGT
>JAAUXY010139816.1_pt1 | contig 20197 bp, 21 predicted proteins | sample 7278121 | NCBI WGS metagenome assembly JAAUXY01 (sample SAMN14350117, study PRJNA611818) | marine sediment metagenome | isolation source: surface marine sediment (1.8m) | place: French Polynesia: Moorea | collected 2018-08 | reverse complement strand
GCCTGACTCTCACTGAGCACATAGCCGGCAAAGGTGAATAGTGGTATTGCGAGCAGGATCGGCATTTCCGCCAGGCTGAAAACTTCGATCGAGACCGCCGACAGCGGGATTTCGCTGCGGTAGTAACCCAGCATCGCGCTGACGGCAATGATGGCGAACAGCGGCGCCCCCAGCAGTGCCAGCAGGATGAGCACCAGCCCGGTAATGATCACGGCGGCGGCTCCCGTCGCAGCAACGCGATACTGCGGCGCACGCTCAGCACGAGGTAGCGATACCCGATCAGCAGGAAGGCTACCGGCAGAATCGCCTGGAACCACCAGGCCGGCAGACCACCCAGCAGCTCGTCACCATATTCGCGGGTTTCCAAAACGAAGCTGACTGCATGCCACGCAATGGTCAGACAGACCCCAGCCGTAAACCAGTTGATTACAACGGTGACCGGGCCGCTGATGCCTGCCGGCAGGATCCGCGCCAGCGCATCGATCGCGATATGGCGGTCGTCGCGACTGGCCGCAACCGCGCCCAGCATCGCCAGCCACAGCAGCATCAACCGGAGGGCCTCGTCCGCCCAGGTCACCCCGCCGTCGAGAAAGTTTCGGAGGAAGATCTGGGTACCGCCAATGAGCAGCATCCCGGCGAGCAGCAATGCCAGCAAAGCGTTTTCGAGTAACCGACCCAGCCGGTCGGCCTTGTCGAGAAACCCCGGCTTGCCGGCCGGTTCCGCCATTAACGACTAATGGCTGCCGTGGGCTCGTTGCCGCTGCCGGCCGCGCGGAATTCCTGCAAGTGGTCGATCAACCGGTTGTAGATGCCGGATGAAATGACTTCCTGCTCGACCAAAGCCTGACTGGCGTCCGACGCGGCGGCGCGCCATTCGGCGAGTTGCTCGGCGTCCAGCTGGATAATGTTGAGCCCGCTGGCCCGCAATGCTTCCATGGCGTTCTCATTGTCCGGCCGCGCCTGCGCGTCCACCTGGGCATAGGCACGCGTCATCGCGTCGCGGAATACCGTCCGATCTGCGTCACTGAGCCGCCCGAAGCTGCGTTTGTCGATCGCCAGCACGCCGATCGCATAGGCAAGCGGGACGTCCGTCACGTATTTGACCTTGGTATGCCACTGTAGGACCACGGCGGCAACCGGCGGCGAAGCGATGAATTCAATCAGGCCGGTCTGCAACCCCGTGAGTACGTCGGTAATGGGCAACAATACCGGCGACAGTTTCAGTGCTTCCATGGCAACGTGGCTCAGCCGGTCACCCTCGGGAATCCACGCCTTGCGACCGCGCAATTGATCAATTTGCGTGATCTGCTCGTTGCCCATCAAACTCGCGAAGCCACCACCGGCAAAACCGAATGACACAAAGCCCGCGTCGTCGAGGCCGGCGGTCAAAACCGGGTCCATCTGTTCGCGGACGTAGTCGACTTCGTCATAGCTGTCGAATATCAGCGGCAACCCGTAGACGACAATATCGGGATAGCGCTCCGCGAGCCCGCTGGCCGTGAACGCGCCGCCATGCAGCTGACCGATGCGGATCTTGCGCAGGACTTTCTTGTCATTGCCCATGACCCCGCCGGTGTAGTACTTCACGATGACTCGCTCGTCGGTACCGGCCTTGATCTCCTTCGCGGCCGTGCGCATCGCCTGCATCCACTGGGACCCTTCCGGCGCAATCGTGGCGATCTTGAACTGGGTGGCAGCGGTGGCGTGAGTCGCCAGCAGCGACAGCACGGCCGCGACCGCAAAGCCCATGACCCTGGAATCCTGCATACCTTTCTCCAGTTGCGATACCCGGCGATCAGAAGTAGTCGTCGGCCGACGCCAGCAGGTCCCGCGCCTGCTCCTGCGCCATGCTGTTGAACATCGTGAACCCTGGTTGTTTGACCTCGCCAGCCAGCACTTCGTTCAACAGCCGATCGTGCAATTCCCGATCGTACACCAGCCTCGCGTAACCGCGTGCGTACTCCACGCGAATACTGAGATCCCGGTCACCAGTAATGACCAGGGCCTTCTCGAAGTACTCCCGGCCGCGCTCGGGCTCGCCACCCAGCGCCGGCGAACGCAGGGAATTCAGAATGCCCAGATACTTGTACACGTCGCCGAGCCGGTCACCACTTTCCAGTTGCTCCAACCGTTGCAACGCGACCTCTGCCTTGGGCAAGTCGGCCAGCGCGACGAAATCTCCGCTGTTTGCCTGGATGTAGGCTAGCGTGCCCACAGAATAGCTATACAGTGCATCCGCCGTAGACGGCGCGAGGTTTGCAACTGCGGCCTCATAGTTGTCAAAAACCAGCGCGTCGATGTCGCACCCGCTGCGATCGGCAGCACACAGCGCGCGACGCCCGTAAGTCCGTGCCTGCCCGGTCAGTTTTTGCGCGCGCTCGGGGTCATCGACAAACACGATGCCATAGGCCGCATAGAGTTCGGCGGCGGCACCCAGCACGTCCGGATCCTTTGAGTCTTTGGCGAAACTGTCGAGCAGCAACAGGTAGGCCGGGGTGGCCTCGCGCACCAGTTCCGGGTCTTCCTGATCGAGGATCGCCGTCGACAGGTCGCCGGCGAATCCGGACGCCGCAGACGACACCAGGCTGGCGCAGCCGCTGACAGCCACAGGCAGCGCGGCAAGCAAAGGCGCCAGCCGCAGGGCCGCGCGACAGGACATCTAGCCGATCTTTTCTTTGATCCGCGCCGACTTGCCGCTGCGCTCCCGCAGGTAGTACAGCTTTGCCCGGCGTACGTCGCCGCGACGCTTGACCTTGATACCGGCAATGCTTGGGCTGTGGGTCTGGAACACGCGTTCCACGCCCTCGCCATGCGAGATCTTGCGAACGGTGAATGATGAATTGAGCCCGCGGTTCTTTTTAGCGATCACGACACCTTCGTACGCCTGCAGGCGCTCGCGGTTGCCTTCCTTCACACGTACCTGCACGACCACCTGATCACCCGGGCCGAAATCTGGCACATCCGACTTCAATTGCGCTGCTTCGAGTTCCTGGATCACCTTGCTCATCGTTCTCACCTGTCGTCATCAAGCTGGTCCGCTAGCCGGACCGTCCATCTAGTTATTTGGCAGTGCCTCGAGAAACTCCTCGAGCAGCCGCTGCTCGTCATCGTTCATACCACGCGCCGCCAGCAAGTCCGGCCGACGCAGGTGCGTGCGTCCCAGTGACTGCTGCAGCCGCCAGCGCCGAATTTCGGCGTGGTTGCCTGTCAGCAAGACGTCCGGCACCGTGCGGCCCGCTATTGTCTCCGGCCGCGTGTAATGCGGGCAATCGAGCAGGCCATCGGAGAACGAATCTTCCGCGGCGCTCTGATCGTCACCCAGCACATCCGGCAACAATCGCACTGCAGCGTCGATCACCGCGACGGCTGCAATTTCCCCGCCGCTGAGCACGAAATCGCCGAGCGAATACTCCTCGTCGGCCTCCGCATCCAGCAGGCGTTCGTCGAAGCCCTCATAGCGGCCTGCCACCAGGGCAAACCCCGGCAAGCTGGCCAGGCGCTGGGCCATCGACTGCTCAAACGGTCGTCCCTGCGGCGTAAGGAACACCACCGGGCTGCCCTCGGGCAGACGCTCGCGCGCGGCCTCGATCGCGGCCTGGAATGGCTCGACCTTGAGCACCATGCCAGGACCGCCACCGTACGGCCGATCGTCGACCGTGCGGTGATTATCAGTGGCGTATTCCCGCGGATCCAGCGTGCCCAGGCGCACCAGACCCCGTTTGATCGCGCGTCCGCAGACCCCGTAGCCGGTGCCTGCAGCAACCATTTCCGGGAACAGCGTGATCACGCGTATATCGAGCACGCCTAACCCTAGTAGTCAGGATCCCAGTCAACCACGATCCGGCCCGCTTCTGTATCGATCGAGCGGATAACCTGATCGCGAATGAACGGAATCAGCAGTCGCCTGTCGCCCGTTACCACTAACACGTCGTTCGCCCCGGTCTCGAGCAATTCCGCCACCCGGCCCAGCGCAACGCCGTCAGCGGTCAACACTTCGAGACCCAGCAGATCGCTCCAGTAATACTCGCCGTCCGCCGTTGGTTCGAAACATGCGCGGTCGACCAGGATCTCCATACCGGTCAGACCGGCCGCAGCATCGCGATCTTCAAAGCCGTCCAGTTGTGCAACCAGTCGATTGCCACGCGGCTCAACCGCTAGGACATCAACCGTCTTTTCTTCACTACCGTGACGCAACCGCCACGGCCGATAACTCGCTATGTTGTCTTCCGGGTCGGTAAACGAATTGAGTTTCACCCAACCCTTGACACCGTGCGGCGCGCCGATCTTGCCGACGACCACCCAATTCACACCCTCACCGGACACGGCCAACGGTCCGGCCCTGCGCTACTCAGCCCGCAGCCGCCTGCTCGCTGCGATAACTCTTCAATAGCGACTTCACGCGGTCGGAAGTCTGCGCGCCCTGCCCGATCCAGTAGTCTGCCCGACCCAGGTCAATTCGCAGCTTCTCTTCGTTTGCTGCAGCCAGCGGACTAAAGAACCCGAGGCGCTCCAGGTAACGACCATCGCGGCGATTGCGCTGGTCGGTAACCACGATGTGATAGAAAGGGCGCTTCTTCGCGCCGCCGCGTGACAGGCGGATCCGGACCATGACTTTTCGTTTCCTCCAAAAACAACGCCGGCGCGGCCCGAACCCGGGCACCCGGCGATCTAAACGCGGAATTTTACTGGAATTTCGGCGAATGTGAAGAGAGCGAATCAGCCCCCGGGCAGTCCCGGCATCCCGCGCAGGGCCCGCTTCATCCCGCCTTTCGACAGCTTCTTCATCATCTTCTGCATCTGGGCATGCTGCTTGATGACGCGATTCACCTCCGGCACCTGCAGGCCGGCGCCTGCTGCAATGCGGCGTTTCCGGGACCCATTGATCGTCTTGGGAAAGCGGCGTTCCTGCGGCGTCATCGAATTGATGATCGCGATCTGCCGGCGCAGGCCCTTTTCATCGACCTGCTTCGTGAGCTGCTGCGGATTGACGCCACCTGGCAGTGGCAGCTTCTCCAGCAGACTCTCGATACCCCCCATACCGAGCATCTGCTCGAGCTGCTCGCGCAGGTCTTCGAGATCGAATGACTTGCCCTTGCGAACCTTGCGCGCCAGCTTCTCGGCCTTCTTGCGGTCGACTTTCTGTTCGACCTCCTCGACGAGGCTGAGGACGTCGCCCATGCCGAGTATCCGGGACGCCATGCGGTCGGCGTGGAACACCTCGAGGCCGGCAAGCTCCTCGCCGGTACCGAGGAACAGAATCGGCTGGCCGGTGACTGCCTTGACCGACAGCGCCGCCCCGCCCCGCGCATCGCCGTCCGCCTTGGTCAGAATCACGCCGGACAACGGCACGGCTTCGCCAAAGGCCTTGGCGACATTCACGGCATCCTGGCCCGCCATGCTGTCGACCACGAACAGCGTCTCCTGCGGCACGACTTCGTCATGGATCGTGCGCAACTCGGTCAGCAATTCATCGTCCAGGCGCGTGCGACCGGCACTGTCCAGAATCAATACATCCGCCTGACTGCGGCGCGCCTCGCCGACGGCATCACGCGCAATCTGCAGCGGCGATTGCTCGGCGGTCGCGGCGTGGAATCCGGCGCCCGCCTTGCCGGCCAGTTGCTCGAGCTGCAGCATCGCGGCCGGCCGCCGCGTGTCCAGGCTCGCCAGTATGACCCGTCGTCCGTCCCGCTCTTGCAGGTGCAGGGCCAGCTTGCCGGCCGTGGTCGTCTTGCCGGCACCCTGCAAACCGGCGAGAAGCACGACGATCGGCGGCTGGTGGCGCAACTCGAAGCCACCGGCACCCGCGCCCAACGTGGTGGTCAGCTCGTCGTGCAGGATCTTGATGAATACCTGGCCGGGATTCAGGCTCCGCGTGACCTCTGCCCCCACCGCGCGCTCCTGAACCCGGGCTACAAAGTCGCGCACAACCGGCAACGCCACGTCCGCTTCGATCAGGGCGCGTCGCACGTCGCGAACCGCCCCGGCGATGTTGTCTTCCGTCAGGCGGCCCTTGCCCCGAACCTGCTCGGCAACGGCTTTCAGGCGGGCGCTCAGGTTATCGAACATCTATGTCTCCGGAGATTGGTGCCGGTGCGAGGGGCAGGATTCTACCCGCCGCCGCCCCCGCGTCACAGTCGGCGAACCGTTGATAAGGGGCTGGAAACCGTTCCTTGACAGCCGGCGGCCGGCTTCGCCACCATGCTGAAAACTTGGCAACATGAGGTAACTTCCGTCCTTGAACGATGACGTTCCGCTAGGACTCCTGCTCGGGTTCCTGGCTCTGCTACTCTGCCTGTCGGCGTTTTTCTCCGGTACCGAAACCGCGCTGATGAGCGTGAATCGGTACCGCCTCAGACACCAGGCGCGTAATGGTCACCGTGGCGCGCTGCTTGCCGAACGCCTGCTCGGCAAACCTGATCGCTTGATCGGCCTGATCCTGCTCGGCAATAACCTGGTCAACATTCTGGCGGCCCAGCTGGTCGGCTTTATCGCCTTCCGTCTCGGCGGCACCCTATGGGTGGCGCTCAGCGGCGTCTTGTTCACGCTGGTGGTCCTGATCTTCGCGGAGCTCGCGCCAAAGACGATGGCCGCCTTGCACCCCGAAAAAGTCGCCATGCCAGCGTCCTTCATCTACTACCCGTTGCTGAAAATCACCTGGCCTTTTGTGCGCTTGATCAATCTCGTTGCGAACGGTGTGCTACGAGTATTCGGCGTGCGAACTGAAAACGCGGACGCAGACCATCTGACCATCGACGAATTGCGAACGCTTGTGACGGAGTCCGGCGCATTGCTGCCACAGCGGCGACACCAGATGCTAATGCGCATACTCGAGCTTCAGGAAGTAACTGTCGATGACGTGATGGTGCCGCACAACGAGGTTGTAGGCATTGACCTGGACGAGGACTGGGAAACCATTCTGAAGATTATTCGTGAGAGTCCGCACACGCGTCTGCCGGTTTATCACGAGAGCATCGACAACGTGGTCGGCATTCTGCAACTGCGGCGGCTCGTGCAACACGGCAACCTCGATAACCTGGATCGCGATACCCTGCTCGCGCTGCTCGCGGAGCCGTATTTCGTGCCGGAGAGAACGCCGCTGAACCGCCAATTACTGCAGTTTCAGCGAGACCGCAAGCGCACGGCTTTCGTGGTCGACGAATACGGAGATATCCAGGGAATCGTCACGCTCGAGGATATCCTCGAGGAGATTGTGGGCGACTTCAACATGGAGCCGGAACCCAATCTCGCGGACGTCGCGAGCGACCCGGAAAATGGCGGCTATGTCGTGAACGGCGCCGCGAATATCCGCGCCCTGAATCGCATGATGAAGTGGCATTTGCCCACGGACGGACCGCGGACGCTAAACGGACTGATCCTCGAGCAGCTGGAAGCCATCCCCGAGAACGGCACCGGCCTGATGCTGGCAGATTATCCGACCGAGATTCTCCAAACGGGTGACAACGTCGTGAAACTGGTGCGCATCCGGCCGCCCATTTCCGAAGAACCGCGCGCCGGCGCCGGTTGATTGGGGACATGCTGCTTTTCCGCCTGGCGGAAAAGCAGCATGTCCCCAACCCAATTACAACTCCCGCAGCGCCTGCAACGCGTCGCCAACGGTATCCACCGCAATACAGCGCAGCTCCGCAATTGGCTGCTTCGGCAGATTGGCGCGCGGCGCGATAGCCACGGTCAGACCCAGCTTGGCCGCTTCGCGCAAACGCTCCTCGCCGAATGCGACCGGCCGGATTTCGCCAGCGAGCCCCACTTCGCCGAATACCAGCACATGCCCGGGCACCGGCTGCCCGGTCAGGCTGGATGCGGTGGCAGCCAGCGCGGCCAGGTCCGCCGACGTCTCCGTGATTCGGACCCCACCCACGACATTCAGAAATACATCCTCGTCATAAGCGGCCAGCCCGCCGTGCCGGTGCAGCACGGCGAGCAGCAACGCCAGGCGATTCTGGTCCAGGCCCAACGCCAACCGGCGTGGCGATCCGCCACCACCGCGATCCGTGAGCGCCTGGACTTCCACCAGCAGCGGCCGGCTGCCCTGGTGAATTGCGGTGACGACACTGCCGGCGACGGGTTGCTCGTAATGCGACAGAAAGATTGCCGACGGGTTGCGCACTTCGCGCATGCCGGCATCGGTCATCATGAAAACCCCGAGTTCGTTGGCCGCGCCGAAGCGATTCTTGACCGCGCGCAGAATGCGATACCGACTGCCCGCCTCGTTCTCGAAGTACAACACCGCATCGACCATGTGCTCCAGCACGCGCGGACCGGCAATGCTGCCGGCTTTCGTGACGTGACCGACCAGCAGCACCGTCACCGCGCTGTGTTTCGCGAAGCGCAGCAGCTGCGCCGTGCACTCGCGCAGCTGATTGACCGAGCCGGGCGCCGAAGGCAGTGTCTCGGTCTGTACTGTCTGGATCGAGTCCACGATCAGGCAGCCCGGCCGCTCCAGCTCGGCCGCGGCAATGATTGCCTCGACCCGTGTCTCGGCCAGCACCATCAGATCCTCGGTTTGCGCTTCCAGCCGTCCTGCCCGCAGCGCAATTTGCTGCATTGACTCCTCTCCGCTGACGTACAGCGCATGTCGGTCCGGCAGCTGCAGGCTCGCCTGTAGCAGCAACGTCGACTTGCCGATACCGGGATCCCCGCCAATCAGCACGACGGCCCCGGGCACGAGACCACCTCCCAGCACCCGGTCCAGCTCACTGATCCCGGTGCTTCGGCGCGCCAGTGGCTCACGACTGACATCCAGCAGCCGGCGACCCCGGATTTCGTCCGCATAGCCCACGCCGGGCGCCGGACCACTGCGGGTCGCCTCCAGGCTGTTCCAGGCCCCGCAATGCGGGCACTGGCCCTGCCATTTGGCGGTCGTGCCGCGGCATTCGGTGCACAGGTAGACCGGCCGGTCCTTGCTCATCCGGACTGGTCCCGTCTGGCATCGCAAAACTGTGATGTCGATCTCACCAAACCCGCGTCACCTCTGAGTTTTCCGGCCATAGGACGGAAAAACATAACGCATGTCTCACACCCATCACGCCCATCCGGATACCATTCCGGGATGTTCTCCCCAGCCCCCGAATCCGGGCACCGGCTTGGCCTCGCCGGACCGGTGATCCTGATGATCATTCTGGCCGCACTCGTCTGGGCCGCCGGAGATCGCATGCTGCGCCTCGAGTTTGCGATCTACGACTTCTTCCTGCGGCAACAGCCGGCGGAAGCCAGCAGCCAGATACTGCTGCTGGATACCTCGGAAGGCATGGCCGGCGACAGTCTGTGGGACGATCCGCGACTGCCGGCAGTGATCGAGCTGCTCGACTCCAACGGCGCGGCTGTCATTGTGCCCACGCAGCCGCCGGCCGCCAACAACGAAATGCCGGATCTGCAGCAGTTAACCAACCTGCTCGAACTGGAGCGCCGGGCCACCGCCGGCGGCGGCAGTAGCAGCGATGTGGCAATGCTGGGCGAACAGCTTGCGGCTTTCCGTCGCCAGTTCGAGACACGCGCAGCGGTGCGCGACGCCCTGATGCAGGCCGACAGCGTGGCCCTGGCACTCGCGCCAACCAACCCGCGGGAGCTGGAAAACCTCGAGGAGTGCAGCCGGCTCGCGGCGGGTGGCGACGCAGATGCCCTGCAAACTGCGCTGCCGGCCCGCGAATTCCTGGCCTTGCCAACAATGTTGTGCGACGCGATTACGAGTGCCGGTTACGCCGGGTTCCGGCCGGATCCGGATGGCATCGTGCGGGAGAGCTCGCTGCTCGTGCGTTCCGGCGAACGCGTCGCGCCCACCCTTGCCCTGGCGGCATTGTCGGCAGGCACGCGCAATCTGCCGATCGGTGCCAGTGCCGATGGTGAGGTGTACGTCGGCGAGCAAAGCATTGCCACTGGACCGAACTTCACCATCCTGAATCGATATTACACGCGCGGCCAGCAGGCCTTTGCGAACGTAGCGCTGAACGACGTGCTCGATGGCAACATTGATCCGGCGGACATCAGCGGCAAGGTCGTTTTCCTTGGTCCGATCATCGGCGAGGATACCGTGCGGATACCAGGCGACCTGGCCATGCGCTCGACTTCCATGGTTGCCACCAGCCTGTCGAACCTGTTGCAAAGCGACTTCCTGCTGCGTCCGGGCTGGCTGTTCTGGGCCGAGACACTGCTGTTGTTCGCGCTGGCTTTCGTGTTCCTGGTATTCGTGCCAGGCATGAGCATGAATGCCGCCGCGCTGAGCGTCATCATCCTCGGCACAATCCTGATGACCAGCGAGGCCTATCTGCTGCTCGCGCATGGCATCTGGGCCCGCATGGGCATGGCCACGACATTCTCGGCGCTGGGCGTCGCGGCGCTGTGCGCTTTCAGGGCAATGAGCCTGAAACCAGCCACGCCGCTGCCGATGGCGGCGCAGCCGCAACCGGCAATGGGTGAACTGTCGGAGGAGGAAGAACTGGACCTGGCTTTTTCGGTGCTGCGTCAGCAATCCCCAACCGACGACACGAAGGAGCAGCTCTACAACATCGCGGTAACCCACGGCAAGCGCAAGGAATACGCGAAAGCCGAACGCGTCCTGCGGTACCTGTCCTCCATTGACCCCGATTATCGCGGTGTGCAGGAGAAGCTGGAAAAACTCTCTGGTGCGCGACAGGACAAAGAGATCGACGTGCCGATGCCGTCACCCAAACCGAAATCCGACAGCTCCGATGACAACGGGCGTCGGACCCTCGGACGGTACGAGGTCGATAAAGTACTGGGGCGCGGTGCCATGGCGACCGTCTACCTCGGGCTCGATCCGAAGATCAATCGCAAGGTTGCGATCAAGACGATCGCCCTCGCGGAAGAGTTCAGCGAAGAAGACCTGCAACAAGCGAAAGCACAGTTTCTGCGCGAGGCAGAATCGGCCGGCCGCCTGAATCACCCGAACATCATCGCCATCTACGATGTTGGCGAAGATGACGAAGTCGCCTACCTGGCGATGGAATATTTTGAAGGCAAGTCGCTGGCGCATTTCTCGCAGGCCGGCAGCCTGTTGCCGCCGGCCTGGGTGCTCGAACTGGGCGCCCGCGCGTCGGAAGCGCTGCACTACGCGCATAGCCAGAAGGTCGTCCACCGCGATATCAAGCCGGCCAACATCATGTACAACGCCGCTTCGGATGAACTGAAGCTGACCGACTTCGGTATTGCCAGGCTCACAGACACGAGCCGGACCAAGACCGGCATTATCCTGGGCACGCCGTCCTATATGTCGCCAGAGCAGCTATCCGGCACGGCCGTGACCGGCCAGTCTGACCTGTATTCGCTCGGCATCACGCTGTACCAGATGCTGACCGGCGCACCGCCGTTCCGCGCGGACTCCATTCCGAAGCTGATGGACAAGATTGTCAATGAGCACGCGCCGCCGCTGGCCGAGTTCCGCGATGATCTGCCAGACTGTGTGGATGGAATGTTCGAGCGGGTGCTCGCCAAGGACCCCGAAGACCGGTATCCGAACGGTCGCGCCATGGCCATGGCACTGCGAGACTGTTGCAAGGAATTCCCCGGCTGATTACCCGGGGATCCTGACCCGATGATGAGCCTGCAGAAGAAGTTCTCGTCCAGCCAAATGACCGACGTCGGGAAGGTTAGGGATCATAATGAGGACGCCATCGGCACCAACATGGATACCGGCTTGCTGGTGCTGGCGGACGGCATGGGCGGTTACAACGCCGGCGAGGTTGCCAGCGGAATTGCCGTGAAGACCGTGCTCGAACTCGTCACCGAGGCCTGTAATCGGGAAAAACGCAACGGCACCGAGGCGGAGACGGGCATGATGCGGCAGAGTATTGTGCTGCGCGACGCCATCATGCGGGCGAACAAGATCATTCACCAGACCGCCAAGAGCCAGCCGCAATGCGAGGGCATGGGCACGACAATCGTCGCCTGCCTGTTCTACGACAATCGCGTGACGGTTGCCCACGTCGGCGATTCCAGGCTGTACCGGCTGCGGAACAACCGCTTCGAACAGATCACGATGGATCACTCACTGTTGCAGGAGCTGGTGGATCGTGGCTTCTACACTGCCGAGGAGGCACAGCGCTCGACGAACCGGAACTATGTGACCCGCGCCCTGGGCGTCGAGCCGGTCGTGCAGGTCGATGTTCACGAGTACGAGGCCGAGCCCGACGATGTTTACCTGCTCTGCTCGGATGGCCTCTGTGACATGGTCGAAGACGAAGATATTCACTTAACTATCAGCACTTTTGGTGCTAACCTTGACGTCGCAAGTCAGCAGCTGATCAAGCTCAGCAATGATCACGGTGGCAAAGACAATATTTCTATTATCCTCGCTCACGTGCTGGAGCCGTTTCCGTCGAGACGGGGCCTGTGGGCAAAGATTTCGGGCTTATTTGGATAGGCTACAGATATGGCTAGATTGATCCTGAACCTGGATGGTCAACAGCTCGCTGAGTACAACATGTCGAAGGAGCGGTACACGATCGGCCGTCTCCCCGACAATGACGTGCGCATCGACAACCCGACCGTCAGCGGCCACCATTCGCTGATCATAAATATCCTGAACGATTCGTTCCTCGAGGACCTGAACAGCACCAATGGCACGTATGTCAATGGCAAGCTGATCAAGAAACACGCCTTGCAGCACGGCGACGTGATCACGGTTGGTCGTCACCAGCTGCGCTTCGTCGACAGCAATGCCGCCGACGACGAGCAGGATGAGTTCTCGCGCACCATGGTGATCGAGAATGCCGACATGGTGAAGGACCATGCGCCGGCCGAAGCGCAGGCGGCGATGGCCGAAGCACAGGCCGAAGCGGCTGCCGCCGTTGCGGCGCCGTCGGCAGCCGAGCAACGCATGATGGATACCGCGGCTGGCTCCAAGCCGCTGCCGATTGCCAAGATCCAGGTACTGAATGGCAATTTCGCCGGTCGCGAGGTGAGCCTGGCAAAAGCCGTTACAACACTTGGCCGACCGGGTGTTCAGGTCGTCGCCATAACGCGTCGGTCCGACGGTTATCACGTCGTGCAAGTCGAAAATGCCGACGGCAGGGAACCGGCGAAACTCAATGGCGAGACGCTGGGTGCTCAGGCGAAGGAATTACGCGACAACGATGTCGTCGAGATCATTGGCATCAAGATGGGCTTCTTCGCCGACTGAGGCTCAAGCCGATACGAAGACGTCGGTTTCCGGCGCGTAATTCTCGAATTTCGTGAACTGCCCGAGGAAGGTCAGCGGGAACTCTCCCGTGGGCCCGTTTCGCTGTTTCGCGATGTTGATGTCCGCAATGCCCTGGCGCGGCGTGTCCTTGTCATAGACCTCTTCCCGGTAAATGAACACGATCAGGTCGGCATCCTGCTCGATCGCGCCGGATTCGCGCAGGTCTGACATCACCGGTTTCTTGTCCGTCCGCTGTTCCACGCTGCGATTGAGCTGCGACAGCGCGATGATTGGCAGATTGAGTTCCCGCGCGAGGGCTTTCAGCGAGCGCGAAATCTCCGATATCTCGGTCGCACGGTTCTCGGTGCTGCCGGACACGGTCATCAACTGCAGGTAATCGACGACGATCAGGTGCAGTCCGTGTTCGCGCTGCAAACGGCGCGCGCGGGCGCGGACCTCCGTCGGCGTCAGCGCGGGCGTATCGTCGATGAAAATCGGCGCCTCCGCCATCTGCTGAATGGCCCCGTTGATACGCGGCCAGTCCTCGTCGGCAAAGCGACCGTTACGCAAATGAGCCTGGTTGACCCGGCCCAGCGAAGAGATCATCCGAAAGGCGAGCTGCTCGACGGACATCTCCATACTGAAAACCGCAACGGGCAGGCCGTTTCCGAGCGCCGCGTTCTCGGCAATGTTCACCGCAAGCGTCGTCTTGCCCATCGATGGCCGGCCCGCCACGACCACCAGATCACCGGACTGCAGGCCGGCCGTATAGTCGTCGAACTTGTGGAAGCCGGTCGCCAGTCCGGTAATGGCCCCACCGGCCTGGTGCAGCGTATCGAGACGATCGACCGTGTCATTCAGGACTTCGCGAATGCGCACGAAGCCCGAGCCGCGGCGCTTGCCACGCTCTGCGATCTCGAAGACGCGCCGCTCCGCGGCGTCGACCAGCTCCGAGATCTGGCGACCCTCGGTGTGATAGGCGCTGCCCGCGATCTCGTTCCCGGCCCGGATCAACTCTCGCAGCAATGCCCGGTCGCGAATAATGGACGCGTAGTCGGTGACATTCGCCGCACTCGGCGTGTCCTTGACCAGCGACACCAGGTACGCCATGCCGCCGGCGTCGTCGAGTTCGGCACGCGCAGTCAGATGATCGGAGATGGTGACGGCATCGCAGGGTTCATTCCGCTGGGACAGACTCTCAATGGCGCGAAAGATCAGCCGGTGATCCGGGCGGTAGAAGTCTTGCTCGGCGACCCGGTCGGCAACGCGATCCCAGCTGGAGTTATCCAGCATGAGACCCCCGAGCAACGCCTGTTCTGCCTGTACCGAGCTGGGCGGCAGATTAATGTGATCGGTGCCGCTCGACAGCAGGCCCGGATCGTCGGGAACGCTCGCCATGGCGACCGGCTCAGCCGGCAGTGGGCTCGTCTGTGGCAGCCCCGTCCGGTTCTGCCGTATCGCTCGCGCCAGCCACTGGCGCCGCCTCGACGTCAGCCGGTGCCGCCTCCTCGGCAGCACCCTCCGCGGGCGTCTCGCCTGCTTCCTGCAAGGCCGGCCCGGTGGCGCCGTCCTCGCCGATAACCTGCAACCGGATAACGATGTTCACGTCGGTGTGCAGGTGCAGTTCGACCTCGTGCTCGCCCAGCAGGCGAATGGGGCCGTTTGGCAAACGCACCTCGCTACGTTGCACGGCAATGCCCGCCTCGGCACAGGCTTCGGCAATATCGATCGTGCCAATCGAGCCGAATAGTTTCCCTTCGGTACCGGCCTTGCTCACGATCTTCAGTTCCAGGTTCTCGAGATCCGCGGCCCGTGCCTGGGCGGCAGACAGATCGGCAGCCTGTTTGGCTTCGAGTTCGGCGCGCCGGGTTTCGAATATCTCGATGTTCTCAGGTGTTGCTAATGCCGCCTTGCCCTTGGGCAACAGGAAATTACGGCCAAAACCGGACCGCACTTTGACCCGATCACCCATGTTGCCGAGATTCTCGACCTTTTCCAGCAGAATAACTTCCATGATTCTTGATCTCCGACGGCCGGAAGCTGACCGGTCTGCTATTTAATCACATCTACGCTGCCACGACGCAGCCCATACCAGTTGTCGACAAATCCGATTGACGCGAACATCAGCAGCGCAAACGAAATCATTATCGGGCCAAGCACCAGCGGCAGATACACGACCGCCAACAGCGGCCACGGCCAGCTCCGCGCCCGTGCCTGCCAGTGCAGCACGGCGATTCCCTGCAACGCGAATCCCGTGCCCAATACCAGCAGCAAGCTGTTGGCCATCCAGCCGACGTTAAACAGCGCGGCTATGCCCGCAATGGCTGTCGCAATGCCGAGCACCAGCCCCATCCGCAGGCGCAAAAACATCGCGGCAAAACCCGGACCATTGGCACCGGCGGCCCACCAGCTACCCAGCAACAGCGCGATCACACTGCCGCTGATGATGCTGATCGCCGCCAGACCCGTCATCATTGGCGCGAGCGGTGCGAGCACGGCCGGGTCGGCGACGTCCAAACCGAGTTCGCCGAGCTGCGATGCAAATGTCTGCAGGATCGGCTCCCAGAAAGCCACGACATCACCCACGACTGCACCAAACACCACCACGCCGGCAGCGCCGACCAGGACCAGGAGCTGCACGGGCAAAGTCAATGACGCGAAGTGCCCGGTCGCGGTACCCAGCGCCAGCGCCGAACCCCAGGTCAGCGCACCGCTGAGCAACAGCACCTGCAGGCTGCCGCCGGCTGCGACGACCACTCCGGCCAGGACGACCAACGCCATGCCGGTATCTTCCAGCGCCGTGCGCCAGCCGCGCACGATTGCAGTCATGACGACAGCGGCGGGACTGACGACACCCAGCAGGCCGAGCGGGAAGGTCCCGGCGATCAGCAGGATTCGCGGGAAACGGCGTTCGGCCAGCCAGCCACCAAAACTATTCACCGGGTCCAGCCGGGGACAAGCCGCTGGTGCGGCAAGTCGTCGGCGCCTCGACTGTCAGTGTTTGTCGGTGTACGGCAGCAGCGCCAGGTACCGGGCGCGCTTCACGGCCGTTGCGAGTTGCCGTTGATAATGTGCTTTGGTGCCGGTGATGCGGCTCGGCACAATCTTGCCGGTTTCGGTGATGTAGTTGCGCAAGGTGTCGAGATCCTTGTAGTCGATCTCTTTGACTCCATCGGCAGTGAAGCGACAGAACTTGCGGCGGCGAAAATATCTGCTCATTACTCAGGTCCTCGCTGTTATTCGGCCGCCGGCGCTTCGTCAGCGGCGCTTTCAGCCACTTCCGTCGGGGCAGGCTCGGCAGTCGCCTCGGTCGGCGTCGGGGCCTCGGCCTCGTCGGCCGGGGCGGCGCGACGCGGCTCGCGCGGGCGCTCTTCGGTGTCTTCCTCGGGCGCTTTCGCCAGCGGCGACGCATCGGTGATGGGCTCGTCGCGACGGATCACCAGGTGACGCAGTACCGCATCGCTGAAGCGGAATGCGCCCAGCACTTCGTCGAGTGCTGCCTGGTCGCACTCGATGTTCATCAGCACATAGTGCGCCTTGTGAACTTTGGCGATGGAATGCGCCAGCTGCCGCCGGCCCCAGTCTTCCAGTCGGTGTACGGTTCCACCACCAGCCGAGATCATGCCGGTGTAGCGCTCGATCATTGCAGGAACCTGCTCGCTCTGGTCCGGGTGGACCAGAAACACGATTTCGTAGTGTCTCATTGTGACTCCCTATGGTTTAACAGCCACCCGCTCGCGGTGTGGCAAGGAGGCGGCGAATGCTACCGGAGGGCCTTCCGCCTAGCAACCCGGGCGCCACCGCAGGAGCGACTTCAGCCGCGATTCCAGCGGCGTTGCCCCGTGACCGGCGGGTCTCATCTCCATGGCTCGCTGCGCTGCGCTTTACTTCCGATGACACTCGCCGGTCACGGGGCGGACTCGCTCCGACGCACATCGTGGCTGAAGCCGCTCCTACTCCGAATCGGGAAGGCGGCGCTGGCGGCGGGCCTCGTAGAGGCAAATGCCGGCGGCGACCGACACGTTCAGGCTCTCGACCGCCCCGAGCATGGGCAGGCCGACGAGTTGATCGCAATGCTCCCGGGTCAGGCGTCGCAGGCCGGACTCCTCGGCGCCCAGCACGAGAGCCAGCGGGCCTGTAAGTTCGCAGTCGAAAATCGATGCTTCTGCCTCGCCAGCCAGGCCCACGATGTTGATGTCCTCGTCCGACAGAAATCCAAGAAAGCGCGCCAGATTCGCCACCAGCGCGACCGGTTGCACCTCCGCCGCGCCCGCCGCGACCTTGCTGACTACCGGCGTCAGGCCGACGTTGCGGCTGCGGCCTGCCACGACCAGGTCGACGCCGGCCGCATCGGCCGTGCGCAGGCAGGCCCCGAAATTGCGCGGGTCCTGAACGCCGTCGAGCACGAGGATGACCGGGTCGTCCAGTGTGGTCACCATCGCCCGCGCCTCGGCCTCGGTCAGCTCCGTAGATGAGACAATGCGGGCGGCAACACCCTGGTGTTTGTTCGTCCCGGTCAGCTGTTCCAGCTCGTCAGCCAGGCATTCGGTTACCAGCACTTTCCCGATCCTGCCGAGCCGGGCCAGACGCTTTCGGCCGAGGCCTTGCTGCAGGTAGACCTCGAGTACGCGCTCGCGATCAGATTTCAGCAGCCGGCCCACGGCATGCAGGCCATAGATGACCCGGTCAGCCACGGCGGCGACGCCCTCTCATTCCACGGCGATTCGATCGGCGAGGCTCGGTTGCCTCCGCCAGCGCAAAGTCGATTTTCGCTTCGTCGGTATCGACGCGCTGTACCGTGACCATCACTGTGTCGCCGAGTCCGTAACTCCTGCCGCTGCGTTCACCGGACAACCGCAGGCCGCTGTCGGTGACGTGAAAGTAGTCGTTACCCAGCGACGTGACATGCACCAGGCCGTCAACATACAGATCGTCGAGTGTCACAAACAAACCAAAATGAGTCACACCGGTCACAGTCCCAGGCAAAGTATCGCCAAGGTGATCCAGCAGATAAGCAGCCTTCAACCTGGCCTCGACATACCGCGCGGCCTCGTCGGCACGCCGTTCCTGGTCGGAACAACGGCGCCCCTCCTGCTCCATCGCGGCAATGTCGTAGCCGAAGTCGCCGGGTCGTTCCGCCGCCAGTACATGACCGATTCCGCGGTGAACCAGAAGATCTGGATAGCGCCTGATCGGCGATGTGAAATGCGCATATGTTTGCAGTCCGAGGCCAAAATGGCCGATGTTCTCCGGCTGGTACACGGCCTGGCTGAGGCTCCGCAACACTGCCATCGATAATTGCGCGGCATCGGGTCGTTTGTTGATTTCGCGCATCGCGCGATTCAAGTGGCGCGGATCATTGCGGGCCTGCTCCGGCACCTTGATACCCAGCCCCTGCAACAAGAGTCGCAGCTCCTCGAATTTTTCTTCGCCCGGCCCCGCATGCACTCTATATAGGGTGGCAAGTCGCTTGCGGCGGAGAAACTTCGCAGCCTGCACATTCGCCGCAATCATGCATTCCTCGATCAATCGATGGGCGTCGGTGCGATGCCGCGGCAGCACTCGCGCCACGTGACCGTCGTCACCCATTTCGATGCGTACCTCGGGTAAATCGAGATCCAGCGCACCACGGCGGCGGCGCGCCGCTGCCAGCACCCGATAAACCCCATACAGGTTTTCGATTTGTTCCTGCAGTTTGCTTAACGCGGGGCGGCCCCGACGGTCTCGATGGAACTCGTCGACCTCCGCATAAGTCAATCGTGCCGCGGACCGAATGACGGCACGATAGAAATTCGCACGACTGGCTTTACCGTTACTGCCAATGCGCATGTCGCAGACCATGCTGAGCCGGTCAACGTCAGGGTTCAGTGAGCACAGGCCGTTCGACAGCGCTTCCGGCAGCATCGGCACGACGCGATCCGGGAAATAGGTGGAGGTGCCGCGCTGGCGGGCTTCGTGATCCAACGGACTGTCCGGCGTTACGTAGTGGGAAACGTCAGCGATAGCGACAACCAGGCGCCACCCGTCACCGTCCGGTTCGGCAAACACCGCGTCGTCGAAGTCGCGCGCGTCCGCACCATCGATCGTGACCAGCGGCGTATCGCGCAAGTCAGTGCGTCCTTCCTTGTCGCGCGGCCGCACACGCTTGCCCCATTCCGCTGCGGCCCGCTCCACCTTATCCGACCAGCGCCACGGCAAACCGAATTGTTCGATTGCTACTTCGGTGATGATGCCGCTGTCCGTGGCGTCACCCAGGATGCGGATGATCTTGCCCTGAGCGTCGCGAGTCCGGTCCGGATATTCTGTGATCTGCAGCTTCACCAGCTGGCCGTGTTTCGCGCTACCGCGCTGATGGTCCGGCACGAGGAACTGGTGTGGTGAACGACCGGCTTCGATGACATACCCGACTCCGTGCCGTCGTTCATACCGGCCGACCGCAGTAGTCTTCGCGCGCTCGAGGATATCGACCAGGCTGCCGGCACGCCGGCCTCCGCGGCCACCACCCGCCACGCGCACCGCGACTCGGTCGCCATCCAGCAGCGGACGCATTTCCTGGAATGGCAGGTAGATGTCGTCGCTGCCGTCGTCTGGAACGACAAAGCCGAAGCCATCCGGGTGCGCCGATACCCGACCGGCAACCGCATCGATCTTTTGCAGCAGGCAGTATTCGCCGCGGCGGTTGATCAATAACTGACCATTAGCGGCCATTTTTTGCAGACGGCGGCGCAGCGCCGCGCGCTGTTTGTCGACATCAACCTCGACCGCTTCTGCAAGCTGGTCGAGACTCAGCGGTACGCCATGCTTCTCGAGAACGGCGAGAATACGGGCGGGTTCGGGAACCGGATGACGGTAGGGCATGCTGTCGCGGCCAGCCCGTCGCGAAGAGCGGCCGCGGCCGAATTGCCTGGCCACGTCAGAGGTATGGCTTGTTTTTCATCGCGTTGACAAGCATACAGGCTGCCAGTAAAGTCCGGCCACTTTCTGACCAGCCTACGTTGCCCAGGTGGCGGAATTGGTAGACGCGCATGGTTCAGGTCCATGTCT